>Ga0209579_10001032_pt1 | contig 23965 bp, 19 predicted proteins | sample Coa_R1_2_FD_187152 | JGI IMG/M metagenome (GOLD analysis project Ga0209579, IMG submission 187152) | Surface soil microbial communities from Centralia Pennsylvania, which are recovering from an underground coalmine fire - Coalmine... | ecosystem: Environmental > Terrestrial > Soil >... | reverse complement strand
TTCGTCATGACGGTCCGGGCGGCCACCTCCTTCTTGAGGAAGGCCCAGACCTGTTGGATCAGGTTGAGACGGACATCGGAGACGGCGATGCTGCACTTGAGGAACTTCCACACCTGATGCATGAGATGCATCTGCGCCTCCGAGCCCGCGTCCGGAGGAGCGACCAGCGCTTCGGGCACTTCGGGCTCGGGCCCGCCCACGTGAAGGAGAATGACCTCCGAGTGGAGGGTGCCCGCGATATCGCGGAGGATGTCCAGATTCTCATCGCCGCGCGCGCTCCCGTCCAGCGGCACGAGCATCCGTCGGACGCGGCGAACCGGATTGTCGAGGGGCGTCTTGACGACCAGGAGGGGAAGGGGACAGGTCCGGACGACGATTTCAGCCACGCGACCCAGGATCCGCGGAGATCCGGAGTCACCGCTCACGCCCATGACCACCAAGTCCGCTTCCGCCTGGAGCGCCGCCGTCACGATCCGGTCGCCGGGAAAGCCCGATCTCACGACGATCTCGGAGTCCCCGGGAATCTCCCCGGCGAGGCCGCTCAAGTAATCGAGCGCCTCCTCCTGACTCTGGAAGCGGGAGGCTCCCAGGATCTCCCCCTTGGGAAGCGGGGAGGGAAGACAGTGGAAGAGGATGATCTTGGCGGACTTCAGGTTCCAGGTTCGCACCCAGGTCAGGATCGATTCGGCATCGAGGGATCCGTCCAACGGTACGAACACTCGTTCGATCATCGGAAACCTCCGCAAGGCACCTGGGAGAAAAAGATGAAAACGTCCCTTCAAGGCATCGCGTCCGCTAGTAATTCAGGGGTCGTCCGGTTGGGATCCGCAATGGGTAACGAGCCGAAACGTCCGGGGATGTTACGGACTTCCCGACCGGATGGGATGGAGTCGCCACCCGTCGGCTGCGGCGTGAGCCGGCGCTCGGACCGGTCTAGGTCGGAGCCGGCAACGCCACGGCCGGAACGGCGTCCGGCAGATCGATCCAGAACCGCGCGCCTTCCCCCAGACGGGACTCCAGACCCACCGCGCCGCCCAGCCGCTCGACCGCGCGGCGAACGATGGCCAATCCCATTCCGGTTCCCGGGTACTGTTCCAGGCGGTTCAGCCGCTCGAACATCCCGAACACCCGTTCATGGTGCTCGGGATCGATCCCGATCCCGTTGTCCTGGACCAGGATCCGCCGGATGGAGTCGCGACGTTCCGTCCGGACCTGGACGAGGGGCTGGACGCCAGGAGCGACGAATTTCATGGCGTTCGACAGCAGGTTCCGGATCGCCTGGCCTAGGATCACCTCCTGGCCCAGGACCCGTCCCAGCGGCGGGCTCCAGCGGAGCTCGGCGCCCCGCTCCTGGCGTTCCTGGGCGAGCAACTGCAACGTCCGGGACAGGAGCTCGTCCAGATCGACGATGCCGAGCGTGATGTCCGTCCGATTGAGGCGGGCATACTCGAGGAGATCCCGGATCAGCTCGTCCATCCGTTCGGCGCTGCCGGTGATCCGCGCCAGATAGTCCTTCCCCACCGTCCCGAGTACCCCCGAGTATTCCTCCTGAAGGACCTGGCCGAACCCCGTGATGGCCCGCAGCGGCGCGCGGAGATCGTGCGCGACCGTGTACGCGAAGCTGTTGGCCTCCCGGGTGGCCTCCTCCAGGAGCACCGTCCTCTCGGATACCCGTCGTTCCAGGTCCGCATTGAATCGGAGGAGCCGGGCTTCCGCTTCTTTCCGGAGCTCAATTTCGCGTTGAGCCTCCCGATAGAGGCGGGCGGATTCCTGGGCGAGCGCAATCCGGTGGGCCAGATCCTCGGCCATCCGGGCATCGGCCAGATCGAAGCGGGTCTCCGGCTCGGAGGCGCCCAGGATGAGCGCGCCGACCACCCGGCCGTGGAGCCGGACGGGGACCCGGAGAAAGGTGGAGATCCGAGCTCGGGCAAGCAGGGAGGCCGGACTAGACGGGGGAACGAGCTCCGAGGTCTCGATCGGTCCCGCCTCGGAATACAGGAGAGGCCGGCTGAGAGAGAGCACCTCGGCCGACGTGACCGAAAGCTCAGGGGGAAAGGCCTGCTCGAGAAGCGTCCGAAGAGGCGCGTCCGGACAGGCCAGGGCCGCCCGGCGCAGGAGTCCGCTCTCCCGGAGCTGGAGCACCCACCAGTCGGAAAAGCGCGGGATCAGCAGTTTGCCGATCCGGGTGAGCGCGGGTCCCGGCTCCGTCACGGAGTCCAGGACGGCGCTCGCATCCGCCAGGAGCCGCGCGCGGCGTTCATCCGCCTCCTTTCGGAGGAGCGCCTGCTGCGTCGCTTCTTGAAGTTCGAGCGCCTTCCGGGTCCGCGCGTCGGCCAGAAGCTTCGCGATGCCGGCCAGCGTCCGGGCCAGCTGGAGGGATCGGACCGCGGAGGCGAGAGACCGCTCGCGGGGATTCTCGACCCTCGCCGGCCCCCCTTCCCCCTCCCTCCATTCACCCGGCTGGCGGAGCGCCGAGCCCTCCCCCAGGAGCCGGAGGAGACCCCTCGTTCCGACGACCTGGGTCCCGGTCGCGATGCGAGGAAAGACGACCGCCTCAAACCGGAGCATTCCCACGCGGACCCGGTAGGCGGCGAAGCGCCCCCGGAGCGCCCGCCGATGGGCGGCCGCATCGAGGAGGGCCCCCGGCTTCCGGGCCTTGCGAATCACGGTTCCCGCGGGCGGGAGGGAGATCCCGATCACGCGCTCATCCGCATCGATCGACAGGATCCGCAAGGCCGTATCGGTGCGCCACCGGGCCACCGTCCGGAAGGGCTCGGGACGGAGCGGCACGACCGGAGGTTTCGACCGATGTCGCGGTGATTGCATGTTCCCCTCACGTCCTCGGGATCTCTGAATCGAGAGGGTAGGAAATCCGAGACCCTGGACCATGACATTTTACTTGAAGCGCGATTCCGGTTTTGCTGCGATTGACGCCATCGGGGTTTGCCGCGCGGCCGCGCGGCGGATTCCGGTCCGTCGGCCCGACGGGTTCCCGCTGGATCAGTGAGGAATCGGACATGTCCTCGAGGAAGTCCACCGGCTCCCCGGCGCGCCGAGCGTCCCGCTCGGCCTTCCCGATCGTCTGTCTCGGCGCATCAGCGGGCGGTCTGGACGCCATGACCCGGCTCCTGGAACGGCTTCCCAAGGACATCGGCATGGGATTCGTGATCATCCAGCATCTAGATCCCAGCCACCGTAGTGTGTTGTCTCCCCTACTTGGAAAAAAATCCGCCATCCCCGTCACGGAGGCTTCCGAAGGCGCCCGGGTGGAACGGGCCCATGCGTACGTCATCCCGCCGGATACCGTCATGACCGTGTCGAAGGGGATCCTGCGGCTGGCCACACGGGGCTCCGACAAGAGACCCATGCCCATCGACCACTTCATGCGGTCGCTCGCCCTGGACGCCGGAGCCCGGGCCATCGGCGTCATCCTGTCGGGAACGGCGAGCGACGGCACCCTGGGGATGAAAGCGATCAAGGCCGCCGGCGGCCGGACCTTCGCTCAGGATCAAGCCAGCGCCCAGTATCCGGGCATGCCCGCAAGCGCCATCGCTTCGGGCATCGTCGACGCCGTCCTGCCCCCCGAATCCATCGCGAAGGAGCTGGCCGCTCTGAGCCACGGTCCGACCTTGCCTCCGGCCGTCTCCCCGGTCCCCGCCGAAAGCCTCGGCACCCCTCCGCAGCTGGCCAGGCTTTTCGAGCTGCTCCGGAAGGTCACTGGACTCGACTTCGGGCCCTACAAGCGGACGACGATCCACCGCCGGATCGCCCGTCGCATGACGCTCGCCAAAGTATCGACCCTCGACGACTACCTCGAGGTCCTGCGGAAGGACCGGAACGAAGTGGAGGCCCTTACCCAGGACCTCCTGATCAAGGTGACCACCTTCTTCCGCGACGACGACGCGTTCCTGGCCCTGCAGAAGAAGGTCTTCCCCGCCCTCCTCAAGCATCGGAAGCGAGAGGACCCCATGCGCATCTGGGTCCCCGGGTGTTCGACCGGCGAGGAAGTCTATTCGATCGGGATGGGTCTGGTGGAAGCCCTCGAGGATCTCGCACCGGGCCTTCCGTGCCAGATCTTCGCCACCGACATCAGCGAGGCCGCCATCGCACGGGCGCGCGCCGGCTTCTACACGGGCGACCTGAAAGGCGACGTCTCTCCCGACCGCCTCCGCCGCTTTTTCGTCAAGACCGCCGAGGGATACCGGATCGCCAAGAGCGTGCGCGACCTGTGCGTGTTCGCGAAGCAGGATCTCACGAAGGATCCTCCCTTCTCCAAGCTCGATCTGATCAGCTGCCGCAATGTCCTCATCTACATGGGGTCGGATCTCCAGAAGCGGATCATCCCGATCTTCCACTACGCGCTCAAGCCCGGGGGATTCCTGATGTTGGGGACCGCGGAGTCGACCGGAAGCTTCGCGAACCTCTTCACCCTGGCCGACAAGAAGGGGAAGATCTACGCGAAGAAGCCGGCAACGAGCGACGTTCGCTTGGAGCCCCACCGGCGCCCCCCCACCGTACCGCTGCTCCCCTCGGTCCGGGAGGATCGCCCGGCGGACCTGCCGCCGTCGGAGCCCGACGTCTTCAAGGAGGCCGACAAGATCATTCTGAGCCGCTACTCCCCGCCCGGGGTGCTCCTCAGCCTGGATCTCGACATCCTCCAGTTCCGGGGGCATACGGCCCCTTACCTCGAACATGCCCCCGGCAGGCCGACGATGAACGTGCTCAAGCTCGTGAAGGAAGACTTGGTCTACGAGCTCCGCGCGGCCGCCGAGAAGGCGGCCGCGCAGGCGATCCCCGTCCGCACCCGGCCGATCGAGCTGCAGCGCGAGGGTCAGATCCGGGAAGTCACGATCGACGTCGTCCCCGTCCACTCCCCGACTTCTCCCCAGCCGCTCTTGCTGGTCCTCTTCAACGACCGGCCCGTCGCGCGCCCCGCGCCGGGGAAGGAGCCTCCGCCGGGCTCGCGCAAGGCCGAAGCGCGCCTGGTGGCGCAGCTGCGCCGCGAGCTGGCCGCCATCCGCGAAGAGCTCCAGTCCGTCATCGAGGAGCAGGAGGCGGCCCACGAGGAATTCAAGTCGGCCAACGAGGAGATCCTGTCGAGCAACGAAGAGCTGCAGAGCACGAACGAAGAGCTCGAAACGGCCAAGGAGGAACTGCAATCCGCCAACGAAGAGCTTACCACGCTCAACGAAGAGCTCATGACCCGGAACGCCGAGCTTGGTCAGCTCAACAGCGACATCACCAATCTCCTCTCGAGCATCCATATTCCCATCCTGATGCTGTCCCTCGATCTCCGGATCCGGCGCTTCACGCCCGTCGCGGGGGTGCTCCTCAACCTGATTCCCGGCGACGTGGGACGCCCGATCACCGACATCAATCCGAACATCGACGTGCCCAACCTCAGCCGGCTCGTGGCCGAGGTGATCGATACCATGATCGTAAAGGAGCAGGACATCCGAGCGAAGGACGGCCACTGGTATTCGCTCCGCATCCGCCCGTACCGGACGCTCGAGAACAAGATCGACGGCGCGACGGTCACGTTCCTGGACATCGACGCCGTGAAGAAAAGCCAGCTGGCCGAGGCGGTCCTGGAGACAGTCCGCGAACCGATCCTCGTTCTCACGTCGTCCTTGCGCGTCGTGGCCGCCAATCCGCCCTTGCTGCGCCTTCTCAACGCCGACCGGCAGGCGATCCTCCACCGCTTGGTCTACGAGCTGGACGGAGGCCGCTTGGATGTGCCGCCGCTCCGGTCGCTCCTGGAAGAAGGGTTGCTCCAGAAGCAGGACGTGGACGATCTCCCGCTGGAGCTGGACCTTCCCCAGCTCGGGATCCGGTCGGTCCACGCTAAAGCGCGCCGCCTGAAGGGCGACCATGAGGGCGGCGATCTCATCCTTCTGGCCCTGGAGGGGATTCCGGATCCGACCACGCCGTGACTCGGACGGACGCTTCTTGCTTCGGGCGCCGTCGGCGTACAATCTTTATTGGAATCGGGATTGTCTGAACGTACGATGCGTTCAAAAGGGGGGCCGGGGCGGACCGGCGGACCGAGATCCGGGGCTCGGGTCCCGGGGGACGCCCGGGAGCGTGACGCATCCCTTCCCTGGGAGCTGCCATGGACGAAGCTCGAATCCTGCTCGTGGTTCCGGACGCCGGCCTTCCCGCCGGATTTCCATCCGCTGCCTTGCTCGAACGCGATTCCTCGCTGATCGCCGAGACCACCCGGTCGATTCAAGAGGCCCTTACCCGTCTGTCGGCGGGGGGCTATAGCGCCCTCGTGTGCTGGGCGGAACGACAAGACGAGCTGGCCGGACTGATCCGCATCCGGAAGGGGACTCCGGCACTCCCGATCCTGCTGCTCACCTCCGAACGCGATGTGGCGTTTCAGTCGCTGGCCCGACAGCTGGGCGCCACCCGCGTCCTCAACCCCGATCCGGACCCGACGCGGACCGCCGACCTGATCCGGACGGCGGTGACCTCCGGCGAGCTGGTCCGGGAGCTCCGCGAGCGCTTGACCAAGACCCGCACGCAGACGAAGGATCTCCTGGATCTGGTGAAGGAGAACCGGGATCTCACCGAACTGGCGCGAGTCGCGCTTCGAAGGGAGCCTCGCCTCTCGTTCATTCCGCTCGTCATCGAGGGCGATCCCGGCCGGGCCTTTCAAATCACCCGCGCCCTCCAGCAGGCCGATGTGTTCGCCCCCCTTCCGATCCTCCGCGGGCGCGACGAAGCCGTGGCGTTTCTGACGACCCTCGCGACTCCGGCAGTGGAAGGGATTCGGATCCTTCCGTCGATCCTCCTCCTGGACGGGGATCTCCCCGCCAACGGGGCCTTCGAGCTCCTGCACTGGGTCCGCTCGCACGCCCGCTACTCCCGTCTCCCGGTGATCCTTCTCGGCAGCAGCCCGGAGTTCTCCCAGATCAGCCGGGCCTATGAGCATCGCGCGAACTCCTATCTCCTGAAACCGTCGGACTTCGAGGCCCAGGTTCATCAGCTTCAGATCCTGAAGTCCTACTGGGGGACCTTCAATCAGGGCCCGGTCCCCTACTGAGCCGCCGGCCCCCCCTCCCCTTGCCCTCCCGGGACCCACCATTTTCTTTCGTTCCCCCTCCGTAACCTTTTCGGCTTCCGCCGCTCAACAGGGCGCCCCAGCAGGGATGGCCAGCGTGGAGGGAACGCGCCATGACGGTGTCCGAGTTCTGCCCCCGGAACGTCCGGGGCTGCCCGCGGCACGCCACGATCGCCGAAGCGGGTGAAACCCTTCTGACCGCGGGCTTCGATTCGCTGCCGGTGATGGATGACGAGGATTTCGTCCTGGGGATGATCTCCGTCGACCGGATCCGCGGGGCCCTCGCGCAGGTCGGCCAGGCCGCCCGCAGACTCCCGGTCGAGCTGGCGATGGACCCCGAGGTCGTCACCTGCCATCCGACGGATGACGTGCGGGATCTCCTTCCGGTCCTGGAGATCCTGGGCGCCACCCGGCTGCCGGTCGTCGATTCGGGCGGCCGCCTGCTCGGAGTCCTTTCGATCGAGGACCTGTTTTACCGGATCCTCATCGAGGCCCCCCGTCCGGACCTGCCGGCGGCCCTCCTGCTCAAGACGTTCTCCCGGGTCACCCGGCGCGATTCCCCCCGCCCCCGGACTCCCGTCCCCCTGCGACGATCCCTTTCGGTTCCTGGGGACCAGAAGAGGCACGCCGGTGTCCGGGGTCGATCGGCATGACGTCGTCCAGGAAGGAGCGGCCATGAGCATTCTTTGCCGGCGCTCGACCTCCTCCCCGCGCGGGGGATCCGGCTCCCTCTCTCCGAGCCCGAGAGGCGACTAGCGTGGCCACGCTCACCGCGTCCACGACGCTCGTATCCCGGGGGCTTCTGGCCCACCGTCCGCTCCCGATCTTCCGCTTCCTCCGGGCGCATCCGGTGCGAACGCTCGCCGCCGCCCTCACCGGCATGGTGGTGGGGATCCTCGGCTGGGGGGTCGCCGTGCTGGTCCAGCAGGTGGTGGATCACTCGGGAACGCTCGATCATCTCTACCTGCTCGCGCTGGCGGTGACCCTCGTCCTGGTCGTCCGCGGCCTGCTCAGCCTCGTGCGGCGCTCGCTCCAGGTGCGGCTGGCCCGAGGCATCGAAAGCTCGCTCGCCGACCGCTTCCTCGACCACGTCACGCGGCTCGAAATGCGCTACTACGATCGGTACCACTCGGGCGACCTCATGAACCGCCTGCGGGGAGTCGAGGTGCTGCGCAACGCCTTCGAGGACCGCTTCCTGGGAGTCACGTTCGACGCCGTCCTCGTCCTGATCGCGGCGGGAGTCATGGCCCGGTACAGTCTCGCCCTGGCGGCCCTGGCGACGGTCGGAGCGTCGCTCCCGGCGATCGCAATCGTGGCGATCCGCAATTCGATCAAGCGCTCGTTCGAAGATCTGCGGCGGATCGACGGAGATCTCTCCAATCATTGCCTGGACGCCCTGCAGGGCATCCGCGACATGCGGCTGAGTGAAGGTGAATCGTGGATCCGGGACCGGATGAAGGAAGCCTACCGGTCCTTCCAGGAGTTCCGGATCCAGCACATGATGAAACTGACGCAGCTGGGAGCCGGGACGGTCTTCGTCTCGTCGCTGACGAGCGTCGTGGTGCTGGTGACCGGCGCCACCCTGGTCGAGGCGGCACGCCTGAGCCAGGGACAGCTCATGTTCGCCTTCACGATGGCGGGCACCATGCTGGGACCGCTCGAACAACTGGCCTCGACGTGGATCTCGTTCGATGAAGCGACGGTGGCCTTCGCGAGATATAGCGAGATCCTCTCCCTCCCCGCCGAAGCCTCCTCCGAACCCGCGGCGGACTCCTCCGGGATCCGGGGAAGGATCACGTTCGATCGCGTCGCCTTCGGGTATGCGGCGGATCGCCCGTTCCTCCGGGACGTGTCCTTCGACATTCTCGCCGGAACGTCGGTGGCGATCGTCGGGGAGAGCGGCGCCGGCAAGTCCACGCTGCTGTCGCTTCTGGCGGGTCTGTATCTTCCGAACCGGGGCCGGATCCTGATCGACGGCCAGGAACTGGGCGCGCTCGGCGTGGGCACGGTCCGGAAATCCATCGGAGTCGTCCTGCAGAATCCCCATCTCTTCAATGCCACGCTCGAAGAGAACATCCGGATGGGCTGCTGGAACGCCTCCTCGGAGGACGTCCGGCGCGCGGCGCGCCTGGCACGGGCGGAGGACTTCATCGCCCGCCTGCCCCTCGGATACCAGACGCCGGTCCATCGAGCGGGCGCCTCCTTCTCGGGAGGACAGGTCCAGCGGATCGCCATCGCGCGCGCCCTGGTTGGGCATCCCCGCATCCTGCTCCTGGATGAGGCGACCGGCAATCTGGATGCGCAAACCGAGGAAGCGATCTGGACGGCGCTTTCGGAAGACGGCATCGACTGCACGCGCGTGTTCGTGACGCATCGCCTCAGCACCACCCGGCAGACGGACCGGATCCTCGTGCTGGAGAAGGGGACGATTTCCGAGGAAGGCACCTTCGAGGAACTCCTGGAGCGGCGCGGCTCCTTCTACCGGCTCTGGAGACGCCAGGTCCCGGCGGAGCACGCCCGCTGACCGCCCGGACGCGACGCTCAGCCGCGGCGGAGATGCCCTTCCTTCCCCAGGAGCTCCTCGAGCTCCAGCTCCATTTCGTGGAGCGTGACGGGCGGAAGGGACCCTAGAAGAGGCAGGAGCCGCTGCTCTTCGAGGTCCCGGTAGGTCTTCATCCGTTCCCGGGCCGACCGCCAGAGCCCCGGGAGCTCCTTCGTCTCCGCAGCCTCGACGTGGCCGAGGATTTCGAGAAGAGAGGACCGGGCCCGGCGGACGCCGTCCAGGACCTGGTCGGCGATTCCCCCATGGAGGGAATGAAGCGAGGGAAAGCAGAGCTCCTCTTCGATCCGGAGCTGGAGCTCCAGCGCCTCCCGGATCGCTCCACCCAGGCGCCCGGATTCCGGTCGGGCCTCGCGGCAGGCCCCTTCGCCCGCGGCGACCAACTCCGCGAGCGTGACCCAGTGCTGTCGGAAGAAGGCCTCCGGACCAGGAGCCGGGTCCGCACCGTCCATGCCTGCTTCCCTCCCGAGGGGGAACCGGATCTCGCGGGAGCTCCGCGCGCCGGTCCCCTTCCGCGTCTAGACGACGTATTCGAAGAGATCGTCCGCTTCGCCCCGGATCTCCCCCGGCTCCGGCCCATAGGCCGTCGGCGGCGGCGGCTCCTGCTCGGGTCGTTGCGACTCGCCGGCCCCTCCTTCCTCAAAGGAGTCCAGCGAGGGCTGAGGGAACACGGACGGAGGAGCCGTCTGCGGCCCCTGTGCGGACCGCGTCTTCGCGGACCGCGGCGTGGGAGGACGATGCTTCTTCATCCGATGCGCCGCACCCTGGGTCCGGGATTTCTTCTTTCCCCTTCCTTGTGCGGCCCCGCTCCGGGACCGGTGCGTCGGTGACTTTTCGCCGTCGCGCTTCCCCGCCGCCGTCCCAGCCTCGCGACTCTTTTCGTCGTCGTGTTTCTTCATGGGAGCCGCTCCTCTTAATCCGTCCTCGGTCCTCGAGGTCGACACTCCTGGTGATTCCCGGACCGCCCCTCTGTTATGCGCCCGGAGCGATGCGCCCGGATCCGCCGCCCCCCTAGAACAGGGCCCGGAATCCCGCGCAAAGGCGTTCCGTTCCCCGGCGCAGGGCGCTCCGAAGACCCCAGGCGCCCACGCTCAGCTCCCGGGACCGCCCGAAATCCCGCCGAAACATCCGCTCGAACGCGTCTCCCGCCTCCCTTCCCAGGAGCGCGACGTTGAGCTCGCGGTTCCGGAGGAGGGACAGGGGATCCATGTTGTAGGATCCGATCGTGCTCCACAGGCCGTCGATGACGGCGGCCTTCGCGTGCATCATGGCCGCGGTCCATTCGAAGAGGCGGATGCCCGACCGCAGGAACCCGGCGTAGCGGCGCTGGCTGGCCCACAGCGCCGGGGGCCAATCGCTGCGGCCCGGCACGAGAATGCGGACATCCACTCCGCGACGCGCGGCCCCGACGAGAGCGCGGCGGAGCGAGCGAGGGGGGAGGAAATAGGGCGTCGCGATCCACACGGTCCGGCGCGCCTGGCGCACCGCGGCGCGCAGCGCTCCTTCGAAGGGGCCCCGTCCCGGCCCCTGGGATTCCAGAATGAGCGCGGAGATCCTCCCCGCCGGAGCGGGAAGGTCCCGCGGCCGCCCCGACAGCTCGCCGTTCGGGAGCTCCTCCCTCCAGGACCGGTCGAAGGATCCGGCCAGCCCGGCGACCACGGGCCCTCGCAGGCGCACGGCCGCGTCATGCCAGCCGAAGCCCCCCTGATCCCGCTCCGCGACTTCCTTCGACAGATTGACTCCTCCCACGAAGGCCGAGTCGTCGTCGATGACGACGAGCTTCCGATGCTCCCGCCAGCCGAACGAGCGGAGGCCCCCCCGGAAGAGCGTGCGGAGGGGATTGACGCCGCGCACGTCGATGCCGTGAGCGCGCATCCATCCGAAAAAGGTCCGAGGCGAGTGGCAGCAGCCGGCGGCATCGACGAGCACTCGGATGCGGACACCCCGCTGGGCGGACGCCGCGAGGGCCCGGGCGAAGCGGCATCCGATCCCGTCGTCGGCGAAACGGTACATGGCGACCGAGATCGAGCGTCCGGCTCCGCCGATGGAGTCCAACATCCGGGAGAGAACCTCCGCCCCGTCCGGGAAGAGCTCGACGGCATTCCCGGGAATGGGCTCCTCCGAACCCGGTCGCAAATAGGCGCCTTCCCGGTCGGCTTGGGGACGCTCCCAAGACGCCCTTTCCGGGCCCGACGCGGGATCCTTCGAGGGCACGGCATTCCTCCGTGCCTCTTGAGCCGGAGGGCGGGAGGATGTTACCGGGAGCTGTGGGTGGCAGGCGGCGTGGGGGCTTGATCGCCGGCGGGATCGGCGGTCTTGTTGAGAATCATCCAGTACATGCCGATGGATTTGACGAGTTCGAGGAGCCCTTCGAATCCCACCGGCTTGATCAGGTAGGAATTCGCGCCCAGCTCGTAGGCTCGGCTGACATCGCTCGACTCCTTCGACGAGGTGAGGACGATCACCGGCGTCTGCTTCAACATCGGCTGTTGTCTCAGCCACTCCAGGACTTCCAGGCCCGACTTGCGCGGAAGCTTGAGGTCGAGCAGGATGAGCGACGGGAGCGGATATCGCCCTCGATCCGCGAAATCTCCCGTCCCCGAGAGATAGTTGATCGCCTGTTCTCCGTCACGCACGACCTTAAGCGGGTTGACGAGACAGGCTTTCGCGAACGCCCGCTGGATCAGGAGGATGTCGTTGGGATCGTCCTCCACCAGGAGCATGATGAAGTCGGTGAGTTTCATGAGGCCATCCGGCAATCTCGAGTCGGCCCGGGATGCGTCCGCACGCTTCCGGATAGAGTAATCGAACCCGGGATAATGTCAATGTGCAGCATGCCGGACTGGCCTCTTTGTCGCGCGAGGGTCGGGGGAACCGGAAGGAGCTCCCGCTCCCACCCGTCTTCTCGTCGCGCTCCTCCCACCGAAATCTCTCGTTGTGTTGATGCCCGACGCATCCGGGACTCCCGGAGCGTCCCGACGGCGGCGGTCGACCGAGCCGTCCGACCCACTCCCGTTACGCCCTCGGGACCCCCGGTCCCCGAGCGGACTCCGGATCGCCTTGCGAGACGGACGCCTCGAAGATACCCGCCTCAGGTTTTGGCCAGGACATCCATGGCCGGTCCCAACTGCTTTTGAAGCATCGCTTTCGCCCGATGCGCGAGCGCCCGGGCGGCGCCCGGGCGGATTTCCAGGATCTGGCTGACCTCCTCGTACGGGAGGTCGTCCACGTAGTGAAGCACAAACACTTCCCGCTGGGCTTGGGTCAGGTAGCCGAGCGCAATCGCCAGAAGGCGATTGGTCTCCCGGCGGACGACGCTCGAGAGCGCGCCCCGGGTCCGCGGGCGCCCGATCCGGCCTCCGCGTTCCAGCTTGGCCGAATCCGCCAGTTCCGCTTCCTTGTTCTTGTCTCGCAGATGATGCCGGCACAGATTCAGCGCGATCGAGGAGAACCAGGCCCTCGGTTCCGCTTCCCCGCGATACGACTCGATGTGGGTCAGACCCCGGGTGAAGGTCTCCTGGGTGACGTCTTCCGCCGCCGCGGCGCTGTGGAGAATCATGTACGCCATGCGCCAGATCCGGTCGGCGTGGCGCTTGAAGAGGACGGCATACGGCGTCATGTCGCCGCCCTTGGACTGACTCATCAGCTCCTGATCGCTCGGTTCCGCTCCTTTGGCTCCCGCGGGGCCAGGGACGCCGGGCCATGACGCCTTGGGCTCCGGTCCTTTTCGAAACGGAGGGACCGGGACTGGAAGAGGAGGCGCGACCTTCTGCCCGTGAGGATCGGTCGTCGCCGGGGCGACTCCCGCCGGGTCCGGATTCATATCATTCCCCCGTGAGGGTCTGGATCATCGGGGGCCTTTCCTCCCCTCCTCAGACCTTCTGTCTTAGAGCCGGATGAGGCTATTTTGTTATGTCCAAAGGAATAGGCAAGCGGAATTCCTGGGACAGCGACCGGTCCGCAGGCGGAGAGAGAGGAGGTTCTGAGCCGGTTCCCGGAAACCCGGAGCCCCCGTCGTCGGGATCGACGCCGGGATCCCCCGGTTCCGCAGGAACGATCAGAACCTTCCCCTCTCCATGCCGGACCCGGTCGCCTCAGGCGACACGGGGGACCCTATCGCTCGCCGCGGGCGGGCACCCGCAGGATGGAGTTGTGCCCGCCGTACGGATTGGGCACCTTTTTCGAGGACTGCGGATCGTCCTGCCAGGACCCGTCGACGAGGAGGCGATACTGATACTCCCCGGGTTCCAGTTCCAGGACGGTCCGCCATTCGTCATGAGGCCCCTTCCGGAGCCGGATCCCTTCGGCCGACCAGTGGGTGAAGTCCCCCGTGACGATCACTTCGTTCGCCCCTTTGGCCCGGGCGACAAAGGGGACTTCACGGGTCGCGTTCAGGGACGGCTTGCTCCGCTCGGTCTTCGTCGGTTCCATGCGACTCTACCTCGCTTCCTTTGAATGCCAAACCACACCACTCCCCCGGCCGTCCACACAGACGACCGAGACCATCTGCATCATTCGTGCTCGTTCGACCGCGGCTCGCGTCCCTGAAAGAACCTGCCCTGGACCCGACACGGACCCTTGCGAGTCAGACGCTGTCGGGCCCGGGCAGGGTCGGGTGGGGTAGCAGGGGTTGTTTGCAGGGTACCGCCCCGATCTGGAGATCGGCCATGCCGGGAGACGCCCGGGGGGACTTGAAGGACACGATCCATATCGTCCGAGGCTTCGGAACTCCCTCTCACCGAGTTGACAGAACTTATTGAAGCGGCGTTTCCCGATCGCCCCCCGTCGAGGCGTCGGGTCTTTGGGTCGGTGTATAGATACAAAGGGTCGGGAAACGTTACGGGATCCGGGGAACGTCGCCGCGAGCGAGCTCGGGTGCCGGAAGGAAGGGGACGGCCTCGCGGCCGGGACGGGGCGGAAGCGGGCCGCGGGAGGCGCCCTGGCTCAGGCCGCCCAATCCTCGGGACCCCGAACGTCCAGACGAACGTTGAGCAGGCGCGAGCTCGCGGTCCCGCTCGAGGTCACGCCCACCAGCTGCGCGGACTCCTTCATCGTCTGGCGATTGTGCGTCACGCAGAGGATCTGATGCTCGGTCTGAAGGTCTCGGAGCAGCCTCCCCAGGCGGGACGCGTTCCTCTCGTCGAGGGCGGCGTCGACCTCATCCAGGATGAGGAGACGGCCCGAGGCACCGCCGGGGGCTCCGTCTCCGGCGGCCAGGGCCAGGACGAGGGCGATCCCCGCGAGACTCCGTTCTCCGCCCGACAGCAGCGTGAGCGGCAGCTCCGGCTTCCGCGGCAGCTTCACGCGAACGTCCAGACCCGGAGTCGACGCGTCCGCGGACGAGCCGGACTCCTCGAGCGGCTCGGCTCGGGAGAGGCGCGCCTCCCCGCCCTCGAACAGCAGCCCGCAGTAGGCTCGGAACCGCTGTTCCACGCGGAGCCGGGTCTCCTCGAAGATGCGTCCGGTGTAACGCTCCAGCTGATTCATGAACTCGGTCAGCTTCGTCTGGCTCGACTGGAGATCCAGAAGCACCGGGCCGAGCGCCTCGAGCTCCTTCCGGATCTCCTCCTCCCGGCCGGGCGCCGTTTCATCGACCGGCCCGAGCGCGACGAGCTCGCGGTCGATCGCCTCCAGCGCGCGGCCGGCCGCGTCGACCTCCTCCGGCCCCCCGGCGCCGTCCGGGGTGGACGCGTCTCCATCCTCCGCTCCGAGGGACCGCCGGCGTTCCTCGAGTCTCGCGTGGTCGCACTGCTTCTCCGAGCGCTCGTCCGAAAGCCGGCGCCGCTCGCGGTCGTGGAGTCCGGCGTCCGCATCCAGCCGGCGCAGCTCGGCCAGCCGGGCGTCGATGCTCGCGGTCCCCGGAGCGGCGAGCGGCAGGTCGGGCGCGAGCAGCTGCTCGACGTGCGCGATCAGGTCCGCGAGGCTTCGGCAGCAGTCGTCCCAGGCCGCCTCGCCGTCCCGGCGGAGTCGCTCGTCCATCGATCGGAGCTGCTCCTGGGCGCGTTCGATCCCGACCCGCAGTCGGGCGATTCCGGCGGGACCGCAGGACGGCACGCCGTCGCGTTCCGCGCGGCGCTCGCGAACGAGTTCCTCCTGGATCTGCGTGCGGCGTCGGCACACCGTCTCAACCTGGCGCTCCACGTCGGCCATCCGCTCCCCGAGGAGCTTCTCCCTCGCCTCGAGATCCGACAAGGCCGCGTCGATCCGCCGGCGCTCCCATCCCGACAGCAGCGTCCGAAGACGCCTCCGCTCGGCGTCCAAGGCGCGGCGCGCCCGGACCCGGGCCGACCGCTCCTGGACCTGGGCCAGGTCCCTCCGGAGGGACGCCTGCTTTCGCGCCGCCTCGGCGGCATGGACCTCGACTTTGCGGAGTCGATCGGAGGCCTCCTGTTTGCGCCGTCGATAGCCCGCGATGTTCGCGGATTCCTCCAGCCAGCGGCCGACATCCTGGGGTCCGCCCAGGATGACTTTGTCCACCGCCCCCTGGCGGAGCAGCGAGAAGCCCCCCACCAGGCCGGTCCCCGACAGCACCGCCTGGACGTCCTTCAGCTTGGCCTCGACGCCGTTGAGCGTGGCCCGCGATCCTTCCCCCCGGCGAAGCTCGCGAGTCACGGTGACTTCGGAGAAGTCGAGGCCCAGGAGGCGATCTTCGTTGGCGAATCCGAGCGTGACCCGAGCGACCGGCGCGGCCGCGCGGCGTTCGTCGCCGTGAAAGAGGACGTCCTCCATCCCCTCGCCTCGCAGCGATTTGGGCGACCGGTCGCCGACAGCCCAGGCGATCGCATCGATCAGGTTGGATTTCCCCGATCCGTTGGGTCCGACGATCGCGGTCAGTCCGGGGCCCAGGGTGAGTTCCGTTCGACCCGAGAAGGTCTTGAAACCTTCAAGGGACAGCCGCAGCAATCGTCTCATGCACTCTGCTCCTCCAGGGGTCCACGGTAGATGGGATTGCGGAGGACGAGGACGACCCGCCGGCCCGTCCAGCCGGTGCCGTCCTTCCAGGGACGCCCGTCCCGATTGAGGGCGTGCGCGATCTCCACTGGCCCCAGGCCCCGGCCGGCGAGGTCCTTCGCGCGCGTGACGGTTTCCATCGGTCCCGGAAGCGGGACGAGTTTCTGCCCCCGGCGCTCAAAGCCGAACGGGATGGGACCGTAGACCTCGAGGCCCCGACGGCGCTCTTCGACGTCGCGAAGCGAACGCTCGCGAGCCCGCACGGCTTTGATGCCGCCCAGTCGGATCGCCAGGGCAACGCGTCCCCTTCCCTCCCGGACTCGGGTGTCGATGCCTTCGCTCGGGAGAACGAGGTGGGCGCCGCGGATCACGATCGCGAGCACCGCGGCGCTGATCGCTTCCGCATCCGACCCCAGATCCTCGAAGCGGTCGACCAGCACAAGCGGCGTTTCCGTTGGCCCCTTCCGGGCCTTCATCGTGGTCCCGCCCCGCGGCTCCGCAGGCTCGAGACTCCTCGCCGGGGGTTCCGAAAACGGATCCGGGGGAAGCCCGTCCAGGAACCGATCGAGCTCCGTCGACATGGCTCGAAGCCGCTCGCGCGCTTCCCGGACCCCGAGGTCCCCTCCTCCCGCGCCCCGCTCCGGAGCCGGCGCCGGCGCCGGGCGGCGGACCGTTTCGATCCGCTCGAGGATCTCCTCTTGAAAGCGCGGACGGGATACGGCGCCGGATCCGGAGACGGCGAGCTCGACGATCGGAGCGGCTGCAGGGAGAAATCCTTGGGCTTGAAGGAGGCCATCCAGCTCGCTCTCGCGGGCCGCCGCCTCCTCCGGCCTCTCGATGGCCGCGTACGCCAAGGTCCGAACCGGCCCTTCCCCGCGCCGGGCCAGGCTTCTCAAGGCTTCATCCCATCGAAGGTTCATCGGCCGATCCTTTCCCGGGGAGCTCTACCCCCCGGTAGAGTTATCGGCAGGATCGGAGACTTTTCTTCAGCACCGGGTGGGTAGAGAGTTCTCCTGGGACGTCCCCGCTTCGAGCAGCGATTCGGTTCCCGAAGCGGGAAATCGATCCCGAGCTTCCCTTCCACGAGTCCCATTCCGGCCGCACCGGGGACCGGAAAGCCCCCTTCCCCACCGGTCCGGGGGCTTGGTCGCGGCTACAAATACTAAGATATTGAGCGCCAGTTGGTTATGGGTCACACCGGAACACCGTCACTCTCGGAGAGGCCGGCCGGCGGTGTGACTCGCCCACGGGGCGCGGGGGTGGTCCGCCCACGGTGTGTCGGTGTGACTCGCCCTCGGTGATCGGGGGTGACGGTCCCTCGGTGGGAAAGGGTGACCGTCCCCCAGTCCTCCCTTCACCCAGGGTCCGGGTGTTCTGTTCCCACCCTCGCACCTGGGCCGGATCCGACGGTGTTCCGGTCACCCCTTGCGCCGGAGTGGTCCCCACACCAGCACCCCATGTCCGGGTCACCCTGGGACTCGGTGTCCGCGTCACCCCCGCGCCCGGGGTGCGGGTCACCCCGGCACTCCGGCACCCATTCCCATCGTCACCCGGTGCGACCCTCCCACGGGGTGACGGTGTGGGCGTCCCCCGGTGTGACCGGGGGACCCCCACTCTGCAACACCCGGGTAAGGGAACACCAGAGACCGGTGGCTCTGGGTTCCGGTCCTACCGCGCTCCTGGGGGAAGGGGTTCGCGTGTCCGCATCCCACGGTCACACCGTCGGGATCCCGCGAACCTGGCCTCCGAGCGGAATCGGTCATAACAAATCGGGCTCCTGCGGCTCTAAGCTCCCAATGCGCCTCACTCGAAGCGGACGGGATGCCCCAAGGAACCTGAAGTCCCGACTTGGGCAGGGAAGGGGACTCGATCTGCCCGTCCCGATGGATCCGGAAACAAGGAGCATTTTCGGCCGGCGCGAAAATGCGCCGCCTCCGGGATCCGAACCCTCGTTCGATCGAGCCCGGCGACTACGACCTCGCTCCTGAGCTGGCCTCCCGAGGCCTGCCACCCCAGGCCTTTTGCATGTGATGTAGCAAGCCCCTTCGGGGAAGTCCGTACCGTTTCCCCGGGGGACTTGCATCCTCTCACTACCCCCCCCGATGACCGCTCCCGAACGGGAGCGGGTGTTTTGGTCACGTCCGCGTGTCGGGAAGGGGCAGCTCCGGATCCGTGGGTTCCGGCAAGGGGGGATCCTGGGGAGGAGCCCCGGGCGGATCCGGAATCGGGGGCGGGGGCTTCTTCGGCTCCGGGTCGCGAGGCGGGCTCTGGTCCATCGTTGGAGTCATCGCATTCCTCCTGGGGAAGGGGACGAGTCGGGGACGTCGAGCGATATGGCGTACGATTTCGGCACCGGGGGAACGCCGAAGGCGAGGGCGTAGGCGTGCGTGAATTCGGCTCCCAAGAGGATCACCTGGCAGGAGTAGTAGAGCCACAGGAGCAGGACCACGAAGGATCCGGCCGCTCCGTACGTCGAGGCCAGCGCGCTCCGGCCCAGATAGAGCCCGATGAGCCCCTTGCCGACCGAGAAGAGGAGGGCCGTCATCGCCGCCCCCAGCCACACGTCGCGCCACCGGGTCCGCGCGTCCGGCATCACTCGGAACAGGACGGCGAACAGGGTGCAGATCACCGCGAACGAGACGACGAGACTGGTCAGGCGGAGGAGGAGGGGGACCTGGATCCAGTCCACGAGAACCGACAACGCCGCTTCAAGCGCCGCGCTCACCACGAGGGACACCAGGAGCAGGAATCCCGTCCCGAGCACCAGGGTGAAGGAAAACAGCCGGTCGCGGATCACGGACCGCCAGCCCGGCGCCGCGGTGCGGGCCACCTTCCAGATGGCGTTCAGGGAATCCTGCAATTCGCCGAAGACCCCGGACGCGCCGACGAACAAGGTCGCCATCCCGAAGGCCGTCACGAATAGGCTGGATCCCGCCACGTGGGTATTCTTGAGAACGGTTTCCACGGCTCGGGCGGCATCGGTGCCGAGGAGCCCCCGGAGCTGTTCGAGGACGTGGCCCCTCACCGCGTCCTCCCCAAAGGCGAGCCCCCCGATCCCGATCGCGATCAATAACAGCGGAGCGAGGGAGAATCCCGCGTAGAACGCGAGCGCCGCCGCGCGGCGCGGGACATGATCCCGGGACCACTCGACCAGGATCTTCCGGACGAACGCCCACAGCCGGGACGTCCCGGGCTTCAGCTCCGGAGTCGACGCTCCGGCGGGGGCCCGGATTCCCCGAGCGCGGGCGGTCGTTCCCGGACTCATTCCACCGTGACGGACTTCGCCAGATTCCGCGGCTGATCCACGTTCCGTCCCAGCCGGACCGCCAGCTGATACGCCAGAAGCTGGAGCGGGATCACGCCGAGCACCGGCGAAAGGAGCTCGTCGCAAGGCGGGATCTCGATCGCGAAGTCGGAGACGCTGCTGAGGCGCTCATCGCCCCGCGTCCCGACCGTGATGACCCGTCCGTCCCGGGCGCGGACCTCCTGGATGTTGGACACGACCTTGTCCGTCACGCGTCCCGCGGGAGCGATGGCCACGCACGTCATTCGGGCGTCCACGAGCGCCAGCGGGCCGTGCTTCATCTCCCCGGCCCCGTACCCCTCGGCGTGCACGTAGGAGATCTCCTTCATCTTGAGCGCTCCTTCGCAGGCCGTCGGGAGGTTGTAGGTCCGGCCGAGGTAGATGAAGCTCGACGGCTCGCCGATCTCCTCCAGGCAGCTCTCGATGGTCGCGGCGCCGTCGAGGATCTCCCCGATCTTGTCCGGCAGGAGCTGGAGTTCCTTCCTCAAGTGCAGGATCCGGGCTTCCGGCAGCGTGCGTCGCATCCGGCCCAGATGCATCGCCAGCAGGATCATCTGGAGGAGTTGGGACGTGTACGTCTTGGTCGCCGCGACGCCGCGTTCGGGGCCGCATCGCATGGGGATCACCTGGTCCGCCTCGCGTTCCAGGGTGCTCCCGCGGACGTTCGTGACCGCCAGCACCGTCGATCCGGACTCCCGGGCGAGTCGGACCGAGGCCAGCGTATCGGCGGTTTCCCCCGACTGGGAAATGGCGACCGTCAGCGTCTCGGGGCCGAGCGGGCAGTCCGAATACCGGAGCTCGCTCGCCGTCCACACGTCGACGGGAAGGCGCGCGAGCTCCTCGATCGCGAGCTTGCCGACGAGGCCCGCGTGCCACGCGGTCCCGCAGGCGGTGATCACGACGCGCCCGATCCCGGAGGGGACGCGCACGCCTTCCAGCAGGTCACCGCGTCCGATCACTTCGGACGCGACGGTCCGTTTCTGTTCGAAGATCTCCTTCAGCATGAAGTGCGGATACGATCCTTTGTTGGCGACTTCCATGCTCCAGGGGATCTGGACGCTCCGAGGCGCCCGGGGGCGACCTCCGGCGTCGAAAATCTCGATGCCGGAGGCCCGGAGCGTGGCCATCTCCCCCTCCTCCAGGGATACGATCGTCCGCGTGTAGGGGAGGATGGCGGAGACATCGCTCGCGAGAAACTGCTCGCCGTCTCCCACGCCCAGCACGATCGGGCAGTTCACCCGGGCGACGGTCAGGACCCCCGGATGATCGGCGAAGACCGCCGACAGCGCGAAGCTTCCTCGAAGATGCTGAAGCGCCGCACGGAGCGCGCCCAGGGGGTCGTGCGGCGAGAGGAGCAGGGCCTCCTCGATCAGGTGGGGAATGACCTCGGTATCCGTGACCGACGTGAAGCGATGCCGCGGCGCGAGCTCCTTGCGGAGCTCGGCATAGTTTTCGACGATTCCGTTGTGGACGACCGCGATCCGCGAATCGCAGGACAAATGCGGGTGGGCGTTTTCGCGGGAGACTCCTCCGTGGGTCGCCCACCGGGTATGGCCGAGGCCCCCCGTGCCGTCCATCCGGACGCCGTGGAGCGCGCCCTGAAGCGCCTGGATGTTGCCGGTCCTCTTTTCATGGAGGAGGCTTTTCCCGTTGGTGATGACGACGCCCGCCGAATCGTAGCCCCGGTACTCCAGCCGCTTGAGAGCGTCGAGCAGGACCGACAGGACATCCCGCGAGCCGACGTAGCCCACAATGCCGCACATGCTTCACCTTCCTCAGGATCCGGGCCGGCCTGGACCGGCCGCTAGGGGAGCCCTGGCCTCCCACGTCCGCAACCCGGCGGCTCGCGACCCCCGCGTCCGCCCCCACACAGAGCCGCGGCGGCGGGCCGCGTTATTGCCCGAGACCCGGAGCCGTAACGCCGGGACCCCTTGGGGATCCTGATCTCCGTCATGATTCCGGACGAACCCGCGTCGGACCTCCACGTCGTCACCGGTGGCGCCGGCTTCATCGGATCCCATCTCGTCTCGGCGCTCCTCGAACGCGGCCTCCCGGTGCGCGTGGTGGATGATTTTTCCACGGGGAAACGGGAGAACCTCCCCGACTCGGTCGAGGTCCTCTCGGGAGATGTGTGCGATCTGGCCCGGCGCGCGGTGGAAGGGGCCGCCGTCGTCTATCATCTGGCCGCCCAGGTTTCCGTGCCGCGCTCGATCGAGAAGCCGATGGCCACCCACTGGGCGACCGAAGCGAGCACGGTCGCGGTCCTCGACCAGGCGGAGCGGGCCGGAGTCCGCCGCGTCGTCCTGGCCAGTTCCTCCGCCGTCTACGGCGACGCTCCGGACCTGGAGAAGCGGGAGGACCAGGCGCCCGCTCCCGCGTCCCCCTATGCCGCCGCCAAGTGGTGCAGCGAGATCCACGCGCGCCACTGGGCGCTCCATCGGAATCTCGAAACGGTGAGCCTGCGCTTCTTCAATGTGTACGGCCCCCGGCAGGACCCCGCGTCCCCGTATGCCGCGGCCATTCCCATCTTCGTCTCCAAGCTGCTGGCCGGGCAGCCCGTCCCGGTGTTCGGAGATGGCCTCCAGACGCGCGACTTCACGTTCGTGGAGGATGTGGTCCGGGGCATCCTCGCGGCCGCCGACGCTCCGGATGCGTCGGGCCGGGTCGTCAATATCGCCTCCGGGACGGGCACGACCATTCTGGAGCTGATCGGGACGCTCGCGGAACTCCTGGGCCGGGAGTCCTCGATCGAATCACGACCGCCCCGAGCCGGCGACCTCCGGCACTCCCGGGCCGACATCGCCGCCGCCCGGGCGCTCCTCCACTTCGTCCCCGCCACCAGCCTTCGCGCGGGACTCCGCCGGACGATCGACTGGTTCCTTCAGCAGCGGACACCCTCCAGGAAGCGGTCCCTCCGCTAAACGAAGGGGCCGGTCTCGCCCGGCCCCGAGGAACCTTCCGCGCCGCTACGCTTCGCGGGGAGGCTCCGCCTGAGGCGCCACCGGCGGACGGGTGGGATCGAGCGTGGCCAGGAGATCGGCCAGATCCGTGGCGTGCTCCTCTTCCTTCGCAAGGATGTCCTCCAGAAGGCGACGCGTCGTCGGATCTTTCTCGCCGACGAACGTGATCGCCTCGTGATACGTGTCGATCGCGATCCGTTCGGCCACCAGATTGTCCTCGATCATCTGGACGAGCGTCCTGCCGGGGGTGTATTCCGAGACGCTTCTCGCGTCCAGTCCGGAGGGACTGAAATCCGGCTCGCCGCCCAGCTGGGTGATCCGCTGCGCGATCCGGTTCGCATGCTCCTGCTCCTCCGCCGCGTGCTCGGCGAATTCCTGGGCGGTCGGTTCGGCCTGGATTCCGCGGGCGACATAGGAGTGCTGCCGGTATCGCAGCACGCAGACGAGCTCCGTCGCGAGCGCCTCGTTCAGCATCCCCAGCACCCGGTCCCGGTCGGCCTGATAGCCCGCGGTGACGGCACCTTCCAGGACATGCTGGCGCGCGCGCCGGCGGATCTCCGCGAGATTCGAGATGAAATGATCCGGCATGGGCTCTTCCTTAAAAGTGGGGAGGGGGACGGGATTTTCCACGCGAGCAAGAACCCGGACGGGGAGTCCGCGTTACGGCGATAGCGCCGCCCGAGGCACGCTCCATAACGCCGCCAGGAAGGAGGGATCACCAAGGTGCCCGGGGCGAGGGCGCCTCGGGAAGGAAAGCCGTCCGGGACTCCCCCGAAGGAGGCGTGCCGTCATGATGCCGCTCACCGACCTGATGACGTCCTACCTGGAGATCATTCCGGCCACCGACACCGTGGAGCACGCGGCCGGCCGCATGAGGGCGTACCATATCGGCAGCCTGCTCGTCCGCGACGACGACGAGCTGGTCGGCATGATCACCGACCGCGATATCGCCGTCCGCGTGACGGCCCGGGGCAAGAACGCCCGGACGACGCTCGTCAGCGAGGCGATGAGCCCCGGCCTGATCTCCTGCAGCCAGACCCAGACTCCCGAAGACGTCGCCCGCATGATGGAAATCAACCAGCTCCACCGGATCGCGCTGCTCGATGAGAACGGGCGTCCGAGCG
>Ga0209579_10001029_pt1 | contig 23994 bp, 12 predicted proteins | sample Coa_R1_2_FD_187152 | JGI IMG/M metagenome (GOLD analysis project Ga0209579, IMG submission 187152) | Surface soil microbial communities from Centralia Pennsylvania, which are recovering from an underground coalmine fire - Coalmine... | ecosystem: Environmental > Terrestrial > Soil >... | reverse complement strand
TCAAGCCTCCTTTTGGATCGCAGATTCAAGTTCGCCAAACTTTGAATCGTCCAAAAAGGAGGCTTTCTATTTTTCATTTTTTACTTAAAGAAGCAGCATTGGGCGGGTAGCCGTGCTTTTTGAGGATGCGCTTCACCATCACTTTGATCTTCGCCCGAGCGCGGACTTGCGTGACCAACTCGGCAGCGATCTCTTTTAGCTTAGCGCTGCCCATCGCTTTGACGGCGCTCTTACTGGCGGCGAGCGCGTCGTAAAAAGCGATTTCGTCGTCGTTCAATCGAGGTCCTAACCGCGCTTTGAGGCGCCGTTTTTTGCTTCGTTAATTCACGAAATTCAAGAACGACGATAAAGCCAGGCAAGTGCCTGTTATCTTATTTCTCGAAAATCCGCACGTGGTCAAGGTGGAACCAATTCTTGATTGTCAATCCCAGTCTCACATAGCGGCAGGTAACCGGTTTCTCCAGCAGGATCACGTAATGCCCTTGAGGCCGGGCGGGCAGCCATTGGGAAGTCCATGGTCCGCCAGCGCTGTCGCCTGTCCAAAGCTGCAGATTGTTCACGCGAGCAAAAAAAGCCCCCTTACCCAGCGACACATCCACCACGGCGACCGAGCGCGCGGTGCCCAAGTCTATAATTATGTCAGGCGTCTGATCTTCATTCGTGTAGAAGTTGCCCTTGTCGTAGTGTATTCCTTGGCATGTCAAAAGTTTCGGCGACGGCCGATACTTCTCGAAGACGGAACTGACCGTGTAAACGCACTCCTTCGAAATCCAGCGGTAATTTGCGGCAAGCTTTTTAAGCTGCGTCATGGTCCCTTGGAGTTCCGCGTCGGCCAGCGGCGGAATGCAAGGCGCCGGATAGGGCGTCTTGACCTGATTTAATTTGGCGGGAATCGATGTGGTGGCATTGGGTAATCCTGTGCAATTTGAAAGATAGGCATCGACCATGGGTGACTCAAAGCCCGTCAGGTTGGCGGGCTTCTGTGGAAACACGCAATTGATGAAGTTGCTTTGCACGGTAAACCAGAAGAAGTTCGGATGAACGTTGCAATCGATGAAGGTACAGCATCCGTAACGCAGGTCGAAATCGAACAAGATTGACATATTTCTCTGCGTGGTCTTCGCGGCGTAATAATTTGGAGTCAAATTGACTTGCGGAAAGGTCATGGAGGCAAGCACGCAGTTTTGAAGATTAAAGTGTATCAGTGGAGATGGCTCTTCTTTGTATGCGCATTTGTAGAACAGAGTATTCGAGCATTCGAATTCAATGCGGGAACCGGCGCGATTTTCCCGCACCACATCGAATTTGCATTGATTGAGAATGGCAAAACTTGACGTCAATTTGGATCCGAGGTCGCCGACAATCTCGACATTCTTCAACACGACCGGCAGCGTATCCGTGCCTTCGAGCTTTAACGAAGCGCCCATATCGAGTGTAATTTTGCCGCTCTGAATTGTGGTTCCCGCGGGGACGATAATGTGTGCCTGTTTGCCCGAGGTCAGCGCGCCGCCCACTGTGTAAACGCCCACGGGAAGGGTCTGGCTTCGCTCAAGAAGTTGCGCCGTCAGGGGGACGGCAGGAGTCGCTTTCTCCGCCGATTTGGGATTAGCGCCTTGGATGCGCGTTTCGACTTTTGCGCGTTGCAAGCCTTTCAGTTCAGGAAGCGCAAGATTGTACCAGTGTAGCGCGCGCTGTTGAAAGCCGTGCTGCTCGCTCTTGTCGGCTTTCGCGGCCAATTCCCACCATTCGTCGCCTAACGCCAATTGTTCCGCCGAGGTGGCCGGCCCGCCGAGTTCGTGTTCCGCGGCCAACTTCAGTGTCGGGCGTGGAGCTTTTGCCAGCAGCGGCAGTCCGCTGCTCCAATTGTCCAGCGTGAAGCATAGGTACAGTCCCGCGGTAAGATTGGCCGGGGGATCGTTGGGCAACTCCGCCAGGGTTCTGAGCGCCGCGACAACTTTTGACAAGGCCGGATCCTTGACCGCCAGCGCGGCCTGGCTCAGTGCGGTTTTGCTGAATTCGGCTGCGTCCGCAGTGCTGAGTTCAAAGGTGTCGAGCAATTTGCCGCGCAGTTCAAGGAACTTCTGAATCTCGCCGGCTTGCGCGTGCAGCGATGCCGCTTCCGCCAGCAGTGCGTACAGACCCGCCGCATCACCCTGAATCCCCGCCGCCTGTGCCAGCATTTTTTGAGCAAGCGCAAGCTTGTCCTTTGCCGCGCTTTTGGCGTAGTCGTCTTTGTAGATATCTTTGAGCGCGTCAATGGCCTGCTTTCGCTGCTCGGCTGGCGGTGCGGCCTGCTTCGGCGGCGGTTCAACTTTCGCGGGCTTCTGAGGGGCACGTTTGTCTTTGTTGGGATCGAGGTCGGCGGACGAGATCCTGTCCGCCGCGCCGGCGGAGGCACAAGCCAGAGCGAGCAGCACGAAACGTAGGGGCAACATGATATTCTATACCTCGAAGAAGTATGCGTTGTATCGTATAAGATTAAGCTCAGAGTCAAGCGGCAGAAGATTCCTCCATCGTCTCGGGAGGCAGGGACCATGCAATACATCGCACGCCTGATCACGCTACTGTGTTTTGCCTGCGCGTTCTGCGCTGGTGCTGAAGAACCACCCGCTGAATTGGAAAGAAACGGAATTGAAGCACTGCGGCAATCCGACACCGAAGCCGAGGCCCTTGTCGCGGCAACCATAAATTTTGCGAGAGCGGGGGAGGCGTTCGAAGCGGCGGGGAACATCGCCAAATCCGCTGAAGCCGATGCGTACTTGTATTGGTGCAAACGGAAAATGACGCCCGAACAACTGGCTGCCACGAGCCGTAATGGCGAAGGCGCTGCAAAAGAGGCCATCGAAAAGCGATTGAAAAGACTCGAGGCCAACCTGGTTCAAAGCGAGGCCGAACTCTATTTCAAGCGCGCGGACGATTATGCCAAAGCGAATCCTGCGGAACACCTCAACAACGCGGTTCGTTTTTTCGAGATCGCCGGTCGCGCGCGAGGTTTGGAGATCAGTCTGCGCGCGCAGGATCGCAGTCTTCAGGAATTGCAATTATGGCTTAAGAACCGGGAGATTTCAGAGACACTTGTGAAACAACCGCCTAACGAACCGCGACCACAACGAAGCGAAATGATGCCCGCCACGCCTCCATCGTTGAAACCAGTTCCCATTCCAACGGCCGCCCAGCAAAAGGAAGCTGAAAAGACAATCAAAGAAGTGTTCAAGGACGAATTCGCCAAGACTGCGGTGCCGGACAAATTGGCCTTTGCCAAAAATCTGATCTTGAACGGCGATGAGACGCGGGACGACGACGCGGCGCGGTACATGCTGCTGGTGGAGGCAGCGCATCAAGCCGCGCAGGCGGCAGATATCGAACTGCTTTTTGCGGTCTGGGAGAAAATCGCCGCCGAATTCAGCGGCGACTTGAAGGCAGTCAAAGGAGCCGGCTGGACCGCATTCAGCGCCAGCACGAAGGATCCCGGGCTGCTTAAACTCGCAACCGCTTACAAGACGCTGCTGGACAAGCCCGACGACCTTGGCGCGATGCTGGCGCTCGCCCGGCACGAGTGTTTTACGCTCGGAAACTGGGAGCGCGGCATGAGCCTGTTTGCGAAATCGCCCAATGCGGCGTTGAGTGCGGCGGCGCGCCAGGACATAAAGGACCCCACCGAGAGCGCCGCGCAGGTCGCGCTCGGCGATTTGTGGTGGGACTTGGGCGACAAGGAACGCGATAAAGACGACAAGGTCCTCTACCAAGTGCGCGCCGCGTTCTGGTATAGGCTGGCCATGCCCAGCTTGAACGGGCTGGTCAAAGTCCGCTACGACACGCGCGCCGCCAAGGCGGAAAGCGCCGGCGCCGCGCTGTTGGCCGCGTCCGCTCCGCCGGCACTTCCGGAAAGGGCCGTTCAACTGAGGCCCACGGCGCCGCAGCCAAAAGACTCTATCGTAAACGATGAAAACTTCAGCGAGTCGAAAGTATTCCCAAAAGGCGTCTACAGATTGATGCGCCGGATTCATTTTGCCGGTGAGAACTTAAGGGCGACGATCGAGGCGGGCGCCGAATTTTCAGAAGGTCTTATTGAATTCGGACCCAACGGAAGACTGTTGCTCAACGGCGAAGAGGAAGCCCCGTGGTTTTTCACCGGTTAAACCCGAGTTTTGACTACGGCGGAAGCCTGCATGCACAATGGACACTTTTTGACAACTGCAAGTTCTATGTGCGCGCTTACAATAAAGGCCAGTTCCCCATCAAGATGCGCTTTCACAATTGTATTTTTCACCGCTGCGATTTTGAACACTGGAGCGACACAGTCTGCGGCGTTGAGTTTCATAACTGCGCGTTCATCAATCTGGTCCTGCCGGACATCGACCACGAAGTCCGCAAGGATTTCGACTGCATGGACAGAACTCATCGCGAATGGCACCAATTCGGCGGCTGTACGTTCCTGAATTGTGAAATTCCGCCATCGGTGGTGTGGTACAGCGCCGCGTGCAATTATCTGAACTGCAGATTTTTGACGGGCGGTCCATTCGAGGCAAAGCATGAACTGACCGTTTATGCCTGCATGAAGGACTGCACCGGCACGCCTCCGTCGGGAAGCGCCGCGCAGAAGATCACAATCGTTCAGCCGGCTGAGCCGTATTTGCCGCCGGCGCTTCCCATCTGCGCTTTTTCCGAGATTGAGCCCAAAGCGCGCAAGATCGCCGATCTAGGCAAAGGCTATCGTTGGATTTCCCAGAAAGCCACCTACACGCTAAGTTCCGCTGACCAGAATGAGAAACTCTCCGCAAAATTGCTCAACGGCGAAGGCGGTTGGGGACGGAGCGATTCATTCTCGTTTCAAACGAGCATGGAAGATTCGCCCTCAATGGTCATCGATCTGGGGCGTCGCCGCGCGGTGGCCGCGTTGGAGCTTGAGAACAGCTGGGTGGAAATGGGCCGTGCCAAAACACTCACTGCATGGATTTCCGACCGAGGCAATGGTCCCTGGGTGGAAGTTTGGAGCGCAAAGGAGGCTCAATCACAGTGGTGTGTCCAGTTGGAGCACTCCTATCCCTGCCGGTTCATCAAGCTGGGGTTGAAAGAAAAATCAATTTTACACTTGAACCAGGTTAAGATTTTCGAAAGATGATACAGCTTTGAACGCTTGAGATTGTCATACCGGCGAAGGGAATTGGTATGAAACCGCGCCATCCTCTTCTTGTGTTCGCGTTGCTGGCCATTCTGCCGCAGGCCATGCTCAAGGGCGAAGACACGGGCGCATCCACGGCAAAGAAACGTCAGGTGCCTGGCACCGCACTGCAGAAGGAAGCCGAAAAGACCATTCGCGAAGTGTTTAAGGACGACTTTGCGAAGAGCGCTCCCGCCGACAAAATCGCGCTGTCGCAGAAACTCGCCGCGCAAGCCGACGAAACCAAAGACGACATGGCCGGACATTATCAGTTGCTGCTGATGAGCGCCAATCTGGCTGCCGAAGCGGGCGAGCTCGATGCCATGTCCGCGGCGTTCGACAAACTCGCCGCGGAATTTGAAGGCGATTTCGCCGCCCAGCGCAAGGCTGCTCTCGGGCTGATCATCGGTCATGCGGCGCAGGACCCGGCGTTAGTCAAACTTGCCATGGCTTACAAGACGCTGCTCGACAAGCCTGACGATGCCGCGTCCTGTCTGGCCGTTGGTAAATATCAACTCTTCGTCAAACACGATTTTGAGCGCGCGCTTCCGCTGCTGGCCAAATCGGGGCATGAAGTGCTGAGCAAACTGGCGAAGGGAGACCTCGTCCAACCCGCGCAGGCATCGGCGCAATTAGGCGCGGGCGACGCGTGGTGGGATGCCGTCGGCAAGAGCGCTGACAAAGATGAAAGAGCGCGCTTTACGGAACGTGCGGCGTTCTGGTACGCGAAGGCGCTGCCGTCGCTGACGGGATTAAACAAAATCAAAGTACAGAAGCGCATCGATACGGCAGCCGCGGCGACAAAGGAGGCAGTTGCAAGCGTGCCAAAACCAGCGCCGGAGGGGGTTGCGAATAATGCGCTTCCGCCCGGCGCCGAAGCGCCGGTGAAATTGCCGGGCGAAGCCGCCGCGCCCGCGCCGGCCAAGCCCACTCCTCCGCGCGGTACGGCGCTTTCGGCGGAGGAAGCACGCGCCCAGGCTGACTTTAAGACTGCGTACAACAACCCGGACAAATCCGCGCGGAAGACGGCGTGCGCGCTGCTGGCCAACGCGTACCACACCACGTCGTGGCAATTGCTGGCCAGCGCGGCGCTCAAAGATCCAGACGATTCCGTTCGGTTGGTGGCATTCACCACGCTGGCGAAAGTGCGGGCGCGTAACGGCTCGCAAGCATACATGCTGGCGCAGTGCTTTTCGGCGTTGAAGCCTGCGGAAGGCGACCTGCGTTTGGAATTCGCGCGCGCGCTGGCGCCGGTGGAATTCAAATATGAAATCACGGCGGCGATGGTCGAGGTGATCTCCAAAATGGTCTATCCCAATGTTCCGACGACAACAACAAGCGTGCAGGGTTTGCCCAGCGGAAATCCGGAGGCGGTCCGGAAAGTGCGGCGGCACTTCGAGGCAATGCTGGCCGCATTCAACGCGGTCGCCAAGAGCGAGATCGATACGGCGTCATACGAGGTGCCGCGCAAGGTCAAGGCGTGGTGGGAGGCCAACATGGCGCAGTTTGCGAAAGCCGACCGCGAATTGGCGGAGAAATATAAGAAAGACGATGCGCAGGCCGTGAAGAGCAATCCATAACGCGGCTTCAACTTTGTTGACGCAGTTTCGCTGAATTTCGCGACTTAATAACGTCACTCGTTAACAAATTGAGGAAATCCCATGCAGCGCGCACTTGCTTGCGTGATGGTACTCGCCTTTTACACGGGCGCTTTTGCCGGCGACGAGCCCGATCCTGCTTGTCCGACGTGTCACGGCTTGGGTATCGTCCCAAATGTGCCATACAAACCTTATGTGCGATTCGACAACCAGCCCGCCGAAGCGACGGTGCCGCCGGCGTGGTACTACTGCGAGAAATGTCAGAAGGGCAAAGATGCGAAGAGCATTTCCGCGGAGATGAAGGAAATTCAAGGCCGCGCGCGTGAAAGACACAAAGAGGCGCTTGAGAAGACGGGACTGAAACTGGAGTTGGTTATGACGCCGTTCGTGGCGCTGCACACGAATGCGCCCGCCGCAGCGGCTAAGAAGATCGTCGATACGCTTGAAAAATGTACGGGTCTGCTGCAAAGCACGCTGAAATCCATGCGCTGTGTGGCAACGCGCCCCGATCAGGACGATCTTTATTTTTTCAGCGACGCAAAATCGTATGAGACCTTTCTGGATAAAAATGAGGCCAGCCCAGAGGAAAAAAAGTCGCCATTCTTCTCGCAGGCACATCTTGCCGCGACTAAAAGCGGCCCTCAAAACGACGCCGGGATAGTGTATTTATTTGGCTATGAACTCATCAAGTCGGCCACCAGCGCCAAGGCGTCCCCCTGGCTGGGTGCGGGCTTCGCAGCTTACTGTGAAAACAAGACGCTTGGAACCAACATAATGGCCGGCGGAACGACCGACGCGCTAGGCACAAAATTGGGCAACAAATGGGCGGACGCAGTCGGCAAAAACGTCAAGAGCCTTAAGAAATGGGAGCAACTATTTGAGGTTCAAATCCCTGCGCTGACAAAGTCCGATACGATCACTGGTTTTTCAGTCGTCTCATATTTGATCGCGCTTGATGTCGGGCGCTTCGACAAATTCATTCAAAACATCAACGACGGCGACGACAGCGTTACCGCGATTGAAAAAGCTTACGGCCGCAAGATCGCTGAACTGCAAGCGAATTGGATTCAATGGACGCAAACGCAACATTAAGGGTATTCAAGAGGATGCGCGTCTTGATTTTTATCGCGGCGCTTGGTTGCGCGACCGTTGAATCCGCCCGGTGCGAAGATGCTCCGAAAAAATTGCCCGTTCCGCCCGCGGCGGAACGCCAGGCCGCGGAAAAGGTCGTGCGCGAGATTTACGCGGATGATCTGGCGAAGCTCACGCCCGAAACGCGCCCGGCGTTGATCCAGCGCATGCTCGCTCAAGCCACTGAGACCAAAGACGATGCCGCCGGGCGCTACACGCTGATGGCCGAAGCAGCCGATATTGCGGCGCAGGGCGGAGAACTGGATTTATTCATGTCCCTGCGCGACAAGCTGGCGGGCGAGTTCGCGATCCCGAAAGAATTCACGCTGGGCGGCTTGATCACGCTCACGGCGGAGTCCAAAAATAATCCGGCGCTGGCGAAAGCCGTCGTTGCGGAAAAAACGCTGCTCGAAAAGCCCAACGATGCCGCCGCGAATCTCGCCGCCGGCCGTTACGCGCTGTTGGTCAAGGGCGACGCGGAGCGCGGCGCGGAGCTGCTCGCGAAATCCGGCCATCCGATTTTGAAGGTCGTCGCGGCGCAGGAAAAATCCAAACCCACTGCCGCGCCGGACCAGGTCGCGCTCGGCGATTTGTGGTGGAATTTTTATGAAAACGGGGCTGAAAAAGAGGACAAACTGCCGGCGCAGCAGCGCGCCATTTTTTGGTACAAGCAAGCGCTGCCGTCGCTGGCGGGTTTGACCAAGCTCAAAGTCGAAAAACGTGTGGCTTCCGTGGAACCCGCAGCGCCGCCTGCGAAAGCATCCGCTGAAGCGGCCAAGCCCGCTGAAGTGAAGCCCGAATCGCCGCAGCAAAAAGCGGAGGCAAAGAAGCCCGGCAATTTTGTCGAGAGTTCGCTAGACTTGGGCGAAAATGTGAAGCTCGACCTGGTTCAGGTTAAAGCGGGGCAATTCAAGATGGGATCCGAAGATGCGGAGGCCCATGTGTACGAGCGCCCAGTGCGAGTGATTACGATTACAAAGAACTATTGGATTGGGAAGTACTCGGTTACAGTGGCGCAGTTTCGCCGTTTTATCGACGAGACGAAGTACAAGACCGACGCGGAGAAGTCGGGCCGCGGAAGCACGCCGGTCAATCACAAGTTTAGCTGGAGTCCTGGGGCGACCTGGAGCAATCCGGGATTTTCACAGGAAGATACGCACCCCGTTGTGATGGTCAGTTGGAACGATGCGCAAGCGTTTTGCGCGTGGCTTTCGAAAAAGACAAAGCGCCAGGTGCGATTGCCCACTGAGGCGGAATGGGAGTATGCCTGCCGGGGGCCTCAGGCGCTTAAATACCCGTGGGGGAACTCCTGGGACGGGTCGAAGGCCAACCATGCCGATCAGGCGCTGAAGAACGCAGCCGTCTTTTTTGACAACGATGTATACAGCGACAACGATGACGGCTACGTCTACACCTCGCCGGCCGGCGCATTTGAGAACGCCAGTTGGTGCGGCGCGTACGACATGGCGGGCAATTGTAAGAACTGGGTTTTCAACTGGTATTCCAAAGCGTTCCGTTTCACCGGCACTACAGTCGACCCTGCCGGGCCGCCCGAAGGCGAGAAAATGAAATTTGACGGTTTGGAACAGACCTCGCGCGTGTTGAAAGGGAGCGCGTGGAGCGATAGCGCTAAAAATTTGCGCGGCTCCGTATTTCACAATTCGCTGCCTGAACTACCGCAGTCGTCGATTGGATTTCGCATCGTGGTCCAACCTTGAAACGATTCAAAAATTCAAAACTCCGCGCGGACCTGGAATCTTGAATCGTGAATTTACTTCGCCGATTCGTAGATTCGCACGTGGTTCAGGTGCAGGCACTCTTTTTTAGTGAGTCCAATGCGCACGTACTGACACGATACCGGCTTCGGCAGAATTGCGGTGAAGAATGGCTGTGGGAACTTGGCTCGCCATTGCTGAGTCCATGGGCCGTTCTCGGTGTCGCCGGTCCATATGGTGAGCGTGTCCGCGCGAGACAAGACATCGTCTCTTTTCCTGTTCTCGATTTCGAGCGCCGACACAAAATGGGGCGCACCCAGATTCACCACGATATCCGGCGCATCGTCCATGTTGGTGTGAAAATTATGCGTGTCGTATTCGCTGCCCTCGCCCGTCAGCAGCTTCGGTGATGGACGGTCATTCCCATACACCGAACTGACAGTGTAGACGGCATCGCGCGAAACCCATTTGTAGCGGCGCCCGATTTCATCGACTTTCGCGCGCACGGTTTGGACGTCCTCGGCGGTGCTGGCGGGCACACTCGGCGCCGGGAATGGCGCGGGCATCTGAACGAGATTGATCGGCTTCGTTTGCGCCTCCATGTTCGCATGGCCGGTGCAATTTGAAATCCACGCCCACGTCCACATTTCGCTTCCGTCCACTACCTTGAACGGCGCGGCCACAAATCTGCAGTCCGCAAAATTGCACTGCTCGCTGAAACACACCAGGCTTTGATTGACGTTGCAGTCAAGGAACAGACATCCGGCCAGGATCGCATTTTGCACGCGGCCTCGAATCGTGATGCGCTTCGAGGCCTTGTCAGCCTGGATGAAATCGTTTCGCGGCAGGACCATCGACGCGAAGGTGTTGCGAATGAATTCGAAACCTATTTTCGAACCAAAAGAGGGGCCGATTTCGCATTTCAAAAGCAGCGATTCGCGCATGAAAAGCTTCAATGGCTGCTGTGCATTGGGATTGTTCTCGCCGATTTCGAAGGAACAGGTGTCGAAGATCGCATGATTCGCGCGGATTTCATTCAAGCCATTGCAGATGAAATTAACATTGCGGAAAACGACCGGCGCAGCCTCGGTTCCGGTGCAATTTAAATTAGCGCCGCCTTCCAACGCAATCGTGCCTTCTTGAATGGTTGTGTGCGCGGGAATGGTGAGCTGCGTCTCCGTGCTCAGCGGATCTTTTGGCAATTGGTAAATGGCGGCGCTTAGGACGCCTTTCTTTCCCAATGCGAGCGTAGACAGCAAAACGCCCGCGGCCTGCGGTTCGTTCTTATCCGGCTCGGCTTTGGCCGGGGAAGCGGCCACTCCGGTGCCCGTTTGAGCGACCGAAATGCGCTTCTCCAATTTCGCCTTGGTCAATCCCGCTTGCGACGGCAGCGCCTGCCCGTACCAAAAAAGCGCGCGCGCCATGCCGCCGCGCTTCTCGCCGGCATCGCCCTTTTCAGCAAATTCCCACCAGCGGTCACCTAATTCCACTTGAATTGCGGCTGCTTTGGCGTCGCCGGGCTTCGACGCGGTTTGAGCCATATCCTTTTGCGCGAGCGCGTTCAGCGGCGCGCGGTTGCTCTTCGCAAGCATGGGCAGACCCTGCTCCCAATCGTTCTGTACGAAACAATTCCACGCGCCAACCACGGCGTTGGCGGCGGGATCGCCGGGTTTTTCGGCGAGCGTTTTGAATGCGGCAACCAGCTTCGCGGCGGAAGGGTCCTTCGAGGCTGCCGCGCTCAATCCCGCTTTGGTGAACTCGGCAACTTCCTTGGCATCCAGATCGAATTCGCTCAAGAGTCTGTCGCGCAAACCGAAAAATCGCGGGAGGTCGCCGCCCTGCGCCGCCAACAGCGCGGCTTGCGAAATCATGGCGTGCCGGCCGGGCGGGTCGTCCTTCACCGTGCCGGCCTGCTCAACTAATTTCGCGGAGAATTCGAGCTTGTCCTTCGGCGCGGTTTTGGCGAAGTCGTCTTTAAAGATTTCGCGCAGCGCCGCGAGCGACTCGGCGCGCTGCGCGGCCGTGGGCGCCGGACTCTTTAGCGCGGTGCTGCCCGGCGGGGCATCGGAGGGCTTTGCGGCATCTTTTGGCGCCGTGGTTGGGAAATCCGCCGACGAAATGCGGTTTTTGCTTCTGTATCCGGGCTGGCCGGGGTCGGCCTGCACCGGATCGACGTTGTCATCCGCAAAGACAGGCTGCGCCGGCGCGTCCGGCGCTTCGGTGATCTCGATCACGCGAAACTGCGCGCTCGCATCGTTGCAGTACAAACCCAGCGAGCGGCTGTCGCGCAATTTCCACTGATTCTTCAGCGTGAATTTATGTCCGGCGAAATTGAAATCGACAAATAGCTGGCCGTGCATGTACGCGCGTATTGTTTTGGCGCGCACTTGAATCGTCAGATCGTTTTCAATTCCTGTCTTGAGTCCCGAGGCGGTGCGCGTCGGGTTGGCGTCCTCGCTCAGCAGAATTCCATCGATTTTCTGCAGCCCGGCATACTTGTTGACGCAGGAAGTGGAGAGCAGCACCAGCCGTCCGCCGCACACGAGGAAGTAGCCGACATCGTTGCCGGGAGTCATGCGTGTATAAACGATGTGCAAATCGTATTCGAGGCGCGGCTCGTACGGGAGCTGTAAGCGCGAATATGTTTTCGTCCGGGCATTCGACACGATGCCGTTTTCGAGGCTCCAATCGCCTTCCACGGCGTGCTCGGCCGGCTTGATCAACCGCATCAAATTCGTGGTGGCGCCTTTGATCGCATTGGGCAGCGTGTGGGCGTCCGCGATGGCCGGCGCGGTCACATTCTTCATCGCCAATTGCATTTCGGCGAGGCTGCGCTCCTGAGCTTTTAAACTTAACTCAGTGCCTTTGAAGCGGTCGGCAATTTCGAAAAACCGCACGGCAATCAAATAATGCTCGCCGGGGTGGTCTATTGCGTAGGATGAGGCGCGGTCGAAGTATTTTTGCGCGTCGCTCGCCGCGAGGGCGGTCTTTTCACTTTGCTGGATTCGTTGAGCGGCGGCCAATGTATCGGGATCGCCGCCTTTCAGGTATTGATCCACCTGCTGGAGCGTCATTTTCTTTCGGCACCAATACAGGAAACCGAGCATGTCCTGAGCTTTTGCGTCGTTCTTCGCTTTCTCATAAGCATCGGCGGCTTTCACAAAAAAAAGCGCCGCGGGCACGATTGCATCTTCCTGTGTTTGCGCCAATTTCAGAGCCGCGATGCCCTTCGCCTCAAATTCTGCCGCACCGTCTGCCGCCGCGGCCGGCCAGGCCCAGATGAACGTACCCATACACACCGCAAGAACAAAATTAAGTGTGCGCATTGGCGTCCTCGACTTTATGTGCCACTTCTCGACGAGCTTCGGAGCATCCACAGTATACACGCCCGCGCACTGCTTGTCATTCGTGAGTCGTTGTGGCGTTCAGCCCCGTGGAAGGTTGCTTTTCCGATGTATTCGAAGCCTTCACCGCGGGGCGAGCAGCGGCGTGCGGCGGGGAGGGACGGGTGTGCTTCCTGCGCGCGTCCTCAATCGCCGTTCGCGCCAGACGCTCCACAGAAATTCCGCGCCTAGCACGAGCGTCAGCCGGAATTCGGGGAGGCGGCGGGGCAATACATCGCCGAAAATTTCGCTGCGCGGCAGCATTGTGCTTTGCGCAATGATACCACAAAAACTGGCCTCCTTGACTTGAGCCGCGCGCAATGCGCTCCATTCGTCGCGACGCTTTTTGAATTTCACTGCTGGACCACAATGCGGAATCCGATTTGAGGATCTCGCGCAGTCGGGGCGAACCGGTTGACATACGCGCTTCGGCAGTGCTGAGCCTGGCTCCACCACGAACTGCCTCGCACCACACGAGCCACCATTTCCCTGCCGTCCTTGAGCTTGATTTTATCACCGGCGGCCGGGCCGGGAGGGTCGGGCGGCAGGTGCGCGGTGCGATAGCTTGCACTGTACCAACTGGACGTCCATTGCGCAGCGTTGCCTGACATATCATAGGCACCGCACCAACTGGCATTGTCAAACTTTCCCACTGGCGCGGTGAACACATAGCCATCTTTGTCGTTGCTAACCGGGTAATCGTCGGCAAATACCCGCGCCCTGTACAGGGTCTGATCGGCATGATTAGCTTTTGTACCGTCCCACGAATCGCCCCACGGATAGCGGCGGGACTCAGGGCCGCGCGCGGCGTATTCCCACTCCGCTTCAGTCGGAAGCCGGACGGTGCGTTTCGTTTCTTTCGAGAGCCATGTACAGAATTGCACGGCATCGTTCCAGGTCACTTCCAAGACGGGATGTTCGTCGCCTTGTTTAAAACCCGGGTTCTGCCAGTTCGCGCCGGCGGTCCGCTGTGGCTTGAAGTTAAAGACCGTATAGCCGAAATCGTCCCTTTCCGCGTCAGTCTTATATTTCGCAGCCTCTACAAAGCGGCGGAATTGCGCCACCGTGACCGGGTATTTTCCAATCCAGTACTGTTTGGTCATTGAGACGTTCTGCACGGGCTTTTCGGCCGCCGTGGCCAGCGTTTCGTCCGAGCCCATTTTGAAGAAGCCTGGCTTGACCTGGACCAGTTCGAGCTTGACTTTCTCGCCGAGGTCGAGGGTACTTTCCACGACGTTGGCTGGCTTGTCCGCGGACTTTTTCGTTTCCGGCGATTTGACCGCGCTGGCCGGGGCGGCGAGAAACGGGCGGACATGCGAGACTGGAATTGCAAAATTCACGGCGTCCGCGCCGACCATTTTCGCGACGACGACACCGACCACCATGCCCTTCGAGTCGAGTATGGGTCCGCCGGAATTACCGAAATTAATGATCGCGTCAATCTGGATCAGCGTGAGTTTACCGTCTTTTTTTCGTAAGGCCGTGATGCGGCCTTTATTGACGCTGATCGACGGGTACTCGCCGCGGTTGAGCGACAGTTTCTTGCCGAACGGGTAGCCAAATGCGACGACTTCCTGCAACTCCGACAAACCCGCATCGTCCCCGAGTTCCAGCGGCGTCACGGCCTTGGTAGTATCGATTTTCAAGAGCGCCAGATCGAAATTCTCGTCGGTCTTTACGATTTGCGCAATGACACTTGTCTGCGCCGCCTCCCCGGATGAGAGGATTAACTTCACGGAATCCCCAGCTCCGTTGACGACGTGTGCGTTGGTCAGAAACATACCCTTTGCGTCGATACAAAACGCGGTCCCGGATCCGCCAGTGTTGTTCTCCACCAGCGCGGTCGACGCCTTGCCCTTTGCCGCCAATTCGGTATCTGAAAGTTGCTTGCCGTCCGAATGCAGTGCGCCGATCGGACCCACTTCGGCGAGGCGCTTTTCGAGCTTGAGTTTGGCAAGCCCCATCGCTGCCGGCAGCGCCTTATTGTACCAGAACGCGGCGCGACGCTGGCACGGCACCTTTTCGTCCTTTTCGGCGCCATTCTCTGCAAAGTTCCACCACTGATCGCCGAGTGTTATTTGCTCCAGCGCAGCAGCGGGCGCTGTTCTTTCCAGTTGAGCCAGATTTTTTAACGCCGGATGGCCGGATTTGGCGAGTAACTCAAGACCTCGCTCAAATTGGTCTTTCACAAACAGTGCATACTTCCCGGATACCAGATTCGCTGAGGGATCGTCCGGTTTTTCCAGCAGCGTGGTTTCGGCGGCGACCACTTTCAGCAATGCGGCATCCTTCGCGGTGGCGGCGAGTTTCGCAAGCGCGGGCGCAGTGAATGCTTTCAGATCGATGGTAAACTCTTGCGCGAGGCGCTCTCGTACGTTGAAAAAGGCCGAGAGATCCTCGGCTTGAATGTCTAGTTGCGCGGCCATCGACAGAAGCGTGTAGCGGCCGGCCGGATCTCCTTTCATTTCGCCGGCCTGCGACAGCATCTTTTCGGAAACCGCCAGTTTCTCTTCACGCGCGGTTTTGGCGAGTTCTTCGTGGTAAAGTTCGAGGATGATTTTTTCGGACTCTTTCAGCGCGACAGCGGCGGGAACGGGTAGTTTCAGAGGTTTCTTGCCCGGTAAATCTTCAGCGCGCGCTCCGCCTAAAGATATGAACAGTATAAGGACTAACATTAAGCGCATATTAAGCCTCCGGTACTAGCTCGCTGTTGCCGCAGTTTGCCGCCGAGCGACTGCCTGTCCAGTTGCTTTTTTCGAATGACGTTTTCGACAAACCTGCATGACAGGACGCTAAATGAGCCGCACCCCAAAGTCAAATCTTCCCGCGCCAAGCGGCTGCTTGTCGTTGCAGTTGCCGTGAACAGGCATATCCGTCTCACATTGCACTTCGGTCAACGTCCATCGCGCTTAAAATTCATTCGGCGGAGCGGGCGGCTTCACGGGCGCGGGCGGCAGCGCCAACGATGTGCTCAGCTTCTCGAAGCCTGACCAGCGCGCGTGGTCCGCCGCGGTTTGATTTCGACTGTCGCGGTGGGTCGCATCGGCGCCTCTGGACCTGAGCAACTCGCACACTTTGGACTGGCCTGTGCGTGCGGCCCACATCAGCGCAGTTTCTTTGGCATCCGAGGTGGCTAGATTGATGTCAGTACCCCGCGCGAGCAGTTCACGGACCAACTCCACTTGCCCCGCCGCCGCAGCCCCGTGCAAAGCAGGCCACGCGGCCGACAGATTTTTGCCGGGGCCGGGTGCCGCTGCGGCGGCGAGTGTCACGACAGCGTCCCGATCCCCCAATGCTCCTGCTACGACTTCATCCGTGACGCCGGTTTTTGCGGTCAGTAGCTTCAACATCGCGACATCGCCCATCTGCGCGGCCAGTTGCGCGGGTGTATGCGAGTTCTTGTCCATCGCCGCTGGATTCGCGCCCATGTCGAGCAGAATGCGGGCTTCGGCAATGTGCCCGCAGGCAGCTTCACGATGCAGGCGCGTTTGCCCATTTTGGAACGGCGTGTTAACAGATTCCTTCACCGCCGCGCGGTACTCCGCATCGGTGCAGAGTTCGTCCATGCGAATCGAACGGGCATCAAGCGCCATCCCCGATGTGCCAAGCTGAATCTTCCATTCACCGGGTTCTGCAGTGAACGTATAGAATATGCGCGCCCTGTCCAGTTCGCATTCGACCCGGCCATTGGCCGCGCCAATTCGCAGCTCGCGAACGCGCTCCACGTCGGCGTTGGCGCCAAGAACCAGCGACTTCATGAACATCGGCGTGCGCAGGGATTCAACGAGTGTCAAGTACTCGTATAGTTCCAGGGAAAGCTCCGGAACGATCTTACCGGCGGACGCGCCGGGGTGATTGAGCTGAAATTTTGTGAATTTACCAAACATGGATGGCCCGGCCTCATTAACCCGCATTTTGAAACGGCAGGCGAACAGCAGTTTCTTTGCGGACAAGTTGGGGCTGTTTTCGTCATAAAACCCAGGCGCGGAGTTCAGCCGCTGCTCGCCATTGACATTGAGGTCCCAGCGTAATAGCCGTCTTGATTCATCCAGTGGGCTGATGAATCTGCGCTGCTCGCCCGGTAGTTTGCTCCAGGCGGCGATGCTGGGCTCCAGCGTGTTTTCCAATTCCCGGCCACTCGGGCTTGAAGTTCGCTTCTTAAGCATATCGCTCACGGCCTGCATCTTACACAAGGCCGAGCCTGCGTAGTGAAACGTGTCAAGCACCTCGTTGTCTTTCGATCCTCCTTCGATTGCCAGCCAGGCGAAATCCATGGCGCGAGCAAATTGCCACTGCTTCAACGCCAATTCCGCGAACCATCCGTCTGTTTGGTGGCCCTTCGGCAAACCCGATTCGATCGCCCGATTCAATTCGATCTCCGCCATCGCCGGGTCCAGAAAGAAGAAGCGCTTGAAGGCGGCCATATGCGTATTCCAGCGTGGGTCAGCCGGAACCTCGCCGAACGCCGGAAGTCCTAGCGGATCGTAAGCAGATTGTCCGATACCGAGTCGTCCTGGGGGAACAATGACAATTCGATTGGGCTGGCCATAGTGGTACACGGTCAGTTTTTGTGCGGCATCTTTACGCATTGGCCCGAGATCGCCGGGGAGGTCCACGCCATCGACCTGGAGTACGACATCCATCTCTTTCAATCCCGCCTTCGCGCCGGGTGAATTGGGCTCGACGTAGTCGATACTCGCGCCATGCGTGGGGTACTTTTTCATCTCGGCCGCAAAATCGTCAGCGCGTTGGGACGCAAGGGCCATGCGTTCGTTCAAGGCGGGAGACTCAGGCGGAATAGGCGTCGCAGGAGGGCGCTTTGCGGGAGGCACCCACAGCGTCGGATCCTCACCCGTCGCCGCCCCATCGGCGGACGAGGCGCTCGCGATCAGCAACGCCGCCGCAGTCAGAAATAAAATGTGCCGCATAGCAGCAATCTCGATAGAAGCCGAAGTTTTGCTTATTCTGCATTCTTATTCAGTTTTTCCAATTGAATTTCCAACCGGTTCCCGCGCGCCGCAGTCGGCCAGTCGCCGCTCAAATATTTCACGATCAAGCTTGCATGCGAAAGCGGCTTTTACAGATTCTCCAAGTCGGCGTTGGCAAGCGGCGCAGCTCATTGAGTTCAGATTGTAGGAGGTTGTCGAGAAGCCAACGGTACGCTGGCAAGTAAAGTTTGAAGCGCGCCGTTCGGTAATCCAGCAGCTCCTTCCCGTGGATGCAACCTGTTGAACCTTCTCGATCCAGGGCGCATTTTCGAGCTGCGCTTAAACGTCGCACCGACTCAAGCGGCGCCAATCGTTCGCGTCGGCGCCCCCGGGCCAACGAGAAACCGTTGCGTAGCGCTGGAGATCTGTGCCAGATGTCCTCAAAACCGAGATTGGCGCCCGACTGATTAGGCGCAGAAGCGGACTTGGCTCGGTGCTATGCGAAGGTTATCCGAGAGTGTGTCAGAATTCAGCGAGTTCGTTTTGTAGCGAAAGATGGAAGATAAAACTAACGTGATTCGGTGAGACGTCCAGAAACGAAAAGTCGCTGTCCACTACGGCCTCGGCGAACCAAGCGGCGAATTGCAAAAGCGGCGGATGGTGTTCGAGACTGTATACGAAGCACAAATTTTTCACGCCGGAAAATAAGTGGCGATACGTCTATCCTTTAAACCTTCCACTCAAAGGAGACTCGTCATGCGTTTCCTCTCTTCCGCCATTCTTCTCGCGATTACACAGCTTGCCTTTGCCGGCGACGAAATCAAGCCGGCGCTTGATACAGCCGAGGGCCGGACAGCTTTCGAACTCCTCGGCAAATATTACGCGGAGAACGGCGCGCGTCCGAACACTCAAGACGTGCTTGCCCGCCTGAAGAATCCGGACGCCTCCGCGCGCAAATCCGCGGGTCAATTGCTGCTGGGCCTGCTCATGCAATCCATGGCCGACGAGCGCAACGGCCGCGCGGAATGGCGCCAGACGCCCTTCTGGGGCGGCGGCTCGGAGAACGCGGCGCGTAATTTCCGGAAAGAACTGGCGACGGAAATCGGCGACAAGGCGGAAGGTGTCGAGGCCCTCGACGCCGTGCGCTGGCTGTTGGACAACGAGCGGCTTGCGGAGGCTCAGGCCGCCGGCGTCCAGGCGTTGCGCAAAATCAAGGGACCTGGCGGCGACGAGTTCTTGATCAAACTGCTGGCGCAACAGCATCCGAATGCGGCCGTGCTCAAGGATTCGATTGACGAAGCCGCCGCGCGCGGGCTGAAAAATTGTTCGGCTGAGATTCAGAAACTCTGCACTCACTACCGCGCCGCCGTGCGCGAGGCCGCAATCGCTGCGGCGAAGAAACTGGCCATCGCTCCGATTCCTGAATACAAGCCGGAAGACGCTTTCACGCCCGAACTGGATTTGCAAATCCGTTCCATGGCTGCGCGCGTTTGGCCGCCGATTCCCGGCACCGCCGAATTCAAACGCTTCACGCGGAAGAATACCGATCAGCCCGGACGAAAATCCCGGCGGGACCCAGAGGGAAGCGCGCCGTTCAGCGCCTGGGTATTGAAGACCGACAACGACACGTTGCGCGTGTTGGATTGCTTCGGGCGCGAACTGAACCTTACTGCGTCCAATTATGAGATCACGCCGCGCACGCTCGCGGATGAAGCCGCTGATCTGATCAAGCTGCGAAACGGCAACGATCATGACCAGCGCGAAAAGCTTTCCGTCGGCGGCGGACTGACCGGCCAGTTCGAGCCGGGATTCATCAGTGTCCCCGAAGCGCTGGTCGGCGCCTGGAGCCTGGTGCGCGGCGACCGCAAGACCGCGGCTGCGGTGCTTTTCCCGCGCATCGACGACGCCGCGGACGACCGCTGGCTCGACGGCGCGACCATGGACCTGCTCGGCCACATTTACCATCAGCGCATGCTGGACGTTTTCTCGCACAACCGCGATTACGCCCTGACGCTCGAACTTGCGCGGCATCTTTCAAAGGATTGTTTCAACGGCTATCAATACCAGCAGCGCGCGAAAGAAATGGCGGCCCAGCTCATCAAGCGCAGCGACGACTTCAAAACGTTCACGCTGCCGGAACCCGCGGCGTGGGCCGAGCAGAAGAAAAACATGAGCCGCGAGGATCAAATCAAATTCCTCGCGTCGCACCTGCGCCTGCTCAACTGCGTGCAAATGAGCCAGCCTGGCGGAGTGAATTACGAAGACAGGCAGAGTTCGCTTCCGATTTATTCCCGCGACCAGAATTCGCACGAGGTTATCAACCCGTACAGTGAACTAAACGCCATGAAACTCGCCATCGCCGATCTCCCCGCGCTGGTGCCGTTCCTGGGCGACGAGAATTTCATGCTGACTTTCAGTTACTGGCGCGACTTTCATCCCAGCCGCACGCTGCATCAAGTCAACTGGGCCGTGGCGACCATCGTTGACAACACCGCAAAGCGTGAGCTCTCGGACCTCAAGACCTACTTTTCGCTCGACGATGAAGGCAAGCGCCAGCATCTCGCCAAAATCATGGAGTGGTGCAAAGCCAATGCGGGAAAATCGCGTGAAGACCTGATTCTTCAAACCATGCGCGAATCGAAAGACTGGAAGGAATTCGAATCTGTTGCGCAAGAGGCCGTGGCTGGGAAAATCGCTGCGGCATTGCCTGTCTTGCTTTCCCGAGCAGGCGATTTTCTCAAATGGAAAGGAGAGATCGCTGAACTTTGTTTCCACACGCATCTGCCAGGCGCGTTGGAGGCCGCGCGTGGCTGGGCGAAGGAAGGATTCCCCGCGCAGGATCCCAACGAACGGCGCCTGGACAAATTGGTGGAAGGCCACAGCAGCGACTCGCTACGCTTCTGGTCGGGCATGATTCTGCTTGAGCACGGGGACAGAACGAAGCTCGAAGGGCTTTCGCTGGTCCGGCCGCTGCTTGAGAAAGACGACGACGAAATCTATTGGCATTCGAGGGCGATTGACACGCTCTTGAATTTAAAGAATGAGGAGGCCAGTGTGCTGGCCTGCGGGGTCCTGAAGAATAAGCGGCTCGATCTGCACTGGGACGGAGCGCCGCTCGTGCATCGACTGCTGCTCGCCGGCCGCGACGAGGCCGTCCGCTTCGTCTGCGGGAAGCTCGACAGCGACAGCGATGCGCGAGATTCGAAGGGCACGTGGAAAGGCGCCGAAGTCACACGCAAAACTACCGAAGGAGACCGCGTCGCGGAAACTGTCGCTCATTGGCGCACAGACAAATACGAGTATCCTGAATATGCTCCCGACGACGAGCGCAAGAAAGCACGGGAGGAGCTTAAAATGTGGCTGAAGGACCAAGTCGCGCTGATCAAAGCCGGGAAGAAATCTGAATTAAAGCCCGATGCCGGAAACGCACCTACGGCAGGATGGCGATTGGATGCGCCGTAAGGAACTCAACTTCGACGAGTCCGATTTTCAGCGACTCCGTTCCGGCACGCTATTGCTGGGCGAAAACGGTTGGCGACCACCTGAACATGCCTGCCGCCCCGTATTCCACTTAGCCCCGAAAATCTTGAGTTGAAATTGAATCACCGCTTATCGCCAATTTTTCTTTTCAATGGACAAAATGCAAAAAGACTCTAATCTTTGGCAACGGTTGAAGCACTATATAGATCGCCCGACCGGCGTCTTTTTCCGCGTGTTCCCTTGCGGTGACGGAGGTAATCAATGATCCGATTTCATTTCCTGTTTGCACTTGCCGTAATCCCGCTGGCGATTCGCACTTGCGCTGGTGCCCAATCAGCGACGACGACGGCGGTTGACGCCACTGTTGCGATCACGTACCAATCTACAACGCAAGCCATATCGCTTGGTGCCACGGTGACGTCTCAGGCCGGAGTGCTCAACGAGGGCACCGTCACGTTTCAGCTAAAGAGTGGCGATTCGAATATCGGTGTTGCCGTGACTTCTGGATCGCTGACAAATGGCGTCACCGGCGCAGTAAGTTACAGCGTGCCGGCTGGGACGCCTGCTGGGGCATATGTAATTATCGCGGTTTACAATGGTACTCCATCATTTGCAATCAGTGTGGACGCGTCGCAACAACTGACGATCAACAAAGCGCCGCTGACGGTGGTGGCCGACAATGCCAGTCGTCAATACGGCACAAACAACCCAGTTTTTACGGGAACAGTGACGGGCGCGCAGCCCGGAGACGGAATCACCGCTACGTATAGTTCTTCCACCAACGCCTACTATGTGGTTGGTAATTATCAAATCGTGCCGACCGTCGTTGACCCCAACCACAAGCTTGGCAACTATGCGGTTACTGTGGCCAATGGGACTTTGAGCATTACGAAAGCTCCGTTGACTGCCGTCGCGTTCGTCGGTTCGCGTCCGTACGGCGCGGCCAATCCAACGCTCGGCACGCTGACAGGCGTGGTAAATGGGGATATGGTCGTTGCCCAGTTTACAACCAGTGCAACGCAGAGCAGTCCGCCGGGAGATTACCCGATCGTGACGACTGTGCTGGATTTAAACAACGATCCAGACGTGGAGCCCTATACGGACAATTACACAGTTACAAAATCAGACGGCATGTTGACTATTTTGCCGATTGGGACAGCCACGACGACCACGGTGGCGGCTGTCGCGCCGATCACGTATCAAACCGCCGTTCAGACGGTGACGCTCAGTGCGACGGTGACATCTCAATCGGGGCCGCTAAATCAGGGAACGGTAACGTTTCAGCTCAAGAACGGCGATTCGAATGTCGGTAACTCGGTCACTTCCGGCACGTTGGTTAATGGGGCGACCGGCGATGTAAGTTATAGTGTGCCGGGCGGGACTTCTGCGGGCGCCTACGTAGTTCTTGCAACGTACAACGGGGCACTTGGCCAAACCAGCGTGGACGCGTCTCAACAACTGACTATCAACAAAGCGCTGCTGACCGTGGCGGCCGATAATGCCAGCCGCCAATACGGCACAAGCAACCCAGTTTTTACGGGAACAGTGACGGGCGCGCAGCCCGGAGACGGAATCACCGCTACTTATAGTTCTTCCACCAACGCCTACCACGTGGTTGGTAATTATCAAATCGTGCCGACCGTTGCTGATCCTAACCAGAAACTTAGCAACTACGCGGTTAATCTCCTCAATGGAACGTTGAGCATTAACAAGGCGCCGCTGAGTGCCGTTGCATTCGTGGGGTCGCGTTCCTACGGCTCGGCCAATCCGACGCTCGGCACATTGACGGGCGTGGTCAACGGGGATCCGATTGTCGCCCAGTTTACAACCAGTGCAACACAAAGCAGTCCGCCGGGAGACTATCCAATTGTGACGACTGTGATTGACACGAATAACGATCCGGATTTGGGGCCATTTTTGGACAACTACACGCTGGCCAAATCGGATGGCATGCTGACTATTTTGCCGACCGGGACGGCAACTACGACTATGGCGGCGGCTGTCGCGCCGATTACGTATCAAACCGTTGTTCAGACGGTGACGTTCAGCGCGACGGTAACGTCTCAATCCGGGCCGCTTAACCAGGGAACGGTTACATTCCAGCTCAAGAACGGGAATGCGAATGTCGGCAATTCGGTCACTTCCGGCACGTTGGTTAATGGGGCGACCGGCAATGTGAGTTATAGTGTGCCGGCCGGGACTTCTGCGGGCGCCTATGTATTTCTTGCAACGTACAACGGCGCACTTGGACAAACTAGTGTGGACGCGTCTCAACAACTGACTATCAACAAAGCGCCGCTGGCCGTGGTGGCCGACAATGCCAGCCGTCAATACGGCACAAACAACCCAGTTTTTACGGGAACAGTGACGGGCGCGCAGCCCGGAGACGGAATCACCGCTACTTATAGTTCTTCTACCAGCGCCTACTACGTGGTTGGTAATTATCAAATCGTGCCGACCGTCGTTGACCTCAACCACAAGCTTGGCAACTATGCGGTTACTGTGGCCAATGGGACTTTGAGCATTACGAAAGCTCCGTTGACTGCCGTCGCGTTCGTCGGTTCGCGTCCGTACGGCGCGGCCAATCCAACGCTCGGC
>Ga0209579_10001024_pt1 | contig 24105 bp, 23 predicted proteins | sample Coa_R1_2_FD_187152 | JGI IMG/M metagenome (GOLD analysis project Ga0209579, IMG submission 187152) | Surface soil microbial communities from Centralia Pennsylvania, which are recovering from an underground coalmine fire - Coalmine... | ecosystem: Environmental > Terrestrial > Soil >... | reverse complement strand
GGAACGGAATCCGCAGCGCGAACGCGGCAGCAACGAGCGCGCCGCCACCGGCGACGGCAACGCCTGCGCCCATCTGCTTCGGCGCTGCGATCCGAGGATCTTACGCGCGGCGGCAGTGCAGCTCGGGCGCGTCCGCAGGCGTCGAACGCAGTCAGTCGCCGGCGACGTCGCGGCCGAGGAAGAGCGCGAAGGCGGCCGCGAGCGGCACGGCCGCGAAGACCGCCGAAACCCAGGCCGCCCGAATGATCGGCGTCCAGTAGGTCGGCGACTGGAACACGCCAGGCCAGGCCTCGAACTGATCGGAGAGCAGGTAGTGCTTCGCCCAGCTCGCGTGCACGAGCCCACCGACGGCTTCCTGCGCAAGCTCCTAGACCAGCGTGCCGACGATCGCGGCGGAGCTGTTCCGGGTCGCGGCAGCGAGAAAGATCCGGGTTCGGGCCGACGACCTGATGCGTTCTCACATCTAACAGTCCACGGACCTGACCTCCGAGCCATCGACGCCGAACTGACTGTCTGCGAATCGCTCGGTGCGGAGGCTGGTAGAAGATTCTGTATCTGCGGGATCAAGGTCGCGCTCTCCCGCGCCTCTCTTAACAGCGTCGAGAAGCGTCGACTTACCGCTGCCGTTAGGTCCACAATACTGCGGTGTCGTCTCATCTGACAACACGACACAGGTGGGTTCAAACCGACGAAGTGACGGCATGAGAGCCCGTTGCGCTAACCGCCTAAGAGTCGCACGACGCCCAAGTACCCGGTGGAGCACAGAGCGGTAGCGCTTAACGGCCGAGCGGGTGCGCAGCCGGTGCCTGGCGACAGTGCCGAGACCATGCCACTGGGGTCGGGACTACGGGGTTCCGGGATGCGATCGACTGACAGCGGAGGCAAGGATCGAGGCCATGTCCTGACCGCCAAGGGGACCCTGGGACGAACTCATGGACACCCAATGACGAGCCAGACCCGGTGAGCACCATCCCATCCCGCCGCTCCCCGTTTCACGCCAGTGACGACGGCCGGCGCTCATCTCGCCACGGCTGGCGGGCCGGGAGCTCGGGACGTGGTCGGCCGTCCCAGTTCACGACGACGGATGGATAACAAGCAGCCGAACCACGATGAAGGGAGTGCGCCATGAGCCAGACGCTTGCCGTCCGAGAACGGGTCGAGTTGGCCCGCGACTACGTGAAGGTCGTCTTCAATGAGCATCAGCCAGATCGCGCCACGGACTACTGCACAGTCGACGTCGTCTGGCACGGCAACTCGCTTGGAGAGCTGAGTGGCCTCGAAAACCTGACCGGACTGCTCACCGTGTTCCTTGGAGCACTCCCTGATCTCGTCGCCGAGGAACAGGACGTGATCGCGAGCGACGATCTAGTCGCCATCCGGCTAATCGTCACAGCGACCCACAAGGGCGACCTGCTCGGGATTCCGGCGACCGGACGCCGCGTCCAATGGAACGCCATCGACATCTACAGGGTCACAGACGACGCGAAGATCAGCGAGGAGTGGGCCTCTGACGACATGGCGACCTTCGCAAGCCAGCTCGGCGCCGTCACGCTTCCCTGGCGCACGTTGACGTCGTAGCGAGCCACCGGCGGCCGATGGAGCTGTACGCGTTCTGTCGCGACCTACATGCCGACGCGCTTGCCGGCGCCGACGCGCCGGTAAGCTCGGGCATCCCGCTCGTGATGCGACCTTACCCAGCCGCCGACAGGCCGCGACGACTGGCCATCGGCGGATGCGATCGCTATCGCGGTCTCCCGTTTTCGAGGGTGTTCCGAAGAGACACGCCGTCCTGATGCGAGCGGGAAGACCACGTCGGGGACCGTCGAGCCTGCCCGCGCGTCCTCTCGTCACTCGCGTTCGGCCGCTGGGCCGCGAATGACCATTCGGCAGCGCAGGCGCGAGATCGCCGCGATCCTGGTGCGCCACGGGCTGAGCCAGCTCCTGGCTGCCACGGGCCTCGAGAGGGCGATTTCAGCGGGGCGTGCGGCGCTCGGCATGCCGGTTGCGGCGGAGCCGTTTGTGGCGCCGCGCGACCTGCGGCTCGCGCTGCAGGAGCTCGGGCCCACATTCATCAAGCTCGGCCAGGCTGCGTCCACTCGCGGGGATCTGTTGCCGCCGGAATACCTCGCCGAGCTGTCGAAGCTGCAGGATGCAGACCCGCCCGTCCCCGCGCGGGCCGCTTGGGCGGTCATCGAGGCTGAGCTGGGTGACGCGACGAAGATCGCCTTCGGGTCGTTCGGCCTTGAACCGGTGGCGGCCGCTTCGATCGGTCAGGCGCATTCGGCCACGTTGCCGGACGGGACCGACGTGATCGTGAAGGTCCGAAGGCCCGGCGTTGTTGAGCAGATCGAGCTCGACCTGGAGATCGTGCAGGAGTGTGCTGAGCACGCCAGCCGTCGCTGGGAAGCGGCGGCGCGGTTCGATCTGGTCGGATTGGCCGAGGAGTTCGCGCGTCTCCTTCGTGCGGAGCTCGACTACCGGCAGGAAGGGAAGAATGCGGAACGGTTTGCTGCCGACTTCTCCGGCGACTCGGACGTACAGATCCCGCGTGTCTTTTGGGAAACCACCACCTCGCAGGTGATCACGCTCGAGCGGATCGAGGGCATGAAGGTCAGCGACCTGGACGCGCTCACCGCCTCTGAAATCGACCGGCATGAACTGGCCGAACGTGCGATCCGCGTGAGCGCGAAGATGATCTTCGACGACGGCTTCTTCCACGGTGACCCTCACCCGGGCAACTTCTTTATCGAGCCGTCCGGCCGCATCGGTCTGATCGATTTCGGGCTCGTCGGAACGATCGACGATCGGCTCCGCGACGAGCTCGGAAAGCTCCTCATCGGCGTCATCCGCAAAGACCCCGACCGACTCGCTGCCGCGCTGATTGCTCTCGGCGCGACGACCGGCCGCGTGGACCAGGCCCCGCTCCGCCAGGATCTTGCCGAGCTCCTGGACGGGTACTCAGAGCGCGCGCTCGGCGAGGTGTCGATCGGTGATGCGATCGGGAAGGCGATGGAGATCTCTCGACGCCACCAGCTGCGTCTTCCGCCCAACCTGGCCCTCCTCGTCAAGGTGATCGTGATGGGCGAAGGGCTGGCAACCGAGCTCGATCCCGGCTTCCAGATCCTCCCGGTGCTCGCTCCCTACGCGCGGCGGCAACTACTCGCTGAGCTCTCGCCCGCCGCACTCGCGCGTCGCATCGAACAGGCCTCAGTCGACATCGCCGAGCTCGCCGTCGACTTTCCCGGCCAACTCCACCGCCTGCTCGAGACGCTGGGCGACGGCGGACTCGAGCTCCACCTCCGGGCGGGAGAGCTCGAACCGCTACTACAGCGAACCGAACGTCTCGGCAACCGCATCGCCGCCAGCGTCCTCCTCGCCGCGGCGATCAACGCACTGACCGAGCTCGCTGCTACCGACCATGTTCGACGCAGCGACTGGCGGCGGCCGCTACCCGTGCTGATCGCGGCGGTAGGTGGCTATATGGTCGCAAGGCGAGCAATTCCTGCCGCCGCCTCGCGCGCCATCAACCTCGCCGGTCAAGGCCTCTCTGAGCGGCCAGGAGCTACCTCCTCGCCTCCCAATTCGACGTCGCGAGCTTGACGCATTGACGACCGACCGACGCGACTAGCCGCCGGCGGATGCGATCGCCCGCGCGGTGCCACACGCTGGGGCGATGTCCGGAGGTCTGGCAGGTTCGTTGCTTCCGAAGGGCACCGCTAGGCTGGGCGTGGTGGAGGTCGGCGTCCACTTCTTCAACCAGACGCTTTCGGGCGGCCCGGGTGCGTTGCGCGCGCACGTGCGCGACACGGCGGAGGCAGCGGAAGGCGCGGGTTGCACGATGTTCACGTGCATGGACCACTACTTGCAGATGGATCGGTTCACTCGCGCTGAGGACCCGATGCTCGAGGGATACACGACGCTCGGCTATGTCGCCGGCCGCACCGAGACGATGACGCTCGGCCTGCTTGTGACCGGCGTCAGCTACCGCTATCCCGGCCTGCTGGCGAAGATCGTGACAACGCTCGACGTTCTCTCCGGCGGCCGCGCGATGCTCGGCATCGGCGCGGCCTGGTACGAGCGCGAGCATCTTGCTCTGGGGGTTCCGTTCTATCCGATCGGGGAGCGGCTCGAGCGGCTCGAGGAGACGCTCCAGATCTGCCTGCAGATGTGGAGCGGAGACGACGGCCCGTATGAGGGAACGCACTATCGCCTCGCGGAGACGCTGAACGTGCCACCGTCGATCCGGGAGCCGCGTCCGCCGATCATGATCGGGGGCGGGGGCGAGCGGAAGCTGCTCCGGCTGGTCGCGAAGTACGCGGACGCAAACAACCTTTTCCCTTCCTCACCGGAGGAGCTGCGACACAAGCTCGACGTGCTCGCACGGCACTGCGAGGAGGTCGGCCGCGACCGGTCTGAGATCCGCAACACGACGATCAGCCGCGTCGGCCCGGACACCGATGTCGACGCGTTCGTCGTCGAGATGGGGCAGTACGCGTCGCTCGGCTTCGAGCACGTGCAGCTCGGCCTTCTCGGCGCCGAGCCCGCGCAGGTTGTCGACCGCGTGGTGTCGAGGATCGTGCCGCGCCTCGCCGAGCTCTAGTCACCTTCTAGGTCTTGGGCGCTGCCTGGTGGATCGAGGAGCGGCCGAGCGCGACGCTCGACGAGATTGTGGTCGTCGTCGCCGCTCTCGCGGCGCTCGGTCGTCCGGGACATTCTGACGCGCCCGAGGCGTTGCGCGCGCTCGCCCGGGCGTGGGTCACCGACTTAGGCGCCGGGCCGCGGCGTGTTCGACCGGGGCGGGTAGCGCGGTCGTCTTGTGCGCCAGGGGAAGAGCTCTGAAGCTCGAACTGGTGCTGCAAGAGTGACCGCGCAGAGAAAGGATGGGACGACATGACCGAGGCTCTTTCAGCGCGAGAGCACCACACCAACGGAGCCGTCCCCGCTCCTGACACAGATACAGGCGAGGAACGCACAGGTGGCACGTTACTCGAGATGTTCGCGACCAGCCTCGCTGAGGAGAGTGAGCGATTCCGCGAACGATTGCGGGATGTCCGAGCGCAGCTGAGCGCCCATTCGGAGTGGCTCGCTGCACGGGAGCTGCGAGTGACAGAGGACGAGCAGAACCTGCGCGCACGGGAAGAGGTGCTCCAAACCCGGGAGGATCAACTCGAGCAGCTACAAGAAGAAGTTGAAGCGCTCCGAGCGGAAGTGGACGCGGCTCGGGAGCCACGCAACGAAGCCAGCGCGGCCGAGGCTCTGGGATTACCTCGCGAGGTGAGTCGTGCCGGCCTCGCCCTCATCCTCGCGCTCGGTGTGTTGCTGACGGTCACCTTGCCCCGGCTCGCCCGGACACAGCGACATCGGAGGCTCGCTAAGGCCGAGCGCCGCCGGCGCGCCGCAACTTCTCAGAGAAGAGCACTAGCAAACAGGATGCCTCGACGAGGAAGTTGAACTCGAACAGGTACTCGGCCGAGCTGTAAGCGAGGGATGGCTTCGAGCACGAGGCCCTCGTGCCGCCGACTCCGCGAACGCGGAGCTCTGCTTCCGCATCGCCGAGATGAGGACCAGGGTTTCTCGGACCCAGAAGGCGTCGCCGACGCCCTCGCGCTCGGTCGGGTGACGCACATGCGGATGGAGGAAGACAGTGCAGCTGCGGCCGGGCGACCCAGTCGCTCTGCCGTCGGGTCGAGGCGAGGGTGCTCGCCTGCCGCGGCAACGCCGCGGAAGCCGAGCGACTCGCCTGCGAGGCCGTCGCGATGACCCGACGCAGCAGCTCACCTTCCGTGCCGGCTCACCCGCAGACCTCGGGACGGTGCTCGAGCAGATCGGCAAGCCGGATGACGCCTGCTTCGCCCTGACGCAAGCGCTCGACCTCTACGAGCGCAAGGCAACGTCGTGCTGGCCGAAAGAACGCGAACACGGCTGACCAGGGGTAGCGTTCCCCTGCCATGAGACGGCTAGTCGGACTGCTCGCAGCCGCCGTATGTCTCCTGGGCGCCACGGTCGCCGCGGCCCAGCCGCCGACGCCCGTGTCGCTGCCGCAGGATCACTACGGCCATCCCGGCTCGCAGATCGAATGGTGGTACTTCAGTGCCCTCGTCACCGACCCGTCGGGTACGCGCTACTCGGTGTTCTTCACGCTCTTCTCGAGCTCGGGGCTCGTCGTGCCGGTTGCGCAGGTCGTCAACCTCGATACCGGCACGCTCGTGGGTCACAGCGAGGCGATCGGCTTCGGGACGCCCGGGACGTCGGCGCTCGACGTCGACGCAGCTCAGTCGCAGCTCAGCTACCAGCCCGGCACGGATACGTGGAGCTTCTCGGTCTCCGGCCCGGGTCTGCAGGTCTCCCTCAACCAACACCCGGAGAAGCCGTACACGCTCCACGGTGGCGGCACGGGCTTGATCCGGCAGTCGATTGCGGGCAGCTCGCACTACTACTCGGCGACACGCATGCAGGCCAGCGGCACGCTCCAGGTCGGAGGCACGACGCTGACGCTGACCGGCGAGAGCTGGTTCGACCACCAGTGGGGCAACTTCGCGCTCAACCCGCTGGCCTTCTACTGGGACTGGTTCTCGTGCCGCTTCGACGACCGCACCGAGCTGATGGGCTACCAGTTCGTCGATCCGACCGGACGGCCGCTGCCCTGGCTCGCGAACGGGACCTTCGTCGGAGCGGATGGGCAGGCCGTTCCGATCGTCGGTTTCCAGGCGACTCACGACGGCCAAGCCCTGACGGCGGCCGGGCACACGTGGCCCCTCGACTGGCAGCTGCACATGTTCTCGCCGGCGATCTCCGAGACCGTCTCGGCGCTGTTTCCGGACCAGCTCGTCCGCAACGCGATCCTCCCGACCTTCTGGGAGGGCGTCTCTCAGGCGACCGGCACGCACTCGGGCCCATGCTTCGTCGAGATCTCGTACGGGCCGTAGCCCGTCCTTCAGGCTGACGTCAGCGTGATCAGCACCGATTGATAGTCGCCGGTCAGGTCGATCTCGACCGCGGCGACGAAGCGCTTCGGATCGGCGGGGTCGAACGCGAGGCTGGTGAGGAGCGACGGATGCTTCGACGACGACCAGCTGAGCCGGGTCAGCTGCTCCGGGTCGCTGCCGTCGGAGTCCATCGTCCAGTACTCGAGTGACCGGTAGGACGCGCCGACGCTCCGTGCGAAGATGATGCGGCCGCTGCCTGGCATCGTGTAGGCGAACTCGTTGTAGTTCGTGAAAGTGCCGCGATCCGATCTGTCGCGCGGGGAGAGCCGCGCCGGACGACCGGTGAGGCTCGCGGCGATCGTCATGATCTGCAGGTCGTCCCACTTCGCTCCTGCGAGCGCGTCCGCCGCGAAGAGCACGCGTGACCCGTCAGGCGTGAACCCGTAGGGCTCGATCAGTCCGCTCGACTGCAGCGTCTTCACGTCCGTCAGCGAGGGCACGCCGTGGGACCAGAGAAGCCGGGCGACGTGCAACCGCCAGCCGCCGAACGGCAGGCCGAACTTCCACTGCTCGCTCCAGACGACGCGCGTCCCGGTTCGATCGAAGCGGGCCCAAATGAGCGCGTTGCCCGACGTACGGCCGCTGGTCAGTCGCCAGGCGCGGGAACCGTCGGAGGTCTGCAGCCAGAGATCGTTGAAGGCGCCGGCGCCGGGCGCAGCCAGCACATTCCCGCCGGGAATCGAGAGATGACCCGCGCGCTCGATCGTCGCAAGTGCGTACTTCCCGTCCGGCGCGACGTCGGAGATCCCATGCTGCGTTCTCGAGGGATAGACGACGCCGCAGGTGACGCACACTGCGTCGCTGCCGTCAGCCCGTGCAGACCAGCCGTTGAAGAGCCCGGCGGCGCTCTTCTGGTTGTAATAGATCCGGCCCCGCACCCATGCCGTCGGCGCAGCGTTCTGCCGCCACGGCACGATCGACGCGACCGTGGGCGCCGTCGCCGCCGAGGCCGCCGGCGCGGCGACGATGACAAAGAGGAGTGGCAGCAGCCGGCGAGCCACGAGCAAGCTCATTGTTGCGTTTCTCGGAGCGGGCGCCGTCAGGCGCAGCGGCGTGCCGCAGCTACGTGTTGAGCGTCGCCGACCCGGTGACCGTCGCGAAGAACGTGATGCAGCTTCCGAACAGCGAAACGCGGAGATGCGTGAGGGTTCCGTTGAACGTGCCGTTGTTCAGCGTCAGCGACAGAGTGAACGTCTGATTGCTGCAGGTGGACGGCAGACTCGTCGGTGTGACGGAGCCGGTGGTGATGGTGGAGCTGACGGTCGAGCCGGTGCTCGTGAGGAGCGTGAAGCTGCCGCCGCTGATGTGGGTCGGCGTGTTCAGGCTGTAGACGAGCGGGTCGTGTACGACCTGCGCGAACCACAGCCCCGGGAGGTCACCGCTGGCAGCGCCGGCGAAGTTCCCCGTCGTCGTGATGTCCGAGCTGGGAAGCTCGATCCCCCCGACCGTGTCGTTCGAGGTCGCGGCCGACGCTGCGCCGGGCAGCACCAGGAACGCTGCCGCTGCGACCGCGATCGCCCATCTCAACCCCTGCCGCCTCGGTCTCTTCACGGTCGAGGACAAGTCTTGCTGCTCGAAGGTCGGCCGTCAACAAGAACGTGGCCATCCCAAGAAGAACCGAGGGAGGCGACCGTCTGATCGCCTCCCTCGGTTGGTCCGGAACGGTTGCGGCTGCCGTTCTCGTGTGGCGTGCGTCTGCGGCTAACGCGCGCACTCCCACTATCGGGCGCCGGGGGCCGCGCCGATCATCGCCCGGATGGGGGAGTTGCATCGCCCGGACGAGGGAACGGTGAAGCGACCCGGTGAACCACCTTTCGGGCGAGAGATGAACCGCGCCGGCCGCATTACTGTTCGCAGGCGAGGTACGGCCCCAATGCGGCGGGTAGCCGACCTCATCCGTGGGAGCGCCGACCGGAGCGGCACCGGTCGGTACTTCCGCGGTCTCCCGGCGCGTCAGGCGCCGATCTGCCGGCCGAGCCGGCCGAAGATCGCCTCGAGGCTCGCGGCGTCGCGCGCGGTGAACACCTGGCCGCCGGTGACCTGCGCGATCCGATCGACGGTCTTCGGGTCGGGCGGGACCGGGATCGAGTTCTCGAATCGCCCGTAGCCGAACTGGACCGCGCCCCGCGGGGTTCCGAGCGCGATGCCGTCGACTCGAATCCCGTCCGCCTTCGCGCGCCTGGCGGCCGCGAGCGGGGTCAGCGTGCCCCGGTTCTGTGCGCCGTCGCTCTCGAGCACGATCGCCGCCGGCACGTCTTGGCCCTCGACGTGGCGGATCCCCTCACGCCGGAGCGCCTGCTCCGCCATCGACACCGCCGTCCCGAGCCCGTCGCCGAGCGCCGTCCCCGAGACCGGCCCGAGTGAGCGCAGGCCGCCGAGCACGCGTGCGCGGTCATGGGTCGGCACCACGACGACCTTCGCCTGCGTGCTGAACGAGACGACGCCGACCGCAATCCTCGTCGGCAGCTGCTGCACGAATCGCTCGAGCGCCGTCACCGTCGCGTCGAGCCGCGTCGGCTTCACGTCGGTTGCCTGCATCGACCCTGAGACGTCGACGAGCAGGACGACCGCTCGGTAGTGCGGCGCCGCGGCGCTCGAGCCGTCTCCGAGGCCGAAGGGCGAGTTGCCGTTCCCGAGCGCGCCGTACGCTCCCGCACCGGCGATCAGTGGAGCCAGCGCAAGGAGCAGAAGACGCAGCCGGCGGCGACGGTGGTGCCGGCGCGCCTCGGCGATCAGCGCCTGCGGGTCCCGTCCGCGCGGCGGGCGGCGTGGCGGTGCAGCGACGCTCACGGCACCCCTTCCCCCGCAGCCACGATGGAGCTAGTATTACTAGCACCATGTTCCGTGTCAAGGTCGACCGCTCCGAGACGACCGAGCTGCACGAGCAGGTCGCCGCCGAGATCCGGCGCGCGATCGCCGACGGCGAGGCCGGGCCGGGCGAGCGGCTGCCGCCCGCGCGCGATCTCGCCGCCGTCCTCGGTGTCAACGCGAACACGGTCCTGCGCGCGCTTCGCGCCCTGCGCGACGAGGGTCTGCTCGAGTTCCGCAGGGGTCGCGGCATCACCGTCGCCGGCACACCGCAGCACGGCGTGGTCGTGGAGCGGGCCCGCGAGCTCGTCCGCTTCGCGCGCGCGCACGGCTACCGAACAGACGAGCTCGTCCGGATCATCAAGGCCGTCGCCTAGTACCGGTCGAGCTCGACGAGCCGCTCGTCGCTGATGCCGAAGTGGTGCGCGACCTCGTGCAGGACGACGCGCTTCACCTCACGCCGAAGCCGGTCGGGATCGAACGCCGAGATCCGCTCGAGCGGGCCGCGGAAGATCGTGATCTTGTCCGGCAGGGCGCCGACGTAGCCGCCGCTCCGCCTGGTCAACGGAATCCCCTGGTAGAGGCCGAGCAGCGGATGGCCGGGCGGCGGCTCGTCCTCGACGACGACGGCGACGTTCGACATCTCCCGGCGGAGGACCGGTGGGAGCGTGTCGAGCGCCTCCTGGACGAGCCGATCGAAGTCGACTGGTTCTAAGCGGTCGTTTACCTTCATGTGCTTTCCTTTGCCGGTGCTACGCGTCGCCGGAGTTGTAGCCGGGCTCGCGCTCCTCGCGCCCGCCGTCGCCACGGCCGCGCGGGTCGGCTGGAACGAGACGGCGAAGATCGACGGTGCTCGCGTGATGACCTACCGCGTCGACTCGGTCAGCATCGGCTCGAACGGATGGAGCGCGCACGTGTCGTTCAAAAACATCTCCAAGCACACGATCAAGGTCGGCTCGCAGTTCGGTGTCGCGTTCTACGCCGACCCGGCGGCCGAGGATCTCTCGCAGGCGGTCGGCTTCGCCGCGGCGACGAAGTTCTCGACACCGACCCCGACCGTGCTCAAGCCGGGCGCCTCGTGGACGGGTGTCATCAGCGGCACCGGCCGGCTGACGACGAGCGGGACGTTCTACGCGCGGGTCGTCTTCGGGCCGTTCACGGGCCTGCCGGGCGAGAGCTCGTCCGTGGTCTGGATCACCGACCACAAGACGATGGTGCACGGCCGCGCGACCACGACCCCGCCGCCCGCGACCGGCCCCGTCATCTAGCGCTGCACGCCCATCGTGATCGCGCCGACATAGCCGCCGCCGTTCTTCGTCAGCGTCAGCATCGACCTCGAGCCACCGTTGACGAAGATCGAGTCGTTCGCGTTCAGCGTCGTGCGGTTCGGCCGCCGGTTGTACGGCGAGCGCTTGTAGACGACGTCGGTGAGCGGATCGGGGAAGAAGAGCTGACCCGTGTGCACGACGTTGCCGCCGAGATGGACCTTGACGTGGATGTGCACCGCGCGGCCCTGGTACCAGCCGGGATAGACGGTGTCGAACACGGCGATGCCCTGCCCATCGGTCGGCTGGACCCCGCGCATGAACGTGCGGCTGCTCGCGCCCGCGCCGAAGCCCGAGTACACGCCGCTCGCGTCGGCGTGCCACACGTCGACGGCGGCGTTCCTGATCGGCGAGCAGGTCGACGCATCGACGACGGAGAGTCGTAGCGTCAGGGCGACCCCGGGACGTCCGTCGGTGATGTTGCGGCGCACCTTCTCGTTCGGGATGTAGTAAGGCCCTTCGGTCAGCTCGGGCGTGAGCACGCACTTGACCGCGCCCGACGCGACCGCGGCCGGCCCTGTTCCGCGCGCGCCCGCGTCCGACGCCTCGAGCCCGCCGGTGCCGAGCACCGTCGCGAGCAACCCGCCGAGCCTCGCCAACGAGCCGCGGCGCGTGAACCGTCGTTCCGTATCCATGCCCTGACGCTAGCGCCCGTCACTGGGAAAGGTCTGTGAGAGACTGAGATGATGGTCCGGAAGCGCGCGGCGTGGGGGGCCGCGATCGCACTCGTCGCGCTCGGTCTCGGCGCGACCGGCGGAGCGCAGGACGGCGTGTGGCCGGACAGCCAGGTCGGCACCAAATGGCCGACGTTCGCGTCGATCGACATGCCCGAGTCCGGCGGCGGCGGACTCGCGGGCTGGAACGGCGCGTTCAGCGGCTGCATGCAGTCGCAGCGCTACAGCCTCGACTATGCGTGCGAGTACGAGGACGCCCAGGGCCGCGTCGGCTACGTCTGCGTTGCCGCGCCGAGGTTCGGCGAGCCGGTCACCACCGCCTCGATCGACGCCCGAGTCGCGCCGGACGATCCGACGTACGGCGATGCAGCCCCGACGGCGATCTGCAACGCAGCGCTCGCGTATCGCCTCAGTCTCGGCTGACGGCCAGGGCGGTTGGGCCTACGTCTTTCAGACCATCTACAGCCGCACTTGCGACCTCGCGGGGCGATACAGGGAGCGTCCTGGATCACTCGGCTCGGAGGGGAGAGGTCGCGGTGCTCTCCTCTCGAGCCGACAATACCGCGAGGCTATGAAGCAGACTGTCGTACTCAGATATCCAAACGGGCGCCTGGTCGAGCTGATGCTCGACGCACCGGTACGTCCAGGAACCGGCTACGAGTTCGTGGCCCACGGCCGGCGCTGGCGCGTGATCGACCCGCCTCGAGCTTCCCGGCGGCGCGACGCGCGCCTACAGACCGAGCGCATCGAGTGCGAGTGCGTCGGGAACGAAGTGCAGACCGCCCTGTAGGGTCCGGACACTGCTCGCGCGCCGCTTGACCTATTCATGCAACTCTCATTTCGCGCGGCCTATGGTCCTCCGGATCCGCACCCTCACGCCCTGCTCAAGGTGCGGACGATTCGCATCGGCTTCGCGGGGAGGGACGACGCGCAGACCTCCCGGAAAGCGCCCGTCCCTCCCGAGGCCGACGCTCGGATCGCGGCATCGGACGCTACCTTGAGTCGTTCGGGCGGTTAGCTCAGCTGGGAGAGCGCCTGCCTTACAAGCAGGAGGTCGGCGGTTCGATCCCGTCACCGCCCATGTAGGGACTCATCGAATGTGTCACTTGCCCACCACAGGTGACACATTCGTGGCACACGCTCAACGTTTTGGCACACCGCTCAACAGGTGCTCGTCCCGCCGTCGCGGAAGTCCTGAAATCCCTGCAGCGCGACTCGCCGAATCTCGTGGAAGTGCGAGTCCGGAACGAGGCCCAGTCGCAGCAGCTCCCGTATGGCCGTCAACCCGCGCCGCCCATTCGTCGTCGGTCCATCTCTTCCACCAGGCCGAAGTGCGATCTGCCGGCGAGGTTGAACAGCACGTCGACGCGTCCGTACTCGCCGATCGCAAGCTCGATCAGCTTCGCGCAATCCGTCGGCTCGCTGAGGCGGCACGGCTGCAGCGAGACCATCTCGTCCCCCGCTTCCGTGACGAGCGCGACGGTCTCCTCGGCAGGCTCAAGTGCGACGTCACAGCCGACGAGCTGTGCATCCTCGCGCGAGAACGTCAGCGACGTCGCGCGACCCATGCTCCCGCCCGAGCCGGTCACGATGCAGACCTTTCCGGTCAGCCTGCCGGGCAATGCTAGGCCCCGACCCCGGCGTGCTCGGCTTCACGCGTGGCGGCGGCCGCTTTCTCGGCGTCCGCTACGCCGACATCGTTCGTGAGCCTCGGGATCTCGCGGAAGTACCAGTAGATGGTGTCGAGAGCGGGCTCGTACAGCGGCCCGGCCCAGTCGCGCAACATCTCGGTCGTGACAGCCAGCGCTGTCGTCGGCAGCGCTCCCGCATGGGCGAGACGCTCGATCGCCGTCCGGTGGGCGGCCTGCGAGCGGCCACTGACCGCATCGGCGACGTACATCACGTCGTAGCCGTCCTTCAGCGCAGTCACGCTCGCGAACGTGAGGGCAAATCTCTGTGTGCAGTCCGCCGATGATCAGCCGCTTGCGGCCAGTCATCTTCACTGCGTCGCTGAATGCCTTGTCCTCGAACGCGTTCACGTACCCGACGCCGACGGTCGAGAGCACGATCGGGGTGTCGAACGCCTTCGCCGTCTTCGCGAGCAGGCGGACGTGCATTTCGACGAGGTCGGCGCTCGTCTCCGAGCGGATGACCTCGAACATCTCCTTCTGGTAATCGATCAACACTAACGCGCAGTCGTAGGCGGTCCAGACCCCAGATCCTTCGTCATCGGTTCTCTCCTTTGGCTGCTCGCGTGAGGTTGAGATCAGTTGGCTTCGAGCTGGCTTGCCAGGACGCGGCGGGTCCGGCAGACCGGGGTGTGCTGCGAAACAACGGCGACCTGGGGTTCACCGACGTCTGGTTCGCGCTCGGCCTGGGCCGGTTGCGACTCGATCAGCAGCGCCGCGAGCAGGGCACCCGCCACAGCGGTGCCAGCGAGGACGTAGAACGCGATCTGGAACCCGTGCGTGAGCGCCGGGCCGCTGAACGCGGTGGTGCCCGCGTGGGAGTGCACGTAGTGGTTGGTGAACGTGGTCGCGATCGTTGTGGCAGCGGCGACGCCGATCGCGCCGCCGATCTGCTGGCTCGTGTTGATCAACCCTGAGGCGATTCCGGCATCCGCTGGGCGGACGCCGGTGAGTGCGCCGATCGACATCGGGATGAAGACGAAGGCGAGCCCGAGCCCGCTGATGATGAAGCCCGGGAACAGGTTCCAGAAGTAGTGGCCATGAACCGGCAGACGGGCGAAGAGCACGAGCGCCCCGGTCGAGAGCGCCAACCCGACGGGCAAGACGCGCCTGACTCCGAGCTTCGTCACGAGCCCTTGCGCGACAGCCGAGAGTGCAATGGTCGTCACCGTCAGCCCGATGTAGGCGACACCTGTTTTGAGCGCGGAGTAGTGCAGGACCTCCTGCATGTACAGCGTCAGCAGGAAGAACTGCGAGAAGACCGCGCTGGTCGCGATCAGAGCGCTCAGGTTCGACCCGGCGAGCGTCCGTAGCCGAAAGATGCGGAGCGGCAACAGCGGCGCCTTCGTCCGCGACTCGATCACGAAGAACGACGTGACCAGGGCCGCGGAGGCCGCCAAGAGCGCGATGGTCGCCGAGGTGCCCCAGCCGTGTTGCGTCGCGCGCGTCATCCCGTAGACGAGCAGCATCAGACCGGCGGTGATCGTCGCCGCACCGGCGATGTCGAAGGAACGATTGGGCAGATCGGCGCGGCTTTCGCGCAGAAGCCAGGGGCTGGCCGCGATCACAGCGGCACCGACGGGCACGTTGACGTAGAAGATCCACGGCCAGCTGAACGCGCTGGTCAAGACGCCGCCGAGCAGGACGCCGACGGCGCCACCGCTGCCCGCCACGGCGCCCCAGATCCCGAGCGCGCGATTGCGTTCCCGACCCTCGTCGAAGGTCGTCGTCAGGATCGAGAGCGCAGCGGGCGACATCATCGCGGCGCCGAGACCCTGCAAGCCCCGGAACCCGATCAGCGAGCCTTCCGACCAGGCAAGCCCGTCGAGCAGCGAGCTGACCGTGAACACGGCCAGCCCCACCATGAACAGGCGCCGGCGCCCGAGCAGATCCGCCAGCCGCCCACCGAGCAGCAGAAAACCGCCGAAGAAGATCGAGTACGCGGTGATCACCCACTGCAGGCTCTCCTGCGAGAAGTGCAGATCGGTTCTGATCGACGGCAACGCCACGTTGACGATCGAAATGTCCAGCACGACCATGAACTGCGCCGTCACGATCACACCGAGCGCCAACCAGCGGCGACGGTCCTCCTCCCCGACTGCCGGATGGGTCACGACTTCAGCGGACATCTCTTCTCCTTCGGAAGTTGCGAACCACAGCGGGCTCGCGACGGGCCGTGTCTTTGCTCCTCTATGCCGTGTGGAGGGTGCGCTATGGAGCGGGGGATCGCATCCGCCGACGGCTAGTCGTATCGGCCGGTCGTTGCAATGCAGCTCAAGGCGGGCGGGTGACCGCTCACCGGAGCGGGCGTCGGGTGGCTTCGGGCTGAGTGAGCTAAATGGCGTCGAGGCACGAGGAGATCCCGCTCACTCGCTCAACGCTTCCATCAGGCTTGCCGCGTCATAGCCACCCAGATAAACGACGCCGTCGATGAAGAGGGTCGGCGTGCCGCGTACTTCGCCCGAAGCTAGTCCGCTCTCGACGTCCCGGCGGATGCGTCGCCTGACGTTCGGCCCTACGCGATCCTCGTCGAAACGCAGGATGTCAAGACCGAGCTGCTCGGCGTGCTGCCGGAGATCACCATCTTCGAGGGCGCGTTGCCACTGAAAGAGCAGCTCGTGTATGGCCCAGAAGCGGTCCTGTAGTGCGGCGGCTTCGGCGGCGGCCGCCGCTCCGAACGCGTGCGGGTGGATTTGGACGAGCGGGAAGTGGCGGAAGGCGAAACGGACGCGGCCGTTCAGTCTCTGCTCGACTGCTTCGATTGCACGAAACGCTTGCCGCGAGCAGGGGCACTCGTAGTCGCCGTATTCGAGAATCACGCGACCGTCCGTGGGCCCGCGGGCGTGGTCGACCTCGGCGATCAGTGGCGCCAGAACCGGGCGGAGGTCTTCCGGCATCGCGACTCCAAGACTCTTAGAAGCCCACGGACTGTCGGACGAGGACGACGTGGATGCGGCCGGGGTTTTCCTGGTGGATCTCGAGAATCTTTCCGATCTGGCTGTTCTGCCCGTAGGCGGCGTAGGCCCGTGCATCCTCGAGGGGGAGACTGTGTTCGACGATCCGCTTACGGGCCTCCTCCGCGCTGGAGACGAGTTTCTGCGCGCCGACGACGAAGATGACGTTGGTGGCGCCCCAGACATAGGAGGCGAGCTGGCTGCCGGAGGCCGAGGCGATGACGAGCGTTCCATCGCGGGTGACCGCGTGAACGCTGCCGAGCGCGAAGTCGGGCTGGCCGGCGATCGCTTTCATCTCCCGCAGCTGGGTGGCGAAGTCGAGCGCCATCATCTTGTTGCGCGCCGACTCATAGCGCCCGCCCTCGTCGACCGCGGCGGCGATACCGGCCTCCTGGAGCGTGACCGAGGTGTTGGTCATCACGGACGAGCCTTCGGGGATGCGGGCGAGGACGGCCTCGCGGGCGGCGTCGAGGTCGTCGACCACCTCCACGCTGAAGCCGTGCTCTTCGAGGCCGACGACGGTCGCGGCGAGCGTCTCGTCGTCAGGCAGCGTCGTGAAGCGGCCAGGCTGCTCGACGGTGCTCATTCAGGCGTCCTCCTTTCGGAATACCTCCGAGAATGAGGAGCGGCGGGTTGCGATCGCATCCGCCAATGGCCAGTCGTCGCAGCCTGTGCGACCTGTGTAACGTCGGCTCACAAGCAAGATGGCCATGCTCTTCCCAGTTAGCCGCCGCGTGACCGCACTGACGGGCCGGCGCAGCGAATGCGGCGTGCTAGACCGGCTCATCGAGGCCGTCGGCGAGGGCGAAAGCAGCGCACTCGTGGTGCGCGGCGAGCCGGGCGTGGGCAAGACGGCGCTTCTGGACTACCTCGTCGAGCAAGCGCCGGGATTTCGGGTGGTGCGCGCCGCCGGCGTGCAGTCGGAGATGGAGCTTGCCTACGCCGGGTTGCATCAACTGCTGGCGTCAATGCTCGACCGCCTCGAAGGCCTACCGGCACCGCAGAGCGAGGCGCTTCGGACCGCGTTCGGGCTCGCCTCCGGGCGCCCTGCGGATCGCTTCTTTCTCGGTCTCGCCGTGCTGAGCCTGCTTTCCGACGTGGCGGAGGAGCAGCCGCTGCTCTGCGTGGTCGACGACGAGCAGTGGCTCGACCGCGGCTCGGCCGACGTCCTCGCCTTCGTTGCGCGCCGACTGGACCGAGAATCGGTCGGCTTGATCTTCGCTGCGCGCGCCGCGAGCGATCAACTCGTCGGGCTGCCGGAGCTTGTCGTCGGGGGGTTGAGCGAAGCCGATGCCTACGCTCTGCTGGACTCGATCCTGACTGCACCCCTGGACGCGCGCGTCCGCGAGCAAATCGTCAGCGAGACGCGCGGTATCCCGCTGGCGATGCTGGAGGTGCTTCGAGACTTGACCCCGGCAGAGCTTGCAGGCGGCTTCGGGTTCGCCGGTGGCGTTCAGGCCTCCGGCAGCATCGAGGAGACCTTCCGGCGTCGGATCGAAGCGCTCCCGTCCGATTCTCGACGCCTCCTACAGCTCGCGGCGGCCGATCCTGTCGGCGACCCGCTGCTCGTTTGGCGCGCGGCCGAGCGACTTGGTATCTCCACTGACGCCGCCACAGCACCAGCCCAGGCCGGACTTCTCGAGTTCGGAGCACGCGTGCGCTTTCGCCATCCGTTGGTGCGGTCCACGGCGTACCGGTCGGCGTCGCTTCAGGAGAGGCAGGAAGTGCACCGCGCGTTGGCGGACGTGGCAGACGCTGAGATCGATCCAGACCGCCACGCGTGGCATCGGGCCCACGCTGCCGCCGGCCCCGACGAGGACGTCGCCGAGGAGCTTGACCGCTCCGCCACTCGGGCGCAGGCGCGCGGAGGCTTAGCTGCCGCTGCAGCGTTTCTCGAGCGCTCCGCCGAATTGACGCTCGTACCGGCCCGCCGTGCCGAACGCCTGCTTGCGGCTGCCCGGACGAAGCGGGATGCCGGGGCCTTCGAGGCCGCGCTTGGGCTTCTGGTCACACTCGAGACGGCGCCGCTCGACTCCTACTCGACGGCCGAGGCTGAACACTTGCGCGGGCAGATCGCCTTAGAGCAACAGCGAGGCAGCGACGCGGCCGGGCTGCTGCTCAGCGCCGCCAAACGCCTCGCACCACTCGACGCCGCCCTCGCTCGCGAAACACACCTGGAGGCGCTCCTCGCGGCGCTTTGGGCCGGTGATCGCGATCGCCCAGGTGGCGTGCTCGCTGCCGCGCAGGCTGCGCGTGCTGCCCCGGCAGGTCCCGAGCCGCCACGCGCAGTGGACGTCGTACTCGACGCCCTGGCGATCGACTTGACCGAGGGCTACGAGGTGGCCGTGCCGCTGTTGAGTCGCGCGCTCCAGCTGCTTCTCGCGCAGGACATGGGCAGTGACGAGGTCGGACGCTCGCTCTGGCTCGCCGCCTCCAGGTCATCTACGGCGATTGCGCTCGAGCTGTGGGACGCCGACGCGGTACATACCCTGGCCACACGCCAGCTAGAGGTCGCGCGCGAGGCCGGCGCGCTCGTCCAGTTGCGCCTCGCGCTCAACTTCCTCGGTGGAACCCTCGTTCACTCAGGGGAGTTGACGGCGGCGGAGCTCCTCTTCGACGAGGATCGCCTGGTCGCCGAGGCAACCGGCAACCAGCCGGTTCTCTACAACGACGTGCTGGTTGCGGTCTGGCGCGGCCAGGAGGCGAAGGCGACCGAGCTGCTCGAGGCCACACGACGCGACGCGAGCGCCCGCGGGATGGGCCGGTTCGTCACCAGCCTGACACTCCTCGAGTCGGTGCTCAGCAACGCCCTCGGTCAATACGAGGCCGGACGCGACGCCGCGTGGCAAGCATTCGAGCGCGCTGATCTGGGGTTCGGATCCCTGATCGTGCCGGAGCTAGCCGAGGCAGCATCGCGGACAGGCGACGCGGCACTGCTGAACACCGCGCGCGACTGGATGACCGAACGCGCTCACGTGGCACCGACAGAGTGGGCGCGCGGCATCGAAGCCCGCGTTCGCGCGCTATCGAGCGACGGTGCAGCAGCGGAGACGCTCTACCGTGAAGCGCTCGAGCACCTCGGCGGGACCCGCCTCCGCATCGAGCTGGCACGGACGCACCTGCTCTATGGAGAGTGGCTTCGACGCGAACACCGGCGCGTCGATGCCCGCGAACAGCTGCACACAGCGCACGAGATGCTGTCGACGATGGGCGTCGAAGCGTTCGCCGACCGGGCTCGCCGTGAACTCCTCGCCACGGGCGAGACAGTCCGCAAACGCCGAGTCGAGACCCGTGGCGACCTGACCGCACAGGAGGCCCAGATCGCACGGCTGGCGCATGACGGACTGACGAATCCCGAGATCGGCGCCCAGCTCTTCATCAGCCCGCGCACGGTCCAGTACCACTTGCGCAAGGTGTTCCTCAAGCTCGGCATCAACTCCCGCGCCGAGCTCGAGCGGGTGCTTCCCGGCGATCAGGCCGCTCCGTCGCCGTAACCGCCTGGCCACACCGACTGTCCACTGGCGGATGCGAACCGTAACCGCCTCGGAGCACACTCGGTCTATCGATGACTCCCGTCCTCGCCATCCCAGGCAAGCGGATCGGGACGTCATTCGCCGTCACGAGCATTAGTTCTAGCTCGGGCGGCAGTCCACTCGATAACCGAGGGGAGGAGAAGACCATGGCGATCGAGGACGCGCGGAGGCGCTTGCCGGCTATTTACGCGCCCCCCTCAAGAGCCTGATGATCGTGCTCGACATGACGATCGTGAACGTCGCACAGGGCGCCATTCGATCTGAACCCGACCTCGAAGATCTTCGCTCAGGAGGTGGATGATGGCGACTGGGGCAACAGTCGAATCGAACATCGAGCTCGTTCGTGATTACACGCGCGGGTGTTCAACGAGCACAACCCCGAGTTAGCGGCAGAGTTCGTGACACCGGACGTCAAGTGGCACGGAGGCACGCTCGGGTCGATCGAGGGCAACGACAACCTCGTTGCGCTCTTGCACGGCTCCATCGGCGCGCTGCCCGATCTGAAACGCGCAGGAGGGTCCGTTGTACGGGGTCGTTTACACCGCCGAGGCCCCGTCTATCGCGCGCGGCTCGCGCGGCCGCACGGGCGACCCCTACACGGCGTAGGCCAGCCCACGGGCTCTGCCGGTGCATGACCGACCGTTGTCTTCGTTTTGTAGAGTCCGCGTAGTCGCACGCGGAAGGCCGCAAGGCCCCAGGGCGTCCGGTCAGTGGAGTCGACGGCTGAAAGCGCCACCGGCTCGGTGATCTTTTTCGTTCGGCGTGAGGGACGCTCGCACGGCCGCGTGTGTCCTCGCCCGCTCCAAGTTCGACTACCACGTACGCGGTAACCACGCGTTCGCGCCGCTGGCACCGCGTAGCTGCCCGCTTGGCAGCGGCCATCCTGTGGGTGTACGAATCGGAGGGTGAACGCGGGCTCTGCGCTGCCGACAGGGACGGTGACGATGTTGTTCACCGACATCGAGGGCTCGACCCGGCTTCTGCAGCGGCTCGGCGAACGGTACGGTGAGCTGCTCGCCGACCAGCGCCGGATCCTGCGCGACGCCGTCGCGGCCCACGGCGGCCACGAGATGGACACGCAGGGCGACGCGTTCTTCTTCGCTTTCGCGCGCGCACGCAACGCGGTCGAGGCCGCGATCGACGCGCAGCGGGGGCTTGCCGCGCACGAATGGCCCGCGGGCGCGGAGTGCCGCGTCCGCATGGGCCTGCATACCGGCGAGCCATCGGTGCTCGAGGAGGGCTACCACGGCATGAGCCTCCACCGTGGCGCCCGCATCGCCGCGAGTGCGCACGGCGGACAAGTGCTGCTCTCGCGCGCGACCGCCGCGCTCGTCCAGGACGACCTGCCCGGTGGGACGACGCTTCGCGACCTCGGCGACCGGCGGTTGAAGGACATCGCCCGGCCGGAGCGCGTGTTCGAGCTCGCGCTGCCCGGGCTGCAGGCGGCCCCGAGCGGCGCTCGGCGCAGACGTGCGGCGCTCGGCGCCGCGGTCGCGCTCGTCGCGGTCGGCGCCGCGGCCGGCGTGATCCTCGCCACGCGTGGCGGCTCCGGCCACGCCATCGCCGCGGGGGTCTCGAGCGATTCGGTCGGGATGTTCGGCGCCGGGAGCGGTCGCCTCACGGGGCAGATCGGCGTCGGCAACTCGCCGAGCGCCGTCACCGCCGGCGCGGGCTCAGTCTGGGTCGCGAACGTCGACGACCACAGCGTCTCGCGGATCGACCCAGCGAAGCAGGTCGTCGTGCAGACGATCCAGGTCGGCAACGGCCCAGCCGGCATCGCCTACGGCGACGGCTTCGTCTGGGTCACGAACGGTCTCGACGGCACGCTCTCCCAGATCGACCCGCGAACGAACACGGTCGTCGCCACCATTCCCGTCGGCAATGGACCCGCAGGCGTTGCTGTGAACAGCAACACCGTCTGGGTCGCGAACGCGAACGACGGCACCGTCTCTCGCGTCGCCGCCCTCACCGGCAAGGTGCGCGACGTCACATCGGTCGGCGCCGGTGCCAACGGCGTCGCGGTCGGCGACGGCTCCGTCTGGGTGACGAATGAGTCAACCGGCAGCGTCACCCGGATCGATTCCGAGTCGGACACGATCGTGCAGAGCATCCAGACCGGCACCGCCGCGAGCGCGGTCACCGTCGGGCTGGGCGGCGTGTGGGTCGCGAACGACCTCGACGGCACCGTGACGCGGGTCGATCCGTCGACGAACACTGTGCTGGCCACGATCCCCGTCGGCGACGGCCCGAACGGGCTGAGCATTGCGGGAGGCTCGGTGTGGGTCAGCAACGAACTCGGCGGCACGCTCTCGAAGATCGATGCGGCCCGCAATTCCGTCGTCCACACCGTCGGCACCGGCAACACACCGGAAGGGATCGCCAACTACGATGGAACGCTCTTCGTCGCGGTACACGCCTCCGGCGCCGGTCACCGGGGCGGCACGCTCACCGTGCTTGCGGGCGGAGGCCTCTTTGGCCTCGACCCGGCCCTCAACGTCTCGTACGAGAACTCGCTAACGAACGACGGCTTGGTCGGGTTCCGCGAGGTCGGCGGCAGCGCGGGTACCCGGCTCGTGCCCGATCTCGCCGTTTCGCTCCCGGCTGCCACGGAGGGCGGTCGCTCCTACACCTTCCAACTCCGCCCGGGGATCCGCTACTCGACCGGAGGCCTCGTCGAGCCGCAGGACTTCCGGCTCGGTCTCGAACGCACGCTCGTCTTGAACGAGAGCTACGCAGAGTCGTACTACGCTCGCATCGTCGGCGCCCCGGCGTGCATCGCGCATCCGAAGAAGCCGTGCAACCTCTCCCGGGGCATCGTCGCGGACGACCGCTCGCGGACCGTCACCTACAACCTGACCGCTCCGGATCCCGACTTCCTCGCCGAGCTCGCACTACCGACGGCCTATCCCGTCCCTTCAGGGACCCCGCTTCACATCGAGCGGCCCATCCCGGCCACCGGGCCTTACATGGTGGCCTCGTTCAACGCGCGGACCGGATTCCGGCTCGTCCGCAACCCGGAGTTCCAGGAGTGGTCGCGCGCGGCCCAACCGGCGGGCTTTCCTGACGAGATCGTCGAGCGCATCGGCGGGTCGGCGCAAGCTCAGTTCCGAGCCGTCGAGCAGGGCAAGGCAGATCTGTCATCGAACTTCGGCGAGCCCTCCCCGGCGGTTCTCGCGACCGCTCGCACCCGCTACGCGGGTCAGCTCGAGCTCAATCCGGGTGCGGACACGTTCTTCGTCGTCCTCAACACGAGCATTCCGCCCTTCGACGACCTGCGCGCACGGCAGGCCGTCGCGCTCGCGGTCGATCGGCAGCACCTGGCGAACCTCGCGCTCGGCGTCGGCCTCGCCCACGTCACCTGCCAGATCCTGCCGCCAAACTTCGACGGCTACCGCCCGTACTGCCCCTTAACGAACGACCTCGCACGCGCGCGCAAGCTTGTCCGCGAGTCGCGCACGACCGGCGACAAGGTCCTGTTCTGGATCCCGCACTACACGGGCATCGGCGCCGCTGCCGGCAAATACGTCGTCTCCGTGCTCGACTCCCTCGGCTACAAGGCACGGTTTCGCTTCGTCGCCGACTACACGCTCGAGAACAGGCTCCGACCGCAGGCGGGGTTCAACGGCTGGCTTCCCGACTTCGCGACGCCTGCAGGCTTCATTGACAGCGCACTCACCTGCGCCTCCGATCAGCCCGCGAACCCCGCGAACCAGAACGTCGCCGATTTCTGCGACCCGGCGATCGACCGCGAGATCGCCCGCGCGCAGTCGCTCCAGGCGAGCGACCCGCAGGCCGCGACGAGCCTGTGGAGCAAGGTCGACCGCGATCTGACTGATCAGGCGCCGTGGGTTCCGTTTGCGAACGGCCTCGTCGTCGAGCTCACCTCGTCTCGCGTCGGCAACTACCAGTACAACCCGCAGTGGGGCACCCTCCTCGACCAGTTGTGGGTGCGCTGACACGTGCCGGCGAGTTCCAGATCCCCTAAACCGGTGACGGGGTCGCCGATGCCGTGGATACGATGTCGTGGAGCTCGCTTGCGATTCGTGTCCGCTCCGCGGCCACGGCCGGCCGCCGTCAGCAAGACGCGGGAGGCCCGCTGGGTCGAGTTGCCTGACGACCTCTTCGGCGCCTACCAGC
>Ga0209579_10001022_pt1 | contig 24121 bp, 26 predicted proteins | sample Coa_R1_2_FD_187152 | JGI IMG/M metagenome (GOLD analysis project Ga0209579, IMG submission 187152) | Surface soil microbial communities from Centralia Pennsylvania, which are recovering from an underground coalmine fire - Coalmine... | ecosystem: Environmental > Terrestrial > Soil >... | reverse complement strand
GAGCACGGTTCGTACGCCGGAGTAAAAAATCGGCATCGCCTCCGTTCCGGAATCCTGCGTTTCGAAGGCCAGCGTCTCTTTCAAAAAATACTCGCCCGGCAAAATCCGCACTTCGATGCGCCGCGGCGTTTTTTCGAGGCTCGCCTTCAATTCGCGCACGGCTCTTTGCGCGCGCGCCACTGTCGTGAACGGCCCTGCGCCTTTGCCGTCGGATTTTTCAAGCGTGCCGGTCCACGTGTCGTTGCCGTTGGGCGCAACAAAAAAATCAGGCTTCGTCTCGCCCGCGCCGGCGCCCACGCAAACCACCAAAAGGAAAAACGCAAATATTTTCAGGTTTTCGATAACCATTTTGATTCTCGCAATCATTATTCTGCACAAAGCTGATGAGTGGCATATCCATTAATACGCCGTTTAGAGCGGGGAAACGTGCCTATTCTTGCCATGGTCGAATTTAAATCGGGCGACAAAGTCGTTCATGCTCTCTTCGGCCCCGGGGTCGTGCGCACCGTCGCGGGGGCCGGATTGGACGCGCGTATCGTCGTCGATTTTTCTTCCAGCGTCGGCCAGAAAAAACTCGTCGCCGGCGTGGCCCATCTTCAGCTCCTCAATTCAGATTCCGCCTCCTCCAATTCCTCCGCCGTCTGGTTCGATTCCTTCACGTCCACGTGCCGCCCCCGCGCCGGCCGGCACCATCGGGAATCCGAACTGCATCCGCGCATCCGCGCCGAAGTGCGCCGCCCGGATTTCTGGATCGAAGTCCGCGAGCGCATGCGCGGCCGCGGCTTGACGCCAAAAGTCGTCGACGCGCCGAACGGCCGCATTTCGGTAACTTGCGACGGCCTGCTCACGCTGAACATTCGCGTCCAACACGATTCGATCGACGACGCGCGCACCGCGCCCGCGGGCGGCGCGATCTTCGACTCGCTCTGCGCGCGCCTGCTGGTCGATTTCGAAGGCTTCACGATGCAGAAGGAATTCGGCATGCAATTCCCGCTGATCGCCGACGACATTGTGACGGTCGAAGAACCCGAAGTTGGCGATCTGCCCAACCGCAGCCCGCTGCGCCGCCCCAAGCGCGTCATGCCGCGCGGATACATTCGCCCGGCGATGGGAAAGCGCAGCGACTTTTAGAACAATTCCAACTGCGCCCCCTTTAATAGCGGCCGCGTGAACGTCTTCGGCGGCTCCGGGTCCTGCATGTCCCCGCGCACATTCAGCCCCAGGCGTTTGCACGTCAATTCGAAAAGCCAATCAATCGCCTGCCATCGCTCGCCTGCGCCGTTTCCGCGCACGCCGAAGCGGCTGTCGTATAACTTACCGCCGCGCATCTCTTTAACCGCGTTCAGCACTTTGTTCGCGCGATCTGGATACGCCGCTGTCAAGCGCTCAATGAACACCGGCTTCACTTCCGCCGGCAGCCGCAGCATCACCCGAAACGCCGCCGTCGCTCCTGCATCCTTCGCGCGCTCAAGTACTTCAGCGACTTGCGTGTCGTTCAACCCCGGTATGATCGGCGCTACCGCGACTCCCACCGGCACCCCTTCCCGCGCCAGCGACCGCATCGCCCCGAAACGCGCCTCCGGCGACGGCGCATTCGGCTCGATCTTCCGCGCCATCTCATTGTCGGCAAAGGCGATACTGATGTGCACATGCGCCTGAGCCTCCCGCGCAATCGCGCCGATCAGCGCCGCGTCGCGCTGGATCAGCGCCGATTTCGTGATCATTCCAATAGGATTGCGGAACTCACGGCAAACTTCGAGGCACGCGCGAGTTATCCCGTAAGACGCCTCGAGCGGCTGGTAGCAGTCCGTGTTCCCCGAAAACACCACCCGCTCGCCAACCCACGACTTCTTCCAGAATGCCTCGCGCAACTTCTCCGCGGCGTTGATCTTAACAATAATCTTCCGCTCAAAATCCGTTCCCGCGCCAAAGTCCCAATATTGGTGTGTCGGCCGAGCGTAGCAGTAAGCGCAGGCATGGAAGCACCCGCGATACGGATTTAAGCTCCAGCGAAACCCCACGTCCGGACTGTCGTTCTCCGACAGCACCGTCTTCGCCTCCTCCTCATAGATTTCCAGCTTCGCCTCCGGCGGCGGCGCGTCAATCCACTCCACATGCTCGCTGTGCCAAGGGTTAGGCGGATTCTGAAGCAGCTTCAACGCCATTGCATTTCTCTCTTGCAAAAGTGCACATCGTTCGAGTCCTGCTTTTAGGCGGCTGGCAGCGCATCAAATTTCCGAGCAAAAGTTGCACAACGTGCTGACAATTCCTTTTCGCTAACCTAACTAAAATTAGCATACCCTATTAAAATGCGATTGTCAAGCCAGAACTCTGAAACCTTGAACCTACTTTCGCGGCGCATAAACCCTCAACCCCCAAATCGCATCGCCCCCCTCAATCTCCAACACATGCTTCCCGTTCGCCAACCCCTGCGCCAGCGTCACACTCGCCTCTACTCCCGCCTCGCTTTTCGGCACCACAAATTCATCCGCAAAATGCGGCACCACCGACCACTTTGCCGTGAGTTTATCCGGCGCCGGCTTCACTCCCGACAGCATCAGCGCGAACTCCACACCCCAACTCTCCGGCGCAATCGCCATCCGCCCCGATTTCGAAACGAAGCGCTGATCGCTCCGCCCCTCGCCATCGGGCCCCGTCTTCGATCCGCTCAGCGCAAACGTGTAGACTTTCTTCTCCAGCTTGGACGCCGCCGGATCAGCTTGCGCCTCCAATGTCCATTCCTCCAGCAGCGGCAGCGCTTGAATCTGGATCGGCGCAATCGGCGGCCACTTCCCGCCCGGCTTCGAAAGCGCCCGCGTCAAGCCGTACAATTCTTGAAACTCCGACGGCTTCTTCCCGTCGATCCGCACTGCCGCCTTCGCCGCGTCGCCGCTCCTCGAAATCGCATCCACGCGCGTGCCCGTAAATTCCACGCGCAACTTCCCATCTTTCCACACCACATCTTTCCCCACGACCAACGTCTTCACCCACTGCTCCGCTGGCGACGGCCCCAGCGCCGGATCGTAGCGCAAATACGACTTCACGCACTCCGCCATCAAAAACTCCCCGTGCGCGTTCAAATGCACGCCATCCTTCAGCAGCGCTTTCGGCTCCAGTTTGTAATCGGTGAGGTACTGCTTCCAAATCGCACGCTGATCGCACAATTCCGTCCAGTATTTCTTCGACATCGCCGGCAGCCAGTTGTGATTCATGAACGCATCCCAATGCGTCCCCTTCGGCGGCAGCTTGGCCGGATCGGTCTCTTCGGTGAACGCCTCCGGCTTGGTGACGTGATCGTTCTGCTGCAAAATCTCCGCCGTGGTTCGCTCGCGCGTCAGCCGCATGATGTCCTCGTATTTGTCATGCGCGCCATACACCTGAAAAATCAGCAGGTCCGGTTGAAATGGATACAAATCCGTCTCCGCCGTCTTCACCAGCAACTGCGACGCGTACCCGCCCAGCGCGCGATTCTCGACGATCAAATTCGCATTCGGAAAGCGCGCCCGCAAATCGTTTGCGACCAGCTTCCACCAGCCTTGTTCGGTGATCGACTGCCCATAAAAAAGCACCCGCACCGTGTTGCGATGCTCCGGCGTGCTCTCCGCCAAAAGCCGCATCGTCCGCTGCACATTCCGCCCGCGCCCGGTGACATCGCCAAAGTTCTTGACCGGCGGAAAATCCTCGGCCGAGCAATCCGTTGAATTCCAAGATGCAGCCAGCGCAAAAATAAAAACCACCGCAACGCGTCGCGACACTCGATGCTCCTCATAAACGGGTTCTAAGGAGCGGTACCCCGCTGATTGCTGCGGCGAGCACCCAATTTCAATTTTTCAGACGGTAAATGGCCAACCAGCCGCGATCACGCATAATTCTTCGGAAGCGAATTCACAATTGCCACGGTTTCCACACTCACACGCACAACCTGCCCAACGAGGCGGACGATGTAGTCGGGGTCGTCTTCGCGGTTGGGGTCGGATTTGATGCCGCTGCGTTTGTCTTCGGTGATTTGGTATTGGTCGATGACCCAATCGACGGCGGAGCGGTTGCCGAGGCGGTAGAGGAAGACTTCGGGGGGATGCCGACGAGGGTGAGCGAATCGTTGACGACGAGGTTCTTTTTGTCGGGGCTGAGGCGCATTTTTTGGACGCGGTAGGATAAAGGGATGTCGCCGGCTTCGATCCATTTCAGCGGGTAGGGTTCGAGTTTTTCGTAGTCGAGGTGGAGGGCGGCGAGTTTTTTGTGGAAAGATCGCGTCATCCGTTCGGCAATTAGAGCAGCTTGCTGGTATTTTGCGGAGGCTACTCATTTCACATTCAATTCCGCGGCGCGGCTCGCAGCGAGTTTTTCTAATCGCCTTGCTTGCGTTAGCAACGTTTTACGAAGCCCGTGAGAAACATCTCGTTCGCTAATGACTCTCGCCAGGCTGGCAATCGTCATTGCTCTGCGGGCAATTCTGATATCGGGGTGTTTTCGTTGCTTGAACAGCGCTTCCGGAATCACGCATTGCCGAAATGATTTTGGAAGCGTCAATTCCTCGCGCGCCGGCGGCACTTTCTCGTTCAAGACCGCGCCAAGCGCGGATTCACGTAGGATTTTTTGAAATACAGTGTACTCCGCGCGATCAAGAAGAGCATCCCTTTCCTTTTTTGAATGCCCCTCGGTCATATCGTCCATCGGCCATACTTCAATGTATGCGACTTCGAATGGATCGAGGACGTTCATCGCAACCGCGTCCGTCCTTTGATTCGTAAGATGGCGACTTACGCGCCCGCTCAGTTTTTCAACGGTCTGTCCAACATAAATTGGTTCACCGTCGTAGTCATAGAAGGCGTAAATTCCGTGCTTGAAGCTACCGATTCGGCATCTTGCAAAGCACGGCTTGCAGAACGCGAACCGCAACCTACACTCTTCGTAGGGCCCCGCGAAGGAGTATTTTGCATGAAAACATTTGTGTGCGCCGTTTGTGACGTACCGGCAAGGGTTTCCGCCGCAGAAGTAGAATCAATAGGAGTCCCGAATTGCCCACGCTGCGACCGCGAAATGATCTTAGCTTCGTCGGTTTCGAAGAGGAGAGATTTCGAGAAGAGCATCAAACGAGCGCTTAATCTTGCAAAAAAGGCGCTCGAATTAGCGAGAGCGCGGCGCGGCTCCATGAAAGCAAATGATCACGCGTTACTTGCCGTTTGCAAAGCTATCGAGCAAACAACGGCACACCAATTTTAAGTGCGCAACCTAACGCTAGAATGCCATATCGCTGCAATTGTCTTCTGAAAGCGACATCGTACGTCAAGTTCATCGTGCGGGTTTCTATACAGCCGGTGAATTGGCGTAGAAGTTAGATTTCCAATCACAACAAGTAAGTAATTATTTCGACGCGCTTGCGCTTCCGTCCACTCCTTGTCAGTGAATTGTACTTGTCCAATGTCGGTCTTAATACCTTTTATCTCGATCGCGATTTTAGAATCAGTTTTTACGCCAAAGTCGTAGCCGCATGCGGCGAGGCGCTGGTCGATGAGATCGTCGCGGCGTAGGCGCACGATCTCGAACGAATGCTCCAAGAAATAATCCTCCGCACGCCGTCCGGTTAGCAGTCGCTCTGCAACGTTATGTGATATTCTGTTCTTGACTGCAAGTGAATCAATCGCTTCGACGGTCGCGTCTTGATCGCGGACGAGAATCCGCGTCACCAGCTCAATAAGCGCCTCGTCGCTAATGTCTTTGAGTTCGTCAAGGACGCGTTGCCGATTTTGCCGAAGAGCGCGTTGATGCCACCCTTGGCGGCTATTGCTATGAACCGGATCGAACTCGTCGCGAAGGTTTTTGAAGCTTGTTGGCTTCACCGAAAGGGCACTACCAGCCTTTTTGAACGCGTCTTGCCACGATTTGAATTTTAGCGCCTTAAGATAATGTTGATCCAGACGGCTCATCGCGTATCCGACGACAATTGCCTCGGTTTCCAAGCGCAATGTTCTCGAAGCGTCCACTTACAAGCCCTCGCAAGCTTCTACTGCCAAATTCGAATACGTTCCAGCCGAGCTTTCGTAGCGTTCGGGTCACCAATTTGTCGTGCTCTGTTCCTGGAAATTTTCCTGAGCCAGTATGCGCGATTGGCTTTTGGAATGCGACATTTTGTTGGATGACCGTGCCAAAAACACCCATCTACAAACACAGCGACTTTGGCTGCACGAAACACGAAATCCGGCTTACCAAACAACGGGTATGAGCGGCGCCAGCCTGTTATTCTTAAGCGCTTGAAAATGCGCTTCAGAGCTTCTTCGGTCGAGCGATTTCCCGAAGCCTTTACTCGTGACATGATCCACGAGCGAATTTGCGGACTAAATGAATCCATTGCTATCGCGAGACTGTATTCGAAAAAAAATTCTTGTCAAAATGTGTTCGCGCGGGCATTCGGACGCGCGTGCCGAAATCTTCGACGGCGTGGGAGAACTCTTCGATTTCGGGTTCGGTGTGGCGGTAGAATTCGTTGAGCAGGTCGGCGAGCTTTTGGGGATTTTGCAGATCGACGCGGAGGACTTCGTTTTTGTTTTGAATCAGGACGGCTTCGCGCGGCGCTTGAGTGCATTTGCCGCTCCCTTGCGGTCGCGGTTCTTGGGTGTTGTTGAGCGGGTAGCCGCGCGATTTTTTCCTGGCGATTTCGGCGTCGAGGGAATCGGCGGAATCCTTGGCTTCCCAATAGCCGCGGGGGAGCGTGTTTTCGTCGCGGACGACGCCGTCGGGGCGGATGCGGGCATGGCCGGGAACGGTGGAATGCTTGGCGACTTCGGGGATGAAGGTCCAGCCGCGGGCGTGGGCGGTGTCGGTGAGGAGCTGCTGGAAGGCGGAGCGGACGGCCATTTCGTGATCGACGCGCTGGGCGGAGATGGATTTGAGGCGCTCGTAGTAGTGTTGGATGGCGCGGTGGGTGGGTTTAATGGGGTCGGGCATTGAATTGGTATCGGTATTTTAGCGGGTGGCTGGAGGGGGCAAGGAGGGAAAACGGTGGGAAGGGGTTTTCAAACAAAGGTGCGAGCGCGGCGTGAAATTATCTGCGACCCCTGCCGGGGTCGAGGGAGAATTTGTGGGCGTGACCGGGGGTGTCGGCTGGGTACAGCCTCGACCCCCGGCTAATCTCCTGAACCCCTGCCGGGGTTAACGGCGAAACGTGACGTGCGAGAAACGTTGGCAGCAGAAACGTTGGCAGCAGATTCGTTGCATAGGACGTTGTGGCGAGCTTCTAGTCAACAGCAAATCTGTTGTTAAAAGAAATCGCCGACAGATTTTGCAAATCGACGCACAGCACTTCGTTTTTGTTTTGAATCAGCGCCGCTTCGTCGGTGTCTTCGAGGATGATGTTGTTGAGCGGTTCATCGTGTGGAAAACTGCGCTGGCTTGGAAGCGAATATTTTAGATACTCGGTTTACGTTACCGTTGGTTTTCAATCACGCCGGCACGCAAGCAGAGCGCTTGAGCTACGCCATGATCCGCCGAATCACACTGAAGAACTTCATGTCGCACATCGAAACGGTCATTGAACCCGCCGATGGGCTAACGGTGCTCGTGGGTCCCAACAACTGCGGGAAATCGGCGGTTGTGGCCGCGCTGCAGATTTTGTGTCACAACGAAAATTCGACTTATGTCACGCGGCATGGCGAGCGCGAGTCGGCGGTGATCGTCGAGACCGACGATGGCCATACGATCGAATGGCGGCGCAAAGGCGGATCGCCGCGCTACATCGTCGATGGCAGGGAGTTCGACCGCCTGAACCGCAGCGGTTTGCCCCCTGAACTTCAAGCCGCATTGCGAATGCCAAAGGTCGCTGCGGAGGGAAACACCGAATTTGATTTGCATTTCGGGGAGCAGAAATCGCCCGTGTTTCTGCTGGACAAACCGCCGTCCCACGCGGCTCAGTTCTTCGCGTCATCCTCCGATGCCGGGAAATTGGTCGAGATGCAGAAACTGCATCAGCGCAGATGCCGCGACGCGGAACGGGATAAAGCCCGTTTTCAAGAGCAGGCCGAAAAGCTTAAGCGGGAACTTGCCGCGTTGGAGCCTGCTGGAGACATTGCGGAGCGGGTCGCTGGAGCGGAGCGCGGCCAATCGGAACTTGAACGGCTTGCGGAGACGATTCGCGGCGCGGCGGAGGTCCATTCCGCGTTGCGGCAGCGCGGCGGCGAATTCAGGCATTGCGCGGCGAAAGTCGCGGCGTTGGCGCCGTTAACGCCGCCGCCGCAACTGGATGATGTCGATTCTCTGGGCGTTTCGAATCAACAGCTCGCCACCGCCAAATTGAATCAGCGGCGCGAAACGGCGCGCGCGCGGGCATTGGCCGGGCTTGCCGAGCCGCCCAAATTGGAAAACACCGAGGCGCTTTACGAGATGCTGTGCCGGTGGAGGGCGGATTCCGGCGAAGTATTGAAGTCCAAGGCCGAGTTGGTTGCGCTGAATCGGCTTCGTGCCGCGCCCGAAATGAGCGACGTGGATTCGCTCGCAAGCCAGATTGAGCGGATGGTGGGCGCGCACGCGTCGATTGAGAAACTGGCGAAAGAAGGGCGGGTATTCGCGAAGATGAATGCAGCGCCGTCGATTGAAAACGAAGGCCCGCTCGGCCAGACGATTCAGGAATTGAGAAACGCGCAGTCCGCGCGCGGCGGGATTGCAAAGAGATGCGCGGCGCTTGACGCGCTGGCGCCAGTTCCGCACATCGACGCTACCGACGACCTCGCGCGACTCGTGAGCACGCTTAAGCAGGCAGAACTTGCCGCGCGGCGCCGGGGTGCGATTGAGAAGTGTTTTGGCGCGATGAACGCAGCGCCGGAGCCGGTGGAAGTGTTGGCGCTCGCGGCCGACATTGTGGAATTCAAAAGCGCGGCGGGAGTCTTGGCGGCGCGTGAGACGGAGTTGGCGAAAGCCGGCGACGATTTAAGCGCGGCGAAGGCGGCCATTGAGTCCTGGGCTGAAAATAATCCGACCTGTCCGACATGCGGGGGCGAAATTGACCGCACGCGGCTGCTGGCGCATTCCGACGCGTAAATGGAACGGCATCGACATGGCGGAAAATGAAAAGTATTGCGGCCTGTTGTTCATTGGCGATCCTCATTTGGAAGGCCGGCAGCCGGGCTTTCGGAAGGACGACTATGCGCAGGTCGTTTTGGAGAAGGTAGCGTGGTGCCTGAGCCACGCGCGGGAGAATCGGCTGCTGCCGGTGATGCTGGGCGATCTGTTCGACAAGCCGCGCGACAATCCGACGTGGATGCTGGGGCGGTTGATTGAATTGTTAGGCAGCGGCGAGTGCATCGGAGTGTATGGCAATCACGATTGTGCGGAGCCGGCGCTGAACGACCACGATTCGCTTTCGCTGTTGATCAAGGCCGGATGCCTGCGGATGGTCTCTGAAGAACAGCCCTGGCGCGGTAGAATGAACGGAAGAACCGTGATTGTGGGCGGATCGTCCTATCGCCGTCCGATTCCGCACACGTTCGAGCCTGGCTGCGGCCGCGAGGAGAACCCGTTGGTGATTTGGCTGGCGCATCACGACTTGATTGTCTCCGGCTATGACGCGGGGCGGATCAAGCCCTGCGAAATTGAGCGCGTGGACTTGGTGATCAACGGGCACATTCACCGCCATTTGGAAGACGTGCGAACCGGGCGGACACTCTGGCTGACACCCGGCAACATCAGCCGCCGCTCGCGCAACGACGCGGTGCGCGAGCATAAACCGTCGGCCTTGAGAATCGACGTGAGCGCCACCGGCGAGACGCTCGGTTTTGTGGAGATTCCGCACCGCCCGTTCGAGGAAGTGTTTCACGAGGCCGTGGTGGATGGAGCGGCGGTTCGGGACGCCTCGGCGTTTGTTGCGGGGCTGGCGGAATTGCAGGCGCGCCGCACGGACAGCGGCGCGGGGCTGAAAACATTTTTGGCGAACAATCTGGGCCAATTCGATAAAGCGGTGGCAGATGAAATAATGGTTCTGGCAACGGAGGTCACGGAACATGGCGAAAGCGAATCAAGAGAAATCGAACAACGGCGAGAAGCAGCCGATTGAGACGTTGAAACAGCGCTATCAGGATTTGGACAGGAAAAAAATCACGGCGGAAGCAAATCTGAAGGCGGCCGAGGAGCGGCTTGGCGAATTGAAAGCGGACGCAAAGCAAAAGTACGGCACCGACGATTTGGCGGAGCTCGAGCGAAAATTGGCGGAGATGAAGGCCGAGAACGAAAGCAAGCGCGCGAAGTATCAGGCCGACCTTGACCGGATTGAGCAGGATTTGAATGCGGTTGAACGGGAATTCAAAAGCCTCGATGCGCCAGGCGAGAAGGAGTAACAAAAGGAATGAGTGCGGAATCCCTCCCAATGCTGCCAATGCTGCCGTCGCCGGCCGATTTTCGCAGGCGCTCCGACAGGCTTGTGGAGCGCCGCGGCGATTGCCTGCGGGAGGCCAGGAAGGTCTTGGCGGATTTGGAGACGACCAGCGCCTATCTCGGCATTTCGGGGCAGGTGACCGCGGCGCTGGAGATCTTGAATCAGCAGCTTTTTGAGCATCTGCTGAATGTCGTTCAAGAAAAATTGACGATTGCGCTGCAGGAAGTGCTGGAGCAGCCGATCGTGTTTCGCGCTGAGGTCGATTTCAAACGGGGCATGTCAACCGTCGAGTTTTGCGTGGAGCGAAATGGAAAGAAGGAAGATGTTTACCATGGTCAGGGCGGATCGGTTGCGAACGTATTGAGCGTCGGGTTGCGGATGCTTGCGCTGACGACGTTGGACGATCACCGGCGCTTCCTGGTGCTGGACGAGCAGGACTGCTGGCTTCGGCCGGATTTGGTGCCGCGGCTTGTGAAGATCGTGCACGACGCAGGGAAAGCGCTGGGATTTCAAATACTGATGATCAGCCACCACGACATGGCCGCGTTCGAGCGTTATGCGGACAAAATATACCGCTTTACGCCGATTGAGGGCGGCGCGGTGCAAGTGCGCGAACTTGCGGGTGCATTCGAGACGGATGAAGCGGTGCGAGAATAGATTGGCAACACGCCTGCATTCGACTTTTTCGCCTCTTTTGCTCCTGTCTCCCGTCTCCAGTCTCCAGTCTCGCCCCCAGCGCCAACGGCGCAAACTTCAACAGCCCAGCCCGAAGCAAAGCGCAGGGCTGGGTCCGCGTGTGGGTTTCGGATCTAAAAAGCTCAAAGGCGTGGGACTGAATCGACAAAAGCGCTGATCAAATTGATTTAACATTATTTAAGTTTTTTTATATAAATGATTGACAATGTAAAGGCATGTTGTATAAGTTATCGGAAGGAAGGGATGAGTCATGGAAAACGAGTTCCTCGACAAACGAAGCCCGCGTGTACAACATATTCTGCTTCAATTGAGGAAAGGGGCTCCGCCGGAAATGGTCGGAGCAACCTTGGCCCGGAACCTCGCCAAAAGCCTTCAATCTATCATCAAGAAGAAGTCGTTCGACTTCGGACAGAACTTTCGTACTGTTTGCGATGGCAATGGCGTTATCGCGATCAACGGGTTGGCCGCACAACACGACTATGCGAGACTGTTGGCAATACAAAATTCTCAAAGCCCGCAGAACCCCGTTTCTGTAGCAACGAAGTTCCTCGAAAACGCTTCAAATGTCATATTGGACAATGTCCGAATAGATGCGCTCGGGCTGTGCCCGGAATTTTCAACCATCGAATCCTTCGAATCTTTTCGGGAGAAAGCGATACATTCAGCCGCGCCAGTGCTTCAGAACCTTGCGCGTCAGATCGCAAACAATCCAGACCGTGCACCAGTACTGCGCACGCGAAAAAACGTAAGCAACCCAGCACGCGGCGACAAAACCGAACTCCTAAATCTTTCGATCATGCGGAAAAGAAGGGAGCATCGAAATGACCCGCCAAAGATTTAGGTACTCAACCGATGGGCACAAATGGGACTCTCTGGAATTCACGCGCGACATCCATATGCCATACGGTGAAACCGACGCTTTTATTCAGGAACCGGTGAATCACCGTGCTATCGACCTGGTGCGAATTGCCGCAGCAGTGTATGCGGTCGATAGGATCTGCTTGCGTCCAGCGGACTCAAATCGCTGGCGCGAAGTCTGGACGCAAATCGATGTGTTTGAGCCGGATTTCTGGACGGCAAATGCCTCGAAATTGGAACAGATAATCGCACTCTTAAGTGGAGGAGACGCGTGGCACCTCAAATTCTCAGGGATTGCACGGCCGGATTGCATCGATGGACCTGCTCTCGACTACGGCAATTTTAATCGTGTGTGTTTATTCAGCGGCGGACTGGACTCAGTATCGGGGCTCGCTGCGAGCCTTAGAGAAAGTGATGATCGAATTTTAGCGATTACCGCCCTTCATCAGCCGAAACAATATGAACGAATCAGGTTCCAATGCAACGTTTTAAATCGGCGATATTCAGGGCGGGTAAGTAACGCGGGAATTAGAGCAAATTTAATTCACCCACCACCGTGGAACCAGCAAGAGAACAGTCAGCGCTGTCGCTCCTTTCTTTTCGCCTCACTTGCAATTGCACACGCAGTAGCGACCGGAGCCGAGAGAATTGAAGTATACGAAAGTGGGGTCGGCGCTGTAAATCTGCCATTAACCATTGGAATGATGCTTGGATCTGCAACGACAAGGAGCTGCCACCCCGGCTTTCTCCGCAAAATGAGTGAAATTGGCTCAGTGATATGTGAGCGCCCCGTCAAATTTACATTGCCTTGGATTGCACTGACGAAAGCGGAGGTCGTGCGGGGGTTAAAAGATGATCGCTTGGACGAACTCGCGGTTTCCTCCGTTTCATGTGCGCATTACCCACTTCACGAGAAGCCGGCTCGTGTATGCGGCGTTTGTCTTGCCTGCATCGGACGCCGACAAGCGTTGGCGCTTGCTGGAATCGCGGAACCGAAAGGACATTACAAGTACGATTTTCTTGATCCGGGTGGCGCAAACGAAATTCCGACAGAGCAACTGCGCCCCCTGTGTGCGGTTCTCGCACAAGCATATGAATGCTTGAGGCCCAATAATCCAAAGTTAGAGAGTCATGTCCGCGCGACGGATGTGTTGGGTAATGAGATTAGATTCGAAACGATTGCTCAAGCGTTTGAACGCTACGGTCGCGAATGGCTTGAATTGGCCGAGCGCGCAAGACGAAGCGGAATTCATTGGGGGGAATTGCTGTCAGCGCCATTAATCGCAAAGGCAGCATAGCATAACATGTCCACTCAAATCGAAGCCCCCCACCTCGTTGCCCAACGCCTCACCGACGCCCGCAAAGCCTCCGGCCGAACCCAAGAAGAGGCCTGCGCCCACTTGGGCATGAGTCGCCCTACGTTCATTGCCATTGAAAAAGGCTTGCGCACTGCCACCCCCGAAGAAATCTTGAAACTTGCCTCATTCTACGGACGCTCCGTTCACGAGCTCATTCGTCCGGGCGCGCCGACTGTCTCGTTGGAACCACACCTTCGCACCGCGTTGAGCGCGGCGCGCCCAGATTACGCGACCCTCCAAAAGGCCATCGGCGAAATGCAACGGCTCGCCGAGGACTACGCCGAACTGGAGCGCCTTCTCAATAACAAACTCGTCGAACGCTTCCCAAATGAAATAACCCTTCCAAAATCGTTGAGTGCCCGCTCGCTGCGTTCGTTCGCCGAAAATGTTGCAGTGCGCGAACGCGCCAGGCTGTTCTTGGGTGACCAGCCCATACCGAACTTGCGTCACATGCTGGAAAATGAAGTCGGTATTCGAATCTTCTTGGGAGATATTCCTTCTGGTGTCGCGGGAATGTATGCGTTCGTAGCCGATGTCCGCTATTGCGTCATGATTAACAGGCTGCACCCCATCGAGCGCCGCCGCGCCACGCTGGCCCATGAGTACGGCCATTTTTTGTGCGACCGCCACAAGCCGGGCATCGACTATCTTGAAGAACAGATGCGCCGTTCGCTCAATGAGCGCTTTGTTGAAGCTTTCGCCATGAGTTTTTTAATGCCCGAAACCGGCATCCGAAGGCAATTCCACGAAGTCTGCGATAGTTCAGGTGATTTCCAGGTCGCGGACCTGTGCCGCCTGAGCAATTTCTATTGCGTCTCTGTTCAAGCCATGGCTCTTCGCATGGAAGCGCTCGAACTCATTCCCGACGGCACGTGGGATTTTCTAAAGCAGGAACAGTTCAAAGTCGCCGACGCACGCCTTGCGCTGAATCTTGAAAGACTTGCTTCGATGGACTCGAATGAAGTCTATCCCATTAGATACAAATACCTTGCAGTCCAAGCTTACGAGCAGGGGTTGATCAGCGAAGGGCAACTCGCGCGATTTCTGCGCTGCGACCGCACGACCGCTCGCGACATTGTCGAACAATGCATTAATCGGTATGACGATGTCGATGCGTTAGGAAAACAAGCCGAGCTGATTCTCGATTTTCAACACTCGCTATTGAGGCCCGTCGAAAGACAAGCGGTATGATGCCGATTTCTCTCGATGCTTGCTGCATCATAAACATCTGCGCAACGGGAGACGCGCCCCGCATTCTGAAAATGGCAGGAATGAAATTTTACCTGTCCGCCGCCTGCTCCAAAGAATCCCTTTGCCTTCACGGACGCGACGATAAAGCCGCAAGAATTCGCGTTCCCATCGACCTTTCGCCGCTGATCCAGTCCAGATTAATTGAACTGACCGATGTAACTCCTGGTCCGGAGACCGCGGCATTCGTGGATTTCGCCAAACAGCTTGACGACGGCGAGGCGATGGCCCTGGCCCTTGCCATTTGCCGCGGTTGGACCTTCGCATCCGATGATCGCAAGGCATGTCGCATTGCGAAAGAAAAAGGAGTTCCAACGATTGGAACCCCGGGATTACTCCATACCTATTCCACGTCATTGAACCTAAGCCCGCCCGACATAGCACGCTGCCTCAAAAACATCGAGCAACGCGCAACATTCAGACCGAAACCCACGCATCCTTTAGGGCATTGGTGGAGGGCGAATTCCAACCAATAGGAATATCGGGGGCGACTCGAAATTATTGAGCCATCGCCGGGAGAATCCTACAGCGCCGGGGGTCGCGCATCCCCGCTCTTCCGAGCCACACTCTCGGAAGGGCATGGCCGAATTCCAGAACACCCGCCGCCTTTTACGATAGGGTTACACCCCATAGCGCCCGTGAGTTGGCCGGTTAACATGCTCACCATCGGGTCGTTCCCGGTAATGCACGCGGAAATGGAAACGCCACACACCGGCCTCTTTTAGGAGTCTCGCACCATGCGTAAACTGTCTTTCGTGCTCGCACTTTTTTGCAGCATCGCCCTTGCTCAAACCGTGTTCGCGGCTGACGCCACGAAGGAAGTCACCATCGCCATCATGGGCATGACTTGACCCGTCAATTGCCCTCCAGCGGTGGTCGCCGCTCTCAAAAAATGTGAAGGTGTTGTTTCCGCAACTGCGAGCAAAGAGTTGGGCCAGGCAAAAGTCGTGTACGATCCCGCCAAGACCAATCCCGCCGCGATAGTAAAAGCATTCCAGAAAACAGGCGCGCCCAAGTACTCCGCTGCTGAAATTCCCGAAAGCAAGCCGTGATTCAAACACTTTTGGGACGTGCACGAGACCTATTGAGAATAGTCGTGCGCGTCCCAAAATTCCAAAGATTCGCTCCGCCCCTAATTCCCCGCCCGCGCCCCACAGAGCAACCTCATCCCCTCCCCTTCACAATCGACCCCACCATCCCAATAAAAGTCACTGCCCAGGCCGCCAGCGCAACGTAAATAAATATGCCTGGTATTACCGAAAGAAAACTCAGTCCCGTGGCTTTGGCAAGTACATGCGTGGCGACCGTGAACATGCCCAGCGGAAAAACGAGCGACCAGAACTGCGGATGGTACGTGAGCGGGAGGCGTTGGAATAAGTGCCGCCATATACCGGCGATCACCAGCAGCGGAATCCACCACGCGCCGGCCGCCCAAAAGAAAAGCGTGAAACCTTTCAGGAACGAGCGCAATTCAAGCAGCAGCGGCCATTGATCCGCCGCCAGAATCAGGCGCGAGCCGGCCAGCGTGGTGATGGCCAGCGCACCCATGTTGATCCAATAGCTGGGCGTGAGCGTGTCGCGCGTCATCGAATAGAACATCCAGCGGTGGAAAATGAGGGAGATAAATGCAATGTACAGCATCGCGCCCACGAAATAGGCGCACAGCGAAATAAACAGGATCAATTCCGCGTGCCCGATAGTTTGCGCGACCAGCGAACCCAGCACACAAATCGCCTCGGTGGAAACCACCACCAGCAACCACGCGCCGTTTAGCGCCTTCTCGATGGGCTGCTTCGGTTCATGGACAGTGATCACCGTGAAAAACAAAGTTGTAATTGCGACCCACTGCAAAAGGCCAAAAAACCAAAAGTATCCAGCCAGGGAAATATACGTTGTCAGCAATGCGATCTGGCTGCCGAGGACAAATGTGCCCGCCACCATTGTTAAAAAAGTAACGGCCATCGGCGGGTTAATAAGGTCCGCCACAAATTCGCGCCGGAATAATACCAACCGCAAAACCGTAAAACCCCAGAGGACAATGTACGCCGCGAGGTTAAACCAAAGCAAAGCCTGAGCGATCAAAGGCATTGCGGTGAAATGAGCGCCAATTGAAACGATTCCCGTCGCCATCACCAGCGCAAAGTAACCGGGAAACATCTGCGCCAATGCGGATGCGCGGCGCTCGGGAATGGTGTTTGTCATAAAGCGATCAACCGTTTAACGGCTTAAAATGCGAAGATAGAAATGGAGCAGGCCAAAATTCAACGCGAACAAGACCAGGCTCGCCGCCGCCGCGGGCCACACAATTGAATTATCTCCGCCGAGAAATGCCTCCATTGTGGCGCTCAACAGCCACAATTGCATGACCACTAGGCTCAGCACAATGCAGAGAATCGATACGACAATGGTGGAGCGTTGATGCAGCGTGAATGGCGCTTTCATGCTTGATTCTCCTCAAAGCCGATGGCGTAAATCCGCCCGTCTTTCACTTCGAGTACAACCTTCGGCAGCGCGCGGCGAGGCGGGCCCGCCAGCGGCCGCCCGGAATGAATGTCGAATGCTCCGTGGTGGCACGGGCACAAGAATTTTCCTTGAGCGACGTTTGGAATCACGGGGCACGAAAGGTGCGTGCACTTTTGGCCGAATGCCACAACGCGGTCCTTTTCCAACCGCACCAAAACACATGGATGTTTCGGCGATGGGAAATCGAAGCGCTTGGCGCCGCCCACCGGCAGTTCGTCGAGCAGACCCAAATCCATGCGCGGCGGAGCGGCGCTTGTTTTGCGCATCACGCTGAGCACGCCAATCCAGACTTGCCCCGCGACAAATGCGAGGCTCGTCAGCCCAAGCATTTTTGTAAAATCGCGCCGCGAGCGAAACTCGTCGTTCGGCCAGTCGATCGGAAACTGCTCGCGCCACGCCGGCTGCGCTTCGCGCGCATTTCCGCTCGGCGGCAAGCTGACGTGTTCGGGATCGTCGATTTTCATAAACCCTCTCCTGCTTCGCTTGCGCTCGAGGACTGATTCGGCGCCGCATCGAAAATATCCTCCTCAATGGCGTGCGTCACCGGCGCATCGTCAATCGCAGCGGCCACGTCCAAATGCTCCGTTTTGGCGCGCGCCGGAATCAACATGCGCACTTTCGTGGTGATGGTTTGATTGCCAAATTGAAATGTATTAATCGCTTTCGAATTGGGGCGCAATCGCTCCAACTCCTGGCGCGTGCCGAACAGCAGCGCCTGGCTGGGGCACACCGATGCGCACATCGGCTTCTTGCCCACCGACGTGCGGTCGTAACACATGTCGCATTTCATCATCAGGTACATTTCCGTGTGCATCTTCGGCACGCCGAACGGACATGCCAGCACGCAATTGTTGCACGCAATGCATCGTGGTTTGCGCGCCGATTGCATCACGCCGTCGCCCGTGCGCTTGATCGCGTCCGCGGGGCAAACCTCCGCGCACGTCGGCGAATCGCAATGCATGCAAATCACGGGAACCGTCTGCGGCGACGTGGCCGGGTCGATCGCGTCGAGTTGGATCATGGAATGGCCTTTGTGCGAATTGCATTCCGTGCACGCTTGCACGCACGCATTGCAGCCGATGCAGCGGCTTGGATCGACAAAGAATTCCATGCTCTCCGGCACGCCCATCGCGATCTCCCTCTGAGTCCACTCACTATCAAGCGGGTGCCTGAACGGAGCGGGAGCTCCGTTCTACTGCATGGAGCGGCGCTTCCGCTTTTTTCAATCGCACCGCACACACTTTGTATTCGGGAATTTTCGAGATCGGGTCTTGCGCCGCAATCGTCAATTGATTGATGCTCTTTCGACCCGCCCAGTGATACGGCACGAAAATAGTGTCCGGCCGAATCGTGCGAACAACATGCGTGCGCAGCGTACATGTTCCGCGGCGCGATTCAGCCGTGGCCCAATCGCCGTCGCGAATGCCGAGTTTTTCCGCCAATTGCGGGTGCAATTCGATGTACGGTTCGGGGCAATGATCGACCAGCGGCCCGATGCGCCGCGTTTGTTCGCCCGACAAAAAATGGCTCACGACCCGCCCCGTCGTCAGGATCAGCGGATACTCCGCGTCGGTCACCTCCGTGGGCGGCGTGTACTTCGCGACATTGAAATGCGCTTTGCCGTCCGGAAAATAAAAGGGACCGTTGCCTTTCGCGACGGGATTCCACGAGCCCTTTTCAAACAAGCGCGGCGTGCCCGCATGATTGTCCGCGGGACACGGCCAGAAGACGCCGAATTGCTTCTCAATTTTTTCGTAGGTGATGCCGGAATAATCGGCGACTCCGCCTTTCGATGCGCGGCGCAATTCATCGAAGATTTCCTGCGGCGAATTGAACGTGAAGCCATGCGGACGCTTCAGCGTTTGCGCGATGTCTTGAATGATGCGCCAATCCTGCCGCGCGTCGCCCGGCGCATCGACCACTTTATTGATTTTGACCACCCGCCCTTCCGCGGTCGTGACGACGCCCTCGTCCTCCTCCTGCAGCGAGCCCGGCAGCACGATGTCCGCGTAATGCGCCGTTTCGCTCAGGAAAAAATCAATCGCCACATAAAACTCCAGCTTCTCCAACATGCGCCGGATGAAATTGTTGTCCGGCAATGAAACCAGCGGGTTGAAGCAGATCGAGAGCAGGCCCTTGATTTCGCCGCTGTCGATCTTGCGGAACATCTCGTAGCAATCGACGCCCGCGCCCGGCAGTTCCTCGGGCTTGATTCCCCATATTCCAGCGATGTGCGCGCGGTGTTCGGGGTTCGAAATATCGCGCCAGCCGGGAAGCTGATCGCATTTCTGGCCGTGTTCGCGCCCGCCTTGCCCATTGGCCTGCCCGGTGATCGTGGCATAACCGCAGCCCTCGCGCCCAATGCGCCCCGACGCCAGCACGATGTTGATGGCACCAAGACAATTCATCACGCCGTGCGAATGGTGCTCGATGCCGCGCGCGTGCATCAGAAAGCTGCTTTTCGCCGTGCCCCACCATTCCGCCGCCTGGCGTATCGACTTCTCCGCGATGCCCGTGATGCGAGCGGTTTTCTCCGGCGTCCATTCTTTTATGCTCTGCGCCAACTCGCCGAATCCGCTCGTGCATTTGTCGATAAACTCCCCATCCAGCCATTCGTTTTCAATCATCAAATGCAGAATTCCGTTGAACAGCGCCACGTCCCGCCCGGGCTTGATCGGCAAAAATAAATCGCAGGTGCGTGCAATCGGAGTCAAACGCGGATCGACCACGATGACTTTCGCCCCGAGTTCGCGCGCTTGCCACACATAATCCGTCGTGATTGGCGCGCACTCGGCCACGTTTGCGCCGCTGATCCAAATAACTCCGGCACCGCCGGCAACCTTCAGAATATCGCTCCATGGATTCGCGGCGCGGTCGATGCCGAACGCTTTCTTGTTCGCGGCCCCCGCGCTCACCATGCACAGCCGCCCGTTGTAATCTATATAAGGAGTCTTCAAACACACGCGCGCGAATTTGCCCATGAGGTACGTCTTCTCCGTGGTCAAACTCGCGCCGCTCAAGCACCCAAACGCTTTTGCGCCGTGCTGCGTTTGAATCCGCTCGATTTCAGACGCCACCCACGAAATCGCGGGCTCGTAGCCGATCGGTCGAAATCCGCCCGGCGCCCCGCTGTCGCGCTGGTAAGCGCTTTTCAGCCGGTCGGGATGCGAGCCTTGCAAATAGCGCTTGATCCCCTTCGGGCACAACTTGCCCTGATTGAACGGAAACTCCATCCACGGTTCGAAGCCGATGACTTCGTTGTCCTTCGCCAGCAGCGTAATGCCGCATTGCTGCCCGCAAAAGCAGCAGTGCGTGTTGACCGCTTTGTCAGGCACTGCACCGGTATCCAAGCGCATGCCCACGGGCTTCGAGAGATGCGGCCCGAAACTCTCGCAGATCGCCTCGTCGCTTACAGCCAACTTTGACATCAGTACCCTTCTCTCTTACTTACGCATGATAATTCCGCGCGTCTTCGTTCCCAAGCGGCCCTTCGCCCAAGCCGGGATTGGCGAAACCGGGCATCGGGCGCGGCATCGCTAGCGGAATTTTGTCGCCGCCGACTTTTACCCGGCCCTGAGCCAGCGCCAGCATCGCACGCCGGCAGCGCGGACAGATTTGCTGGTAATGTTGAACGCCCGCCTGCCCCGAAATTTCGTAGTTGTAGCCCAGCTCTTTTTCAACCTGAATCAAATCCTTGACGTGCATTTTTGACGCGAACGCATGACCGCAGCGGCGGCACTTTTCCGCGTCTTCACGCGCCGCAACGTCCTTGTAGAACGCCACGCCCATCTGCGCCGGCCTCTGAAAAATGTGGAAGAACTTTCCAAACGGCAGCCACAACAGTGTGAAAATCACAGTGACTGCATGGACGATCGCCAGAAATTCGTACCCATATCCTTTCAGCCACGTGTAGCTGACCACCAACAGCAATCCCGTGATGCTGATTGCAAAAAGCAGGATCAGTGGAAGAAAATCCTCCGAGAATAATTGCGTCGCGACCGCGCCTTCGTCGCGCAAACGCCGCCGCATGGCAATCATTACGCCCGGAACCACCAGCAGCGCCGACCATACCAATCCGTGAAAGATAAAGAAGGCCAGCCATGAGTCGTGGTCAAACGAAACAGTCGGGAAGCCAAACACGTAAACTTGATAAAATCCCAATTTGCCGGGCAACGATTCAAATTCGATCCAGCCGAAAACCAGCGGAAACGTGATTGCTCCCGCCATGACGCAGCCCCACATGATCAGCACGTGCGCCAGCCATCGTTCCGGCGAGCGCCGCCAAATAAAATTGTTGAACGCAAACTCGCCGATCAAACGCTTGAACCACAGCGCGACGTTGTGAACAAAATGCCGCGGCATTAAAAAAACCTGCCAGCCGCGCCGCCAGAACATCGCCGTCGGCGGGCGCTGAAGCCACAGTGCATATCGAAAGGCCACGCCAAACACCGCGAACAACGCTGCGAACGTATAGGCGACCAGCGCCGCATCGAAGCGTTCGAGCCGGCGTGAGCCGGCAAAGATCAGCGCGACAAGAACCGCGGTGACCCCCGCCGCCCAGATGAGTGCTTTGACCGTTTCCTTACGCACGAGATTGGCTTCACCACTCGGCGCTCGCGCCGCTGAATTTTGGACTTTTGCATCCTGTCAGCGTTATTGAATTTATTCAACTGCAAATTGAATGAATGAGATGGCACGGAGTCTGTGTACGCATCGACCGCGCCAGACCCGATTGCGGAAACACTTCGCGTTCCGCGCATTCCTCATTCCGAGCTTTTCTTTTCCCGTTCTTCGTACATAATCCCATCTCCCCCTTTTTTGGAGCCACTCATGGCAGACTCTCAGAAATCCGGCAGTTCCTGGGGCTGTTGCCTCCTCAAAATCCTCGGCGTCATCATGGGCCTCGCGCTGATCGTCGCCATCGCCGTCGGCATCGTCGTCTGGCGAGCGGGCGCCTGGGTCGCCGACATCGCCGAACCTGCTCCGGCTGTGCACGCGCCGCTGGTCATCTCCGCCGGCGAAAAGGAAGACGTGCAGCGCGTCGTAGCTGAACTCGATAAAGCCGAAAAGACCAACGGTGTCATCGACGAATCCGTGACCCCCGCCGTCTTCAACGGCGTGATCGAAACGCTCCTGGCCGACGAGGCTGCCAAAGACAAAGACATGAAGGATGATGTGGTGCGCGTCGGTTTCGATGGCGATCACCTAAGCGTGGATACAACCTGGAAGCTCCAGGAAAAGCAAGGGCCGCCCAAGTACGCCAACATCGTCGCCACGTTCGACGCCGAAATCGTCGAAGGCAAAATCAACAAGCTCGAACTGGTCAGCTTGAAATCGGGCGGGCGCGAAGCCCCGACGCTGATCCGCTGGCCCATCAGCTTTATGCTGTGGGCCATCAAGGAAAGCATCAATAATCCCAACGCCCAAAACCCGCAAAATCTAAAGACCGCCAAGGAATTCGAAGCCTTCAAACTCATCAAACGCGAAGGCGACCGCATCCACATCATCGTCGATGGCAGCAAATTCAAAAAAGCCAAAGCCAGCGTCGAAGCAGACGAGGATAAAGCCGACTCCACCACCGACAAAAAAGACTCAGACAAGAAAGACACTGACAAGAAGTCCGACTTCTGAGTATGAGAGTCGAGAGTATGAGAGTGGAGAGTGAAACGACTCTCAATCTCTCATACTCTCATACTCTCCACTCGCGTACTCTCCACTCTCACACTTCCCAAAATGCGCTTCGGCATGCACCTTACCTTCAGTTCCGGCCCGGCGCTGGCCCGCACGCTCGGCTGCCAGGCGCTGCAAATCTTCTGCGGCAACCCGCGCGGCTGGCTGAAGACGCCGCTCGATTCCGATTTCATCAAATCCTTCCGTGCTGGCGTCGTCGAAGCGAATCTTGACCCGATCATTGTCCACGCCACTTACCTTATTAATCTCGCCGCGCGCAACGACGAGATCTATCAGAAATCGAGCGACGCCTTCATTACTGAACTCAAGCGCTCGCACCAGCTCGGCGCGCGCTTCTACGTCCTTCACATCGGCAACCACATGGGCGCCGGCCCCGACGCCGGCCGCGCGCGCGTCGCGGAAGCGATGCGCCGAGCGGAACGCGAAGTTCCCGGCGCGCCGGAAATTCTCGTGGAAAACACCGCCGGCGGCGGCACGTCGCTGGGCACGACCTTCGAAGAAGTCGCCGCCGTGATGCAAGCCGCTAACACCGAGCGCCTCGGCCTCTGCCTCGACACTTGCCACGCCCTCGCCGCCGGTTATGACATCCGCACGCCCGCCGGCGTCGCGCAAATGCTCGACATCGTCGATCGGACCGTCGGCTTGAAGCGCCTGCGCTGTCTTCATTTCAACGATTCCAAAGGCCCGCTCGGTTCGCACCTCGACCGCCACGAACACATCGGCAAAGGCGAAATCGGCCTCGCCGGTTTCAAAGCGCTGCTGGCCGACAAACGCCTCTGGAACCTGCCCGCGATTCTCGAAACACCGAAGGAACTCCCCACCAGCGACGTCGATAATCTATGGCTCACGATCGAACTTGCACTCGCTGCCGGAGCTGTTAAAAATTCCGACGTCGGCACTCGTCCCATCGGCGTCGAAACGCCCTCGGACGCGCCGAAAACAAAAGCGGCGAAGCCGGTCGAAAAGAAAAAGAGGCCAGAGCGCGACAGTAAGAAGGCACGGAATAAGAAGTGAGAGATCGCGTGAGATGCCTGCGAATCCGTGTTTCGCCCTTTCAGGGCTTTGGTGTCGCGGGCGCACAGAACCCAGGGCTCACGCCCTGGGCTAGGATGTGTAGCCCCTTCGGGGCAAATAGCAGTGACGCGCTTTGCGCATCTGCTTTTGAACAGCAATTGTGATTCGATTCTCAGAAGGCGGTGGATTAGAAAGACTATTGTCCCGGCCCTGAAAGGGCCAAACATCCTAGCCCAGGGCGTAACCCATTGGTATCTACACATCTTTTTTCTCCTATGAGATAAAAGAAATTTAGAATAGGAGACTGCTTTTCACAGAGAGCGTGTTAAACCGGCCGCAAGAAAAATCACATTGCGAACGGGTGGATGCCAAA
>Ga0209579_10001021_pt1 | contig 24149 bp, 26 predicted proteins | sample Coa_R1_2_FD_187152 | JGI IMG/M metagenome (GOLD analysis project Ga0209579, IMG submission 187152) | Surface soil microbial communities from Centralia Pennsylvania, which are recovering from an underground coalmine fire - Coalmine... | ecosystem: Environmental > Terrestrial > Soil >... | reverse complement strand
GCCCGTGGCTGTTCTTCGCCTCGGCCGGCATCGCCTTCGCCGACGTCAAGGCCAGCCAGCAGCTTACCGCCACCACCACCCCGACCGAATTGCTGTCGACCGAGAACAGCGCGACCAAGACGGGCTGGATCGCCGGCCTTGGCGCCGGCTACGCCTTCACCCCGCAATGGTCGGTCAAGGGCGAGTGGCTCTATGCCGACTTCGGAAGCACCCGGACCACCGCCACAGGCCCCAACGGCTTCGCCGCCCTGACGTCAGAGGCCAAGGTCAGATCCAACATCGTGCGCATCGGGATCGACTACAGGTTCGCCCCGCCGCCACCTCCGCCACCTCCGCCACCTCCGCCACCTCCGCCGCCTCCGCCACCTCCGCCGCCTCCGTCTTTACTTTTTACAGGGCCGTTTACTGGTACGGTACAGACATGCACATTTTTAACCGGAAGCAGCATTACGCTGGTTGCAACGTGGGTTCCGTCCCCATTGCCAAATATTTTGGAATATCAGGTTCTTCAAAAGGGAAAGGTCGTAGCGACAATCCCCGCCCAGGGTCCTTATATTTTTGAAACGTGCATCCGTTCGCAGAAGCAAGCAAATGACTTTTCCATTGTAGCTATTTTTACAAATGGAACGAGCGCACCATTGAATATTGTAATTCTTTAATGTGAGACTATCTTAGGAGGAAACTATGAAATTTATTATTTTTCTTTGTGCAATTTTTTCTTTGGGTTATGCCTATGCAGATGATTCAATGAAGATGCTTTGTCAATCTCCAAGAATTTATCTCATGACGGATTTTTTAACCCCTGAACAATGCGATCACATCATGGAACAAGCCACTCCTAAGTTGGCACGCTCTACAGTGTTGGATGCAAAAGGAGGACAAGTGGATCCTCGAAGATCAAGCTCTGGAATGTTTTTTCCTTCTGCTCCCTCAGATTCGATCTTGAAAGCAATTGAAGAAAAAATTGCCCGTGTGACTCAAATGCCTATTGAAAATGGAGAAGGACTTCAGATTCTCCGTTATGGAGTGGGTGGAGAGTATCAACCGCATTACGACTATTTTCTCTCTTCCCAGGCAGGCGGATCTCAGGCGCTGAGCCGTGGGGGGCAGCGCGTCGCTACGGTGATCATGTATCTAAATACTACCGATGAAGGAGGAGAGACTATTTTTCCCAATGCTGGGATCAAGATCTCTCCCAAAAAAGGAAACGCGATTTTGTTCTACAATGTGACTCCATCGGGAACGGAAGATCCCCAAAGTTTGCATGGAGGCGTTCCAGTTATAGCAGGAGAAAAATGGATTGCAACAAAATGGCTGCGAAAGGGCTCTTTTTATTAGATTTGGGTTTCGCCGCAATGATAATGCTCTTCGCGTCAACCCCGCTGAGAGCATTTGCGGTCTGTCCCAGCTGTCATAATGAATGGGATATTTTAGAGGTTATCGCTGAGATTCTCCCAAAAAATCCCCTTATCATCCAAGGCGGCTATTATGAAAATGCCACCTCCAAAATGTCTTATTTATGGCCAAACGGCCGGATCTATATTTTTGAAGCGAATCCTAAACATTTTGAAATGCTAAAAGAAGATAGGCATCTCCCTTATTTAAATGCAGAAATTTTTCCTTATGCCCTCGATGAAGCTGCAGGCCTGCTCCCTTTTTACATCAGCACAAATGGGACAAATCCCTGGATGGGATCTTTGCTTCCTGCCGCAAGTCAGTGGAATTGGTACTATACTGATGATACGCAAATTACTGTGGAATGCAAAAATCTTCAGGAATGGGCCCATGCAAAGAATGTGCAAGCTGTGGATTTTATCTGGCTGAATATAGGCGGAGCAGAATTACGCGTCTTAAAATCGATGCCCGAGCTAATTGAAACTGTCAAGGTTGTACTTGTAGAGACTCATGATAGGGAGTTTCGTCAAGGAATGGGGCTTTTTGATGAAGTAAGGTCTTTTTTGGAACAATATGATGTGAAACTGATTCATCAATGGATGATCCCGAACTATCAGGGTTATTCTCTATTCATGAAACAAGGACTTGTAGAAGTAACAAGATGAAATACTCAATAGCACTGCGCTTTTTTTTCAGCCTGATGCCTGTTCTGATTCTTTGCAGCTTTACCGATGACGCATCCTTTACGGAAGAAGAGCTAGAGCTGATAGGCAAGGTGACGTTTATTACCACAACCAGTCCCATCCCTTCAAACCCCAGCACCGAAATGCTGGAAGAAACGCAAAAAACGTGGCTTCGGGTGCCAGCACTGCGCAAATGCAAGAAGATCATCGTATTTGATGGAGTAGCTCCTCCGCAAAGATATCGCTCTCTTGCCTATGCTGTCTTTATTAAAAACTGTCAAAAGTTAATCGAAGAAAATCCACACTTTGCCCATACAAAGCTTGTGATTAATCAAAAATATAAATACATAGCTAATTCCTTACGCGAAGCGATCAAACAGGTGGATACGCCCTATGTTTTAGTGCATCAGCACGATTTTTGTTTGAACAAACCTTTTGATTTTTTTAATTTGGTGCGGTCGATGGACAGAAACGCCCATTTAAAAATGATCCGCTTTAACAAATTTTCCAACTTGCCCAATCACTGGGATGGACAGATCGATGATCATATTGAAGGTGGAGCGCTCGTTCCTCTTATGCGCACATTTGGATGGTCTGACAACGATCATTTTGCGCGTACGGACTATTACACGGGCTTCGTTCTACCTAGAGTGACATGGGATGGTGCGATGGAGTGGTTTTTACATGATGTAGAAGATATTAAAGCAAATCACAAAAACTATGGATGCTATCTTTATGGCCATTACAACGAAGGGCCTTATCTTTACCACATCGATGGAAAGTATTATCAAAACAGGAAAGATTAAAAAGCCTATTCATTTTTCCAAAGCTTGGCATACTCCTTAAGCAGAAGATAATAGTAGAGCATGATATCCTCATTTTCTAAGTTGTCGATTGCAAAATCTAAGGCGTTCTGTGCGATTTGTTTCGCTTCCTGTTGATGGGTTCTTAGCCACTGCACCTTTTCTTCGAGATCCGAGCAATCTTCCTTATAGGGCACATAGTGAACAAAAGGTTGGAGCGCCTGGTAAAACCATTCGATGAATTCCGAATCTTGTTTTAAGGTAGTCGAACCGGAAAGAAGCTCCCAATTGAAACAACCAGGAAAAGCAACACCATCTACTGCAAGGAGATATCTGTAGTCAATCCACAAGGGAACCGCACGCCAGTCTCCGATAATCTCAAGCTCTTTAAAGTAGTTGAGCATGCTATCTTCCAACCAAGCAGGATGGGAAAAACGGGCATTCACAACATCCGGATGATTGAGAGAAAAAAGAACAAGCCGAGCCCTAGGCCTATAATCCCAGCCACTTTCTGTATAGGGCATATCCGTGGTCGCTCCCCTCCAAAAAGGGATATCGATCCGCTTTTCCCAGGGGGTAGCAGCGCTTACTCTAAGGACATTGGTGGCATTATCATAGCGATTTTGCAAAAAAGTGACATCAGGAACGGCGACTGCCTTCCGGTTGTATTTATATTTGCTGATGATGAATACCGGACTAGATGTGTTTTCTAAAAACGAGGGATTGTCATAGAAATCCCATAAACTAAAAAGAAATTCTAGATTGGGAAGCGTGACGTTCTTGGCTAGTTCATTCAAGAAATTTACTAAGCCATCCATCCGGTAGTGTTGATATCTTTCCATGGAATAAGCGACATTGTTCGCTATTCCGATTCGGACCAAGTTTGCCTTATTCCAAGCAATGGGAACTCTATAGACATCTTTTAGCGTTTGAGCGATGAGTTTTTTGGAAATGCCGGAATGGACAAAAGGACTCAAGTCTTCCTGAATCTGGTACAACATCCACTGTTTAGGAGGTTCTTGAAGCTTTTCGAGTAGTTTCTCTTTGGAATAATAGGCGGCATCTAAGAAGGGTGAAAAAAAAAGTAGAAGCAAAAATAACTTCATTAGGATAGGCTCGTATTTTTCTGTGATCATATGCGTAGTCTTTTTTATTCCATAATAATTTTTGCTACAAGCATTGCTTATGGCTGGAATATAGCTCCCCAAGCTTTTCGTGAAAAGTGCGCGTCTGAAGCCCCGGCTTGGATGACCCAGCAAATTGAAAAAGATCTCGCTCCTTTCACTCGCTATGGTGTGAATGCCCAAAAGATAGAAAACACACTAGAAGCAATCTTTAAAGTAAAAGGCGGAGAGGTTTCCGAGATCGTACGGATCTGCCTGCAGAATGGCAAGGTAGCGTGGTGGAAGACCCCCTTTAGTTTGTCTTCTCGCGCACAACAACGTCTTTCCACGTTCCTTTCTGCGTTGGAATTATTAACAGAAATCACTCCCCTTCCCGATCTAGATTTTCTTCTTTCCCTTGCCAATCATTATGATCGGCCTCTCTTTTCTCTCTATACAAAGGTTCCTGTATTCACTATCTGTAAGGAAAGCTCTTTTTCCCAAGCTATCTTATTTCCTTCCGGTTTGTGGGAACCCGATCGGGAAATTCTTTTTGCAAAGATTCTCCAACAAGCGCAAACGATTTCATGGGAAGAGCGTACGCCGCGCGGTTTTTGGCGAGGATCTCTATCAGAGCTGTACACCAATTTTTATTGGGACTTTAATGGCCGCCCGCGGCTTGTCTTTTTTAGCCGCACATATCCAGACCTCATCGATGCTGCGTTCATTGAGAATGCTCACATGCAAACAATGGATCGACACTGGAAAAATTGGATCGAGAATAACAGGCTCATCAAGCCCTTTGTCCTCCCTGAAGACCAACTCGCATTCCGCTATTTGATCGCCATCGACGGCGACGCCTCTCCTGCCAGTTTATCTTGGCAGCTTTTTTCCGGCTCGGTTTTGCTCAAATCCGAATCTACACACAGCGAATGGTACTATGGGGGGCTTGAGCCCTTCGTCCATTATCTTCCTTTTAATCCGAATCGCTCTGATCTCAAAGAACGGATAGCTTGGCTGCAAGAACATGACGATTTAGCACACCAGATGGCCGATAGAGCTAAAGCATTTGCGGAAGAAAGACTTTCCGACGAGAATGTTTTCCTCTATACATATAAGCTCCTCAAAGCCTACTCGGCCTTCACTCTATCGCAGTAATTTTGCGTACTGATGAAGAAGAAGATGCAGATAGACAAAAGCGTCTTCGTCTAAGAGATTGTGCATCGCAAAAAAATAGCCTGCCTCAGCAATTTCTCTAGCTTCCCGGTCATGCGTCTTTGCCCATAAGATTTTCTCTATTACGTCCTGTCCATTTGGAGTAAAAGCAATAAAATGCACTCCTGGCAAAAGGGCATGGTAAAACCACTCGATCCGAGAGGAAGTGGCTTTGAAAATGAGGCTCTGGGAAAAGAGCTGCCACTCAAAACTGGAGGAAGAGGATTTACCATCGAGAGAAATCAAATATTTGTAAGTAGCTTGCTGCTCGGGAGGAATAAAAGAGGAGAAGAGGTGGAGATTTTTAAGCCATTGGGTCATATAAGCATTAAGCGCAGTGGAAGCGATAAACGCAGCATCGATCAGAGCGTTATGATGGCGGGCGCTCAATGCAAGGCGGGCGCGGGGTCTGCAGTCCCAGTCAAAAAAACCATAAGGACCATCCGTTGGAGAACCTCTCCAGAGCGCCTTTTCTATTTTTTCATTCCAATTAAAAGAAATATGGGGAAAAAGGATTTCCCTTTCCTCTTTCCATAACCTGGGAATGAGTACAACCTTGCGATTATAGCGTTCTTTGCTCACGGATAAAATAGGCACAGAAGTTTCTCTAAGAAGTAAGGGACGGTCAAACGCAGAACTGACACATAGAATGCAATGCAGGTCAGGTAATGGAACAATGGAGTCGAGTTGAGAAAGCGCGGACAGGAATCCATTACAACGCTCGAGTTGCTCAGGATTTAGAGCAAATAGGGGCGCGGCGCTCCCCTTTCCCTTTGTAAAATGGATAGAAATAAGTCCTGCCAGTTCTATCCCCTGCACTCTTTTGAGCTTTTCTAAACAAGCAAAAATGTCGGCCTGGGAAAAACCGCGTTGGAAAGGAAGAAGATCGCGTTCTATTCCATGCAACATCCAAGGAGAAGGATCTTTTTGTAATTTATTTTTCAGACTCTCTGAAGAAATATTCCATGAAAATACAGATGAATGGAAAAATAGAAGAAAAAGAAAAGTTTTTTTAACGATCAACCGTAGCATATACATGTTGCATTTGCTGATGCCCACTCTTTTGATGATTTGTTCCATCGTAGAAGCCATGGATATTTCATGGCAAGAAATTCGAACCAAATTGGATCAGCCTTTGCCTGAGTGGATGGAAAAACAAATTCAAGAGGATTTAGAGCCATTTTATGGAGCAAAGATAACGGCAGAAGCTATTGAAGCGACCATTCGCGATGTTTATGCGATTCCATCAGGTAGACAGGCAGGGTTTGTGCGTTTTCAGATCAAGGATAATAGAATTTTCGTCACAAGCCCCTCTGAAAATTTATCCGATAGCCGCATTAGCCATATCGTGCAAGTACTGGAAGAAATGGCTAAACATCTCCAGCTGCCTAATATGGATTTTTTGGCGTCTATTTGGGATTCCTATGACAATCCTCTCTATCTAGAGAAGACCACGTGCCCTGTTTTTACCATTTGTAAGTTGAAAGGAAATCGCCGCGGGGTTCTTTTTCCCGAATTTCGCAATTTTTCTTATCGACAGCGTTTGATCACAGATATTTCCTGGACAAGTGATCGCTCTACTTGGGAACAAAAAACGATGAAAGCTTTTTGGCGCGGGATGACATCCGGCTGGAATTATACTCTTTATGAATGGGACCTTAAACCCCGTTCCCATCTTGTCTTTTTTTCCAAGGATCACCCTGAACTTGTCGATGCCGCCTTTACTTCTCCTTATTCCCTTCAAGAAGAAGTGAAAAAATGGATGGAACGTTATGGACTCTTTCAACCCTGGAACTACCCGGTTGATTTTATCCAATATAAATATTTGATTTCAATCGATGGCAATACCTTTGCTTCTAATTTTTGGTGGCAGCTTTTATCTAATTGCACTGTTCTAAAACACGAATCGGATTTCATCGAGTGGTTTTATAAGGGAGTTCAGCCCTATATACACTATTTCCCCTATCAAATGGATTTATCCGATTTAGAAGAAACAATATTATGGTTACAGCTCCACGATGATGAGGCTAGGCGAATCGCTGAAGCGGGAAGCGCATTTGCAAAGGAGCACCTTTCAAACGAAGGCCTTATCGTTTATTTTTATCGGCTGCTTCTCGCTTATGCAGCGTTACAAAAGTAATATACTAGACTTGATTCTTAGAAATTGTATTTGAGTCAAAAAAAAGTTAAGGATATACCGGAGTGGATGAACTATTCGAGACCGATTCATGCAAAGTGCTGTATAAGATAAGAAATAAATGAATAGAGTAATTTTTTCTTGTTCCTGTTTTATTTTAATGTCTACGCTCTTTACAGCGCATGCTAAGCTATCTCTATTTAATCCTACCCCCAAAGAAGATCCCAAGGCCCTTCTTCTCTATCGATTAAACAAAACAGAGATACGTTCTGCTGCTTTTTATCCTATAAGCCATAGATTTAAGCAAGTCTATGGGGATAGGGGTTTGAGTGTTCAAGCGGAAGGAGCAAGGACATTGAAAAATCATCGACGCTTAGAGATATGGGAAAATGTGGAATGGATCTACATGCATGGAGAAGCACACCCTTCTGGATGCGGTATCGGTAACACGAGAAATAAAAGCAGGATTGATATCTTAAACGTCAGTTTAGGGTTAAAAACGATTGGAAAAGTTTTCTCCAATTGGCTGTATTTATATGCCGGCATCGGCCCTGATCTCGGTATTGTCTTTGTCGAAAATACAATGAACTGCGGAACCAGTAAATCCAAACAGCATAAATCCTACCTTGCCGTGGGAGGCATCTTTAAATCAGGCGCCCAAGTGTATTTAACACCTTCTTTTTATTTAAGTGCATTTGCCGATTACCTGTATCTGCCCGTAGATTTTCATGATACGATCGATATAGGCGGACTGAAAGCCGGCGGAGGAATCGGCGCAAGATTTTAGTTATTCGGTATAGACCAGGAGAGCTGGGCGCGTAGGACACAAGCATCTGTACGGTTGATCGTCCTTAAGCCTATCTGCCAATCAAAGGCTTCATAGCGCAGTTCCCCCTTTGCAGCGATTTGCAGAGGCCTGTTGCCGCGCGATAGGTGGCCAAAGAAGATCCCCTTTCCTTCCGTCAAAGAAAAGACGATCTGTAATTTTAGGTTCTCAGAATGGATCTCTACCACATCATTTAATTGAAATGTCGACGCTTTGCGGCCGTTGATCAAAAAAGTATGCTCAATACTGCGACCGCTTAGGTTTTGCGAATTTTGACTGGCTGCGACTTTGCCAAATCGATCCTCCTCGTCAGCCTTCCCAACCGGGAATGGTCTTCCTCGCTCGGCTTCGATTTTGCTTCGTCTCGCAGAGTCAAAATTCGCAAAACCTAAGCGGTCGCAGTATAGATGTAAATTACAGAAAAATGCGATTTCAAAAGGTCCGTCTTGAGAACAGGGCTGGATACATTGGAAGAAAAATTCTGCCCCCTGATCTTTCTCTTCTATGCGATAGCGCGTCCCTTTGGGATCGCATACGAGCGAGTGGAGCTGTTCTTGGGATCCCCAATATAGGGTGTAAGGCTGACGGGGATGCGCTGTGATGCTTTGATGAGGAACTGCAGTCCAATGGCTTTTTTGGTCCGTTTCTTCTGAGGCGTAGATTAAAGAGGCCCGCAGATGCACAGGATGACATGTAAGCACACGCGCAGGATAGTTCCGAAAATAATCGCTCATGAAAAGATCGAACAGTGTCAATTTAGGCTCAGTTCTCTCCTGTTCTTGGGGTCCGATAAAGGTCATTAACGCCCCATGCCAATTTTTAGCAATGCGCTCCATAACGCCAGGAGTTTTTGCCCCACGCGCTACGATGAGCGCATCTACCATTTGATCGGGAGTTGTCGCTTCCTGTGATGCATCAGAATCCAGATATATCTCATACCGAGAAGGCAGGTTGTTTTGCGCTTTGGCCTCTTGGGCAAAATGGTGAATTCTGCAAATGAGCTGCTGCAATTGATCGTTAAGGGACGTTTCTAAAATGGCGTGAAAATCCTCTAGAATCGCTTGAAAAACAGCGAGGAGCTTGATGCCAAGCATGCGATCTTTGCAAACGGGAAATTCATGCAGATAAACAGGAAACTGCCCATTCTGTTCGAACGCGAGAAGCTTATGCAGTAGCGCTATCCCCTCGAGCATATTTTCACTCTGTCTACTGCGCAAAAGTGCGAGAATAAAACAAAAATTTTCAAATAAGGGAATCGTATCGTGGCGAGTCGTATCCGCTTCGTAACAATGATGCACAAAACCCGTTTGCGGACTTTGCCTTTTTCTCGCTGCGCGCAAGTTAAGCTCGATCGGTTTGCGCTTTCTGTCTTCTTCTATATCCAGGCCCATTATATTCTTATTCCCCCAGCGATTTCGAGGTTTTGTCCGGTGATATATTCTTTACGCCCCGTTATGAAAAAACAGACGGCGTCCGCCACTTCTTGGAAGTGTCCTAAACGTCCCAAGGGAATCTGACTCATATCTGTGGGCATATCAACCGAGTTCTCTAAATAACCAGGAGAAACCATATTGACAGTGACATCAGGAGCAAGCTCTTTTGCAAGCGATTTGGTCAGCATAGTCAAAGAAAGTTTGGTCAGATTATACGCTGTAGCATGGATGTTTGCATGGACTGCGCTCATACCTGCCATTCCGATATTCACGATATGTCCGCGGTTCTGCCTTAAGGAAGAAAGAAGCCCTTGAATGAGCATAAGAGGAGCGATAGTGTTAATCTGTAGCAGATCCTGCAGTTCTTGAGGAGATGTCGTCGAAGCGGGACCTATACTGTAGTTGCCGACATTATTGATCAGAACATCCGTATTTGGAAAATGTGCAAGATAACGATCCAGGAATTGTTTTGTGCTCCCCAAGGTGGAAAAATCGCCTTGCACGATGCGAGCCTGCACTCCCATCTTTAGCAAATCCTCTTGCAGGAGCAAAGCCTGTTCTTTGCTATTTCTATAGTGGATGGCGATATTTCTCCCCGTGCGTGCAGCTGCGCGGCATATTTCCGCTCCAAGACGCAAAGCCCCGCCTGTGACGAGTGTCCATTTCATCTCTTGACTTCCCTCTCGTATTCCACAAAACCGCAAAGTGCCGCGGCAATCGCGGCAGGTTTTTCTATTCTAATCCATCCGTAAGACGCGGGAAACCGATCCAGCAAGGTATCGAGAATTTCAAAAGCTAGCGTTTCGAGCAGAGCGCGGTGTTTAGAAAGTGCCATTTCTTGGCATATCTGAGACAAAGTGGAATAATCGATTGTAGAAGAGATCTCGTCTTGGATAGGCCCATCGGGATAAAATAAGATCTTCAGGCTGATAACGATCTCTTGGCTTTGCACGCGTTCCTGAGGCAAGATGCCGATAGACGACTGTATCTTTAATCCGTTAAAACCTACTGTAACGGCTTTAGAGTCTGTAGTTACGAGGGACATTTGTGAATCGCCTCCTTCAACGCGGCAACGATCCCCTGTTTTTGACCGGATTGCGCTAAAATATCCGCCAGATGATGCATCTCAAGCGGGGCATTTTCCATGACAATTTTGCAATCGGCCATTTCGAGCATGGATAGATCATTGAGATCATCCCCGGCCGCAATGATGTAGCCTTTTCGCTTCGCCTCATCGATCGCGCGCAGAAGCGCCTTTCCTTTTGTCGCATTTTCATGGGTGACCAAGTTGAGATAAATCCGATCATTATCCAGGGGATCGCGGATTAGAGTCGTCACAATTGATGGAATGGCTCCCAGCTTCAGGGCGAGTCTTTCCATCTCGTTTCTTTCTCCTAAACATTTAATCAAGGGAAACTGATCGGACGCCTCAAAATCAAAATGGTCTACTTCTTTCCATGGCTCTGAGGAAAGGGGCATAATTTTGCGCAAATGCGCAAGCATGGCTTGTGAGAATTTTTTTGGACGATAGTAACAAAAATCCCCATGTTCATAGCCGGTATATATAATAAAATCTTCTGGAATCGCATGATATAATTGGGCAATCTCTTGAATAATGGCGCTGTTTAAATAATTGCGCGCCACGAGCCGTTTAGATGGCATATGCAGAATGTCCGCACCATTTTGCAGAGCGAGATAAAAGGGAAACCCAAAAACATGCAAGGCCATGTGCGCAAAAGAGAAGGTACGGCCTGTTATAAATATCAGCTCCCATCCCTTATCATAAAGGGTATGCAAAAAATGAGCGACTTGGCCAGGAACGTGATGGGAAGCATCCGTAATTGTCCCATCAATGTCTAAAGCAATCCATCCTTTATGCACTCGCATAACACACCCCATATATGAACCTATCTGCAAAGTCATCGCATGCACTGACTTTGCGAATAGGTTTACAGGTAGTTTAACAATCTCTCAGTTGAAAAAAAATAGAAATGATCTACATTTTACAGTAAAATACAGTTTTAGAAACGTTCGAGTAGCGCTATGTTAAGAAAAATTTTACTTCTCCTGCTTTTAAGCACTGCATCCCTTGCCTTTACGGATACTCCCCCCACTTCTCCACCCCCTCAAACTCCTCAAGAGCAAACACAGCCTGCACCCCCACCCCTTCCTTCACAAGAAATTCCGCCGCTTCCCTCCTCTGCTCAATTGACGCAAAGCTATGAAGGGTCGTTTATCCGCGTGATCGTAAGTCTTTTGGGACTGGTCATTCTGGTCGTACTCACCTTTTGGATTTTAAAAAGATTAGGACGTTCGCGTTTTGGCAAGTTCGGTTCAGACAAGTCGATTCATATCATCGAAAGACGCCCTTTAAGTCCCAAATCCGTCCTCTTTCTCGTCGAGGTGGGAAACAAAAGAGTGCTCCTCTCTGAATCCCAACTCGAGGTCCGTTCCTTAGCTTCCTATGATCTGCTCGAAGAAGTAGCAGAGGACAAATAACTGAGATTGCGCTGAAGCGGCTCGCGGCGCAGCACCTTTAAATGGGAATCCGCATGCGTATTTCCGCGAGACTGGAAGCAATATGCGAGATAAGCCACATCGGCAGAATGGATCTCTTCGCAGCAAGAAGCGCAACTTGGATCTTTTTGCTCGGGCAAGCGGCGCCAGTCTTCTTTGTAGGACACCCCATTGTGCCATGCTTTTTCAATCATCGCGACAAAATCTCGGCCATGAAAAGGTCGGATAATTCCAGACAGCGCAGCCAGTTCCATTCCAACCCCAAACAGAGGCGCTCGAATAATGGCCCCAATCCTTTCTTTGAGAATGCCGGACACGGGTTTAATTTCCCGATAGAAAATTTTGGTCGCTTCATAATATCTGCCCAAAGACAAATCCGTACCAACGCCTTGAAAAACGCGCTTAACGATCAACGCTATACTGCGCAGGAGCTGATAGCCATTCCATACCATAGTCCCCACTGTATAAATGGGTGTCGCTAGAATAATAGCACTACATTTTAGAATGAGAGTACTCGAGGACTCATGATGATAAATTTGTCCTGTGCGCGTATTTTCACTATAGGACAGTTGTTGAAAGGATCTTGTTTGACCCGTTTTTTTATCTTTTTCCTCAAACGTCCGCACCTGGCCAGATGCATCGAGTTTATGCAAAGTTACCTGAGAAAATGTCTGATGGGTTTTCTTAAAATAAGAAGGGATTGCAGTAGATAAATCCTTAAAGAGCTGAGAAGCTGGATAGGTATTCGGTGCCATGCGAGGAAGTATAGCGGTACTCATTATTCAATCTCCTATTTGAGGTAAGGCGCGGTATAACTATTAATGGACGATACGTCCTAATATTTCACTTAAGATAAAGGCATTTTTTAAAGAAGAACTGTTTTTCACTAAAGTTTTTCCGCGGGATCTAGAATTCTTGACAGAATGCGCATAAGCCGGATCGCAAGGGTTAAGCGCGGAGAGGTTTTGACTGATAAATTCCTCCCCTGCTTTTTTGTCGACAAGGGAAGTCCACTCTCGCTTTTCGATCTGTGAAACGCTACTGCGATTTTCGATAGATGAAGACTCGTCTTGCGTCATTGTTTTTCATCCTCTTTTGCTATCGCCTGGCGCATAAGGGTATCTGCCTGAACATTTTTGAGCTTATAGTATTCCATGACGCCGAGATTGCCTTTCCGGAATGCTTCGGCAATCGACATGGGGATTTGAGCTTCTGCTTCGACGAGCTTAGCTTGCATTTCCCGCACTTTGGCGCTATTTTCGTGCTCCATCGCCACAGCCATGGCGCGTCTTTCCTCGGCCCTTGCTTGCGCGATGCGCTTATCGGACTCCGCCTTATCTGCGCGCAGGCGCGCTCCGATATTCTCTCCTATGGAAATATCTGCGATGTCAATCGAGAGGATTTCAAAGGCCGTCTGCGCATCCAGCCCGCGTTCGAGCACTAGCTTGGAGATGCGCTGTGGGGCTGCAAGTACATCTGTATGTGTTTCTGCCGCACCGATGGCATTGACAATTCCTTCTCCGACACGGGCGATGATCGTCTCTTCCGTCGCACCGCCGACGAGTTGCACAATATTTGTCCGTACTGTGACGCGCGCCCTGCATTTGAGCTGGACACCATCTTTTGCGACACCGGTAATCCATTCTCCTGGCTGTACGGGACAATCGATCACTTTTGGATTCACAGATGTCTTCACCGCTTCCAAGAGATCCCTGCCAGCGAGATCAATGGCTGTGGCTCGCCGCCAGTCCACAGGTATATTCGCTTTATCAGCCGCGATCATCGCGCGGACGACATTTAAAATGTTTCCGCCAGCGAGGTAGTGGGTCTCGAGATCGGCTACAGTAATTTGTCTTAATCCCGCTTTATAGAGCGTGATACGGGCTGTGACCATCGTGCGAGGCGGTATTTTACGCAGGCTCATTCCAATGATATTGAATAAGGAAATCGGCGCTCCGGAGACAAACGCCTGAAACCAGAGGCTGATGTAACGGGCGATCATCATGACAAAAATAAAACCCGCGATTCCAATGACGAGCAAAAATAGCAAGAACAACCCTCCCGCCGTTGAAGTAATATCTGCTAAAAATAGGGTTCCCGACATAAATTATCCTTTTGTTCGTACAAGTAAATGGCCGCCCTTGCCGCCCACAACATGGATCGTAGCGCCTTGTTCTGCAAATCCCGTTTCGCAGAGGGCCTGCAACTGCTTGCCCTCTACAAGGACATGTCCTGCAGGCTTTAATTCCGTAAATGCAATGCCTTCTTTTCCAATTGCGCTCTCGTCGAATTGCGCGGCGACATATCCTTCCTGATCATTGTTCAGATAGAAATGGTCTTTCAGTTTATTGCGTTTAATCCACCACAGGGCCGTCTTACAAACCCCGATGATCAAAATCAGAAGCGCAAAGAGGTAAAATAATCCCCAAATCGCGCAAAAAGAAAGGAAAAAAATACTTATGCCTCCCAATAACAAGACAGTTCCAACCATTGCGAAGATCATCCCCGGAAGAAAAAACTCCAGGAAGAGGGAAACTAGCCCGGCAATAGTGAGAAGAACGATCAGAGACATAGAGCCTCGAAAAATTTAGCAAAAGAATAGCAGATATGAGGGGTTTTCGAAAAGAACCCACTTTATACCGCGCCCAGTAAGGTTGTGTGAATTTTTTCAGCAGATTTTTGGTTCCAGTAGCATTGCGGAGATCGAGTTCAACTTGCATAATGTTAACGAGATCGAGCGATGCGCTGGAACCAAAAAGATGCTTAAAAAAATTCATACAGGATTAGTGGGCGCGGTATACACAAAAAAGCTGCTCTAGGGACTGCCTAGGGCAGCTATAGAATGGAGATTATTCGATGTTAAGAAATAGAAGACTGTCGAACCTTTCTCCGCTTTTCTGTAAAAGCTCATTTTTTATTCTAGCGAAAACAAAGCTGAGTTTTTCCTTGTGAGGGCTTCGAACGTTTTTGGTCCCTCTCTTAGGGCGCTGTATGCGTCTGGTGTGTATTGTACGGCTTTCATAAAAAAATCTACAAATTGTTTGTCGATGGTCTTTATTACGTCGATCTTTGTTATTGATACACCTGGCTTGTTTTCCAGAACAATTCTACCTGAGGACAAGTTTTGGCTCACTTTGCCCCATATTATGGCTCGTGCCATCTGCTCAGGAAAATGAGGATGGTCGGAAAGAGCATCTACTATTTCTTCTTCCAGTTCAGATTTGGAAGCTTCAATTGCATCGGCAACTGCTTTTTCTATCGATTGAATAGATGGTCCGCTTCCGCCTATAGAAGTTAGAAGCCTAGTAGAAGGCTTGCTTGCAGGAATAGTTAGGGGTCTAGCTACATGCTTAAAGGTTGTTGTGGGTATTGATTTCCTATCTGTAGCGGCCAGGTTGAATAGTTTGTCGCGCACATTTTCTTGCAAAGGGGAAATGGGTAATTCTGGTACGGGATCTTCTGAGGATGGAGTAGGCATAGGTGTTGCATGCAGGTTAAGGACTCTATGTTTTGATGTGGGTTGTGTCATAAAAAATTCTCCTGATTTATTATTATTTAATAATGTTTAACTGTAATTAAACTAATTGTAACAAATATATTAATTATTTACAATAAAAAATTAAATATGTAAGCGTTTTTTAGAAATGTCCGCTTTAATTAATTAGTAATATTTTAAATTATTTTTTATAAATCCAGGATGGTCCTTTATCAAAGCGTCTTAGAGCATAATCTCTTATGCCTGCGAGAGAGGCATTGCATTTGAGAATTTTTTCTTGACGTTTTGAGAGGTTTTCGTGAGGCCTGAAGAGGCGGATTAACCATAACTGCATGGTTTTAAGTAGTTTAAGTTTGATAAGTTTAAAAATGGCAGGAAAAATGGTCTTAAAATAGATGCCGACCCTCTCATAGGGGGTATATTGGCGTTCAATCCATAGTAGCCTACCCCTCCAGTTGAAATAGGCCGCATGGGGCCGTCCTCCGGTGAGGGAGGCGGATATTTTATGCCATATTTTGGCTTGAGGGCAGGAATAGGTGGAAAAACCCGCCTTTTGGGCGCGCAGGCAAAAGTCGTTTTCCTCCCAATAGAGAAAATAACGGGGCTCGAGCATCCCAATGGCATCGATTACCGAGCGTTGGATGATCATGCAGGCACCGCAGACGTAATCGAGCGGGATGAGGGATTGAGGAAGGGGGGTAGGGTCTTTTTCGCGAAAGCCGATCAGGTGCATTTTAGCCTCTTTTTTTACCCACATTCCCCCTAAATGGTCCAAAGTGTCTTTCTGGTCAAATTGATAGATTCTAGCACCCAGGATCCCTGCTTGAGGAGAGGCTGCGAAGCCTTCTAAGAAGCGCAACAGCAGATCGGACGCGACAATCGTGTCGTTATTGAGGAGTAGTAAATAGTCTGCGCCTTGCTGTAATGCGTAGGCGATGCCGGCATTATTGCCCGCGGCAAACCCGATGTTTTCTGGAAGCGCGATACAATGCACATGGGGGAAGCGCTCCTGAATGCAAGGAACAGAACCATCCGTGGATCCATTATCGACGAGGAGGATCGTGTAATGCGGATAATCGAGGGCAGAAAGGGACGCAAGACACGCGATCGTATCGTGTTTGCCGTTCCAATTGAGGACAATAATGGCAATTTTAGGACAATTGTGAGACATAAGCATTCCAGCCTGCCTGTCTATAGAGCGAGGCTTCCTTTTTTGGGTCGGGGGCCTCATATATTGCTCTTCCGACAATGAGCACATCAGTTCCCGAGGCCATAGCGACATCAGGAGTACGGTATTTTTGGCCGAGGGTGTCCTGGTTGGTATGCAGATGAATGCCTGGCGTCAAATAAAGAAAGCGCGGGTCTGAGAGTAATTGTCTTTGAGAGATAAATCCAATGACAAAATCGGAAAATTGTAGGGCCATTTCCACGGCATGCTCGGCGTAGGCCTTATTCGTCAAAGTTCCCTCAGAGCTCATCTCTGCGAGAAGAAGAAGTCCTCGGCCTAAAGGAAGACCGACTTTTTTTAACCCTGCGATAATGCCAGGGCCGGGCAGCACATGAGCATTGGTGATATCTGCCCATTCGGCGATTTTATAGATCCCTTTGCCATATTGCGCGGCCACAGTATTTCCGATATCGGCGAATTTGCGGTCTTCGAATAAGAGAAACCGCCGTTGTTTGGCAATCTTTAGAAGAGAAGAAATGACAGCGGGAGTAAAATCTTCCAGAATATCGATATGCGTTTTTAAAATGCATATGTCTTGACCGAGTGTATCGGCACAGTGTAACAGCTCTTCACTGGAGGTAAAGTCGGCGGCTAGAGCGAGGTTGCTCTTTTTCTCTTCCATTAAGGCAAAGAGCCGCTGTGCGGTGGGGTTGGAAGTGAGTTTGATTCGCTCTTTAAACGCGCGTTTTTTCATCTATGTCTCTTATATGCGTGTTGTCAAAAAAATGTTGACGCTGCGAAAGATCTCTTCCGGGATTTTCTTTTCGGCAAAAAGTACTTTGAGCAGATCGAAAATGCTGATAAGAGAATGCAGAAAAATGCCTTTTTCTTTCAGATGCTCTTTGCCGCCCTGCTCTCGATTTAAAATGACGAGGGCATCTTCTACTTTTATCCCTTCTTTTTCCAATGCGGCCGCTGTTTCCAGGATACTGCTCCCTGAAGTGACGACATCTTCAATAATCAGACAGGTGTCTCCGCGATTAAATATTCCCTCGATGATTTTTTTGGTCCCATATTCTTTGGCTTCTTTGCGTCGCATGACCATGGGGATGTCATGCTCTAAAGAAAGTGCCGTTGCGATGGGCAGTGCAGTGTAGGGCACGCCGCAGAGCCGCTCGAAGGAGAGACGGGAGGAAAGTGTCCATAGCGCCTTGCTGATCCGTTTGAGGAGGACAGGATAAGAGATGATGATGCGCATATCGATGTAAATGGGGGACTGTATCCCGCTTTTTAAAGTGAATTGGCCAAACTGAATCGCCTGGATTGCGAATAATTCTAATATGATGGATTTAATTTCAGAGGACATAGGATCATTTCATTGGGGTATGGCGTTCATGATAACGGGCTGCAAGATAGGGATCCCACATCATGCCTGTAGCGGATGTGGCGATATCTGCGCCGGCCTGTAAAAACTGATCGAAATGCTCGGGTAGGGTAATCCCTCCGCATGCGATGAGAGTCAGGCCTAATTTTTCTTGCGTATTGATCATCTGGGCATGTTCGGTAAAATGCAATGCAAGGGTGCGAATAGGTCCTCCGCAAATGCCGCTTGTAAGTCGCGAGGGACCCAGTGCAGGCTCTCCTTTTTCATCGCGTACTTGCATGCTTACGGTATTGATGCCCGCTATCGCTCGCACTCCGGATCTGGCGGCAGTGATCATAAGAGCGCGCATCTGATCGATGGATGCGAACAGCCCTACTTTGATGATCAGAGGAATGGGATGGATCGCTTTGACAAGGGCGGACCCGATCGCTTTCACATTATCTGCAGAGGTATAGAGAAGTCCGTCTTTCTTATCGACATTCGGGCAAGAGAAATTGGCTTCGATGATTTGGGCTCCTGCGTCTTTGGCCAGATGGGCTGCTGCGACAAAATCTTCGAGGAAGCTTCTATCGCGTCGATGGGTTCCCACAATGGATACGATTAAGGCCTGGCCTTCTTGAAGCGATGCTTTAGCTAAGGGGATGTCTTCGAATAAATATTCTGGGGTGCGCGAGGGCATGCCGAATGAGTTGGTAACAGCCAGATCTTCGATATGCAGAGAGGGAGATGGCGTAGAGAGGGCGATTCCAGCAGAACTTTCTTTAGAGAGGATTCCATGGGTGTCGACGTAGATCATATTGGGAAGAGAATGGGAAGGATGTTCTCCGCTGCGAATGGTTTTATAGGTGAGCACATCGAATCCTAAGCGTCCCGCGAGAGAGACCCATTGGGCATTGAGAAGAGGGCCTGCGGGTACGCCAATGGGGGAAGCGATCTTTGTCCCTAGAAAATCGATCCATTCCTCTTTAGGGGGTAAGATGCGTTTAGGCAGTGGACCATGAAAAAAAGGTCCCTTTTCCGCATTGTCCAAATAGCTTTTGTGGATGTCGTATAGCGGAGGATGATCGGGATACCAATGGGGTGTTTTATTCGAGGGCATAGATGTGACCATTTAGAATTGTAAAGACAGGCCATCCTTGCAAGGAGCGGCCTGCATAGGGACTCCATCCGCATTTTGTTTTAAGGCGTTTTTCCTCTACGGTTCTTGTTTTGTGCATATCGACGAGGATATAATCTTCATTAGGATGGAGTCGGAAAATGTTCAAGATGTTTTCTCGCATGAGGCGCACGAGGATCTGCAGGGAGAGCTTTCCCTGATTGCACGCATCGAGCAGCAAAGGCAAACTCGTTTCTACGCCGGGAATGCCCGAGGGAGCCTCGCCGTAGGGTCTTGCTTTTTCTTCCAGTGTATGAGGAGCATGATCGGACCCGATCGTATCGATCACTCCTTCGTGGAGCGCCTGCCAGAGGGCATCGACATGTTCTTGGGAACGGATAGGGGGATTCATCTGGACTTTTGTTCCCAGCGTCTCGTAGTCGTCTGTTGTCAAAAACAGATGATGAGGCGTGGTTTCCGCATAGATGGAAAGGCCGGCGTTTTTTGCGCTGCGGATCGCTTCTACTTCTTTTTTTGTGCCGATGTGCAGAAGATAAAGGCGTGTCTTGTAGATGCGGGCAAGAGCGATAGCTGTTTCGGTTGCGCGCAAAGCGACCTCTTCATTGCGGATCTGCGAATGCACGCGTGGAGATTTTAGTTCAAAGAGCTTTTTTCTCTCTTGAATAAGGGCCTCGTCTTCTGCGTGCACAGCTAAGAGCAGATCGTGGGAAGCCGCGAGGCTGAAAATGGCATGCAGGCTGCTTGCATCATCCATCATCAGATCACCGGTGGAAGATCCCATGAAGACTTTGATGCCGATGATGAGGTCCTTGCAGCGGCTGATTTCATCGAAATGGTGTTTATCAGCGCCTAAATATAGTCCATAGTGCAAAGGAATGCCCGCTTTTTTCAGCTGATCGTCGATGCATGCTTTTTTTTCTTGCAGTCTTTCCAATGTGATAGTGGGAGGAAGCGTGTTGGGCATATCAAAAACTGTCGTGATCCCGCCATGGATGGCCGCGCGCGACGCGGTCTGCCAATTCTCTTTATGTTCCAATCCAGGTGTTCGAAAATGCACATGCGGGTCGATCAATGCGGGAAGCAGCGTTAGCCCCCTCGCATCGATGGATTGTTCTTTTGTGGAAGGCAAACGCATATCCACCACAGTCCCATCGAGTATTGTGACACCTTTGAGATGGATCATACACAATATTCCTTGATTTCATCTCTTTCGAAGATTTTTTCACAAAAATAGCAGCGCAAATGGATTTTCTGTTTAAATTCATCGACGGTAAAAAGCGTATCTACGCTCTCTTGCTTAGTGATGCAGCGAGGATTGGGACAGAGGAGAATTCTTTTAACGGTTTGAGGAAGTTTCGCTTGGATTTTGGAAGAGACGGCGTAGTTTTTGATGATATTGATCGTCGCATTCGGTGCAAATACTGCGACATCATGGGCTTCTTTTTCCGTGAGAAAGCGCCCTTTAATTTTAATGATGTCCTTATGGCCCATTGTAGAGCTGCTCAAATGCAGGCCGAGTGTGACTTCAAAACGCTGCTCAGAGAGTTGCAGTAAATAGATGATTTTTAGCGCTTGGCCAGATGGAATGTGATCGATGACGGTGCCGTCTTTGATCGCGGCCACAGAAACTGTTTTTCCCATAGATTCCTTTCCTCATTTTCCAAGAACAAGTGCGAGTATAGCTTGGCGGACATACACGCCATTTTCTGCTTGAGTAAAATAATGTGCATAAGGGGTTTTATCAATAGAGGACTCCATTTCGTCTACACGCGGAAGAGGATGCAGGATTTTGAGATTTTTTTTCACGTTATGCAGCATGGACTCTTTTAAAATGTATATGCCCTTGTGATGCAGATAAGAAGCAGGGTCGAAGCGCTCTTTTTGGATGCGCGTCATATACAAGATATCGACTTTTCCGATCACCTCTTCTATGGTGCGGTGAAAAGAGAATTTGATCCCTTGCTTTTTTAAAGCCTGGCAAATTTCTTCTGGAAGGGCTAATGATTCAGGCGAGACAAAAAAGAGCCGCATGTCAAAATGTGCGCAGGCCAGGCTTAGAGAATGTACAGTTCTGCCATTTTTAAGATCTCCCACAAAAGCGATCTGCAGTCCTTTGAGCTTGCCTTGACATTCTTTGATTGTAAAAAGATCGAGAAGCGTCTGGGTGGGATGCTGGTTGGTTCCGTCGCCTGCATTGATGACAGGCGTAGGGGTAGCAAGGCTAGCTAGCCGGGCTGCTCCATCGTAGGGGTGGCGCAGGATGATCACATCGACATAAGAGCCGATGGCCTTCATGGTATCATGAAGAGTTTCTCCTTTGACAGACGATGTGATGCTGGGATCGGAAAAACCGATAACATCCCCCCCGAGTCTTTTCATCGCCGCTTCAAAGGACAAACGCGTGCGTGTCGATGGTTCATAAAAACAACTGGCCATCAGTGCGCCATGCAAAAGAGATTTTGCGCCCTTTTTTTTCTTTTCTTCGGCCTGCTTTAAAATAAAAAGGATTTCATCTCGATTAAGATCCTGAATAGAGATGAGGCCATGAGTTTTTAATTTATGTTTCATCTGCATCCTTAGAAACTGTTGTGAAAAAGGTTCAATGCCGCATCGTATACTTCTTGAACTCCGATTTGCAAGAGGCAAAAAGAAGAAGGGCATTTTCTGGTCAAACAGGGCGAACATGATGCTTTCTTAGCAATGACTGTGGCTTTCTTGACGCCGTAGGGACCAAAACGCTTTGGGTTCGAAGGAGAAAAGAGAAGAACAGACGGTGTTTTCATCGCCAAGGCGACATGCATAGGTCCCGTATCATTGGTCACAATGAGCCGCATTTTTTTAATGAGTGCTGCAAAGGCCCTTAACGGAAGGTGAGTGACGGGGATGGCTCCCTCAATGCCGGATGCGATTGTCTCGACGAGTTCTTTTTCCGAAGGAACACCTGTCACAAAGACTGTGCATCCCAAGTGCGCGCTCAAACGTTTGCCGAGTTCAATGAAATGAGAAGCGGGCCATCGTCTAAATGCATCTTTGGCGCCCGGATGCAGTGCAATGAGAGGCAAGTAGGAAGGAATCGCTAAAGAATGCAACCATTCTTGCGCTAGGGATTCATCGTCTTGATTTAAAAAAAGGTCCATTTCTACAGTAGACGCATGCGCGCCTACTCGGGCGACCATTTTTAAGCGCCGCTCGATTTCATGTTCCTGGGGATTGCGAGGTTGGCATTCGGTCAATAAAGCGTCGAGGCCTTTGTTGATTCCAGCGCTACCGATGAGGACGGGGGCTCCCAACAAGGCGGTGCACGGGAGCACGGGGCGCTGTGAAGTATGAAAGATAAAAATGTGTGAAAAGGTTTTTTTTTTGAGTGTGCCATAGAGGGAAAGAAGGGAGGGCAGTGCGGGGTTTTTCACAAGAAATAGGTCATTGATATAAGGATTGTTGAGAAGCACTTCTCTACCAATAGGACTGACGAGCATACTGATGTCACTGTGAGGGTAGGCTGCGCGCAAAGCCTTGATCGCAGGAGTTGCCCACAGGGTATCTCCGAGGGCAGTTGTCGAGACGATTAAAAAGCGCTTTTCTTGAGAATCTATTTCTATTCGGTTTTTTTGTTTGAATAGAGTAACCAGATTTTTAATCAGAACATTTTTGAGATATTTCACTGGCTACTCACAAACTCTTTCCAGGACATGACGGGAATACGTTCCGGTTTTACCTCGATTAAGCACTGTAAAAAGATCTGCGCGATCTGCAAGTTGGTAATCAAAGGAATATGATGATCGATGCTGAGGCGGCGAATGGTAAATCCATCGGATTTTGGGTTCATTCCACTTGGATTCGCGTTTAGGCCGCGTGGAATATTGATGATCAGATCTACAGATCTATTGGAAAGCAGAGTGGTTACATTGGGTTCGATCTTTTCGCTCGCTTTATAAACGGCGCGTGATGCGATGCCATGGTGCGATAAAAATGCATGCGTCCCTTCAGTGGCGTATAAGTCCCAGCCTGCTTCTTCTAGTTGTCTTAGTACATCGAGGAGTTTGATCTTCTTATCTCCACCGATGCTGACAAATATGCGCTTTTTATGGATCGATTGCTCTGTGGCCATCCAGGAGAGAAAGAATGCTTCTAAAAGATCATTGCCCAGACAGGCGACCTCGCCAGTCGATGCCATCTCGACATGGGCAACAGGATCGGCACCTTTCAGACGGTGATAAGAGAATTGAGGAGTCTTGACACCGACGTAGCCGAGCTCGAGCGTTTCAAATGGGACTGGAGTATAATGATCCAAAATCACGCGCGTGGCAATATCGATGAAATTATGCCGCGTCACTTTGGAAACAAAAGGAAAAGAGCGCGAAGAGCGCACATTGCATTCGATGACCTGAATGGCATTATTTTTTGCGATAAACTGAATATTAAAAGGTCCCGTGATGTTCAATGCCTTGACTATTTGCCTGGTCAATTTTTTTGTGCGCCTGATCGTTTCCAGATAGAGGCGCTGGGGAGGAAGAACGACAGTGGCATCTCCAGAATGCACTCCCGCATTTTCGATGTGTTCTGTAATTGCCTCGATGACGACATCTCCCTTTTTGGCCACTCCATCAACCTCGAGTTCCTTGGCATCCGTGATAAATTGCGACATGACAACGGGATGATCAGGAGAAATGCGGGTCGCTTCCTTTAAAAATCGCTCGAGCTCTTCTTCGGAATAGACGATATTCATCGCAGAACCAGAGAGAACATAAGATGGCCGGATCAAAAGCGGATAGCCCTTTTTTTCAGCAAACTGCTTGGCCTTGGTTAGACTGGTGACATTTTGCCATGGAGGCTGATCGATGTGGAGCTTATTTAAAAGAGAAGAAAATTTTT
>Ga0209579_10001020_pt1 | contig 24156 bp, 22 predicted proteins | sample Coa_R1_2_FD_187152 | JGI IMG/M metagenome (GOLD analysis project Ga0209579, IMG submission 187152) | Surface soil microbial communities from Centralia Pennsylvania, which are recovering from an underground coalmine fire - Coalmine... | ecosystem: Environmental > Terrestrial > Soil >... | reverse complement strand
CAGTCCAATCGCGTCGAGCGGGAGATTGTGGGTTGGCTGCGTGGGCAGATGGTTGCGCGTGCTCGTCCGTCTAAAGGCGGAACTACAAACGAAGACGGAACTACGCACTGGATCCATCTGAAATCTGAAAATGCGCTCGAATGTTCGAATGGGTCGCGGATTGAATTCAAGAGTGCGCACAACGCGGATTATCTGCGCGGCGCGGGGCTGGATTTGTTGGTGGTCGGTGAAGCGGCGGATGTGGCGGAGGACACTTGGGTGAACGTGCTCAAGCCGATGCTGCTGGACCGCAACGGGGAGGCGTACTTGATTGGGACACCGCGCGGGAAAAATAACTGGCTGCATCGCGTGTTTCTGGCCGGCCAGCAGGAGCACGATCCGCAATATGCGTCGCTGCAGTTGCCGACGCGGGCGAATCCGCGGATCAAGCCGCAGCACATCGAGGAATTTCGGAACGATACGCTGCCGGAGGATTTCAAGCAGGAGTATGAGGCGGAATTCATCGACGGCGTCGGGACGATTTTTGCGAATGTCGAGGCGTGCATCGACGGCGAGCTGCTGCCGCGCGGGCGGCCAGGCACAAAGTATGTGACGGGCATCGATCTCGGCCAGAAGAAAGATTTCACGGTGCTGTGCAGCATTTCGTGCGCGGACAAGCGCGTCGAGGGCTTTGCGCGCTTCAACGAATTGGATTGGAGCGTGCAGGAGGCTCGGATTCTGGAGCATCTCAAGCAATTTCCCGGGCCGGCGGTGGTGGACGCGACTGCGGGCGGCCAGGTGATTTACGAGCGGCTGCGCGACAAGCACGTCACGCATGTGGAGCGGTTTGTGTTCAGCGGGCCGTCGCGCGAGGAGATCATCACGGGATTGCAGACGGGGATTGCGCATCAGTCGTTGAAACTTGCGAACGCGAAAGTGTTGATCGACGAGCTGAACGCGTTCACGCAATTGGATGAAGGAGCGGGGCCGAACCGGCGCGTGAAGACGGGCGCGCCGGCGGGGCTGCACGACGATTGTGTGATGGCGCTGGGGCTGGCGTGGTGGGGGTTGGAGAAGCGGGGACTGTGGGGCGCGAGTTTGCCGGCGACGTTTGCGGCGAATGGGATGTTCGCGGGGGAAGGCCGGGAGAATTAGCGCGCGTCGTGCTGCAAGCATTCCCCTCACCCCGGAGCGCACACGACCGCGCTCTCGGCCCTCTCCCGGTGGGAGAGGGCAACGGCGGGGCGCGCTTCGCGCGCGCTGGTTTATTGCGAAAATCAAATTCGATTTGGAGAAACACATGTCGGACTCGAACGATTTTTTGACGGCGTTGATGGCTCGGCGCGCGGAGTTGTGCGCGCTGGAGCCGGTGTGGCAGTTGGTGGACGACGTGTTGAATTCGAATGTGAAGCAGCGCTGCGAGAACGGGTGGAAGAGTGCTTATTTTCCGAAGGGGCGGCTGGAGCCGGTGAGCGAATACTCACTTCGCGTGGAGCTGACGCCGTTTTTCCCGCAGACGCCGCAGATTTTGGCTTCGCGGCTCGGGGCGTTGTTTAAGAAGCGGTTGGAGATTGTGGATGGAGCGGCGGCACTCTTGCCGCCGAATAGCTTGGAGCAAGATCAACAGAACGGCGGCAGGAGTGCCGCCGCTCCTAACGATGGCGATGCGTCTGACTCGAATCCCGCATGCGAGACGCCTGCACCACGAACGCAGGATGCGGGCGACGCGTCATTGGTGAACCGGGCCGGCTGGAAGCCGGCGCTCCAACGGTTCATCAAGGAGGCCGGACGCCGCCACGCCTCGTTTGAGGATGTCGCGACGCAGGCGGCGTGTTTGGCGCAGAGTCATGGGTTTTGCGCGGCGTTGCTGGACCGCGATCCACTGCCGGCGGATTTGCGCGATTCGGAGCAGGCGCCGTCGGTGTTGGATGCGCAGACGCGGAATTTGGGGCGGCCTTATCTGGCGGTTTACGCGGCGCCGGATGTGCTCGATTGGGATTTTGGATCGGATGGGCGGTTGGCGTGGGTGAAGTTTGGCGAGCGCGAATTGCGGCGGGCGAGTTGGGATGCTGTCGCCGAAGAGGAACTGGTGTATCGCGTCGTCGATCGCTCGGCGATTCGCGTGTACCGCGTGCGGCGCGGAGCGGACGGCGAGTGGCGCGCGACGGCGGAGACGCCGCTGGCGCACGGGTTCGCCGACCGCGTGCCGGTGGTTTTTCTGCATCCGTTTCCGGGCGCGGATGGAATCGGGCGGCCGATCCTGCGGCGCGCGGCGGAGTCGGATGTGGCGTCGGCGCGCGTGCTCAGCGATTTGGTGTGGGACTTGTTCGTGCTGGGCAATCCGATTTTGACGCTGAAGACCTCGCGGCGCGACGAGGAACTCACGCGGCTGGGCCTGGGCGCGTCGCGCTATCTGCCGCTGCGCAATGGCGTGCCGGGGCAGGAGAACGCGGAGGAATTGGCGTTCGTGCAGCTCGATCCGACGGGCATCGAACTGCTCTTTCGCGCGCACGCATTGTTCGCGGCTCAAGGTTTGCCGACCGCACAGGCGACGGGTTCGGAGATCATCGCCGGCGCGGCGATCCCGCGCGAGCAGAGCGGCGTGGCGCAGGCGTGGCGTTTCAAGACCGGCGAGGAGCGGATTTTGTTCATGCTGGCGCGGGCGCTGGAGCCATTTTTGAATGAGTGTTTGGAATTGGCGGCGGGGGCGCTGGGGATTGAGGCCGCGCCGGTGGTGAAGATGCCGGAAGGGTTTGATATCGGGGCGAATTGATTTTCACGCAGAGGCGCGGAGGCGCAGAGGAAGGCGCAGTGGAACGGCGGGGAACAACGAATCGCACGAATCTTCGCGAAGGAGAACTGTGAAGTGCGCAATAGAGTTAGCCGCGGTAGCGGCGTAACAAGAATAGCCGTGGTCGTAGCGCGTTTACGCGCAAGGCCACGGTTTGATTGTGCCGCGCGCTCCAAGGCGCGTAGCGCCGGCACGGAACGCGCGCGGATCTTTGCGCAAGCCTTTGTGTCGCCGCTAACGCGGCTTGGGACTCAAACTGGACGCGACACCGTGGCCTTGCGCGCAGGGCGCGCTACGACCACGGCTATTGTTGTTTGGCCGCTGACGCGGCTGATCGAAAGCGGGTGAAAACGCTCGTCAGCGCGAAAATTGCGCCGATGACGCCGCTCCACAAAAGCAGACTGTGATTGGCAATTTGCGCGCTGTCCTGGCCTGTAACGCCTTGGACGTCGCGCCAATTCAGATACGCGCAAATCACTAGACCGATCACCGCGCCGCAAAAGAATCGGAAAAAGAGCGAAGGAAAAAACGAATTGAAATGTTCAATCCGTTCTTCGTCGCGCGCCGGGTTGCAATAGGCGACGCCGAAGCCGCAGAGAATTCCAGCGATCAAAATTCCTGCGCCGATTGCGAATGCGGCGGACGGGCTGGTTGCGAATGCGATAAAGGTTGATCCAAAATAACGGTAGATGATTGCGTAGGTCATCGCGCAGCCGAAGAGCATTCCGCATACGAAGCGAACGATGCGCGTCAGGCGAGGATCGGTATCGGGCACGGGGTTGAGCATACGCTGCGAAAGTCCACGACTGACTGAATTTTAGAACCACAACGAGGAGAATCCATGACCGAAACTGAAAATCGAGCGGATGCCTTTTGCCCCGAAAGGGGCCGCACATATCAGCCCAGGGCAAGCGCGCATGCGCGCCGCCCTGGGTTTCATGCAACGTAGTAAATGCAGCGCCCTGAAAGGACGCAACATGCGCACGCGCCGACGTGTCGCCCTTTCAGGGCGAGGCAATACACGCGGGATTTTTAACCCAGGGCGTTGCCCTGGGCTGATATGTTGCGGCCTTTCAGGCCGAAATTCGCACTTCGCTTCGCCGTATCCGGCACTCAGAGGCATTCGGAGAGGCTTCATTGAAAAATAAAAGGAGAATCCATGACCGAACCAGAAATTCGGACGGATGAAAATCCGTCCCCGCAAAACGCGGAACGTGCAGGCGAGACGCTTGCACCACGAACAGACGACGACGTGGCTGCGTTGCGCCAGCGAGCGGATCGCGCGGAGCGCGAGAACACGCTGCGGCGGGCGCTGGGCAGCATCGATTGGTTCGACGCGGAGGATGCGTACCGCGAATTGTCGCGCCATGCGGAACGCGCGGAGTCGGGCGAGTGGGAGATTTCCGTGCCGAACCCCGCGGGCGGCGAGCGGCTGCGCGTGACGCCGGACGAAGCGGCGCGGCAGTTGGCGGCGCGCAAGCCGCATTGGGTGCGCGCGCGCGTGGTCGGCGGCAGCGGCGCGAACGGCGGCGAAGGCTCGCGCGGCGGCGCGCCGGCGGGGTTGAGCTACGGCGATCTGCTCAAGCCGGAGAACGCGGAACGCTTGCGCGAATACATTCACAACCGGCCGCGCGAATTGGAGCGGCTGCGGCAGGCGTATTTCAAGTAGTGAGTAGGGAGTGGGGAATGGCAATGGCGCGCGCAAAGCGCGCATTGCGGTTCAGCCCCAACGGGGCGAACTTTTAAAGCCCAGGCCGCAGCGGAGCGAAGGCCAGGGTCCGCAGCCAGCACCAGACCCATAAGCCCCAACGGGACGAACTATCGCGCACACGCGCCAACCATGCAAGTTCGCCCCGTTGGGGCTTTGGGATTCTCTGTGCGGGACACCCAGGGCTGCGCTGCGCTCCGCCCTGGGCTTTAAAAGTTCGCGCCGTTGGCGCTGAGATTCAAAAATCGGAAACCAAGGAGGAGCAATGAGTGAACTCAACAAAGTGATCGAAGACCGCCTGGCGGCGGCGGAGGAAAACGCGAGTTCGGCGGCGGCGGGTGCGGCGGCTGCTTCGACGGCTGCCGCGGCGGCTCAGGCGACGGCGGACGCGGCGAATGCGAAAGTGAGCATGGGCAGCAGCGAGCCGGGTTCGCCGACGACGGGGCTGATTTGGGCGGACACGGGGACGCCGGCGCTGAAGATGTGGAACGGGTCGGCGTGGGTGACGTTCGCGACGGTGTGAGTCAATTGCAGAAGAATGTGGAATGTTGAATGTGGAATTTGGAATGTTGAAATGCGAGTGACAGTCCGGTATTCAATATTCAATATTCAATATTCCACATTCCACATTCCACATTCAACATTCAACAAACGCGCACGCTTCTGCGCGCGCATCTCATCGAAAAATCATTCAAAACCAAGAGGAGACAGAAGACATGCCTTATTCGGTCATCAGTAATTTCACGTTCGATCCGCAGTTGGCCAGCGAGTATTCGAGCGCGGCGTTTGTCGAGAATTTGCAGTTGCTCAACGAGGCCCTTGGCGTGGTGAAAACCGTGCCGGCGGGGATGTTCAACTCGAGCCTGGGCGACGGCGGGCAGTTCATCGACATGCCGTACTTCACGAACGTCTCGTCGCTCGTCTCGCGGCGCGATTTGACGGCGACCACGCCGCCGAGCGATTTGGACATCACCGGCGCCGAGGAGAAAGCGGTGATCCTGCGCCGGCGCGCCGGTCCGGTGAAGTTCACGGAAGACGTGTTCATCCGCGGCGTGCGGCGCGAAACCGTCGAGCGCGAAATCGGGCGGCAGATCGGGCACATGGCGGCGCTGGAAGTGCGCCAGCGCTTGATTCAGACGGCCGTCGCGGCGGTCGCCAACGTCGGCAGCGGCGCGCACACGCAGGACGTGTACGCGGCGAGCGGCACGAAAGCGCTGCTGACGCTGGCGAGTTTGTACGACACGCGCATGAAACTCGGCGACGCGTACAACCGTCTCACCACGGTCGTGTGCCACAGCGACGCGTTCGCCGATTTGGTCAGCGACACGATCGGCAATTACAAGATGGTCAACGTCGGCGGGTTCACGGTCGTCACCGGATTGCCGCAGGCATTCGGCATGACGCTGGTCGTGGTGGACGATCCGAGTTTGAAGGTCGCGGTGACCAGTTCGTTCACGAAGTACCGCACGCTGCTGTTTGGGCCGGGCGCGATGGGGCTGATTTATCATCAGAACCTGCGCATCGAAGCCGAACGGCGCCTGGATTTCGAAGCGCCGTACTGGCGCGTGCTGGCGAATTTCGATTTCGCGCCGCACCTGTTCGGCTCGAAGTGGACGGCCGGCACGGCGAATCCGACGAACACGGACCTGGGCACGAGCGGCAACTGGTCAACTGCCTACAACGATCACCGCGAAGTGCTGTGCGCGCAGTTGGTGCATAACGCGAGCGCCGCGTAAGAGAGACGCGCCGCGTGCCGTCGTTCCCCTCTCCCTTCGGGAGAGGGCCGACGAGCGCGGCCGTTTGCGCTCGCGGGGTGAGGGGGATGCGCGCGTTCAAACCGCGCGCTCCCCCCTCACCCCGGACTCCGCTTCGCTTCGTCTCGGCCCTCTCCCGGTGGGAGAGGGCAACGGCGGCGAACGCGCTTCGCGCGTTCAGATTTCATATGCATTTGGAGATTCAATCATGGCGCTCACCTCAGCTCAGATCACACAAGTCTACGAGATTTTCGGCGTGCCGCAAAACGGCAACGCGCAAGTTGTATCGGCGATTGCTTCGATTTTTGGACCGGTCTGCGATTCGTGCGACTTCAGCGCACTGATCACAAGGATCGACGCGCAGCTCGCGGCGCTCACTTCGACGCAGATCGACCGCGTGACGGCGCTGCTGACGCGCTGGGACGCGATTACGTCGTCGAGCCCGCTGCGTGTGCAGCGCTCCGGCCAGGGGCGCGGCGTCTTCGCGGATCATCCGGCTGAGCGGGCGGCGATTCGCGCGGAGCTGAGCAACCTCGTCGGCGTGAGCGTGCCGGCGGGCGGATTCGCGGCGGAAGTGGCGCGCGCGGGGCAGACGACGGTGGCGCGGTAGCGGCGGGAGGAGGGAGGGGGGAAGAGGGAGGAGGGGATGATTTTTTTCTCCTCCCCCTTCCCTCCTCCCCCTCCCCATTTTCAAGGAGATTCAACTATGCCAACAAGCCAACTGGCCCTGGCGCGCGAGCGCTTGAAGACGATTGCGGGGACGATCACGGAATTGAGCGGGAATTGCGCGGTGGTCGCCGACTCGGACGCGGCGGACATCGAATGCTGGCGCCGCTACGCGCCGGGCGATTTCCGATTTCTGGCGGTCGGCGAAAGCGCGCTGAATTTCACGGGCATCGACGCGCCGACTGAAATTCGCGCGTACCTCTACGCCGCGAGCGGGACGGCGGATGCGGAAGTGATGGACGATCTCGTGGCGGCGCTCAAAACGAAATGGCTGGATGCCTCGAATTATCCGGGCGGCGAACTGGCGTGCTCAGCGGTGACGTTTCAGCCGTACGAAGCGCTGATCGGCGAGTCGTACGGCGTGTTGCTGCGCGCGGAGTTGACGTGCTACTTCCCGGAAGTGTGAACCGCGAATTCAAAATTCAAAATTCAAGATTCAAGATTGAAGGCGGCGGCGAGCGATTGGAGCGCCGGCTTCCAGCCGGCCAAGTTTCGGGGTGAATGCGGGCCGGCTGGAAGCCAGCGCTCCCTATTAACGGAGGCGTGCGATGATTGAATGGACACCGATTCAAGGCTCGCGCGCGATTCGCGCGGTGGGTTTGGAACGCGGCGAGGAAGGCGGTGGCGGCGTGCCGGTGCGGATTCACGTGAAGTTTCGGCGCAACAAAGGGAAATCGACCTACGTGTACGAAGTGGGGAACATCGCGTACTTCGACCGATTCGTCAGCGCGGCGTCGAAAGGGCGCTTTTATGTGTTCGTGATCAAGGCGCGGTTTGATTATGTGGCGAAGTATTGACGGAGGGGAAGAGGAAGGAGGGAGGTGGGAGGAGAAAGGACAGCGCGCGTATTGCTTTTCTCCTCCCTCCTCCCTCCTCCCTCCTCCCTCTTCCCCTCACCCGTTCCGCTTTTCTTGCCGATTCATCTTAGATGAATTCCCCTGCTCTGCCCGACGCCCCCCCTCCCCTGCTCTCCGTGATCGTCCCCTGCTACAACGAGGAGCGCACGCTCGAGCACATCGTTGAGCGCGTGCTGCGCGTGAAAGTGCCGCTGGAGATCATCGTCGTCGATGACGCGTCGAAGGACAAATCGCGCGAGACGCTGGCCGCGATCACGGCGCGCGAACCGCGCGTGAAAGCATTTTATCACGAGAAGAATCAGGGCAAAGGCGCGGCGCTCGCCACGGGTTTCAAGCAGGCGACGGGCGTCTTCGCGATCGTGCAGGATGCGGATTTGGAATACGACCCGCGCGAATTTTACCGGCTGCTGGTGCCGGCGCTCACGCGCGGCGCGGACGTCGTCTACGGCTCACGCTTCCTCGGCCACGGCGCGGCGCGCGTGCTCTACTATTGGCACCGCGTCGCCAACGGCTGGCTCACGACGCTCTCGAACATGGCCAGCAATTTGAACCTGACCGACATGGAAACGTGCTACAAACTTTTCCGGCGCGAAATCATCCAGGCCGTGAAGCTCAACGAGAAGCGCTTCGGCTTCGAGCCGGAAGTTACGATCAAAGTCGCGCGCATGGGCTGCGTGGTTTACGAATTGGGCATCGCCTACAACGGCCGCACGTACGAAGAAGGAAAAAAGATCGGATTGAAGGACGCGATTCGCGCGCTGTATTGCATACTGCGCTACGGATTGTTCACGGGCCGCTCAAAAAAACCGCAGCTCCCGCCGCTGCCCAAAGCGTACAGCGATCTGGCCGAACGCTTGGACCTCGCGGCCGGCGAACAGTGGGAACGTACGTTCGAAGAAGCGATGTACGGCGCGAAAACGAAATCGCTGCTGGCGCGGATTGACAAGCATGTCGGCGGCGCGGAACAGGCGCAATAAGCCGCACCGCTTTTTGATGAAATATTCTTCACGTCAGCAACATCAGCCTTGCTCGTCCTTACTATTGCAAAGCATGTCAGGAGGATGGGAATGCACTTAGCACAGAGATTTCATCGACTCAGCATTTTCGCAAGCATCACGCTCATAGCCGCGATCTTCGCCGCACGCGCCTTTGCCTTCGATGCATTTCTAGTCACGAACACGAATGACGCCGGATTGGGCTCGCTGCGCCAGTCGATTTTGAATGCGAATGCGATGGGCGGCAACCCCACCATCACGTTCAGCACGTCGCCGGGATCGCCGTTCGCCGACGCCACGCCCGACACGATTACGCTGACTTCCGGCGAATTGGCGATCACCGTGCCGCTGACGATTCAAGGTCTTGGCGCGAAGCTGCTCACGATCAGCGGCGGCCATGCGGGGCGAGTGTTCAACATTGATGCGGGAGCCGGCAATGTCGTCGCGATTAGCGGCCTGACCATTCGCGACGGTACGGCGCAGGCGGCTTCCGCCAATGGCGGCGGCGGAATTTTGGCGAAGAGCGGCACGCTGAATTTTACGGATTCGGAAATCACGAACAACGACGCGTCGCAATCCGCGAATCCGCAAGGCGGTGGAATCGACAACGAAGGCGCGACGGTCAATCTCGAGCGCTGCGCCGTCGTCAACAACAACGCGGCCACGAGCGGCGGTGGAATTCAGAATCAGTCGGGAATCATGACGCTGGTCAACTGCACGATCGCCGGAAACAGCGCCGGCGCTTCCGGCAACGGCGGCGGGATTTGCGCAGCGTCCGCGTTGACGCTGATCAACTGCACGGTTTTCAGCAACACTGCGCATAACGGGGGCAACGTGTTCAGCAGCGGCACCGTCAATTTTCAAAACACGATCATCGCCGGCGGATCGCTGTTGGGAAGCGGCGGCATCGGACCGGACATCAGCGGCGCGGGCTTCAATTCGCTCGATTACAATCTGATTCAAAACGCCACCGGCGGCGTGGTGACCGGCGCCGTCGCGCACAACATCACGGGCGTCTCGCCCATGCTCGCAACGCTCGCGGATAACGGCGGCCCGACGCGCACCTGCGCGCTGCGCATCGGCAGTCCCGCGCTCGACGCCGGCTCCGCGGTTAACGACCCAGCCACCACTATGCAGCTCGCGACCGATCAGCGCGGCAAACCGCGCGTGGTGAACAATCCGTTCGTGACTGACGCTTCGGGAGGCGACGGATCGGACATCGGCGCGTTTGAATTGCAGCCGCAGGCTCCGACGATTTCCATCGTGGCGGGTGCGTATGCATTTGAGAATGGATCTTCCGGCGCGATTCCGTTCAGCATCGACGACGCCGACACGCCGCTCGCCGATCTGAACGTGAGCGCGTCGTCCGCAAACACGGCGCTTCTGCCGGACGCTGGCATTCAATTGAACGGCTCCGGCGCAAATCGCACTCTTATCATGACGCCGGCCAACGGGCAGGCGGGCGACGTGCTCGTCACGCTTTCAGTCAGCGACGGTACGTTTGTGACGAAAGGTTTCATCTTGCTGACAGTGACTCCGCCGCCGGCAATCACGAGCGACGCCGCGACCACGCTCACGATCGGCCAGCAGTGCCCTGAGATCGTCACCATCGGCGACAACGACATGATTGTCGTCGTGGGCACGCCCTGCCCGTTTACGGTCACCACCACCGGCACGCCGGCGCCGGCAATTGCGATGGGCGGCACGCTGCCCTCGGGCGTGTATTTCATCGATAACGGCGACGGCACCGGCACACTCGGCGGCATTCCCGCGCAGGGCACCGCTGGAAATTACCCGCTGACGTTCACCGCGACCAACGAATTCGGTTCAAGCCTCACGCAGAATTTCACGCTCAAGATCAACACGCCGCCGGTGATCAGCTCGATTCCGATTGCGACGCCCAGCCCCGCGCTCGTCGGCCAAAGCATCTCACTGACCGCCGCGGCGACCGATGCCGACGGCGACACGCTTTCGTACGTCTGGAATTTCGGCGAAGGCACGAACGCAAATGGCCCCAGCGTCTCGCACACCTACACGCAGCCGGGAAATTACCTCGTGTTTCTGGTTGTGACGGATCCGTCGAGCGCGTTCGTTTACGACCAGGTCACGGTGACGGTCAATGGCACGGGCGGCGGAGGAGGCGGTGGCGGCGGCGAAAACCAATCGGTCGTCGGCGCCGGTCCCGACAGCGACGGCGACGGATTCTCCGACGCGTTTGAATCCGCCGTCGGCACCGATCCGACCAGCGCCGCGAGCACGCCCACGGGCCAGCCCATCACCGCGGCGGAGCTTCTGCCGCTGGCTCTTTCAACGGCGTCGATCAATTTGAATTTCGCCCGGCCAGCCGGCGACTCAATTGCCTTCGCCGGAACGCTCGCCATTCCCGCAGGGTTCAATCCGAGCGGCGCGAAAATCTATTTCGACGTCGGCGGCGTGGCCAAAGTTCTGACGCTCGGCGCTAACGGCAGCATTAAAAGCGGCGGTGATTCGGTGAAGATAAATTTCAGGAAAAAGAATGGCGTGGTGCTCGCGCAAACGGCGCGATACACCGCGAAATTTGCAGACGGATCTTTCGCCACGGCGCTCGCCGCTGAGGGCTTGACGAACACTGTTGCAAAGAATGCGCCGGTGACGGTGACATTCACGCTCGTGTTGAACGGCAGCGTCTCGCAAACGGCCAGGAACATGCTCTACACGGCGCGGACGGGTAGAACGGGGACGGCGAAATAGGAACGGAACATGCGTCTTGACAAATCGCTCTCTATTTCGGAAGCTATGCGTCTGGCGGATGGCGAGAATGATTACGCGGATACGAATCAAAAACTTCAAGAGTCTCGCGGACGTGGACATCACGCTCGACCCCGTAACCGTGCTGATTGGAAAGGCGGGCTCCGGAAAGACGAATTTTGTGAAGGCGATTCGATGCCTTCGGGGTTTGGTTGGCGGCAGCGGACGGCCCGACGGTGAACGGTATTCATTTTTCAGCGACGACTTTGAAATCCGATTTGAGATTGATTTCCGCGTCAATGGTTCCGGCAATTATGCATACGCCATTGCCTTTCATTACTTAAGAAACGGAAATTATGCAGGCATGAGCGAATGTCTTCGGCAAAATGGGAGAGACATTTTCGCATCCAAACTAGGCAGTTGGATTAAAGCACCAAATGTTAAAGATTTGCCCAGTGCTGGCGCGGTAACGATCTCCGCGATTACAGGTATCTCAGAGATTGCGATCGCGCGAACATATTTGCTCAATGGAATTTCCTGCTTTGATTTTCCAGGCGATATATTGCTGGCGAACGGTGGTTCAGGAGAGGGCGGATTGATTGACAACGGTGCGAATTGCGTCGGGGTATTTGGTGCTCTGGCGCAAAACCTTGGTGCCATAGAAAATTATAAGCAAATCGGAGCAGCACTTAGCGCAATTTCTCCTTCAGTTACCAATGCGGAAATCTTGAACGGCAATTTGCATTTCGGCCACAGCATTGGAGGGCTCAACTTCCCGCTTGTGCCCCAATTCGAATCTGAGGGTTTCCGCCGCTATTTCGCGCATTTGGTCGCGATGTACCAATCGCCGTCAAAGCAAGCATTGTTTTTTGAGGAGCCCGAAAAGGGGATTCACCCGGGCGCGCTTTCGTCGCTCGCGGATCAGTTCAAGCTTTGCGCCGAAGAAGGGCGCGGCCAGGTAATTCTTACGACTCACAGTCCGCAACTTTTGGATGCATTCGAGCCCGAGCACATTCGCGTCGTCGAAATGCACGACACAAAAACGCACATCGGACTGTTGGCGCCTGAACAGCGAAGTGCGATCGAGGATGGACTGATGCACCCGCGCGAACTATTAACCGTGAACAATGCACGCACCGAAAAAAGTCCCGACAATGTCGTCGAGGTCTAATATATGCCGCTTCCGCGCCTGGTTTTGTTTGTGGAAGGCGAAGGCGATTGTGAGGCCGCTCCGATTCTCATTCGGCGGATGTTGAGTGAAAATTCCGAGCGCCATGGCGTCCTGCTTGATCACGACCCATTTCGAATTGGCGACGTAACAAATATCACGGGAAACTCAAAGTCAGAATGGTTGCGTTTTATTAAGCAAGCGCGCCGTGATCGGGCGAATGTTGCCGGGATATTGACAATACTGGATGGCGACAAAAAGAAAGTTGAAGCCAGGAATTTCTGCGCGAATGAAGTAGCTGTCGAACTGGCAAAACGCGCGAGAGAGTCCGGGGCGGGGTCGGTCTTTTCGTTGGCTGTCGTTTTTGCGTGCATGGAATATGAAACTTGGCTTGTTGCGGGGCATGCCGAGCACTTCGCGAAATACAACGGCCCGGATCTCGAACAAAAAAGAAATGCCAAACAGCTTCTGGGCCGGCCCTACAGTCCAGTTCCGCATCAAGCTGAATTCACTCGTTCCGCCGACTTGAATATGATTCGCAGCCGGAACCTGCGTTCATTTCGACGGCTGGAAAATGCTGTGCAACAACTTTTAAGGGCCACGAAATCGAATGCGCACGTCTGCACGCCGCAGTGACGCCTCAAAACGGTATCACCCCATCGTCCACAAACTCCACCGGCGCCGCTTTCTTGCGCTGCCTTTCGAGCGCGCGTTGCTGCGCGCGGCACCGTGTTTGTTCCGACGACAGTTTTTTGTGGCAGACGAAACACAGCGTGCGATAGTTGTCCAAATCGCACTCGCCGCCGCCTTCGACGACCGGGCGGTGATGGTGCGCTTCCCAGCAACTGCTGAATTCGATCGCGTCGGGGTACGAACCGCGGCCGCGGCGCTTCACGTTGGTCCAGCCTTCGGCGCGCACCGTGGCCACGATCATCGGGTGAATGGTCATCAACAGCGGGTGCAGCAAATCTTCCTGCAAATTCGCCAGCGCGAAATCCATCTGCGCGGCGTTTACTCCGCATTGCGCGCAAATTCCGCCGTCGCGCTGAAAAAGAGCGTCGCGCACGAACGAACCGTGCGACGCGATCAGGTATCGGCGCAGACACGCGTCGGAACACCAGCGCCGGTTTCCGGAACACGGCCGCTGGCAGAGCCGGCACAGGTAGTAACCGTGCTTGTCTTTCCGCTCTGGCGGCAGGTGTGTCCAGCGCACAAAACTCATGCGGCCATTTTCGCGCAGAAGCCGCTGTTGTCAAAGCTCCTCGTGGGCGCCGCAATTTTGCATTTTGAATTCTGCGCTCCTGCGCGGCGGATTTCGTTCGTTTGCGCAGTTGACACGCGCTCAAAAAATTCCATAGTATGCGCCATTCACTATTTTTATTCGAGGAGCCGCGACAGTTGGAAACGAACGCGTCGAACGCATTGCCTGAAAACCAGTATGGCCCGCCGGTGTTGAGCGAAGCGCAGTTCGTGCCTGCGGCCGTTCACAAAACGCCTGCGGCGCTCATGAAATTGCCGCTGGGCTCGCGCGTGCGCGCGCTGATCAAACGGCATGGCACGCCGCTGCTGGTGATCGACAAGCACCGCCTGATCGAAGAATACAAACGCTTCCGCAAACTGCTGCCGCGCGTGCGCCTGTTCTACGCGATCAAATCGAATCCGCATCCGGACATCATCAAAACGCTGCGCGACCTCGGCGCATGTTACGACGTGGCCAGCGAAGGCGAGATGCGGCACGTGCTCAACCAGGGCGTGCGGCCGGACCGGATTATTTTCGCGAACACGATCAAGCGCCCCGAGGCGCTGCAGTTTTGCAAGAAGACCAAAATCAATTTCGTGACGTTCGACAACGAGCCGGAACTGTACAAGATCGCCAAACACGCGCCCGGCTGCCGCGTGCTCGCGCGGCTGAAAGTCGGAAACATCGGCAGCATCGTCGAATTGTCGCTGAAATTCGGCGCCGACCAGGACCAGATTGTGCCGATGCTCGCGAAAGCGAAATCGCTGGGCTTAAAACCGGAAGGAATCAGCTTTCACGTCGGCTCGCAGTGCACCAACATCGAAAATTACATGCGCGCGTTTGAAGCGGCGGCGCATCTGATGAAGGAAGCGACGTCGCGCGGCGTGCCGTTCAAATGCATCGACATCGGCGGCGGATTTCCGATCAAACATTTCAGCTACGACACGCAGACGGTCGAGACGTTCGGGGCGAGGATGCGGCGCGACCTAAACCGCCTGTTTCCTAAGGAAATCGACATCATCGCTGAACCGGGGCGCGCGCTAAGCGGCCCGGCGGGCATGCTGCTGACTCGCGTCGTCGGCCGCGCGATCCGCAACAACAAGAATTATTATTACCTCGACGACGGCGTGTACGGCGATTTCTCGGGCATCGTCTTCGATCACTGCAAATACGATTTCAAAACGCTCAAACGCGGCCAGAAATTCGCGAGCATCCTCGCCGGCCCGACCTGCGATTCCTTCGACACGATCTCCGTCAGCGAAGACCTCGCCGAGCTGGACGTGGGCGACGTGGTCTACGTGCCGAGCATCGGCGCATACTCGTGCGCGAGCGCGGTGGTCTTCAACGGCATTCCGCCGGCGAAAGTGATTGTGGTGTGATCTTTTCTCAAACAAGGGCGCGAAGGCGCGGAGAAGAGGGTGGACTTTGGCGAAAGCAATTCAATTGAGAAACCAATATCGTGGATGTATCATTTTCGACGGTCAAGCTGCAGAAGCTTTGCAGCTCTGAAAAAGCAATAATTCGCGCGTTTGGACCGGAATGCGCGAAGAGATTGCAGAGGCGGTTAGCTGAATTAGCGGCCGTTCATGCGCTTGCGGATATGATGGCTCTTCCGCAGGCGCGTTGTCATGCATTGGTTGGAGGCCGCAATGGACAATTCGCAGTGGATTTAAAACATCCAAAGCGGCTTGTCTTTGAGCCGGCCGACGATCCATTACCGAAAAAAGATGATGGCGGCTTGGACTTGAAAGCAATTCATTCAGTGCGCATTTTAGAGGTGGTCGATTACCATGGCTAGCAAACACAAATCCGAATTTCAGCCAGATTACGCCGTGCATCCCGGTGAAACGCTGCGTGACACGTTGAAGGCCAAGCATATGACGCTGCAGTCGCTCGCGCAAAAAACGGGGATTGCTCGAAGAAGTCTGCTTGAAATCGTAAATGAAAAACGCTCGATCGATGTCGATGTCGCAGAACGGCTATTCCAAGCGTTGGGGGTGCCTGTTTCGTTTTGGCTGAACATGCAATCCAATTATGAAACGACGATGGAGCGATTGAGGGCAAAGCAAGTCAGGACTACAAGATTGCCTAGAGTTTTGCACGAAGATAAACCAATGGCACGAGCAGTCTAGACCATGCCCAAGTGGCAAAAGAAAACCTTTAAGCTCAAGCCCAACCACGGCTGGACCGCCAAGCCCGGCAACAACATCTTCGCCGCCGACCGCGGCGCGTTGAAATTCGAATTTCCGTCGAGCTGGCTAATCAAACCCGGCAAGGACGGTGAGATTCAATTCCGCGACAAGCCCGAGCCGGACGACAACGCCACACTCGCCGCCTCCGTGAATTACCTCAACGACCGCATCGACTGGAGCGGCGTGCCGCTGCTTGAGATGATCCGCGACCTGGCCAAGCACGACAAACGCAAGCCGTTTTTCATCGGAGACGCGATCGAAATCCGCAAGCGGCACCTGCACGCCGCATGGACTGAAATCCATTTCATGGACCCGAACGAAAAGCGCGAAGCGCACGGGCGCATGTGCGTCGCGGTTCAATCCAACGTGCAGGTGCTGATCACTTTCGATTTCTGGCACAGCGACCGGGAGCGCATGATTCCCGTGTGGAACGACGTGATGGAAACGCTGGTGGTCGGCGATTACATCGCCAATCCGTTCAAGGCGGAATGAGCGAAGCAGGACGGGTGAGCGAAGTTGCAGTTGCCCTCCCCCTCCGGGAGAGGGCCGACGCATATACTCATGCGCGGGGTGAGGGGAATCCGGCGCCTTGAAGCCGCGCGAGTCCCCCCTCACCCCGCGAGCGAGTACGCTCGTCGGCCCTCTCCCCGTGGGAGAGGGGAAACGCGCCGCACGCCATCCATTACATTAATTCCTATCGCTCCGCCCCGTGCGATACATGCTCTTGAAATGCTCGACACTGCGCTGGATGTCTTCTTCTGTGAGTTTGCGCCCGATCACTTTTTCGATCTCCGCAAGCTGCTCGGGCGACGGGCGCATCGTTTCGCTCACGTCCACGTCGAACGTCGGCAGGCACGCGATGCACGAATACACGACCGGCTTGCCCTGGCCTTCTTTTTCAAGCCGCGCCAGCGTGGTGTGAGCGACGTAAACAGCCTGCCCGCAGCCGGAACATTTCTTGATCACGCTGGGCACATCCGCCGGCCGCTCGGCCACGCGCTGGCAGATGACCAGGTTGCGGTCGTCCTCGTCTTTCTTTTTGTCCCTCGCCTTTTGTTTCTTCATGCGCAGCTCCGCTGAGTCGTGGCCATTAGAATAACCGCGCCCCGTGGAAATGCGCAAGCGGCTGTTCTTCAGGAGATAGGAGATAGTAATTGGTGCGCGGCGCGCGCAACTGCTGTCTCCAGTCTCCAGTCTCCAGTCTCGACGTTCCCGCTTGCATTTTTTTCGAGAATCGCGAAAGTGGCGTTTCATGAGCGATACTCTATCCGCCGATGCGCCGCAGGACGATGCGCCCGCGACAACGCCCGCCGACCCGACGATGCCCGCGCCGCGCTCGGTCGAATGTCCCGGCTGCGGCGCGAAGGTACACAACGTTGCCGCTGAACCTGGTGTGAAAATTCGCTGCCTCAATTGCGGCGAGCGCTTCGTCGCCTTTCCAGCGGCCCATGCCACCGCGGCGTCCGCTGAAAACGCCGCGGCAATTCAGAAATCCGCCGAACAAAAACCTGTAGCGCGCGAACCGCAGAGCGCCGGCTATTGGATTTTGCGCATTCCCGCAATGATCTTCGCGCTGATCAGTGTTCCGTTATTTGCATTTATTTGTTATGCGCTCATTCGCGACTTAAGCCGGGGATTTGGCCCGCCTGCCGGCCTTCGAATGGTGCAACCATTTCTTTATTTGCTGCTTTTTCCGCTGGCCGGTTTTTTTGCATTCCGCGTGACCCGCGCGCTGGCGCGTGTCGAAGCCGGAACGATCAAAGCCGCGTGGCTTGGCGGGCTGCTGCGCGCGCCGTTGCCCGCGGCGCCCGGCTCAAGTCTTCCTTACATTTTGCCGATCGCGGCGGCGCCCGCCGTGACGTTGCTGGTGATTCTCGTCGGCGGTCTGAAGCGCGAGTTCCACCGCGCGGACGATGTGATACCCTTCTTTCTGGCAATTCCGCTGTTCTTTCTGTTGGGATTCATGTGCGACGACCTGCGCCAGTTCATCTGGCGGCAGCACGCGCTGGCGGAAAATTGCGCGCAAAACGCCGGCGGTGCGTTTCCGAAATCTCTCGCGGCGTTTTCGTGGTTGGGACTGCTGCTTGCGCTGACGCTGGGTTTATTCGCCTGCACGATTCTGAGCATCTTGGGAACGGAATATACGCGTGAATACAAATACACTTCTTACGGAATTTTCGATCTCGATTTCGAAAACAAGTACAGCGGGTACGAAGCTCAAGGCATGTCAGCCGCATCGCTGCTCTGCGCGATCGTGACGCTTTTTTTGCTGGCGCGAAATTTCCGGCGAGCCATCGGCGCGTGGTGGGACGCGGGAGAGGTGCTTCCGTCGCGCGGACACGAAGCGGCGTATGCGCGGCAGGCAATCGACGTGCCGATGCTGGCGTTTCGCGGCGCGGTATATTTGTTCCTGTTTGCGTTTATCGTGACGGTGCTCGGCCATATTAACCGCTACAATTCGATCAATACCGCGAATCAGGCTTGGGAATATGTCGCTCAGTTCTTCGCGCTGAGCGCGTGCGTCATGTTCGCTCTGGCGCTCGTGCGGCTGCTCGCCGACGTGCGCCAGTGGCGCAAAGCGCAAACGCTATTTTGGATGGCGCACACCGGCCAGTCATCGGCGCCCGCTCTGAGCAGACCGGTTCGGCTTGTTTTCTTCGGGACCGTCGCGCTGGCGCTTCTCCAGGCGCTGATTTTTGCCATCGTTCAATTCGAACGCATATCAGGCCGCACGTGGGGTTCGCCTAATTGGGAAGATTGGATGATGGAAGTTCCCATCGGTATGTTCGCCGCGCACGCCCCCATCGTCTGGGTCGCCCTGCTCTCGCGCGAATTCCTGCTCGCTGAACGCGCGGCGGATTCCTTGCAGGCGAAAGAATCAGCCGCGGACGAACACGAATCGACGCGGATGGACGCGGACGAAAAACCCGTTTCGAATCATACCGTATAAAAACGAGATGTACGGGCACGTTCGCTTACTTCGCGTCCTTGAATTTGAACGGCGCTCTTCCGGTGATGTCGCTGCTGGTGAACGACGGACACCAATATTTTTCGACATGCGCAATGACCAGTTCGGTGCCGGTGAAGTGATCGACGCCGGGCGGGCGCTCGTGGTTGTACATCGTGTCGGTCATGTCGCGCATCAAGGCCACGTTTTTGCCGAGCGTCACCATCTGCCGAATCCCGAAGGGCCGCCCCAATACGCACATATTGAGATGCACGCCGCAGAGGATCACGTTCTCGATGCCGCGCTCGGCGAGCAGGTTCCACGTCTCCTGCCCGTTGTCGGTCAGCGCATCTTCGGGCGCAAGCTCAATCAGATTGATTTGTCGCGTCCACGCTTCGCGGATCGTGCACTTCACGGCGCAATCGCAGCCCATGTCGGAGTCGTCGATGGGCAGCGGCATTTCGCGCTTGCCGTCCGGCCAGAACCAATTCGTGCCCCAGCGCACGGCCTGCGTCAACTCGACAGGCGCTTTGGCAAACGGCGCGGACTGCGCGCGCTTGCGCTGCGGCGTGTCCTTGTAAAACGCGGTGACGCTGCTGGGCGCATGGATGATAAAAACGCCTTTGGCGCGCGCGGCTTTGACGGCCTCATTCAGCGCCGGCGCCATTTCGGCCACACGCTGCGCGGCGCCTTTGCACCAATGGTCGTCCCACATGTCGCAGATGATCAGCGCGGTCTTCGTCGCGTCCCAATCGGCTTTTTTCTCGGAGACTTTGCCGTCCGCGGAATTTTCTCTCGCGCGCAGATTCAGATGCAGCGTTTCAGCGCCGATTGTGTCGAACACACCGATCAAAAACACGAGACAGGCAAGATGACATGGGCGCATCGTTGAATTCCTTTTGAAAATGAGTTGGCGCGCTCTAAATTTTACACCGGGATGCGCGGCGCGCCACGGTGTATCGCACATCAGACGATGGAGAATGAGCGAGCCATGCCAGAACCTCCGCGCCGCTGGCGCTTTCAGATTCATCTTTCGACGGCTGTGGTGATGATGTTTGTCGCGGGCGGGTTGATTTGGGCGAATAATACGACGCGAGTGCTATACCTACAGGTGACGCCAACTCAATCCTATTCAACGGATGGCGTGCATGGCTGGCCATTTAGCGTAGTCGATTCAGTAAGAAGCGAGTATATCAGAGAGTATCTCCCTGAAGGGGAAACAGTTGCATTAAACCGTGATTATTATCCGCGCCACATTGCAATCGCGCTAAATTTATTTATTGGACTAATGATTTGCTGCCTGGCATGGTATCTTTGCGAATTAGTCGCAATCAAATTTGCGGGGCTTTCGCTATTCATTGCGACCGTAGTGTTAATCTGCGCGAATATTAGAGATCGTGAGCTTTGGACGTATACAGCAATCTGGCACATTTATGGTTGGCCTATGGACGCTGTGGCAGCAACTACTTTGGATACGGGGAATAAAGGCAACTTTGTATTTCGGTATTTTGGGATTGGCATCGACCTAATCGTCGCGATCGGAATTCTTGTCGTAGTGCGCCTTCTCTGCGAATGGCTGATCCGCCGCTGCGCGGCGCGGAAGAAAGATTGAGGCGCTTCGCTATGGTTGTCTTGCGCGACATGGCGGTGGATGAATACAGGAGGCGATCTCGTGGCAAAGAGTTTCATGGAACTGATCAAGGATGACATTCGCGGCGCTCGCGCCGGCGAGAACATTCTCACCGAAGAACCCGGCTATGTGCTGGTCTCGGAGGATAATCGTGCAGCGAACGCCACTGCACGTCACGTGCGCGCCAATGTCATCCCGGTTTCAAAATCCGCATTCGGCCGCTTAACAAAACTCGCAAAGAAACACAAGATGGATGTATCGGAATACATGGAACAGTTGGTTTCCAAAGCAAAGTAACGCTGCGGAAGGGAGCGTGAGACATGACCGAGCCACTGCGCCGCTTGCAATGGATCTGGAGCTTTTGCCTCATCACCGCCGCCGTTGCACAAGACAACGCCGCGTTTCCCGAAGGCCCCGGACTTGCAGCCGCCTATCCGAGCGATGTTGGAATTGAAAAGGACCCGGCGGTGCTTTTCGCGGACAACTTCGAGTCTGGCGATTTGAAACGCTGGGACGACAAAAGCGGCAACATCGAGGTGGTCTCCGAAAAACCACACGCCGGATCGAAATGCGTTCAATCCGAAATGCTGCGCGGCAAAAATAACGGCGGCGAAGCGAAGAAGTGGTTCATGCCCGGAAGGGACATCGTCTTTGCGCGGGTGTACGTGAAATTCTCGGCCGATTATCAATACGTTCATCACTTCCTGTGGCTCTCGGCGAATTTGAAAAGCAACCGCTGGTCGTCGTTTGGAAAGGCCGGCAACAAGCCGGATGGAACTTATTTTTCGGCCGGCATGGAACCCTGGTTTGCGTGGGGCAAGAACGCGCCGCCGGGCGAGTTGAATTTGTACTCCTACTTTCTCGACATGGACATCGACAAGAAGATGAACAAATATTGGGGCAACGGTTTCTTTCCAAAAGGCCCCGGAAAGGGCGAAGCGGCCGGCCCGGATAAAGTCGTTCCGAAACTCGACACCTGGCAGTGCTGGGAGTTCATGCTGAAAGCCAACACGCCCGACAAAGCGGACGGCGAACAAGCGATCTGGCTCGATGGCAAATTGGCCGGACACTTCACCGGGATTCGCTGGCGCAACGACGCTGAGCTGAAAGTGAATTGCTTCTGGCTCGAACACTACGGCTACGACGACAGCGATCCAACGAAGAGCTATTCCAAGGAAAAGCAAACCGTGTGGTTCGACGACGTGGTGATCGCGACGAAATACATTGGGCCGATGGCGAAATAGGCGGGTTAGGGTTTACACGCATGGAGAAGCGCCTTGCGCGTGGATACCTCCGGATAATCGCGTGCCAGCTTCTGAATCGCTTCGACGCTCGCCGGATCGCTGATGCGGCCGAGCGCGTCGGCTGCGGCGTGGCGGACATCCGTGGCGTTGTCCAGATTGCGCACGACTTCCAGCAACACTGGCGCGATGCGGGCGCCATCTTTTTCTGAAACGGCGCCGATGCGGCCCAAGGCATTTGCTGCCGAGGCGCGCCAGCAGGGCGTGTAGTCGAGCTGCAGGAAATGAATCTCCGGCGTTGACGGGTCCGGGCGGCCATGCCGCGCTTCGTTCAATTCGGGCTTGAGCACGCTCAGCAGCGCATCGACGGATGCGGCGTCCGCGAGATTGCCGAGCGAGCGCGCGAGGTAGAACAGCGTCCAGTGCCGAACCGGCGTCCATTTGGGATTGCCCAACTCGCGATGGATGGGTTCTTCCGGCAGATCGCGAAAGCGTTCGAACGCGGCGCGAATGCGCGGTTCATAAATCCTGTCGCGGCACACCAGCGAAAGTATTTGGGCAGCGCGATTCTCAGGACCGGGCTTCCCGCCCCAGGCGCTTGCCGTCGTGCAGAGCGCGGTTTTCAAATCGTCCGACGCGGCTGCGTTCGAATCGCCGAGCAGCGCAAGGCAGGTGTCGATCGTTTCGGAAGCGCGCCCGCTGCGGCGGATCGCGCGGCCCGCGAGGTTTTCGTAATCGTCGTTCTCGAGCAGCAGCGCGCGGTCGGGATCGGTTGGCACGGAGCGGATCAACTGAGGCACGATGCCGCCGGCGTTGCTCGATCCGATCGCGTCAAGCGCTTCGATGATTCGGAAATGAAGCGGGCTGGCGTGACACGCATATAAGGCGGGGTGGTCGCTGTACCAGCCGACGTACTGCCAGTACTCCTTGAGCTTCGCGAAGGTGTCGATCAGCGCCGTCTCGGCATCGGGCGTGTTGATTCGCCCCAGAGCTTCGATGGCGGCTTCAGCCAGAAACAGATTCCCGGTGCGCGGCTCGATGTTGCGATCGATCAGGTCGCTGAGCAACGGAAGTGAGGCGCTGTTCTTCAATTCGCCCAGCGCGCGCACGGCCGCCTGCAGCGTGCGAGGATTTAGCGTCGAGTCGGCGTTAAAGGTGAAACGATCGGTGCGGTTATCGTGCTCGAATGGCGGATAGGGCGATTTGGCGCTTTCTTCAGCGATGAACTTCTGCAAGGCAACGCGCCCAGTCTCTCCACCGGCATGGCCGAGCGCCAGGATCGCGCGGCGTTTCGCGCTGGGATCTGACGCGAAGACTTGCGCTGCCAGCGCGCGCTCGATGTCGTCCCACGCATTGGCGCTGAACCACTGGCGCCACCCGTCGGCTTGCTGCGTGCGGATTTCCTGCGAAGCGAAAGCGTCGAATGGCGCTGCGTGAGCGGTGAGTGATTCAAGCGCCGTCGCCGCCGCTTGCGCCACAAGCGAATCTGAATCCGTGAGCGCGCGCAACAGCGCCGGCACGGATTCACGCGTGCCGCATGCGGCGAGAGTCATGGCTGCCGCGACGCGAACTTCGCGGCTGTCGTCGCGCAGGCACTTCGCCAGCGCGGGAGCCGCGCACGAATCGCGAAGAATTCCGAAGCGCTGGATCGCCGCGAGTTTCGACGGCTCTGGCGCGCGCAACTCTTCAATAAGAGAATCGATTTCCTGCGGGCCGGGGGCTCCGGCACCGTCGGCGGCTCCGGCACCGTCTGCGGCTCCGGCACCGCCGGTCTTGAGCGCGTCGCTGCTGTGGCGGTTGATCGACGCGACTTCGCGGAAGCGCTCGAATTGCAGGTCCATCAGGCCGGTCACGCCGGGGTTGTTTCCGCGAAAGCGCGGCGGCGAACCTCGCCCGAGCAATTGCAGCGCGGGGATTCGCGCGGCTTGCGCTTTTGCGCTGCTGGAGGGCGCGGATTGGCGCTGCGCGTGGCAGCCGACGCAGGATCGGCATTCGCCGGGGCGCACATAAATCCACGACATTTCGTTCAACTCGGAACGGCCTTCCGCATCGACGGCTTGCAGCGCCAACGGCACATCGGCGGGAACTTCGACGAAGAACGAACCGTCGGGCGCGATGGGAACGACGCCCAACTCTTCCGTTTGATTTCCGGCGTGGACGATGTGAGAGTGCGACGAGCGCGTGGTCAAGCCGACGCCGCG
>Ga0209579_10001014_pt1 | contig 24230 bp, 25 predicted proteins | sample Coa_R1_2_FD_187152 | JGI IMG/M metagenome (GOLD analysis project Ga0209579, IMG submission 187152) | Surface soil microbial communities from Centralia Pennsylvania, which are recovering from an underground coalmine fire - Coalmine... | ecosystem: Environmental > Terrestrial > Soil >... | reverse complement strand
GGCAACTACAACACTCCGCAGTCGGTGACTCTGTCGGATTCCACTCCAGGCGTCAGCATCTACTACACCACCAACGGTTCCACCCCGACGACCTCTTCGACCCTTTACACCGGGCCAATCACGGTGGCTACCACTACTACCATCAAAGCCATCGCCGCTGGCAACGGCTACGGGCCTAGCTCCATCGCCATCGGAACCTATACCATCAAGGTCCCGTAGAATAGCTGCAGCAGGGAGATACCCACCGAGAGTTCAACTCGGGGTGGGTATTATTGTGGACCGAATCGCCGGAAATACCGCAGGAAGATACTGCTGAATATCTCAGTTCAACCGGTTGGACGTCACAGGGGAAGATGACCTACATCACGGCATGGACGTTGCCGAATCTCGGAAACTACAAGCGTGCCGGATGCTTGAGCATCCCATTTCCCTAACTCCCCCGGCGCACGGCTGCAGAGTGCTTCGCTAGAGGATGTGGGAGGGAAACCCACCGGTTCGGATGTGCTCAAGTATCCGGTCTGTTCTATCTCGTTCCCTGCCCATGAACCAAAGCATGACATCCTGTACAAAGAGTGATCAGGTTTTCTGGGGAATCTTCTCCCGAGTGGCTGCGAAACTGTCGGTGATGAACTTCAAGATTGGACATTGCACCGCATCGCTGGCATTTCCAGTCATCACGTCGGAGCACTTCATCTCGAAGGTGCGCATATGAGTCGGGATCCAACCGCACCGTTCGTTTGCTTCGAACTCCGTTCATGATGCTTGTGCGGAGAAGTGGTTCAGAAACTCTCTCCGTTCTTCCCCCGGAAGAAATTTGAAGAATCGCGCGACTGATTGCAACAGCAGGCGGGCGTTGCCGTTTTCCAGATTTGCGCCAGCCAGAAAATCGGCACAGATCATTTCCAAACAGTATCCCCGCGATTTGTCACTTCCTAACATCAAGCCTGCTGTTTCGATCGCCTGCTCAACAACAGGGGTCTGGCTGCTGTAAAGCTTGAAATAGATAATTTCCCACGGCTCGCTGTCTTTGCCGGTCAGTTCTTTCTCGACTTCCTTTTTGAAGTCTTCTGTGGGCATCTCGCGAGCTTTGTGCAACCAGATTGCACAATTAAAGTTCTGCCGGTCCCGTCGAGCAACTTTCGCTAATTCGAGGCCCTTCGTCCATCCAAGTTGCTTCAATGCCCTTCTGGCTTCCGGTGGCAGGTGCTCGTGAATGGACATCAGGTAGTACGCCTTCCTCCTCGATTCCGGAAACCTCCTCTCCAGAAAATCATCAAACGATCCCAGGTTCTCGACCCGCCAGTACTGCCCTGCTCGCACCTCGCATAGATAACGTCCGAGTTCCACAAATCGGATATCCCGCTCCGCCTCATTCCTCCTCTCCCAAGCGAGGATCTCGTCGATTTTCGTGAGCACGAATACTGCTCGCCGATGATTAAGCTTCGGCAGCATCGGTATCTCTCTACCAATTAAGCTCGTCAAGCCAACCAAGATCTTCTGCTCCTGGCCGCCGTATAAGGGCGGCTTCGGCCAAATCCTTTCGGTTGAGGCAAAGTCCGATGTAAGGACAGCTGCTACACGGGTTCTGCGGAAAGCGAATGCCAGAGTGCGGCAAAAACTCGGCAGATTCGATTCGCCGGATCGTGTCTTCGACCAAATGGCCGAACTCGCGCCGCTGTTCGTCACTGATCGTTGTACGAAGGTATTGAATCTCGACCAGGCGTTTGCGGACAAATACGACCTGGGCGACTTCGGAGATGCCGGTGATCCAGGAATAACAAACCAGCTGCGGATCGAGCGAAAGCAATCCTTGCGGTTCTTCCGGGTAGCGGCTGGAGGTGGTTTTCCATTCCAATAAACACCCGGTTCCGTCGAGTTTGCCAATGGCATCGATATAGGCCACGAATTCGCTATTTGCTGAGATTGGTCGAGTGAACTTGATCTGCAGACCTCGCCGTGGCTGACGGATACGGACACGATTGTCCTGACAAAAGCGATCGAGGAGTTGAATGCCTTTTTCGAGCATGCGATCCCAGCTGTCGCCATTCGTGTAATGCAGGCTCTGGTTCTGATAAGTCTGCCATTCCCGAAACAGCACTTCGGCCGCATCCTGTCGAAGGAAGTAGGCGCCCAGCGCTCGTTCGAAGGCACGGCCAAAGAGCATGGCGGCACGAGTGTCCTTCTCTTGCCAGCCATCGAGATAGCGGTGACGATATCTTCGAGGGCAGGTCAGATAGTGGCTGAGCTGGGTGTAGCTGTAGATCATGTTCAGGCAACCTCAGATCCTGGAGCTGTTGCCGGCGAGACGACGGCAGGTGACAGATCCGGCCACTGGCTGGCTGGAGCGAACCCCTCGAGATTGACGAACGTACTGCCATTTATGACGACATGGCCGATCTTGACCACACCTTGAAGTCCAGCCAAGCTCTTCTCATCGATCTCGTCTTGCCCGAGCAGATCGGTGTCATAGCCGAAATCACGGAGAAACCAGTTCAATTTCCAAAGGGCTCGGCGAGTGCAGTAAATCCGACCTGTAATGGAGCGCCCCGCGAAATGCCGAGGCTCAAGTACAGCAAGCCGAAGAACATAGAAAGGCTTGTCGATATGCCAGCGATATTGGGCACGAGCGACGCGTGCCAGATAAAGGCTGTCTGGAAGAAGGACGCTCCCGGCGGGATCGGCTTCGTGTAGGCCCTCGATGTGGCGCTTCACGCGGCACCTGCTTTGGAATTGCCATAGCTATTGAGCTGACAGAGCAATTCGCTGCGGTCTTTTTCGGCCCGTTCACCCAGATGAGCGACAAATTTCTCGACCTGCTCGCGAGTGGCATCACGCAGTTCTTTCACAGCGCAGAACTCGGTCGCGTAGAATTTAACGGCTGCTGCATCGAGTTGATGGTGACGAATGAGCTGACAAAGCCGATCCCGTAACGTGGGCCCGCCAAAGTTTCCATTGCCGTTGGCAGGTTGCGCGGCCTTTTTTAACTCTGGACCGGAACGAGTTTGCCTATTTAATGAACCGATCTCCTCCACCGAGCAGGTTCCGATTCCATATGCTTTGCGTAATGCCCGATTGACTGCGCGAGTTTCGGCAACTCGCATCTCGGCACCATGAAGTAAAGGAGGAATGTTTGAACGATCCGCATCGCCGAATCCGACGAACCCAAGACAAGTTTTCGATTTGTAGACAGTCGCCTCGAATGCCCAACGCTGTGAAGCAGGATCACAAAAGTTGGAAAGAGGTGTAACGCGAATGCCTGCGCAGCGGCTTCGACGGGCTAGCCCTAACAGACCGGCGTGTGTGATGTACCAGCCATTATCCAGAAACATAAGGTCACCATTGGCAATCGAAAACTTGAACTGCTCTGTCAGTTGGCCCAAACTCTGAAATGCAGCGGGACCCAATGCACTGCCCCACAACGTTCTTGCATATTTCCTATTTTTTCGACTGAGTTTAGTTTCTTTCATTACATTATAATTGTACATTACAATTATAATGTATTCAATTAGAAACTTCTTAATTTTGGCCAGTAAAATAGGGGGCTCGACTATGGAGCTTAACGGCTTGTCCGGCGTGCTTCCTTAAGTGCAGCGGATGCAACAAAGCTGCTTTTGCTTACCTTTTGCTGCTTTGCCGCTTTCTCGATCTCGTGCTCTTCCTGCTCAGTGTAGTAGGAAGTAATCGCTTTTCTGACGACCGTCGCCAGCTTGCGCCGTTTGAAGGTGGGTGAATATCTCACAAAAGCTGATCGTAACACCGCCCCACAACGGAGATACTGTGGTTCGTGACTTTGGGACTCAATTCTGTTACTACGGAACTACATCGAGGGAGGCGGGACGCGGCAAAACGCGGGTACCCGTCTTAGCGAAGTCCCTTTGCTGCTCGACGGCCAGAGACAGCGAAGGGCAGAAACAATTTCCGCAGCCGCCAGCGTATTGCTTATCGGAGGTTCAAACGCTTTTACTAAACGAAGCCAATAAGTGCTGCGTCGTCAAAGAGGACACGTTCGTCATACGCCCGAATTTTGTGAGATAGCAAGTTGTTTTCTGATCTCTCTAGTAGTGGTTGGAGGGGATTGATCTACCGCCCGTCTGTGCCATTGGTAGGTCTTCAGACATGAGCGGGTAGAGGAGCTTAAGCAAAGAGAAAGGGCCGCGACATCGGTTGCGTTCTAGCCGTCAGCTCCTACGAGGGAGTCAGCAGCGTGGATGCGCGCACCGTCGCAGCCCTTGATGTGATCACCGCTTTTGCGGCTCCAAGCCCCGGCTGCTCCTCGCAGGGCAGTCGGTTTCTTTCAGGTTTGGTGGCTCGATGAGTTACCTCTTCGAGCGGGTCACCCGGCCTACTTTGGATCGCTCAACATTACTTGGATCGATCCTTTCGGCTGCCGGCAGTTTTCACTTTAGCCGTCGCGAATCGGGAAATGCTGTGACGAGCGTCACAAGTTTTTGAACTGATGTATACATTTCTGTGGAAAATGCCGGGCGTCGCCGCGCTCGCGCCCGCTCTTGTTTTCGCTGGGGTGGAGCGATTTCTTTCGGACGACTCCCGGCCATTTGTTCTGTCTTTAGCGCAGCGTGCTAGAGAATGCTGTGACTAACCCGCATTATCTTTTGCAATGGCGTATCTTGGCGCATTACTTGCACGGTGACCACTTGCTGCATCTCGGCAGCTGATATATCACACCCCCGCCGTATGGGTGAACCGCACGATTTTTCGCGACTGCGCGACCCCACGGCTGCCCGCAATTAGGTCGTCGGACATGACAAGCTCGTTAATGTCGGCAAAGCATATCACTCTGTGTCTTCAACGATGTCCGCCAAGGTAGGATCGGTGGCGATGCGCGTGCCGTTTTATTCGGAAGTTGCCGGCCGGAAAAAATTGAGTGAAACGCTTGGCCGCAATATTTCGAGGGGGGCGGGCAGATCTTCAATGGTCAGACTCGGGGTATAGCCATCCGTAACTCATCCGAGTGATCGACGACGAAGCTGGTAAAGTCACATTCCCTTGTAATCGCAATCACAGACCGGTTGTCCATCCACCGGCAGAATACACCCCATGCGCAATCGCATCCGGCGAAGTGCATTGTGACCTTAAGAGGGCAGGTATGTTACCTCTTGGCCTTCCTTCGAATCCACAGGTCCGACTGTCAGCATTGCAATTCTCGCTACACCTGCGGCTGGGGTGAAACGATTAAACGGATTCGGGAATTGAATTCGACAATGCGGGCAGACACTGTCAGGAGCACGGGTCACGAACGTAGGACAAACGTAAGGCGAGTTTCCTGAATGAAAAATATTGTATTGTCATCTTCCCAGGATCTCGCTCCCTCGAGTCCTGGCAAGTCAGCATTTGTTTGAGCGACAACAATACTGTTCTCAAGGAGACTGAGAAATGAAGAATTCGTTTATTGCCGTACTGGCAATCGTTATCTTTGCACTGGTAGGCTCAAACCTCTGTTCAGCCCAAACTGCAGCTGATCTCTTTAAGTCGAAATGTGCAATGTGTCATGGACCCGACGGTAAGGGTCAAACTGCGATGGGAAAAAACTTGAACATTCGCGATTTAGGATCGACCGAGGTACAGAGCCAGTCGGATGCCGACCTGAGCAAAATCATCACCGATGGAAAGGGGAAAATGCCCAAGTATGACGGCAAACTGACGAGCGACCAGATCACCGATCTAGTGAAGTATATCCGCACTCTGAAAAAGTGAAAAGTTTCGGAGCCAACTCAGCATGGGCTGCTGATGGCTGGCAATCTTGCAAATGGTCTTTAAGGACATAGCAGTCCGGCTCCTCGCGGAGCCGGGTCCAATTCTTCTCTAATTTGTGATTCCTACCAGCAGGGCGTACGTTTTTCAAGCGGCAAAAATTTTCGGACCTCATGCCCCGTGTAGACTTGTCGCGGTCGCGCTATCTTTTGCTCCGAATCGGTCAGCATCTCCTGCCATTGCGCTAGCCAGCCAACCGTACGCGGGATGGCGAATAACACTGTGAACATGTCGGGTTTAAAGCCCATGGCTTGGTAAATAATCCCGGAATAAAAGTCCACGTTGGGATAGAGCTTCCGTTTGATAAAGTAATCGTCTTCCAGCGCAATGCGCTCCAACTCCAACGCGATCTCCAGCTTTGGATTGCGCCCCGTCACCTCGAACACCTGCTCCGCCGTGCGCTTAATGATTTTGGCACGCGGATCATAATTCTTGTAAACGCGGTGACCGAAGCCCATCAGCTTGCTATGCCCTTCCTTGCATTTCTTTATATAGGTGGGTACGTTTTCTATTGAGTCAATTTCGTCAATCATCCTGAGGACTTCTTCGTTTGCCCCACCGTGGAGAGGGCCGGCAAGGGCTGCGGCGGCTGCGGCTGTAGTCAGGTAAGGATCGGCATGTGCACTGCCTACAGCGCGCATCACATTCGTACTACAGTTCTGCTCGTGATCCGCGTGCAAGATAAACAGAACATCGAGCGCACGCGCTAACACTGGATTCGCCACGTATTTCGGCTCGACCATTTTGAATAACATATTCATGAAGTTCTCTGAATAGTTGAGGTCATTATCTGGGTAAACGTAGGGGAACCCTAAACTATGCCGATATGACATCGCTGCGATCGACGGCATCTTTCCAATCAATCGTTTGACCTGCAGCAAGCGGTTGCTGGGATCGCTGATCGCTTTTGCATCTGGATAGACAGTGGAAAGTGCCGCCACTGTCGTCACGAGCATGGCCATCGGATGGGCGTTATAGCGAAATCCCTCCATGAACTTCTTCGTCGTTTCGTGCAACATCGTGTGGTGCGTGATCTGGCCTACCCAGTTCTGCAGTTCAGTTTCGGTGGGAAGATCTCCGAAGAGAATTAGATAGGCGACCTCAAGGAAAGTGCAGTGTTCGGCCAGTACTTCGATGGGGTACCCGCGATAGCGCAGAATGCCGCGTTCCCCGTCAATGAATGTAATTTTACTCCGACACGATGCTGTGTTTAGGAAAGCAGGATCATAGGTCATGAGTCCAAAATCTTTCGGGCAGGTTTTGATTTCTCGCAGGTCCATTGCCCTGATTGTTCCGCTCTCAATCGGAACGGTATACGTCTGGTTAGTACGATTATCGGTAATTGTGAGGGTGTCTTGACCCACGGCAGCTATCTCCCTTCCTACTCTGGTATGTTGCAAGCAAAGCTAGTGCGCAGATGCCGTAAAGGAGAGTGAAGTTTTCTCCGGCCAGGGAGGCAGCAATTTCACCAGCACCCATAAAATAATAAATGGCAGCATCGTCAGTGCAACCGCAACTAACAGGCCCTCACGAGTGATCAGACCTAACTTGTAAGTTGTGTATCCCAGGAAACTCTTCGAAAAAAGCTGCCCACCGACCACGACATTCCACCGCATTGCAAAAATGCCAACCAGCGTCAGGAGTCCTGCAACTGCATATACGCCTTTCCGGAGTTCCTCGCCCACATGTATTACCTGAGTTATGGCAAGGAGGACAATGGGGGTAACCGTGCCCAGAATGATCTGCACTACAATCTGCGACATATAAAGCTTAGTGTGAACCATGAAATCTAAACTGCGGAATGACTCATCAGCCTCATAGATACGATGAATCAAGTCGAGCATTTCCAAAGTAAAATCAATGATGAATGTGTAAAACAGATATCGTGCGACGGTGTCGACACAATTCATGTCGATGGTCTGCTTCCGTAACCACGTTAGTAGCATGTAAAGGAGCATTACGAGCGCGATGCCCGAAACCATCGCTGAGAAAATAAATACCACCGGCATGAGCGGCGTAGACCACCACGGATTCGCCTTGATTGAACCAAATATAAATCCGACGTATCCGTGCAGCAGGAATGCCGAGGGGATGCCGATCAGTGTAATGAGCCACCCCATTCGTTCGTCCACCTGAAGTGCACGTGTACTAATATTATTCGAACCGAGTGTCATCATCCGATAGAGGAATCGTGTCCATCCCTTGCTCGACCGCGCCTGCAACACGATGTCACGGCGGTAGTCGAGCCAGATCTCGAATACCAAGACTGCCAACAGATACCAGAGATATACGAATCCAAACATTGCCATCGCGGAGGTTCGGTGTGGCGTTAAGTACATTTCGTAGGAACGCTCAGGATGTCCAAGGTGAAGTTGGAGCGGCAAGGGAGCCACAAGAAGGAAGGCAAGTGCGGTTAACAACGCGAGTCGATATGTCGGCCTAACCGCTTGTACACGAAAGATGCGCTCCAATGAAGCAAGAATAAATGCGCCCGCGACCAGCCCCGTGAGGAACGGATAGAGCACGATCAGCACACTCCATTGGAGCTCCACTTCGTTCGGGTACATGAATCCGTCCACACCAGGCATAATGGCCTCCTTATCTCACCGAACCATCCAGGTTGTTGTAGAAGACTTTGGCATGCGTGGCCATTTGGGGTTTTAGTATCTGAACGCTGTGTGTCTTCAGGAACTCATGAATCGGGTCGTTGGGATTCTTCAAATCCACCAGTTGGCGGGCTCCGGTCGGGCAAGCTTCGCAGCAGGCTGTGGTCAGACCTTTGGTGATTCGGTGATAGCAAAGCGTGCACTTCTCCGCGACCTTTTTCTTAGGATTGATGAAACGGCAGCCGTAAGGGCATGCCTGAACGCAGTAACGGCAACCCAGACAGTACTTTTGGTCCACCAGCACCACACCATCAGGGCTAATGAAAGTTGCGCCTACCGGACAAACCTGTGTGCATGGTGAATCAGCGCAATGGTTGCAGAGCTTAGGTACGAAGAAGTTCTTTCCGTTTTTCTCGTCGCGCGGCGGAAACCCTTCCTTGCCGCCATCAGGCGAGTCCACATGCGGATTTTCGATGTCGTAGTCTGTTACATGGTACCGTTCCACCCAGGTGCGAAAATACCCATCAGGAACATCGTTTTCTGCCTGGCACGCTCGCACACAATTTCCGCAGCCGATACACTTAGTCAAATCTATGAGCATTCCCCACCAGTGCTCAGAAATGTTGTAATTCGGTGAAGCTGCGGGTGATTCTGCAAGCACATATTTCCACGCGACCGTAGCCGCTGGTAACAGGAGCAGAAGATGCCTGCGGGTGACAATCATTTCTGCGCTCCTTCGATCGCGGGATTGTGTGGTTGGTGGCAGGTGTTGCAGGGGATACCGGACGAGTGCTCGACCGAAACCACTTGTGGGAAATCTTTCGGTTTCGCGATGTTCGCTTCATGACAACGGACACACAAAAGGGCGATATCAAGCTTCGCAGGCGTGAAGGCTGCTGGGTCGTCGGCGTGCTGAGCCAAAGGACCGTGGCAGGCTTCGCAGTTGACGCGAACATGTTTGCCGATTCTCTTCTTTTCAAGTATGTCGCCGTGACAGGTTTCGCAGGTTTGGTGACCAGCATAGTGCGGAGCGCGACTGGCGGTCTCGTGGATCGCATTCCCACGGTAATGGCCATATTGTCCGAAACTCTTGGGCACCATATAGCTACGCAGTGCCACAAAGGCCAACCCTCCAACAACGAAAACAGCAGCCAGTCGAAAAAGATGCCCGGAGTCTTTGAAATCGTTTATCACGTGATTGTTAAATATCGCAACATGTCACAGCATCGCTATGCGCTTCATCACCTTATGCCCGTACCGATATCACAACTGCGGGTGATGTCATTTAGGCTGGCTGTAACTGGTAAGGCGATCTGAAAACTCCAGGAGAAATACAGCGTTAAGAAGCGAGCGGTATTACTTTTGAGCAGAGCGGTCATGTAGCGAGCATATCTTCACAGGCAAGTCTTTTCATTCCTTGATTACTAGTCACACGCATGGGTGTCGCAGGTCACAGCACAGAAGTTTAGGTGTACCCATAATTGTTGCCCAACCATGGTGGTTCAGCAGTTACTCAATGGTCGAGGAACTTTATGCGAACATCCGCTTTGCGACAGCACGCGACATCCTGACGGCGTTAGTGGATGTTTCAGAATGAGAGGTTTGTGATGGAAGTCTCATTCTACAAGTACGTGTTTTTTATTCTTATGGCGATTGCGGCCCTGGGCCTTCTAGGCATAGTCGGTATGTTTGCGTGGGTTGCGCTAAGAGCGACATGGGCATGGCTCCGCACACATTGCAAACCAACCATTAAGCCCGCCTAAGTTAGGTACATGGGATCCTGGGATAGTGAGGGTAGCCCGATGCTTGCATTGCCCCCCACCGGCTTTTTTAAGCCGTAGCCGCTTACCACCTTAGGAGCTACTGTGCATGTGACTTTTTCTGGAAGCAAGCTGGTTTACTGCTTCATGCAGCTGAGTCAGATCAGTGAGTGGCATTCCTCCAGCAAGTATCGCGTCGCCTTCCTTAAAGGCATGCTTTGACGCTTTTGTGGCATCGGGTAAAAGATGATAGGCAGCGATGGTGCTATTACTTGCATCGAGTAAGCCCAGCAATAAAAGATTCTTACGCTCGTCCGGCGGCGCCGGATGAAAAAACCACTCGAGTTCTCCCGTCCTTGTTGCTCGCGATCTGCAGATTGATATTGAAATAGTGAAGTTCGGCTCGAGCTGCACTCGTGGTCGTTTGTTCCCCTTGGAACAGTGCACGGAAATGGTTCTCTGAAAGACAGTACTCAGCTGATTAATCAACTCGGTGCGTAGACGATATGTGTGTTGGCGATGATGACTTCCCGTAAAAGCGTTTGTGCACGGCTTATACCCAATCAGTTTATAGATACGTCGGAAACTACCGAAGTGCTGGTGAAGTGTTAGCAGGGAAGGCATTCCTGGGGTCTGTTTAACAAGTCGTTCTGATAACCGTCCTTCCTTCGCGAGCAGCCATTTAAGTTTACTTAGCAGCTCGGAATCGCGTGGTTGGGCAATCGAGCAGGCGTGATCTCCAAATTCAGTCATAATCTCTAGGCGAGTTCGTTCTTCGTCGCAGGCATCGGGCGCAGCTACAAACCTACTTCCACATCCGTGACACACTCCGGCGATGACTCGTCCAGCTTTGCGCACGAACGTCAGCTTTTCAACTTGCGACAACATTCTGTGTCCTCCGGTTGAGCACGAGAACGGCAATTATCTTCGCGATGATTTCTTTGGTTTTGCGTGAAGGATCTATGATCAATACTCTCTCGTTTGCCTCAGCTTGCCTCGGCGTGTTAATTGAAGCGATATTCTGCGGTCCGGAGAATTCGTCTTTAAAACTGCGGTCCGGCGAACGCATGTAAATAAATTTTACTGACGGCAGGTTGGTTCCGAGCAGCTTACGCTCTTGCGCCGACAACTCCCAGCAAGAAACGATTACGTCGTGCCAGTTGTACACCCAGTATTGCAAGGCTGCAGATAATGCTTCTAAGCGCGTACGGTTTGCACATTGCCTGTTCAGTGGTAAGCCATGCACATAGGTGAGAGGAAGTTCATCAGCGTTTGCGAATTCCCAGTCCAATACAATTGCCAGCATACGGGCTAAGCTACTGCGCTCGGAGGGCTCCGCACCCATAACAAAAATGATCATGCGCTCTCTCCTTCCTGGGGCGGCATGATTACTCTTCACCTAGTAACATGCCAGCAATCGCTAATGCCATTCCCATAACAGCAAGCCAGACCAAAAGTGGAATCAACCAACTGCTTGTGAAAAGCGATACTTCACTTCGCCAATTGGTGAAAGGATGCAACTTCGAATAGGAGTAGTGGTGATTCATAATCACCCTCCTCAAACAGACCTGTTAAATCGCGAACAAAGGCTCGCTGAGCCTGCGGTGCTCTCGTGCCGAGGTCGAATGCACATAAGAGGAGGTCACCGCTGGAAGGAAGACAGCTATCAAATGCAACGGTCTTTGCCGTCGAATAATCCTGCACTTCATCGCCGCACCCCCGTTTCAATTCAGTGAGAAACCGGTACGGACTAAACGAGAGACTGGCCGCAGGCCGCATGTGCCGAAAGCAAGCCAGAATTAGCTCATCTAGATCAGACTTATGCTCCTCAACATCACTGAAATTCAGTGATAACGGTCACCATTTCCGGTGATTACTCAGTCCCACACATCCTGCGTAAGAAGCTTTCAGATCGGCAATAAGCGCCTTTTTGCGTGGGACGGTATTCTCATCTTCTGGTTTCGTTTATGGCCGTCATTTGTCACTTTTTTCCGGGCTAGTTGTCACCGGTCTTTGTGATGAAGATCACTGCTGCCTTGTGTTGGGTTAAATGCGCGTACAGCAATGCCTTCAACGAAACCGCGTAAGCTTCAGTACCTCTAGTTCACTTCAGACATCGCTTTTCGCTCACGAGAAGGGGTGATCACAATCACTGCACGAGCATGATCAGTGGGCCGATAAGTGAAACCACGTTCGCAAACAGACCACCTGAAATGCCCAGGGCGAACGGCGATCTGAGCACGATGCTCTAGACCGATTTGACGAGCGTGATATGAGCGCGAACCTCGCGATGATCAGCGACGGGAAAAAGTTCATGTGGGATGGGCAGCTCTATTCAACAAAAGAAAAGGCGGCTGAGACAGAGCAATCCTACCGCAAGGACAATTTCGACGTTCGAGTGGTGCAACAAGAAGGAATGTTTCTCATTTACACCAGACGAGTTGTAAAGCAAGCACCTGTCGCGTCGTAGTGGGGCCCCCGCTAGGGGGTGAAAAATGGCAAGCGGTATATTGCCGGTTGTGAGCGATCCGACACTGCTGGGGAATATTCGGCAGTACGGAAAATTCGACAGTGCAGCGTGCTATCAGTGTGGTACCTGCACAATCTCTTGCGAACTGGTCTCAGGTTCCGTAACTTTCCCCCGAAAAAGCATTCGCCACGCTCTGTTCGGATTAAGAGGCCCGTTATTGGCTAGCCTCGATCCTTGGATCTGTGAGGATTGTGGCGATTGTTCCATCGCTTGCCCGCGCCAAGCAGAGCCCAGAATTTCAATGGCCACGCTGAGGCGGTTCCTCGCTGCCCACTACGACTGGACTGGGATGGCCTCAAGGCTTCTTACTTCGCGTACCTGGTATCTGGGCTCACTCCTCTTTGTAGGGCTTCTGGTCATCGGCCTGATCCTTTGCTACCACCTCTGGTACGTGGGATTGAGCTTTTCGCAGCTATCGACACCACTCGGCCTCGAGCACATGTTTCCGCTGATGACCTATTACACGGTTACAGTGATACTCCTGCCGGTTCTGCTGTTGTTCTCGCGGATTTTCCGTATCTGGCGGCTCAGGATGGGTGAGCGCAGAATCCCGATCTCAACCTACGGTCGCCAGCTTTGGATTTATATCCGCGAATCGGCGACTGCTTCCTTGCTCCACAAATGCCCGGAGCACCAGCGATGGATGGGGCACTGGATGCTGGCCGCGGGTACGACAATCATGTTGGCCATAAAACTGTTCGGCTTACGCTGGTTCCAGACGGACAATATCTATCCTTTCTATCACCCGCAACGAGTGCTGGGTTATCTGGCCGCTGCGCTGATTCTTTACGGAATCGGGGGCATTCTTTGGGGACGATACCGCGCCGAGAAGGAGATATATAAGGAGACTCGTTTTCCGGACTTGGTCCTCCCCGTCCTGCTTCTTCTGACCGTACTCACCGGTCTGGTGGCACATGTCTCTCGCTATCTGGGCTTTGGCCTTACCTGCCATTTTGCGTACGGAGTACACGTAATCTTTGCCACTCCAATGCTCGTCGTCGAAATGGCTTTCGGCAAATGGGCTCACATGATTTATCGGCCCTTGGCCATTTACTTCCAAGCAGTGAAGGACCAGGCTGAAGAAAAGGCAGCCTCTGTTCAGGAGGGCGTTACATATGCGGCCTGAGCAATCGCAGCCATGTACGGTTGGCGCTGCGTTGGTGGTCGGCGGCGGCGTCGGCGGCATGCAGGCAGCCCTGGATTTGGCCAGCGCCGGCATCAAGGTTTATCTCGCCGACAAGAAAGCTGCCATCGGCGGGGTGATGGCGCAACTGGACAAAACCTTCCCAACCAATGACTGCGCCATGTGTACGTTGGCCCCGCGGCTGGTCGAGATCGGCAGGCACAAGGACATTGAAATTCTCACCTTGAGCGAGGTAGAGCGCATCGAGGGCCAGCCCGGAAATTTCACGGTCACGATCAAAAAGCAGCCGCGCTTCATTGACGAAACCCAATGCACCGGCTGTGGCGCGTGCACCGAGGCATGTCCTGTCACGCTTCCGTCGGAATTCGATCAGGGTCTGGGCGAGCGCAAAGCGATTTACCGTCCGTTCCCGCAAGCCGTTCCCAACATCTTCACGATCTCTCGTCGCGGGACCGCACCCTGCCACGATGCCTGTCCCGTTCATCAGGGAGCCCAGGCTTACGTGGCGCTGATTGCGCAGGGACGCTTTGATGAAGCGCTGCGCGTCATTTTGCGGGACAATCCACTCCCGTCTATCTGCGGCCGGGTCTGCACCCACCCCTGCGCCGCCGCCTGCACTCGCGGTAAGGTGGACGACCCGCTGAATCTGCCTGCATTGAAGCGCTTTGTCACGGACCTTTATCCCAATTACAAGCTGCCCCAGCCTGTGGTTCCCGACCGACCGGAAAAGGTCGCCATTATAGGTTCCGGACCGGCCGGGCTGGTCTGTGCCTATCAGCTCCGCCAACAAGGTTATCGGCCCACCATCTTCGAGGCGCTGCCAACCGCGGGCGGAATGCTGGCGGTGGGGATTCCTGGATTCCGCCTCCCGCGACGATTCCGTCAGGCTGAAATAGACAGGCTGTGCGAGATCGGGATTCAGATCAAGCTGAATTCCCCCGTAGGCCGCAATGGGATTTCCCTCAAACAGCTGCAAGAAGATTTTGCGGCCATCTTCATTGGTATCGGTGCTCATGTCGAGCGCAAGCTGAACATTGCTGGAGAAGACCTGCCCGGGGTCATCGGCGGCATCGACTTCCTGCGCCGAGTTAATCTCAGGAAACCCGTGACACTGGGTCGGAAGGTGATGGTGATTGGCGGTGGGAACTCTGCGCTGGACACCGCACGCACGGCGCTTCGCAAAGGAGCAGAGCAAGTCACAGTCGTCTATCGCCGTACCCGCGCCGAGATGCCTGCCGATCCACGTGAGGTCGAAGACGCGGAGCGCGAAGGCATCAAGTTGATGCTGTTGGTCGCTCCCAAGTCTTTCAAAGCTGGGCCGAATGGACACGTGGCTGGGCTTGAATGCCAGAAGATGAAACTGGGCGCGCCGGACGCCAGCGGGCGACCTGCTCCCGTGCCCATCCCGTTCTCCGAGTTCACCCTCCCATGCGACACAGTCATCGCCACGATCGGCCAGTCTCCGGATGTGGGCGCTTTGGGAGAGCGTTTAGGACTGGAAACCACAAAATGGGGAACGCTCAAAGCTGATCCGCTGACCCTCGAAACTGGGTTGCCGGGAGTGTTTGCCGGTGGCGACTGCGTAACCGGGCCGGACGTTGTGATCCATGCCGAGCTTGCCGGCAAGAAAGCTGCAACCTCGATCGATCGCTGGCTCAATCACCAGGACTTGCGCAGCGGCCGTGAATTGGAAGGGCCGTATCACACTGAGTACGTTGTAGATACCAGCGGGGTACTGATGCAACGTCAGATCCCGGTAGCATCCCTCGATCCAGCGACTCGGGGAAGAACGTTCGCCGAGGTGCACGTTGGCTACACCGAGGCAGAAGCGATTGCCGAGGCCAAACGCTGTCTCGCCTGCGGGATTTGCAGTGACTGTCATCTTTGCGAGACCGCCTGCCAGGCCCATGCGATCAACTATTTACAGCGGGAACAGAGGATTGAGCTGAAGGTCGGGGCCGTCGTCCTTGCTCCGGGTTACGAAATCTTCGATGCACATTTGAAGAAAGAGCTGGGCTATGGGCGTTTCCCCAATGTCATTACCTCCCTGGAGTTCGAGCGCATCCTGTCGGCCTCCGGCCCTTTTTCCGGGCGCGTGTTGCGGCCGCACGATCGCGACGAACCGAAGCGCATCGCCTTTCTCCAGTGTGTCGGTTCGCGGGACGCCGAGCACGACTACTGCTCTTCGGTCTGCTGCATGTACGCAACCAAGGAAGCCATCATCGCCAAAGAACATCTCGGCGAAGGTCTGCAGTCCGACATCTTCTTCATGGATATGCGTGCATTCAGCAAAGGCTTCGAGCAGTATTACCGCAGGGCGCAAGAGCTCGGTGTGCGGTATATCCGTTCTCGCGTGCCAAAGATTGAGGAAGTCCCCGGCACGCGGAACCTGCTGGTCAGGTATCTGGGCGAAAACGACAAGAAGCTCACGGCCGAATACGACTTGGTCGTGCTATCGGTGGGCATGCAGCCGCCCAAGGATGTCAACAAGCTGGCCGAACGCTTCGGCATAGCGCTGAATTCTTTCGCTTTCTGCCAGACATCCGTATTCAACCCGGCGGAATCCTCGCGCGAAGGGATCTATGTCGCGGGCCCGTTTACTGAACCGAAAGACATCCCCGAAACCGTCATGCAGGCATCGGCGGCGGCCTCACAGGCACTTGCCCTACTGAAGGACAGCCGTGGGACGCTCATTACGCCCAAGCGATATCCAAGCGAGAGAGCGATTACAGGTGAGGAGCCGCGCATCGGGGTTTTCGTCTGTCACTGCGGAACGAACATCGCGGGAGTAGTCAATGTACCCTCAGTGGTCGAATACGCAAAAACTCTGCCCGATGTAGTTTATGTAGAAAACAATCTTTACACCTGCTCCAATGACACGCAGGAACGAATCAAGCAGATTATCAACGAACACCAGCTGAATCGCGTGGTGGTAGCATCCTGTACGCCTCGGACACACGAGCCCCTGTTCAGGAATACGCTGCGCGAGGTTGGGCTCAATCCCTACCTTTTTGAGATGGCTAACATTCGCGATCAATGTTCCTGGGTCCATATGCACGAACCAGAGGCAGCGACCGAAAAGTCGAAGGACCTGGTGCGAATGGCCGTTGCCAAAGCCCGGCTTCTGGAGCCGCTCTCGCGGCGATCGGTGAAGGTCAATAAGTCGGCGCTAGTGATCGGAGGTGGCCTCGCGGGGATGACGGGTGCGCTAGCCATTGCCAATGAGGGGTTCGACGCCTATATCGTGGAAAAAGAAAATGAGCTTGGTGGCAATCTTAGAAACATTCACTGCCTGCTCAATGGCGAGAAGCCACAAGCCGAACTCCAGCGCCTACGCGAAACAATTCGGCAGAATAACAAAGTTCACGTGTTCGCCGGCGCGACCGTCGGCGGCATCGATGGAACGATCGGCGACTTTCGAACCAGCCTCTTCGTAGATGGACAATCCACTGAGATAGAACACGGAGTCGTCATCGTCGCCACTGGCGCTGCAGAATACAAGCCGACCGAATATCTGTACGGGGAGGACGACAGGGTCCTAACCCAGCGGCAGCTTGAACAGCAATTGGCATCGAGCGATCGGTTCAGTAAAGGAAACGGCTCAGAGAAAACGGTTGTAATGATCCAGTGCGTCGGCTCGCGCGACAGCGATCACCCCTACTGTTCGCGGGTTTGCTGTACTGAGGCCATCAAGAATGCATTGCGCATCAAAGCAGTCTCCCCGCAAACGCATGTTTACGTTCTGTACCGAGATATACGCACTTATGGCTTGAAGGAAAGCTACTACACGAAAGCCCGCCAGCAAGGCGTCGTCTTCATCCGCTACCAGGAAGATCGCAAGCCTGAGGTGAAGCGCAATAGCCGGGCGCTAGATGTTTTTGTGTTCGATAACACGTTGCACATGGAGATCATGATCCCGGCCGACCTCGTTGTGTTGTCGGCGGGAATTCGGCCGCATCCGGAGAACCGCGCACTCGCGCAACTCCTCAAGATTCCTTTAAATGCCGAAGGGTTTTTCCTCGAAGCGCATATGAAGCTGCGACCTGTGGATTTCATGACAGACGGAGTATTTCTGTGCGGCCTGGCACACTCACCCAAGACTATTGAGGAATCAATAATCCAGGCCCAGGCGGCAGCCGCGCGCGCCGCGAGAATCCTCGCCCAGGACAGCATCGAGATGGAAGCTAACATCTCCGAAGTTGTGGATGCCAATTGCGACGGCTGCGCTTATTGCGTCGACACCTGTCCTTACAAGGCGATCACATTGCTCGAGTACATGTGGCAGGGACAAGTCAAGAAAATCGTCGAGACCGATGAAACCATGTGCAAAGGTTGCGGCTGCTGTCAGGCCACCTGTCCCAAGAAGGGCGTACTGATTCGCGGATTCACCCTCGATCAAATCCAAGCGCAGATTCATGCTGCTTTGGGAGTGGCGTAATGAGCGATACCTTTGATCCATTGATCGTGGCACTGTGCTGCAACTGGTGCTCCTACACTGGCGCAGACCTGGCAGGTGTTTCTCGTATTCAGTACCCGCACAACGTTCGCATCGTCCGGGTGATGTGTTCCGGAATGGTGCACCCCAACTTGGTAATGGACGCCTTTGCTAGCGGCGCGGACGGCGTTCTTATGTGCGGCTGCCATCCTGGAGATTGCCATTATCAGGAAGGCAACTATAAGGCGGAGAAACGGGCCGAAGCCATTCGACTCATGCTTTCGGACTTCGGTATTGAAGAAGAGCGCTTTCGCCTGGAATGGGTTTCCGCCGCCGAAGGGCCGAGGTTCGCACAAGTTGTGCGGGAATTTACGGACCAAATACAGATGTTAGGAGCCAGCCCGTACAGAACACACTGAATGCGTGCCTGCGCTCAGGATGGCTCAGAATATGTCTACTTTGTAAGAGATAAAAACGAAGCAGCAATAATTCAAAGTTCGGTAGGGAGGTGCAGCATGGCAGCTCGACTTGCCGAAGAGTGGTTTGCCATATGCGGAGGTTGCGAAGTAACGATCCTCGATATTGGTGAACCGCTCCTCGACGTATTGAAGCAAGTAGAAATCGTGCACATGCCAGTTCTGATGGATCACAAGTTGTTTGGTCAAACTGGCGAAAACGCAGAAATGGAAATCCCGGCGGCGGATGTCGGGCTGATATCGGGAGGAATCCGCAGTGAAGAGCACAAGAAACTGGCACAAGAGATGCGGAAGAAATGCAAGATCCTGATTTCTCTGGGTTCCTGTGCCTGTTTTGGTGGGATTCCTGCCCTAGCTAACCAGTTCACAACCGAAGAAATGGTTGAAAAGGTCTATCGCGGCAGCGTGACCACGGAAAAGAATGGCCTACCGCGCGAGCAGATTCCAGCTTTGACCGATCGAGTCTATGCTGTACACGAAGTAGTCAAAGTAGATGCATTCTTGCCCGGGTGTCCAACCACACCGGAGATGGTCGCCAATGCACTCCTCGCACTTCTCCAAGGCAAGCCTCTGCCGCCGTTGGCTTCCAAGAGTGTGTGCGACGAGTGTCCGACTAAGCGCGAGAAGAAAGCTGTATCGACGCTCAAACGCCGTTTCGATTCGCCGCAGTTTACGCCTGGAGCGCCTCTCAGCGAAATGCGTTGTCTGATGGAGCAAGGCTTCCTCTGCCACGGTCCGGCAACTCGAGCCGGTTGCGGTGGTAGCGACGGCGTACCTCGGTGTATCCGTGCGTACATGCCCTGTGAGGGCTGCTTTGGTCCGCTTTCGGACAAATCCAACCCGATGGTGGACATGATGGGAGCACTCTCTTCCATTGGGCTCGACCCCAAGCAGATTCCGGATCGGGCCGCAACTTTTAACCGTTTTGCTGGCGCTGGCCGTCTCCGGCCGACGCCCCGGAGGTGATCCATGACCGCAAAGACACTGGTAATTCAACCTGTCACCCGCATCGAAGGTCACGCCAAGGTGACCATTCAACTCAATGATGCCGGCAATGTGGATACCGCCCGGGTCAACGTCATCGAACTGCGTGGCTTTGAGAAGTTCTGTATAGGACGTCCGGTGGAGGACATGCCACGTATCACGCCGCGCATTTGCGGGGTATGTCCGTGGTCGCATCACTTGGCTGCCGCCAAGGCATGTGACGCCGTCTTCGGTGTCGAGCCGCCACCCGCCGGAAAGAAACTACGCGAGCTGTGCAACAGCATCGCGTACATGGAGGAGCATATTCTCCATTTCTACTTCTTGGCGGGTGCGGACTTCCTGCTCGGTCCGGACGCTCCGTATTCAGTACGCAACGTAATCGGCGTTCTGCAAGCGGCTCCAGATGTCGCAAAACGAGTGGTGAAAGTACGGCACATGTGCGCCAAAATGCTCGAAGTCCTGGCGGGCAAGCCGATCCATCCACAGGCGGCCGTTCCGGGTGGTTTCAGCAAACCTCTAGCTCCGGCCGAGCGCGACCAGCTTCGTAAGCAAGCTGACGAAGCGCTCGAACTGGCTAAGTTCTCGATTGCATTTGCGAAAGAGAATGTTTTTCCAAAGTACCTTGAGGTCGTGAAATCTCTCGCCGTGATCACCACCGGGTTCATAGGCACAGTGAAGAATGACGGAGCGTTGAATCTTTATGATGGCAAGCTTCGTTTGATGGCGCCTAATGGCACTTATCAAGACTTTCCGTACGACCGTTATACGGAATTCATTGCCGAGCACATCGAGCCCTGGAGCTATTTAAAATTCCCGTACGCGAAACAATGGGGCGATGGTTTCTCTCTCGATGCTGATAATCCGAAAGGGATCTACCGCGCCAACACCTTGGCTCGTATCAACGTATGTGACCACATTGATACGCCGCTTGCGCAAGCTGAACTTGAAGAATTCCGACAGAAGTTTGGGCGGCCTGCTCAGCTCACCTTGCTTTATCACTGGGCGCGCCTGATCGAACTACTGTACAACGCCGAGAACGCTGTGCGGCTGCTAGACGATCCTGACATCACTAGCACCGAAACGCGCGTTAAGGTAACACCCAGGGCGGCTCGTGGTGTAGGTTGCACAGAAGCTCCCCGTGGCACGTTAATTCACGACTACGAGACGGATGCTGACGGGATGGTTACAAACGTTAACCTGATCGTGGGCACTACTCATAACAATGCCCCTATCAACATGTCGGTTACGAAGGCTGCTAAAAGCCTTATCCATGACGGCAAGTATGATCAGGGAGTACTGAACATGGTGGAGATGTCGATCCGGGCCTATGATCCATGCTTGTCCTGCGCAACCCATCGCCTGGATGGGAAGTTCTCGGTCAAGCTGGAAATTCTTGACGCGGATGGCAAGCTGGTTGACACGCTCGCTAACTAAATATGGCAGCCGCAACGGATAGAACGTGGGAGATCGAAACATCTGATCTCCCCGATTTTTGCTGGAAGCCGACTCTGATACTCGGCTGCGGCAACACCTTGTTCGGGGACGACGGCTTCGGAAGTGCCGTCATCGAATACATTGAAGGGCACTATGCGATACCTGAAGCGGTGTGCCTGCTCGACGTCGGCACCGGCGTGCGAAAACTGCTATTCACCCTCTGCCTCAGCCCAATTCGCCCAAAACGACTTATCATTCTGGATGCAATCGATGCAGGACGAACACCAGGTGAGATCTTTGAAATCGATCCTAGTCAGATTCCGATAGCGAAGCTCGACGATTTTTCACTTCACCAGTTACCCACTTCCAATCTGCTCCGTGAACTTCAGGACAGTTGCGCCTTACAAGTGCGTGTTCTTGCTTGCCAGACGGGACCATTGCCGAATGAAATATGCGAGGGGCTGTCGGACGCGGTGAGCAAAGCCGTTCCGCGAGCGGCGGAGTGGTTGATCCGGGAGCAGTTTCCGCGCTTAGGTGTATGCGACCTGGCGCGTGATACGAATAGTGTCTGAAAGCTGATCTACAAGTGACGCGACTCCGGGAGGACATATGCGAAGCTCCTTAAGCTGCTGGTTGTTCTCATCTTTTCTCATGTTGCTACTGTTCACTCTGTCTGCCACGTCCATGACTGACCAGGTCAGACCTGGGACCCCAAGTAACAATCAAAATTCTGCAAGTAACTATGAGGCCGGAACAATCATTGCCATCCAATCCCACCAAACTGGCAAAGCTGTCTATCAGCTTCACAATTCATCAATGCAATGGGTTACACAATTTGTGGTGCGCGTGTCCGTGCAGGTCAAGAATACGGTTTATACAGGAGAATACACTACTCAAGACCAATCTTTGGCACCTCCTCACGGATGGGAAAATAACCGACCCATTGAGGTGAAAATCGGGCGTGGAAAGATGTTTCTCAGATTGGCCGCTGGAGACGAATTAGTGGCAGACCTGTCGAGATAGCGATTTGAGCTTCGCAGACCTTGTGAGTGAGAGTTAGTGTATATGGGAACGATAACAAAACACAGGAAACTTGACTCCCAGGCGGATGAATTTGCTCGAATGGAGTCCTTCAGAACCTTCATTAAGTCGGCGGGAGAAGGTGCCTCCGTACCAAGCGTTGCTGGGGACGATCTCAGGGGACTTCATGAATTCTGCATCGAGATGTCAAAGCATTGTCGCGGGAAGGATGGAGTAGTAAGTCTCGATGCCATGGTTCGGGTTTGCAACGCCGATGCGAATTTGCCCGCGGTGTGGCTACGCCACATTGAACTCAGGTCATTATGGAGACACGGGCTACTCGATCAATGGCAGCATGGCACGACCTTGGATGACACGGTGTTTCGAGTTGCAGCAACGATCCCGATTACTGGTCTCCATCTAGACAAAGAGGGCTTCCTTCGAGAGCTTCGGGTGCACCGAAACGCTAAGATGCGCCGTTAAGGCCGTCAAGTCGTAAACTTTAAACTTACCAGATGTGTGGCCAACATCCCGTTTAGTAATTCTCCGCGGTGTACCATCGCAGCCGTGGTAAGGCTCTGGAAACGGGTAACTGATCTGCCTAAGCATCCGGTTTGTTTGCCAGCCGCGATAAATTCGGGCATTCCCTCGCCGGCAAGCGATAACCAGGATGACATAACCCTGCTCCTTATTAATGTGCTGGGGAGTGTTCGATTCCAGCCACGGTCCTGCATAATCGTCGATCCCATGGAAAACTGACACCGCAAAACTCGCCCGAAGGGTCAATGAATGTCGAAGACACCTTTGCGAAAAAGAATCGTGGCGCAAGTCATCGGTAACGGCCTCGCTCTCAATCGGCACTGCTGGCGTCTTGAAACCCAAGCGGAAACCGCGAAAGCGGTAAATGCGCGATTGATTCTAACTTCACGGGGGTATCCCCAGGACTGGCAAGCTGGAGGCGGGCTAGGTCATTCCTTGCCGGCGCATCCGGTAACATAAATGGAGCCTGTGCCCTCATACATCGCAGCCATCGATCAAGGTACCACCAGCACCCGGTTCATGTTGTTTGACCTAGCAGGCAGGATTGTTGCGACCGCTCAGAAGGAACACGCACAGATTTATCCAGCAGCAGGATGGGTGGAACATGATCCAGCCGAGATTTGGCGCTGCACGGAAGAGGTAATTGCTGAAGCATTGCAGCGCGCAAACGTTCGGGCTTCCGAGGTTGCCGCCGTTGGAATTGCCAACCAGCGCGAAACCACAATTCTGTGGAACCGGAAAACCGGCAGGCCAATCGCCAATGCCATCGTGTGGCAGGATACTCGTGTTGCGGACTATGTCGCCGAGTTCGCCCGCAATGGCGGCCAAGACCGATTTCGTGCTCACACCGGGCTTCCCCTCAGCACGTACTTCAGCGCTTTAAAAATCCGCTGGCTGCTGGAACATGTGCCTGGCGTCCGGGAACAAGCGCAAGCTGGAGAGGTCATCTTCGGGAACATCGACTCGTATTTGACCTGGAACCTCACTGGGGGCGCCGACGGGGGAATCCATGTCACGGATGTAACCAACGCGAGCCGAACTCAGCTGATGAACCTGCATACGCTGTCATGGGATCAGGAATTATTGCAGGCCTTCGACATTCCGGTGGCGATGCTGCCGCGAATCTGTTCCAGTTCGGAAATCTACGGAACGATCGCCTGCTCCAATTTGCGCGGTGTACCCATCGCAGGAATTCTTGGCGACCAACAAGCTGCCCTCGCTGGACAGAGCGGCTTCAGGGAAGGTGAAGCGAAAAATACTTATGGCACCGGCTGCTTCCTTCTGATGAACACTGGCCGGCGTATCGTGCAGTCGAATTATGGATTGTTGACCACGGTTGCAGGAAAATTTGGCACTCTACCGACACAATATGCTTTGGAAGGCAGTATTGCTATCACGGGCGCATTGGTGCAGTGGATGCGCGATAATCTCGGCCTGATTGCGAGCAGCGCGGAGATCGAACAACTGGCACGAACCGTCGCCGATAATGGCGGCGTTTATTTTGTTCCGGCGTTCGCTGGCCTATACGC
>Ga0209579_10001013_pt1 | contig 24244 bp, 20 predicted proteins | sample Coa_R1_2_FD_187152 | JGI IMG/M metagenome (GOLD analysis project Ga0209579, IMG submission 187152) | Surface soil microbial communities from Centralia Pennsylvania, which are recovering from an underground coalmine fire - Coalmine... | ecosystem: Environmental > Terrestrial > Soil >... | reverse complement strand
ATCACCGAGGTGCTGGGCTACATCCGCGTGCCCATGCTGGTCGTACAGGGCGACAAAGACCAGTACGGAACCCTCAGGCAGGTCGAGACGGCCCAGGAGGAATGCTTCTGTCCGGTCGAGGCGGCGGTGCTGCCGGGTATCCGTCACGATCCATGCCGGGAAGCGCCGGAGCTTACGCTCAAGACCGCGGCCGACTTCATCAGCCGCCTGCTGCGCGACCACCGTGAGGGTGAAAAACAGTCGGATTCGGGGGTTGCGGCTTGATGCAATATAATGCATATTCCGTTCAAGGTTCGCCGTTTACTGCATTATAGTTCATGCAAATGCGCTGAACCCATACGGCGAGGAAACCGACATGGCGGAGACGGACCACACGAGCGGACGTGCTCTGGCTAACGGCAAGACTCGGATCGATTTCCAGACCGAGCCGGCTCGCTATCGCCACTGGAAGCTCAAGGTCGACGGCGAGATCGCCACGCTGCTGATGGACGTGGACGAGAAGGGCGGACTGTTCGACGGCTACGAACTGAAGCTCAATTCCTACGATCTCGGCGTCGACATCGAACTCGCCGACGCCATCGAGCGGTTGCGCTTCGAGCATCCGCATGTGCGTGTCGTCGTGCTGCGCTCGGCCAAGCCGCGGGTTTTCTCCGCCGGCGCCAACATCCGCATGCTGGCCGGCGCGACCCATGCCCACAAGGTCAACTTCTGCAAATTCACCAACGAGACGCGCAACGGCATCGAGGATTTTTCCGAGAACTCCGGTGTCGCTACCATCTGCGCCATCAATGGCACGGCGGCGGGCGGCGGCTATGAGCTCGCGCTTGCGTCTAACTACATCGTTCTTGTGGACGACGGGGCGGCTGCCGTGTCGCTCCCGGAACTGCCGCTGCTCGCAGTGCTGCCCGGTACCGGCGGGCTGACGCGCGTGTCCGACAAGCGCAAGGTGCGCCGCGACCATGCCGATGTGTTCTGCACCACAGAGGAAGGCGTGAAGGGCAAGCGCGCGGTCGAGTGGCGGCTCGTCGACGAGGTCGTGCCGGGCTCCAAATTCGATGAGGCGATTGCGGCCCGTGCGCGCGAGCTTGCCGCGAAATCGAACCGCGGCGCTGCGGCGCAAGGAATCAAGCTCACCCCGCTCTCACGTACCTTCACGGCCGACGGCGTTGAATATAGCTCGCTCTCAGTCGAGTTCGATCGTGCGGCACGGCTTGCGACCATCACGCTGCGCGGGCCCGCGAGTGCGCCACCCGCGTCGGCCGACGCCATGACGGCGCTGGGTGCCGAGTTCTGGCCGCTGAAGCTGGCGCGCGAGCTCGACGACGCCATTCTCAACATCCGGCTCAACGAGCTTGAAGTCGCTGCCATCGTATTCAAGTCCTCCGGCGATGCCGCCCAAGTTCTCGCCTACGACGAATTTCTCGACGCCCGTAAGGATCACTGGCTCGCCCGCGAAATCCGCCATCTCTGGAAGCGCGTGCTCAAGCGTGTCGATCTTACGTCGCGGTCGCTTGTGACGCTGATCGAGCCGGGCTCATGCTTTGCCGGCACGCTGGCGGAACTCGTGTTCGCCAGCGACCGCTCCTACATGCTGGCCCCCACCCTTCCCTCCCCCGCAAGCGGGGGAGGGTTAGGGAGGGGGTCCGGTGATAACAAGCCGCCAGCGACCATCATGCTCGGCAACTGCAACTTCGGCCCGTATCCGATGTCGAACGGGCTGACGCGCCTCGCGTGCCGCTTCCTTGCCAATCCGCCCGATGTCGACCGCGCCAAAGCCGAGATTGGCAAGGCGCTCGATGCGGAAGCCGTGCAGGAGCTTGGCCTCATTACCTTCGCGCTCGACGATATCGATTGGGACGACGAGGTCCGCCTGTTCCTGGAGGAGCGCGCAAGCTTCTCGCCCGATGGCCTCACCGGCATGGAGGCCAATCTGCGCTTCGCCGGACCCGAGACCATGGAATCGAAAATCTTCGCCCGGCTGACCGCGTGGCAGAACTGGATCTTCCAGCGCCCCAACGCGATCGGCGAGGAGGGCGCATTGAAACGCTACGGTACCGGGCAGAAGCCGGTGTTCGACACAAAACGCGTGTGAGGGACAACCATGACCATCGAAGCCGTCGACTACACGACCAAGATCCCCAACAACGTCAATCTCGCCGAAGACCGGCAAGTATTGCGTGCGCTCGAAGGCTGGCATCCCGGTTACATCGACTGGTGGATGGACATGGGACCCGAGGGCTTTCAGCAAGCCGAGGTCTATCTGCGCACCGCGATATCGGTTGATCCAAAGGGCTGGGCCAAATTCGACTACGTCAAGATGCCCGACTACCGCTGGGGCATTTTGCTGGCGCCGAAGGAAGAGGGCCGCACGATTCCGTTCGGCCGCCACTACGGCGAGCCCGCGTGGCAGGACGTGCCGGGCGAATACCGCGCCATGCTGCGCCGTCTTGTCGTCATTCAAGGCGACACCGAGCCGGCATCCGTCGAGCAGCAACGCCACCTCGGCAAGACTGCGCCGTCGCTGTACGACCTGCGAAACGTCTTTCAGGTCAACGTCGAAGAAGGGCGGCACCTGTGGGCGATGGTCTACATCCTGCAGAAATATTTTGGCCGCGACGGCCGCGAGGAAGCAGCCGAACTGCTGCAGCGCCGCTCAGGCGATGCCGACAAGCCGCGCATGCTCGGCGCCTTCAATGAAGCGACGCCGGATTGGCTCTCCTTCCACATGTTCACGTTCTTCACCGACCGCGACGGCAAGATGCAGCTCGAAAGCCTGGCGCAGTCGGGCTTTGATCCGCTGTCGCGTACCTGCCGCTTCATGCTCACCGAAGAAGCGCACCACATGTTCGTCGGCGAAACCGGCGTTGGCCGCACCATCCAGCGTACCTGCGAGGCTATGAAGGAAGCCGGCATCGAGGATCCGAACGACGTTGAAAAAATCCGCGCGCTCGGTGTCATCGACCTGCCGACCATGCGGCGAAAGCTCAACTTGCATTACTCGCTCTCGCTCGATCTGTTCGGCTCCGAAATGTCGACCAACGCGGCGAATACGTTCACCGCCGGGCTGAAGGGCCGCTTCCAGGAAACTAAAATCCAGGACGATCACCGGCTCGAGAAGGCGACCTACCCGGTGCTCAAGCTGGTCGATGGCGAGATCAGGCGCGTGGACGAGCCGGCGCTGACCGCAATCAACATGCGGCTGCGGGACGACTACGCGGCCGACTGCCAGCGCGGCCTCGACCGCTGGAACAAGATCATCGACAAGGTCGGCGTCGGTTTCAAATTCGAACTGCCGCATGTCGGCTTCAACCGCAAAATCGGCGAGTTCAAGGATGCCCACGTGTCACCGGCCGGAAAGCTTATCGACGACGCCGCTTGGCAGCGCGAGCAGGGCCAGTGGTTGCCCTCAAAAGACGACGGGGATTTCATCGCGAGCCTCATGAAGCCGGTCACCGAGCCCGGCAAATTTGCCAGCTGGATCGCGCCGCCGCGTGTCGGCATCGACAACAAGCCCGGCGATTTCGAGTACGTGAAAATCGCGGCGTAGCGATCCTAGCGAGTGATTCTGTTATCGCGTATCAGGCCGGGAGCCGCTCATGACTAGTGGCCTCCCACGATGGATTGCGGCGCGGCTTGTGGATGCGGCCTCACGTCGTCGTCACGCACAATCGCGGCGGCTGCGCCGACCGCGACCGGAATCGCCAAACACCAGAAGCCAACCCAGTCGTACAATATCGCCGCGGCCGCGCAGCCGGCGGCGAAGGAGACGATTCCGCGGATCGTGCGCATGAAGCGCAATCGCACTGCAGCCGCATCCGGGAGTGGGGCGCCGCGCGCCAGGTCGACGGCATCGAGTACGGCCTGGGTCGTGTTGCCGGTCATCAGCGTGGTCGGCGGAACGCTGGCGAAGTGAACGCGCTGCACCGCGTTCTGGGTCGCCATTGCGGCGATGCCGGTAAACCCGGTCAGCAGCGCCGCCGGCGCATCGCTGTCGGCGAACGGCCCGAGAGCGACGGCAAGAACAAAGAACGCTAACAGAAAGCAAACCTTGACGACCAGCAGGATCGGCAGCGCCGGCAACTGTGCGTGGCGCAAGGCCGTGCCGGCGACACGGGCGAGGGCGACGATGAGGATGAATTCCGGCAGCGCCAGCAGCTTGGCGATGACGCCGTGGGTCCCCATGACCAGCGTGGCGCCCAATGTTACGAAGTTTCCAGTGACGTGAGCGGTGAACAGGCCCTGCAATCCGAGGAAGCCGGCGGTATCGACAAACCCGCCGTTGAAGCTCAGCAAGGCTGCGATGCTGATAGGCTTCATTGCCATGTCTTAAACGTGCGCCCGGAGCGTCTCTCGACGCAGTCCTCTAAAGCAGCAACCAGTTGGCCAGTTCCGAGCGCGTCCTGAGAGAAGTGGTCATCGACAGCGCGCCCGGACCGACCGTCTTGAGAAAAGCCTTGGGTTCGGCAGTCTTGCGTTCTTGCGTTCAACTCGCCAATCGTTTCAGGCTCTCCTATTCTCGCGATGCTGATGCAAAGGAGCAACCGATGCCGTTGGCAAGGATTCTGCGGACAATATTGGCCGGATTCGCGGCCGGATTCGCCATAGCACCACCGGTGAGCGCCAGTGCGCAGACCGCCCAGACCTACGACAAGGTCTCGATCGGCACCAATTGGGTGGCCGAGGCCGAGCACGGCGGTTTCTACCAGGCGCTCGCGGACGGCACGTACCGGAAGTACGGGCTCGACGTAAACATCGTGCAGGGGGGGCCGAACACCAACAACCGCATCCTGCTGCCGGTCGGCAAGCTCGATTTTTATCTCAGCGCCAACACGCTGCAGGGCTTCGACGCCGTGACCCAGAATATACCGACGGTCGAAGTCGCCGCCTTGTTCCAGAAAGACCCGCAAGTGCTGCTCGCCCACCCGGATCCGGCCATTCAGAAGTTCACCGACCTGAAGAACCTGACACTGTTTGTTTCCAAGGAGGGAATGGCGACCTATTTTCAATGGCTCAAGGCCGATTACGGCTTCAGCGAAGCTCGGGTCAAACCCTACACGTTCAACCCGCAGCCATTCCTCGCGGACAAAAAGAGCGCGATGCAGGGTTATGCGACGTCGGAGCCGTTCGCGATCGAGAAGGCCGCGCACTTCAAGCCCAAGGTCTTTCTTCTCGCCGACCAGGGCTTTTCCACCTATTCGACGCTGATTGAGACGCGGCGCGATCTGGTCGACAAGAATCCCGGTCTGGTGCAGCGATTTGTCGATGCCACGATCATCGGCTGGTACCATTACATCTACAGCAGAAACGCGCTCGGCAATGAGCTGATCAAGAACCAAAACCCGGAGATGACCGACGACCTCTTGGCCTATTCGGTCGCTACGATGCGGCAATACGGCATCGTCGATTCCGGAGACTCTTTGAATCTTGGCATCGGCGCCATGACGGACGAGCGCATGAAGAGTTTTTTTGACGAGATGGTGCGCGCCGGCGTTGTCAAACCCAACGTCGATTACCGTCAGGCCTATACGCTGCAGTTCGTCAACAAGAAGGTCGGACTCGATCTGCGGCCGAAGCCTTGATGCGACCTCAGGGTGACGGAAAAACTGTGATGTCACCGGCGTCGATAAAGTCTTCCGCTCCGCTTGTCGCCCTCCGGGGCGTCGAAAAGATTTTTCCCTCCGGCACGGTGGCGCTTAAAGGCCTCGATCTCGAGGTGCGCGCGGGCGAGTTCCTGTCGCTGCTCGGGCCTTCGGGCTGCGGGAAATCGACCGCCCTGCGCATCATCGCTGGATTGACCGAACCGACCCAAGGCGCGGTCGAATGGGGGGCGCCGGCTATTGCCCAGAAGGGAAGCCGCATCGGTTTCGTCTTTCAGGAGCCGACGCTGATGCCGTGGACAACGGTGTTCGACAATGTCCGGCTCCCGCTCAAGCTTGCGCGCGTGCCAGCTGACGGCGCTGCCACGCGCGTCAACGCCGCTCTCGAACGTGTCGGCCTGGAAAAGTTCGCCGGCGCCTATCCGCGGGAGTTGTCCGGCGGCATGCGCATGCGTGTCTCCATCGCACGCGCGCTGGTGACCGAACCGGCCCTGTTGCTCATGGATGAGCCGTTTGCGGCGCTCGATGAGATTACGCGCTTCAAGCTCAACGACGATCTGCTGGCGATGTGGCAGGCGATGCGGACGACCGTGGTGTTCGTCACCCACTCGGTCTTCGAGTCGGTTTATCTGTCCAGCCGCATCGCGGTGATGGTGGCACGGCCCGGGCGCATCTTCACGGAGCTTAAAGTCGACGCGCCGTATCCGCGTGACGGCAATTTCCGCACCTCGGCCGAGTACGGCACCTTCTGCCGGCGCACCTCGGAGGCATTGGCGCGAGCCATGGCCGCGGGGAGTGATAATTGATGAGTCCCGACGCTTCCTCCGCTCATTCGCGCGAAAGCGGGAATCCAGCAACGGGCGATCAGGCATACCCTGCGCCCCCGCTTTCGCGGGGACGAGCGGCGACCCGAGAGGGTGCGCTCCGCATCGCGCTTCCGATCGCGATACTGGCGCTCGGGTTGTTGATCTGGGAGGCAGCGGTGCGGTTCTGGGAGATTCCGCCTTATGTGTTGCCCGCGCCCGGCTTGGTGCTGCGAACCGTCGTGACCGATTGGTCCGTGCTGTCGCAATCGCTTCTGGTAACACTGACGACAACGTTCGAGGGTTTTCTGCTCGCTTCGGTCGGCGGCGTGGCGCTGGCGGTGCTGTTCAATCAATCGCGGTTTATCGAATATTCGCTCTATCCGTACGCGGTGATCCTGCAGGTGACCCCGGTCATCGCCATCGCGCCATTACTGCTCGTCTATCTGCAGCAGCCGACGGCGGTTTTGGTGTGCGCGTGGATCGTGGCGTTTTTCCCGGTGCTGGCGAATACGACGCTCGGACTAAATTCGGTGGATCGCAATCTCTCCGACCTTTTCGCGCTATACGGCGCCTCGCGCCGCGAGGTGCTGTGGAATCTCAAGCTGCCGTCGGCGCTGCCATACATGCTCGGCGGCTTGCGGATCGCGGGCGGACTGTCGCTGGTCGGCGCCGTGGCGGCCGAGATTGCGGCGGGCTCGGCCGGCGCGGGCTCGGGACTCGCCTTTCGCATCATCGAATCGGAATACCGGCTCAATATCCCGCGCATGTTCGCGGCGTTGCTCCTGCTGTCCGTCGCCGGCATCGTCATTTTCTATTTGCTTGCGCTCATCAATCATCTGGCGCTGCGGCGCTGGCATGAAAGCGCGCTGGCGCGAGAGCGGTGATCGTTCGCGGCTACGGCAACGCGGCCGCCAGGACGCGCGCGACATGGATTGCCTGGCGGCCCGTTCCGTCGTGAATCTGATGGCGACAGGATGTCCCGTCCGCCACGATGATGGCGTCGGCGTCCGCCTTGCGCACGGCCGGCAGCAGCGACAGTTCGCCCATGGCGCGCGACACGTCGATCGTGTCGGCGTGATAGCCGAAAGCCCCCGCCATCCCGCAGCAACTCGACTCGATAGGCGCGACTTCAAGATCTGGAACGAGTTTTAGAGTGGCTTCAACGGCCTTCATCGTATCGAATGATTTTTGATGGCAGTGACCGTGCAACATGGCGCGCTTCTTCGTAGCCGCAAGCTTGAGGTCGAGCTTTCCGGCCGCGGCCTCGTGTGCCAGAAACTCTTCAAACAACAACGCTGCTTGGGCGACGCGGCGAGCCGCGTTGCTATTGATCAGTGAGGGGATCTCATCGCGGAAGCCGAACAGACAGCTCGGCTCAAGCCCGATGATCGGCATGCCGTCGGCAGCGAATGGGGCCAGCGCGGCAAGGGTGCGCTCGGCTTCTTCACGTGCTTCATCCACTTTTCCGACCGACAGAAACGTGCGGCCACAGCACAGCGGCCTTCCGCCGTCGTTTGGCGTCGCGACGCGAACCTGATAGCCGGCAGCACCAAGGACTTGTAGCGCGGCGTCAATGTTCTCGCGTTCAAAATAGCGATTGAAGGTGTCGGCGAACAGAACAACGTCGCGGCCTTCCCCACCGTCATGCTCGCCCGGCCGTGAGGGATCGGTGTCGCGAAACCAATCGGACCGCCATTTCGGCAGGCTTCGCTGCGCGCTAAAGCCCGCGATCGTTTCCGAAAGTCTCGCCCCGCCCGGCAACTGGTCACGCATATTCATCAGCCACGCCATTCGCGCCGCGTGCCGCGCGTAGCGCGGCAGATAGCCGACCAGCCGGTCGTGTAGCGACAATCTGAGTTTTTTGCTCCGTGCCCGCAAAACCTCGATTTTCATGCGCGCCATGTCGACGCCGGTCGGACATTCGCGGCGGCAGGCCTTGCAGGAGACGCAGAGTTTCAGCGTCTCCGCCATGTCGTCGGAGGTGAACGCGTCCGGGCCGAGTTGGCCGGTTATGGCGAGGCGGAGCGTGTTGGCGCGGCCGCGAGTCACGTCGCGCTCGTCGCGGGTGACGCGGTAGCTCGGGCACATGACGCCACCGGCGAGCGCGCGGCAGGCGCCGTTGTTGTTGCACATTTCGACCGCACCTTGGAAACCGCCGCCGGCACCCGGATAGGCGGACCAATCGAGCGCCATGGTCATTTCATCGGCGCGATAACCAGAGGCGTAACGGAAATTCTTGCGGTCATCGAATTTCGGCGCGCGCACGATCTTGCCGGGGTTGAACAGTGCGCCAGGATCAAAACGATCCTTCACCTCTTCAAAAGCATGCACGAGTTCGTGGCCGAACATTTTTTCGTGGAATTCAGAGCGAACGATGCCGTCGCCGTGCTCGCCCGAATGGGAGCCTTTGTATTCACGCACCATCGCGAAGGCTTCCTCCGCAATGGCGCGCATGGCATGCACATCCTTGTCCAGGCGCAGATTGAGCACGGGGCGAACGTGCAGGCAGCCGACGGCGGCGTGCGCGTACCAGGTGCCGCGCGTGCCGTTCTTTTCGAAAATCTCCGTGAGCCGCGCAGTGTAATCGGCGAGGTGTTCGAGCGGCACGGCGCAGTCCTCGACGAAGGAGACAGGTTTGCCCTCTTCCTTCATCGACATCATGATGTTGAGGCCCGCGGTGCGAACCTCGACAATGCCTGCTTGGAGCTTTGGGTCGAGCACTTCGACCACGCCGCCCCATTGAGCCCCGCTCTTGTCCCACGACAGTCCGAGATCGCCGATCAGAGCGACGAGCCGCTTCAGCCGGCGCAGATTTTCGTCCCAGTCCTCTTCGGCGAATTCAACAAAAAGTATCGCCTCGGGGTCGCCGCGCAAGAACGCATCCACCGTCGGGCGAAAGAGCGCGATGTCGCGCGCGAGCCCCAGCATGGTGCGGTCGATCAGTTCGACCGCGATCGGACCGAGCGTGACGATGTGCTGCGCTGCCTTCATCGCCTCGTGGAAACTTCCGAAATGGCAGGCGCCGACGGCGCGCCGGCCAAGCAGCGGCGAAAGCTTCAGTTCGATCTTGGTCGAGAAGGCGAGGGTACCTTCGGAGCCAACGAGCAGATGCGCGAGATTGATGTCATTGCGGCCAGGAACGAGCGCGTCGAGATTGTAGCCACCGACGCGGCGCTGCACCTTGGGGAAGCGCCGCTCAATCTCGCCGGCCTCGCGCGCCGCGATGGCGAGAAGATCGTGCACGAGCGCTTCGGGCACGTTGGTGTCGCCGTCGCCTATCCGGCCAAAATGCGCGGGCGTGCCATCGGCCAGCAGCGCGTCGATCGAGATCACGTTCTCGCGGGTGTTGCCGTAGCGCAGTGAGCGCGCGCCGCAGGAATTGTTGCCCACCATGCCCCCAATGGTGGCGCGCGATGCGGTGGAGATATCGACCGGAAACCACAGCCCCGTAGGTTTGAGTGCGCGATTGAGCTCGTCGAGTACGATGCCCGGCTCGACCACGCAGCGCCGCCCGGCCGCATCGACCTCGACAATACGGTTGAGGTGTTGGGAGCAGTCGATAACCAACGATTCATTGACGGTTTGTCCGGCCTGCGACGTTCCGCCGCCGCGCGGGGTCACCGGTACGCTTTCGGCGCGGCAAACGCCTATCGCCCGTTCGGCCTCCTCCATGGAGCGCGGCGTCACTACGCCGAGCGGCATGATCTGGTAGTGGGACGCGTCGGTGGAATACCTGCCGCACGTGAAGGCGTCGAAGCGCGCGTCAGCAACGTGCTCCGCTTTAAGCCGCCGTTCGAGGTTTCTTTCCACTCCAGGCAGGAGCCGCGCTGGCAATTTATTCTCCACCACTGACCATCGCGGTCGCGCTGGCGGCCCATCCGCTGCCCGCAGGCCACAGAGTTTTAACTCTGCGGATTAAGTTTACCAGATGCCGCGCTTTTAAGTGACGCGGGCTTGACCCGAATGTTGCATTCGTTGTTCAAACCAGCTGCCGCGAGCGCCCCCTCGGATAAGCGCCGCCGGGGCGAATAGACTGGTCCGAAGGAGTATCCAAAAATGCCGCAGAATGCCTCGCGCGCCGCCGGGCGTCACTTCCTGCAGATTCCCGGGCCGACGCCACTGCCCGACCGCGTGCTGCGGGCGATGGATACGCCCCTCATCGACCATCGCGGACCGGAATTTGCCAAGCTCGGCAAGCGTTGCCTCGACGGCGTCAAGACCATCTTCAAGACTACCAATCCGGTGATCATCTACACCGCGACCGGCACGGGCGCGTGGGAGGCGGCACTGGTCAACACGCTTTCGCCGGGTGATCGCGTGCTCATGGTCGAGACCGGCCAGTTCGGCACGCTGTGGAAGGTGATGGCCGAAAAGCTCGGCCTCAAGCCGGAGTTCATTCCCGGCGATTGGCGCACCGGCGCGGACGCGGCCAAAATCGAAGAGCATCTGCGCAAGGACAAGGCGCACGAGATCAAGGCCGTGTGCGTCCTTCACAACGAGACTGCGACCGGCTGCTTGTCGCCCATCGAGCCGATCCGCAAGGCAATCAACGCGGCGGGGCACCCAGCTCTGCTTATGGTCGACACGATTTCTTCGCTCGCCTCGACGGATTATCGCCACGACGAATGGGGCGTCGACGTCACCATTGGCGGCGCCCAGAAAGGGCTGATGCTGCCGCCCGGCATGTCGTTCAATGCGGTGAGCGACAAGGCGCTGGCCGCGGCGAAAAGCTCGAAGCTGCCGAAATCGTTCTGGTCATGGGAAGACATGCTGACCATGAACAAAGTGGGCTTCTTTCCTTACACGCCGGCGACGCAAATGCTGCAGGGGCTCGCCGTCTCGATCGACATGCTGCATGAGGAAGGCCTCGACAACGTGTTCGCCCGGCATGCGCGGCTCGCCGAGGCGACGCGCCGCGCGGTGCGGGCTTGGGGTCTCGAAATCCTCTGCCGCGATCCGAAATATTATTCGCCGACGATCACCGCAGTGCTGCTCCCGGACGGTCACGATGCGGATGCGTTCCGCGGACTTGCTCTGGAGACGTTCAATATTTCCTACGGCGCGAGTTTCGGACCGTACGCCAAGAAATATTTCCGCATCGGCCACCTTGGCGACATCAACGACGGCTGGATGATGGGCGTGCTGGCCACGACCGAAATGGCGCTCTCGCTCGCCGGCATCCCGCACAAGAAGGGCGGCGTGCAGGCGGCGATGGACTATATCGTGTCGGCGCAGTCACGTGGCGCGCGCGCGGCGGCGGAGTAATCGGCCTCTATACAGCACGGCGGCGTTCCTGTATTTCGCCGTTTATGGCCTTAAAAAGCAGGCTTGAAACGCTGGTCACCGTGTTCGGCGGCTCTGGATTTTTGGGCCGTCACGTGGTGCGTGCGCTTGCCAACCGTGGTTACCGCATCCGCGTTGCCGTTCGCCGGCCCGAGCTCGCCGGTTTCCTGCGGCCCATGGGCCGCGTCGGCCAGATCAACACGGTTCAAGCCAACCTGCGCTACCCGCAATCGATCGCGGTCGCTCTGCGCGATGCCGACCTGGCGGTAAATCTGGTCGGTATTCTGTTCGAGCGCGGCGCGCAGCGTTTCGATGCTGTCCAGGCCGTTGGAGCCGAAGCGGTGGCGCTTGCGGCGAAATCCGCCGGCGCCCGTCTCGTCCACGTCTCCGCAATCGGCGCTGACGCAAACTCGCCGTCGCACTACGCGCGCTCGAAAGCGGAAGGCGAGCGGCGCGTGCTGGTGGCACAGCCGGCGTCGACGATCGTGCGGCCGTCGATCGTGTTTGGTCCCGAAGATGATTTCTTCAACCGTTTTGCCGCGCTCGCGCGCATCGCTCCGGCACTACCGCTGGTGGGCGGTGGCCACACGCGATTTCAGCCGGTGTTTGTCGGTGACGTGGCGGAAGCGATCGCCAAGGCGGTCGATGGCGAGACCAAGCCGGGCACGATTTACGAACTCGGCGGACCGGACGTGCGCACGTTCCGCGAATTGATGGAATTTGTTCTCACCACCATCGGACGCCGCCGGCTCCTCGTGCCGGTACCGTTTGAAGTCATGAAGTTTCAAGCGGCATTCGCCCAGTTTCTGCCGAAGCCGCCAATCACGCCCGACCAAGTCGAATTGCTCAAGAGCGATAACATCGTCTCCGCCGAAGCACGCAATGAGGGCCGCACGCTGGAAGCGCTCGGCATCATTCCGGAAACGATTTCCGCCATTGTGCCCAGTTACCTCTGGCGCTTTCGCAAGACCGGACAGTTCAGCCCGGATGTTGCGTGAGGTCACGAAGGCGCACCGCCTAATCCCACCGACGGTATGAACATGGCTGACGCTTGCACCCAAGGCATCGATACCGGTTTCGTCTCTTTGGGCTATTTCAAGGTGACGGTCCTTGGCGTGGTGCAGGGGATCACCGAACTGCTGCCGATTTCCTCGACGGCCCATATGCGGCTGGTCCCTGCCGTCCTCGGTTGGCCGGATCCGGGCTCGGCGTTTTCCGCGGCCATGCAGCTTGCGGCGCTGGGTGCGGTCGTGAGCTATTTCTGGACGGACGTCAGGGTCCTGGCGGTCAATTCACTCTCCTCTTTCGTCCACGGGAGATTCCGTGAGCCGGCTTTTCTGTTTGCAGTGTGGATCGTCATCGCAACGATTCCCATCGGCATCGCCGGCCTTGCGCTCGCAAAGACCCTCAACACCTGCAATTCGCCGCTCCGTGCCATCAGCGTCATTGGATGGAGCTGCATCGTGATGGCCGTGCTCCTTGGTCTAGCCGAGATCTTGGCGCGGCATCGGCGCATGATCGACCAGGCAACGATTTGGGACGCAATCATTGTGGGACTGGCGCAAGCTGGGGCTCTCATTCCGGGTGTTTCCCGTTCTGGTTCGACCCTGACGGCGGCGCTGATGCTCGGCTTCCAACGCGATGAGGCCGCTCGCTTGTCGTTTCTACTGGGTCTGCCCGCCATTGCGCTGGCGGGGTTGAAAGAGCTGTGGGAACTCCACAAGATTCATCTCGACTGGCACGCGTGGTCGGTTCTGCTTCTGGGCCTCGGCGTAGCCGCCGTTTCGGCCTTTTTTGCCATCTGGGGACTTATGAAAACTCTGGAGAACTTCTCCAGCTGGCCTTTCGCCATCTATCGGCTGCTGCTCGGCATCGTGATCCTTGCCGGGGCGGCGATGGGCTGGCTGACGTGATGGTTGCACGGCCTGCCAATGCGCGGGTTGCCTGGGTGCATGGCTCTCGGTAACGGAATTCTAACTGCGCTGATATTCGATCTGGCAACTCCGAGGATTTGCCAAACATGCTTGCGATGGCATGCTGACGTTATTCCATCACCCGCTTTGCCCGCATTCGCGCTTTGTCCGGCTGGCGCTCGACGAGCTTGCGCTTTCGGTACAGCTCGCGGAGGAGCGGGTGTGGCAGCGGCGGACCGAGTTCCTCAAGCTCAATCCTGCCGGCACCACGCCGGTCCTGATCGAAGAGGGTATGCCGCCCATTCCGGGCGCCGCCATCATCGCCGAATATCTCGATGAGACGAAGAGCGGGAAGCCGCCGAAGCCCCGATTGATGCCGACCGAACCCGGCGGCCGCGTCGAGGTGCGCCGGCTGACGAGCTGGTTCAACGACAAGTTTTTCGAGGAAGTGAGCGGGCCACTGGTGCGCGAGCGCGTCTACAAGCGCTTTATTCCGGTCAACCAGGGCGGCGGTTCCCCCGATACCGAGGCGATGCGTGCCGCGCGCGCCAATATAAAGTACCATCTGGCGTATATCGGCTGGCTGGTGCGCACCCGCGATTGGCTCACCGGCACCAGTTTGACCTTTGCGGATCTGGCCGCGGCGGCGCATTTGTCGACCGCCGATTATCTGGGCGATGTGCCGTGGAACGAAGACGAGAGCGCGAAGGCCTGGTACGCGAGGTTGAAATCGCGACCCTCGTTCCGCACGCTGCTCAACGAGAGCATGCCCGGCCTGGCGCCGGCGCCAAGCTACGCCAATCTCGACTTCTGACTTCTGCAGAACTCAAGGCGGCGCTCGCCGTTGAGGCCCGCGCTCATGGCTTTGACGTCATGGGTGTTGCGCTGCCGGATGCGATCCCGCTCGCGGCCGGGCGGTTGCGGCAATTCCTCGACAGTGGCGCGCACGGCGATATGGGTTGGATGGCCGCGAACGCCGAACGGCGCGCCGATCCGCGCGCGCTGTGGCCCGACGTCCGCTCGGTCGTCATGCTCGGCATCAACTACGGTCCCGATGAGAATCCACTCGCCGTTCTGAAGGATCGTATACGCGGCGCCATATCGGTGTATGCGCGCGGCGACGACTACCACGAGGTGATCAAGGCGCGGCTCAAGGCTCTCGGCCGCTGGTTGATCGCACAGGCCGGTGGCGATGTGAAAGTGTTTGTTGACACGGCAGCGGTGATGGAAAAGCCGTTAGCCGAAGCGGCCGGTATCGGCTGGCAGGGCAAGCACACCAATCTGGTCTCGCGCGAACTGGGTTCGTGGCTGTTCCTCGGAGTGATCTTCACGACGCTCGAATTGCCGCCAGAGGCGCCCGGGCGCGATCATTGTGGCACATGCCGGTCGTGCCTCGACGTTTGTCCGACCCACGCATTTCCGGCGCCGTACCAACTCGATGCTCGGCGCTGCATCTCCTATCTGACTATCGAACATGAAGGCCCGATCCCGCGCGAACTGCGGCCACTTATGGGCAATCGCATTTACGGCTGCGACGATTGTCTTGCGGTCTGTCCGTGGAACAAATTCGCGCAGGCCGGGAATGAGACGAAATTTTATGCCCGGGAAGCATTGCGTGCGCCTCTTCTCGCTGAGCTGGCGCGGCTTGATGACGCTGCGTTTCGCACGCTGTTCGCCAAGAGTGCCGTCAAACGCATCGGCCGCACACGCTTTCTCCGCAATGTGCTGATAGCGATCGGAAACTCCGCGGACGCAGCGCTCGCCCATGAAGCAGAGAGACTTCTGGACGATCCCGCGCCGCTGGTGCGCGGCGCCGCCGTATGGGCGCTTGGCTGCCTGGACCGCTCGCGACTTGTTGAGAGTGCCAAGCAGCGCCGTGCGGTAGAATCCGATGCGGATGTTGCGGCGGAATGGACTGCCGCGATGGGCGAAGCAGGTTGAAGACAGTCCGTCCATAGGCTGCGCGTGAAATTCGATGTCCACGTTGTTGTGTTTCGGCCTCGGTTATTCGGCGGAACATTTCGTCGCCGCCTACGGCGATGGCTTTGAGCGCATCATCGGCACCGTCCGCGGCGCTGAACGTGCCGCGGTACTCAACGCCCATCTGTCGGGTCGATTGAAGGCGCTTCTGTTCGACGGCAGCTTTGCGACGCCGGAAGTCAAAGACGCCATTCGCGATGCTGCGTTCGTGCTTGTCTCGATTCCGCCGCATGAAACAGGCGATCCGGTGCTCGCCGTTTTTGCCGACGCACTCGCGCATGCGCGACGCCTTCGCTCCATCGTCTATTTGTCGACGGTCGGCGTGTATGGCGACCACAATGGCGAATGGGTGGATGAGGAAACGCCCGCGAAGCCTGGCTCCCTACGCGGCCGCGCTCGCCTTTTGGCCGAGCGGGCGTGGCAAGATTTTGGTTCCCGCCGCAGCACGGCCGTCACCATCCTGAGACTCGCCGGCATCTATGGGCCCGGCCAAAACGCCCTCGTGCGGATCGAGCACGGCAACGCGCGCCGCGTCGTGAAGCCCGGGCAGGTGTTCAACCACATACACGTGGACGACATCGCCCAGGCGATCGATGCGGCATTTGCGCGAAGCGCCTCCGGCATCTTCAACGTCGCTGACGACGAGCCTTCACCGGCCGGCGAACCGCTTTCCTTCGCGGCGCAATTGATGGGAACGCTGCCGCCGCCGGAAATTTCGTACGAGGAAGCCGCGGCGTCGATGTCGCCGATGGCGAAAAGCTTTTGGCAGGAGTGCCGGCGCGCGAAGAACGACAAGCTCAAGCGGCAGCTTGGAGTGAATTTGCGCTATCCGACCTATCGAGAGGGGTTGCGTGCGCTGTTTGACGCGCGATCACGCGGCGTCGCGAGCGACTGACGTTGCAGCAATGTCAATGCAGGCTCGGCCCCTTGAGGAAGCGGCCGCGTTCGCTCGACTTGACGCGAACGTCCACGGTCTCGCCGTCGCGATAAATGGTCAGCGGGACTTCGACACCGGCTTCGCCTTGCGCCCAAATCTGGCGGAAAAAGCTCGCCAGATCGCGCACCTCCTTGCCGGCGACCGAAAGCACAATATCGCCGTTGCGCAAGTCCGCTTTCTTGGCCGGGCCACGATCAGCGATTCCGACGACCACGAGTCTGCTTTCCACCTCCGTGGCGTACAGGCCGAGCCACGGTCGTGACGGTCCGCTGCGCCGGCCGGTGTTCATCAGGTCGTTGAAGATCGGCTTCAGCAGATCGATCGGCACGATCATGTTGATGTTCTGCGGCTGTCCCTTGTCGACGACGTGCTGCAGCTGCAGGGAGCCGATGCCGATAAGATCGCCCGCCGGGCCAATTAGCGCGGTCCCGCCCCAATTGGGATGCGAGGGTGCGGTGAAGATGGCCTCGTCGAGCAAATATTCCCAATATCCGGCGAATTCCTGCTTGGCGACGATGCGCGCGCCGACCGAGCGGTGGCGTCCGCCGGCGCCGCCCACGACGACGCGTTCACCGATCGAGGCGGTGGACGATTTGCCGATGTCGAGCGCCGGCACGTCAACCTTGGCTAACGCCTGCACCAGTCCGAAGCCGGTCTCCTGATCGTAGCCAATCACGTGGCCGGGGACCGAACGCCCATCGCTGAGGTTAAGCCAAATCGACTCCGCCTCAGTGATCAGATAGCCGATGGTGAGCACAAGGCCGTTGTCGCGAATGAATACGCCGTTGCCAGCGCGCTCGGTGCCGAGCGTTTCCGCCGTGAACGCATCGGCCGGGACGATGGAGCGCAAGCCGACCATCGCCGCCAGGGCTTGTTCGAGGTCGTAGCCGTAGTCCTCCGCCTTCGGCTGCGCGGAGGATGGAATCTTCCAATTGCTCACGGACGGCATCCGATAGTTCCTTCGCTAGCGGCGATCCCCGGTCGCCCAATATACCATCATATCAACGCCGTCAGGCGCCATCCGCCGACGTGTGGGTGTTCTCAAATGCTCTCTTCGGCGGCGTCAACCTCGCAGCGGGCCCGCCTCAAGTTAAGGGGCCCTTCGACCATTTGAATAATGGGCCAGTCGCGTTACTTGCTTTGGTGGCTCAGGCGCCTCGGAGTCCATCGAACGGCGTGCGTGGGTCTCGCCGATTTTGGCAGCAGCGCAGCCCATTAGCGAAACATTTACGCCGACGGAAGAACATCATGCGGCTGAACAAGTTAGGCGTGCTGCTTGGTTGTTTGTCGCGCCGTTGCCTTGTTGCCGCCCAATCTTGTTTGCACAACAGTGCCGGGCTTTTCGGGGCGCTTTTGGGGGACCTGCCGTGCACGTTTGCACCAAACTTGCCGTGACCGTTGCCGCGCTTGCCCTCTCAATCAGTGGGGCCTTGGCGCAATATTATCCGCCACCCCCGCCGCCGCCCTATTCGGGTTATGCACCGCCCCCGTCCGCTTACCCGCCTGCGTATCCACCGCAAACGTACAGCAGTGCGCCGCTGCCACCACCCGGCTATTACGACGACGACGCCCCGTTGCCGGCTCGTCCGCCTTACGGTCGAGGTGCAGTCCCAGGCCAACAGACCGAAGCCTATCCGCCGGCTCCGCGTCCCTATTTCATGCCCAACGATCCCTATCCGCCGCAGCCGTCGCCTCCGCAAGGCCAGCCCGGGCTGCGGCCGCCGGCAGATGTCGGGGGAGCCCCCGGGCCGGGCTACGCCACCGGTACCGTGCCGCCTCCGCCGCCTCCGGCGGCTGCGCCCCAGGCGGCTCCGACGGTGGTCGCCGCTCTCCCGCCGGATGAGCAACCCGAACAAGGACCGCGTAAGGAACTGCCGCCGCAGTTCCGGCGTCAACTTGTTGATTATCCCACCACGGAGCCACCCGGCACCATCATTATCGATACGCCGAACACGTATCTCTACCTGACACTCGGCCAGGGGAAGGCCATGCGTTACGGCATCGGTGTCGGTCGCGAAGGCTTCACGTGGGCCGGCACCGAGCGCATCAGCCGCATGAAAGAATGGCCGGACTGGTTCCCGCCCAAGGAAATGATCGATCGTCAACCTTATCTGCCGCGCTTCATGGCCGGTGGCGAAACCAATCCTCTCGGCGCTCGAGCGCTTTACCTTGGGAACACGCTGTATCGGATTCACGGCACCAATCAGCCATCGACCATCGGCACCTTCGTGTCATCCGGCTGTATCCGGTTGACCAACGAAGATATCTCGGACCTGTTCGGCAGAGTGCAGGTCGGCACTCGGGTCGTGGTGCTACCTGGAGCCATGCCAGCGACGGCCTCGTCACAAGGTTCGGCGAGCCACTAACGGCAGTTCGAGTCCACAATTCAAGACGAATCGATGACCAATCCGTGGGCCGGCGCGCCAGCGTCGGCCAAATTTTTGTGATTTCCCTTTATGCTGACTTTTCAGCGACTCAGATAATGTCGTAGACGTGGATTCGGTTCGGGCTGTGCGTCGGCTTCCTGCATGGTTCGGCGTCAAGTCAGCTGCCCTGTGACGATCCATCCAATTGTATTGCGTGCTTGTTCTTCACGGATCGTGTGGGCGTCCTGCGAGGTCGAATGTTTCCGAATGTCCGGCTGCAGATCGTGGCGCTGTTCGTCTCGGTCGTTGCACTGAGTTTTGGGTTCGGAGTTTTTGCCGCTTTCCGGGTAAACCATGAGCCGCTGGCGCAAATGCCGGCAAGCGCCGCGCCCTTGCCGCTCAGGGCGGAGAATGCGGCGCCATCCGCCACAGCAACGTCATGGGGCGCACCGTTCGGTTCCCGCTTCTGGTTGAGCGAGACGCAGATCCGTGGCGCTGCGGATCTTCCGGCACTTTCGCCTGTCGTTCGTCATGACCCGACCGGACGGACAATCACCTGGATCGTCGTGACCCGCAGTGTGACGGGTACGCCTGCACCGCAGCCCGCGCCGGAATTATCAGACGCACGCTCTGCATCAGATGCGCGGCCTGTCGAGATCTCGCCCGCTCCAATGCAGGGAAGCGCTCCTCAAGACGTCGCTGCACCTGCGGAGGAAGTGGCCGCACCTCCGCAAGCCGTAGAACCTGCAAATGCCCCGGCCGCAGTAGTTGGCGCCGCCGAACCCGCCCCTCAGGTTCAGTCCGAAGTGACCAACACCGTACCCGAGGACGCCACGCCGAAATTGAAGACGCCCCCTAAAGTCCCTGCGCACGTATCGCATAACGCACCCATGCATCGGCGCTTGGCCGCAAGGGCGCCCATCAGACCGCAAGTGCAAGCGCCCGTTCAATCTGCCGTCCGGCCGGAGGAGCCGGTCGTTTTCCAGACCGCTCCACCACCGTACCGGCCGCAGAAAGGCGCGCCAGTCGTGGTTCGGTCCGCCGGTCAGAATCCCGCGTCGGACGTCCCCATTTTTCAAACGGCCCCGCCAAGTCAGAGATAGTGGCGATACCCGCCGACGCACAATGCGTGCGGGTCAGGCCGGCACTCTCGGTTATATTGCGCGTCCGAAGAGCAGGCACAATTTAAGGAAGCGGACAAAGAGTTCTTGAAATAGTTGCATCTCGTCCGCCCCCATAGTGGAACGATTGCGCGTGGTTCCCCTTTCCGTCCTCGATTTGTCACCCGTCACAACCGCAACGCCGGGCTCGGTGGCGTTACGCAATTCGCTCGACTTGGCGCGGCTGGCGGAGCGGCTCGGCTACAAGCGTTACTGGGTTGCTGAGCATCACAATCTGGCAAACATTGCCAGTTCGGCGCCCGAGATCATGATCGGACAGATCGCTGCGGTCACGTCAGAAATTCGCGTCGGCTCGGGCGGTGTAATGCTGCCTAACCACGCGCCGCTCATGGTCGCTGAGCGTTTCAAGGTGTTGGAGGCGTTGTTTCCCGGCCGCATCGACCTTGGGCTTGGGCGTGCACCGGGGACCGATCAGGTGACGTCCTACGCACTTCGCGCCAGGCAGGACCCGCGCGAGGGCGACGATTTTCTTGAACGCTTCCAGGAGTTGCTGCTGCTGGAGCGTGGCGGTTTTCCGGCGAACCATCCGTTCCGTAACGTCCGTGCAGTGCCGGCCGATGTGCCGCTGCCGCCGATTTGGCTCTTGGGCTCCAGCGGGTATAGCGCCGAACTTGCTGCGGCCGTCGGCATGGGCTTCGCGTTCGCCCATCACTTTTCCGACTATGACGCCGAGAGCGCGATGCTCAGCTATCGGGCGCATTTCAAGCCGTCGGCGACGTTGGCCGCGCCGTATGCGATTCTCGGAGCCGCGGTGATCGCGGCTGATACGGACGCTGAAGCCGACCGCATCGGGTCAAGCGCCGAGCTGCATTTTGTTCGCCGCGCCAAGGGCGAATACGCCCCGCTTGCGTCGCCCGAAGAGGCAGCCGCCTATCCTTACAGCCCAATCGATCGCGAACGTGTCGCGCGGCAGCGCTCGCGCCTGATTATCGGCAGCATAGACCGCGTGAAGGAACGATTACTGTCGTTAATCGAAGCGACACGCGCCGATGAGCTAATGGTCACCTCGATGGTTTACGACCATGGGGCGCGAAAACACTCGTATGAGCTTCTTGCTCAAGCTTTCGCGCTGCAGGCACGAGGCTAACCAGATTATTTGACCTGTGATTAAGTCGGATAACGATGGCTTAGGTGATGGCCTGATATCGGTGTTTTGCTACCGTGTGGTGGGGAAAAGCGGCCAAACGCACCGATCGAATCATGGCGGGCGTAAGGGTTGTCTACTAGGATTCGATTCGAGAATCGCTTCGGCTGAGGACAGACCATTGAGTACGAGATGCGCGCGGCAAAGTTCCGCATCTATTGTGCGATTCAAGCACGTTTTGCTCGGAAATGTATGCATAGTTGCGATCTGTTTGGCGCTGGCCGCGGCTTCGTCGCCGGCCGATGCGAAAACCAAGCACGGTCCGGCGCGAGCCGACGCGGAGCACGCGAGCAAACTGCCTTTCGGCGATATTCCAAAGGGTCCACTGCAAATCTTTGTGTCAATCAATCAGCAGAAACTGCACTTTTACAGCGACGGTACGCATGTGGCCGACGAACTGGTCGCGACTGGCGTACCCGGCCATCTCACACCGATGGGCGTGTTCAGCGTGATCGAGCGCGATCGCTATCACCATTCGAACATCTACGATAATGCGCCAATGCCATTCATGGAGCGGATCACGTGGTCGGGCGTGGCTCTGCACGAAGGCGTCGGCCTCGGCCATCAAGCCTCGCACGGCTGTATCCGCATGCCGCACGATTTCGCGGCGCGTCTGTGGCAACTGCAGACCATGGGGATGCGTGTCGTCATAGCGCGTCCCGAATTGAAGCCGACCGACTTCGCCGATCCGCATCTGTTTGTGCGCAAGCAAAAACCCGGGCCTTCGGCCTCTCTGCCGCAAACCGTTAAAACGGCGCTAACCATAGACCCCGGGACGAAGACCGATGCGTCCGATCCGCCGCCGGCGGGAAAGCGCGACGATCTCGTGACGGGCACGGTGAATGCGCCGGACAGCCCAGCGGGCGTGCAGCCAGCCCAATCGACACGACCGCTCAACGAAATCTTGAAGGTCGCGGTGGACGCCGCGGCGCCCAAGGAAGGCGATCCGGCGGCGACCGATGCGGCCGGACAGGCCGCTCAACCTGCCGACATGACTGCGCCCATTGCGACGGATGACATCCCCCTGCCGCTACCCAAGCCATCGCAGATATCCGGCGGCGGTAGCGGACCGATCGCGATCTTTGTCAGCCGCAAGGAAGGCAAGATTTTCGTACGGCAGGATTTCACGCCACTTTTCGAGGCGCCGGTCCAGATCGACCGCCCCAAGGAGCCGCTCGGGACACACGTCTTTACCGCGCTCGATTATATGCCAGATCATTCCACGTTCCGATGGAACGTGGTGACGTTGCCCCCCGAGGCGGTGAGAGGCGAGCAGCACTATAAGTACGTGCAGGACGCCTGGGGCAGGCGCAAGCGCGAACTCGTTGAAGAGCCTGCCAAGGAGCCCACTCAATCGCAGCCGGCGGAAACGCCGCAAGAGGTGCTCGCCCGTATCCAAATCCCGCAGGACGTCATCGACCAGATTTCCCAACTCATGGTTCCGGGCTCCTCGCTGGTCGTTTCCGATCATGGCCTCGGCGATGAGACGGACATCGGCGGCGGCACGGACTTCATCGTCATTACGCGCTGAGTTCCGTATCACTCCCAGGACGTGCGCGTAGCCCCGACGACGGCTGTGCCATGTGGCGGATATACGCGACGCGGCATTTCAAAGGCCATTGCGGACAGTGTATGTTGCGCGCGACCGCGTGACAGGCTTCAGCTCACGGTCGAGGTCATTTCCCATCAGTCGAAGGAGGATCGTCTTGGGCAAGCATTTCACACTCACCTCTTCGGACAGCTTCAAGCTCGGTGCTTACCGCGCCGACCCGAGCGGACCCGCCAAGGGAGGTATGGTGGTCATTCAGGAAATTTTCGGGGTCAATCATCACATCCGCGCGGTTTGTGATCGCCTCGCGGGCGAAGGCTACGCGGCGCTTGCGCCAGCGGTGTTCGACCGCCAGCAGCCGAATTTCGAGTGCGGCTACACGCCTGATGAAATCGCCAATGCGCGCAAGTTCGTTGCCAATCCCGATTGGGGCGCGATGCTGCGCGACGTGCAGGCCTCCATCGACGAACTGAAAAAGTCAGGCCCGGTCGGCATCATGGGCTTCTGCATGGGTGGCAGCATTTCGTTCCTGTCGGCGTGCAAGCTCAATGGCCTCAAAGCGGCGGTGTGCTATTACGGCGGCAACATCGCCAAATCCGCCGACGAGAAGCCGAAGATTCCCGTGCAGATGCATTTCGGGGAGAAGGATGCTTCGATCCCCATGAGCGATGTGGAAATGATCAAGCAAAAGCGCGGCGCCGATTGCGAGATCTACGTCTATCCCGATGCGCAACACGGCTTTCACTGCGACGAGCGCGGCAGTTATCAGGAAGCCGCCGCCAAGCTCGCTTGGCAGCGCTCCATGGCGTTTCTGGCCAAGAACGTGAAGTAATAACGATTCCCGGTCGGTTGGTAATCAGGTCGGCGAGCGCGATCTGATTACTGACGCCCGCTTGCTGCTCGAGCTGCCTCCTCATTCCGTCCCGCTCTTGGAGTGCCGCGCAAGGCGATCGGCGATCGCGAGCATCAGCAGCGCGGCGACGAACACGAGCGGAAAACCGGCAGCCCAGACGAGTTTGGTTGCATCGACGGTTCCTTGTAGATCAAGGTACCAAGCCAGCGCATCCACCGCGGCGATGACGGCGATCGAGCCCAACAGCTTCTGCTTCAGCGCGCCGAAATCCACGTCGGTCAGACCAGCCGGCAGGTACGAGTGTTCCTCCAATTCGATCTTGCGGATAAAGTTTTCGTATCCGGAAAAGATCACGATGAGGATCAGATTTGCCGTCAGCGCAATATCGACCAGGTTGAGCATTCCGACGATGAGGTCGTGCCAGCCCTCCCTGGAAACCCCAACCGCCAGCGCCAGCAAATCCGCGAAGAAGCGGTACAGCAGCAAAAAAACGCCGATGAGCAGTCCGACCAGAAACGGCGCTATCAGCCAGCGGCCGAGAAAGATCAGGGACCGAAAGGCGCGTTCAATCTGCCGCATGGCACCCCCGCGAAGCTGTCTGTTCGCTCGATAGCACAGGCGGGGAATGGCGTGTA
>Ga0209579_10001012_pt1 | contig 24245 bp, 21 predicted proteins | sample Coa_R1_2_FD_187152 | JGI IMG/M metagenome (GOLD analysis project Ga0209579, IMG submission 187152) | Surface soil microbial communities from Centralia Pennsylvania, which are recovering from an underground coalmine fire - Coalmine... | ecosystem: Environmental > Terrestrial > Soil >... | reverse complement strand
CGCCGCGAGATAGCTCCAGCCTTTGGCGGCGATCCGGAAGTCGGCTGGGTGCTGGCGCGGTCGGCTCATGGCAAGGGATATGCGACCGAGGCGGCGCAAGCCGCCATTCGGTGGATGCTGGACCGACATCGTCCTGCGCGTCTGGTCTGCATCATCGAGCCGGAGAACACCGCCTCGTTGCGCGTAGCGGCCAAATGCAGCTTTCGCGAATTCGCCCGCACGACCTACAAGAACTCGCCGGTCGTGCTCCTGGAACGTATCTGCGAGCAAGACCTTGGACGCTGAAAGAACGCTGAACCAACCGCGCTGCTTCGTGCCCTTTGTGGTGAATAATGGTTTTTGCGCGCGCATGACCCGAAACGGATTGACGGAAGAGTGTACCGCATGACGCACCGCACGGATCGCACGCAGTCCACCCCGGAGGTGCGGTTTGCCAAAGTCCCGGCCGTCACCCTGGGCTTCTGGATCATAAAGATCGCGGCAACGACACTGGGCGAGACGGGCGGCGATACCGTCACGATGACGATGAATCTTGGGTACCTCGTCGGTACCGCGATCTTCTTTTCGATCCTTGTCGTGATGGTCGCGCTCCAGATCGCCGCGAAGAAATTTCAACCTTTTCTTTATTGGGCGACCATCGTTGCTTCCACCACCTGCGGCACGACGCTTGCCGATTTCGCCGATCGCTCGCTGGGCATCGGCTATACCGGCGGTTCGCTTCTGCTCCTAAGCTGTGTGCTGATGAGCCTCACGTTTTGGTATTGGACTGAAGGGACAGTCTCGGTGCAGACGGTCAGCACGCCGCGCGTCGAAGCGTTTTATTGGGTCACGATCACGTTTTCACAGACGCTCGGCACGGCACTCGGCGATTGGGCCGCCGACGCAGGCCTCGGATATGGCGGTGGCGCGCTCGTTTTTCTCGCGGCGCTTGCTGCGGTTGCGGCCCTCTATTTCTGGACCCGGGTCTCTCACGTGCTGCTGTTCTGGGCCGCGTTCATTCTGACGCGACCGCTTGGCGCGACGGTGGGCGATTTCTTCGATAAGCCGGTTGCGCAGGGCGGCCTGAACTTCAGCCGGCCGCTGGCTTCGCTGGTAATCGCCGTCTTTATTATCGGCTGCATTCTCATATTGCCGCAGCGCCCCGGTTCGCATCCCGGAGCTTCCACCAAAGCGGCCTGATCCTGGCCGCGAGGCCACCTGCCGACGCCTTTTTCTAACATGTGTTTATGGCACGTGCGCTCTGCACAAGGCGACTGTGGCCGGTCTGCAATTCAGACGTTCTGAGATTCGGTTCCCTGGAACTTTGATGGTTTCGCCCGCTTACCGCAGAAGGGGGACGAAGAGGACCTTGCGTGGCTGGATTGCTTGCCGTTGCCTACAAGCCAATGCGAAAACATTGGCCCTTTCGTCTGACGCTACCGCGGCTCGGCTTCTGGCCGCGATTGGGGCTGCGTGCGTTTTTCTTCGCAATCCTGGCAGGCGCGGTCGTATGGGTGGCGGGAATCGCCGAACGGGAAATGCGCACCTCTTTTGCGCAGGCGCGTTTTTTCACGGCGCGCGCACGGACGCTAAGATACTGGGTCGCATCCGGACCCAATCCGGCCATAAGGGTGCCGCTGGGCGGACCGTACGACGCGCGGTTCGGCTATTCCAGGCTTCCGCAGTTCATCGGCCGCCTGAAAGCCCAGCACTTCGGGGTCACCCAGCAGGCGCGACAATCGCCCGATCTGCGCGAACAACTGACCGCACAGGGCTATGCGATTTATAACGAAAAGCAGCACGCCGGGCTGCAACTGTTCGACCGCAGAGGCGCGCCGCTCTATGCCGCGAGTTATCCGGAGCGTTCCTACGAGCGCTTCGATTCCATTCCGCCGCTGGTCGTGAACACGCTTCTCTTTATCGAAGACAAGGATCTGCTCGAGAAACAATATCCCGAATACAACCCGGCAATCGAATGGAAGCGCTTCGCCCAGGCCAGCGCCGGCTGGATCGGTGGCTACGTGAATCCGCATTTGAGACATGGCGGTGCAAGCACGCTCGCCACCCAGATCGAGAAATTCCGTCACTCGCCGGGCGGAAGGACAGAAGGAGTCATGCAGAAGCTCCGCCAGATGGAAGGCGCTACGCTGCGCGCCTACCTCGGCGGTGAAGATACGTACGCGGCGCGACAGAACATCGTCACGACGTATCTCGATTCGACGCCGCTCAGTTCGCGGCCGGGCTATGGCGAGGTCATCGGACTCGGCGACGGTCTGCTCGTCTGGTACGGCACCGACATCACTCAAGCGAAACGCGTGCTGGGGGATTCCGACCCGCAGAATCTGCCGCGCAAAGCCCAAGTGTTTAAACAGGTACTGAGCCTCCTGCTGGCGCAGCGCCGTCCAGCCTACTACCTCGTTTCGAATCATCAGGCACTCGAAAAATTGTCCGACAATTACCTGCATCGCCTTGTTGCGGCCCATGTGATCGCGCGGCCGCTGTTCGAGGCGGCGCTAAGCACGCAGCTGCGTTTCCGGCCCCACGCGCCGGCGCCCGCGCCGGTTTCGTTCATCGGGCGCAAGGGCGCGGACGCGATCCGCGCCGAACTGCTGCGCGATCTCGGCGCAAGCAGCCTGTACGATCTCGATCACCTGGACCTCTCTGCGAGGACGACGCTCGATCTCGGCACCGAACGTCGCGTAACGGATTTCCTGGCGCAGCTGCATGACCCGCAACGGGTCGAGGACCTCGGCCTTATCGGAAAGGACCTGCTCGGCGGCGGCAATCCCGGCAAGGTGACCTACAGCGTGGTCATGTACGAGCGGGGCGAGGGGCATAATCTGGTGCGCGTACACGCCGACAGTCTCGACGAACCGTTCGATCTGAATTCGGGCGCGAAACTGCAACTCGGTTCGACCGCGAAGCTACGCACGCTCGTCAACTATCTGCAAATCATTCAGTGGATGCACGATCGCTACGGAAAACTGCCTCGAGAAACCCTTCAGCGCATGGCCGATCAGGCGCGCGATCCGCTTTCGCAATGGTCATTGTCTTACATGGCAGGGACCAGCGATCGCAGCCTGCAGCCGATGCTCGACGCCGCCATGCAGCGGACATATTCCGCGAGCCCAGGTGAAGCGTTCTTCACCGGCGGCGGCATGCACGTGTTCCACAACTTCCAGAAATGGGAGGATCACGGCCACCCTACGGTCCAACTTGCTTTCGCAAATTCCATCAATCTCGCATTTGTACGTATTCTTCGCGATAACGAGCGTTACTATATCGCGCAAAATCATCTGACCGAGGGTGCGTTCGACGGCGATGAAACAGCGCGCATGGCTTTCCTCCACCGCTTCGCGGACCAGGAAGGGCGAGTCTTCATGGGTCATTTCTACAAGGATCTCTCAAATCTGGATTCGAACGGCCGTCTCGCGGCACTGGCTCACAAGGCCGGTCCCTATTACAAGCGTCTGACGGTGATTTTCCGGTCTCTGCGGCCGAACGAAGGCGTTGAAGACCTTCGCAGTTTTCTGACGCACTATGTGGGCAAAAATCTCAAGCTCAAGCAGCCGCTTGAGAAGCTTTACGACGCTTACGGCGTCGACAAGTTCAATCTGATCGACCGCGGCTATCTGAGCCGCGTACATCCGCTCGAACTGTGGCTCGCGACCTATCTCGACAAGCACCCGCATGCCTCACGCAGCGAGGTCATGCAGGCCAGCACGAACTTGCGCCAACAGGTGTACGGCTGGCTCTTCAAGACCCATAATCCGCACCGGCAGGACTTCCGGATCCGCATTCTGGTCGAACAGGATGCCTTCAAGCGCATGACCCGGGACTGGCGTCGCCTCGGGTTTCCGTTTGCGCATCTCGTGCCCTCCCTCGGGACCGCTATCGGCAGCTCCGGCGATCGCCCCGATGCGCTCGCCGATCTCATGGGCATTATCGTCAACAATGGTGTGAGGCAGCCGACGATCGACATTCATGACGTGCATTTCGCGAAAGGGACTCCTTACGACACGGTCCTTGCCGCGGGTCAGGAAAAGCCGGTGCGCGTGCTCTCGCCGGAAATCGCTTCGACCGTTCGAAATGCGCTCACCGACGTCGTCGTGGAGGGTACCGGAAAGCGCTTCGTCGCCGCCTACCACGGACCCAATGGCCAACCGCTCGTTCTCGGCGGAAAGACCGGCACCGGCGATAACCGTTACGACAGCTTCAGCGCCGGCGGCGGCCTGATCGGCTCCCGGGTGGTGGACCGGACGGCGACCTTCGTCTTCTTCCTCGGAAACCGCTTCTTCGGCACGATTACCGCCTATGTACCGGGCCGCGACGCGGCGAGCTTCCACTTCACCAGTGCCCTCGCTGTACAAATCCTGAAGACGCTTTCGCCGCAAATCCAGCCGCTGTTCGAGCAGCCGGCCGAGGCCAAGACCTGAACGGAAAGCATCTCAACCCGAGTCTGTCGAAGGGTCCGTGAGTGCATCCTCGTACGCCTGCGAGGCTTCGAGCCAGAGATGCTCGGCATCAAGGAGCGAACGGGCAAGTTCGGCGCGGCGCTTCGCCATTTCGGCCGCGCCGGATTGATCCTTTGCGAACAGCTCACCGCGCCCCAGCGCCGCGTCTATTTCCGCGATTTCCTTTGTCAAGTGTACGATCTCGTTCTCAAGCGCCGTTGCCCGCTCCTTGAGCGGTTTTAGCTGATTGCGCCGCTCCGCGCGCTCTCGGCGCAGGTCGCGATTGCTGGCGGAGGTACGTTTCTCGCTCGCGTCCGGTGCGGAGGCAAGGAGTTCAGCTCGATAGTCGTCGAGATCGCCATCGTAACGCCTTGCCGTGCCCTCGGCGACGAGCACGAGCCGGTCGACGGTCGACTCGACCAGGCGCCGGTCATGACTGACGAGGACCACCGCGCCTGAAAAGCCGTTCAGCGCCCGCAGGAGCTCTTCGCGCGCATCGATATCGAGATGGTTGGTCGGCTCGTCGAGAATGAGAAGATTGGGCGCGTCGAGCGTCGCGATGGCGAGCATCATTCTCGCGCGCTCGCCACCGGAGAGCTGCGCCACCGGCGTGAGCGCCTTGTCGCCGGAGAGGCCGAATCCGCCGAGTTGCGTGCGCAGGACGCCAGCAGTAAGCCTCGGCCGAAGTCCCGCCAGCGTCTCCAGCGGAGACAGCATTCCATCAAGCTCGTCGAGCTGGTGCTGTGCGAAATAGCCCACCACCAGCTTCGGTGCGCGAGCGACGACACCTGATTGCTCGCGCAATCGTCCTGCGAGAAGTTTTGCGAGCGTCGATTTGCCGTTGCCGTTTTTTCCGAGCAGCGCGATGCGGTCATCGGGATCGAGCCGCAGGGACAGGCGATCAAGCACCGGGCGCTCCGTCTCATATCCGACCGACACGTTTTCAAGTGTGAGCAGCGGCGGGCTGGTCGGCGCAGGATCCGGGATTCGTATCGGGGAAATCTGCTCACCCAGCGGTATTTCCACCGGCTTCAGCCGTGCAAGCATTTTCAACCGACTTTGCGCCTGCCGTGCCTTGCTCTGTTTGTACCGGAAGCGGTCGACGAACGCCTGCATGTGCTTGCGTGCGGCTTCCTGTTTTTTTGCCGTTGCCGCATCGAGCGTGCGTCGCATCTCGCGCGTGTCGACGAAGGTCTCGTAATTGCCGGTATAGAGCGTGGTTTTGCCGTGCTCGAGGTGGAGGATGAACTCCACCGCGGAATCGAGAAGATCACGATCGTGGCTGACGATGATCACTGTGCCGCGATAGCGCTTCAAAAAATCCTCGAGCCAAAGGACGCCTTCGAGGTCGAGAAAATTCGTGGGTTCGTCGAGCAGCAGGAGATCGGGCGCGGCGAAGAGCACGCCCGCGAGGGCCACCCGCATGCGCCAGCCCCCGGAAAATTCCCGACATGGGCGCAGTTGCTCCCCGGCCGAAAATCCCAGCCCCGCAAGAATGGAGGCCGCGCGCGCCGGCGCAGACCACGCATCGATCGTCTCCAGCCGCGCATGAACGTCGGCGATCTCAGCCGCATCCTGTGCCTCGCCGCTCCTGGCGATGAGATGCAGCCGTTCTTCATTCGCGGCGAGCACCGTGTCGAGCAGGCTTTCGTCGCCGCCCGGCGCTTCCTGGGCGACTCCTCCGACGCGCCATCGCGCCGGTTTTGTGATGGCGCCTTCGTCGGGTGTTGCCTCGCCGGAAACGAGTCTCAGCAACGTGGACTTGCCCGCGCCATTGCGACCGACGAGGCCGATGCGCCGTCCGGCCGGCAGGCGCGCGTTCGCACCCTCAAGAATTGCGCGTCCTGCGATTCTGTATGTGACGTTTTCGATGGCAAGCATTTTGTTACGGGTTGCAGGGTGGGGACGCGGCTTCTATAAGGCGCGCGCCCTTGCAAATGAAGCGGAGTTCCAGGATGCCGATCGAACGGACCCTGTCGATCATCAAGCCCGATGCGACGCGACGAAACCTGACGGGGGAGATTGCGGCGCGGCTCGAAAAGGCAGGTCTGCGCATTGTCGCACAGAAGCGGACGCGCCTCTCCATCGGAGACGCGGAGGCATTCTACAATGTGCACAAAGAGCGGCCGTTCTTCCGGAGCCTCGTCGAATTCATGAGTTCCGGCCCCGTGGTCGTTCAGGTGCTGGAAGGCGACGACGCCATCGCGAAAAATCGCGAGGTGATGGGGGCAACGGACCCCGCGAAAGCGGCCGCCGGGACCATTCGCAAGGACTTCGCCGAGTCGATCGAAGCGAATTCCGTACACGGCTCGGATTCGGCCGAGGCTGCGTTTCACGAAATTCGCTTCTTCTTCAGCGAACTCGATATCGTCGGTTGAAGTCGTGACGGCCAGAACCGTCGTCATCACGGGCGCAACCTCCGGCATCGGCGAAGTGGCGGCGGATCGTCTCGCCGGCGAAGGGGAGCGCATCGTCTTCATCGCCCGCGACCGCGCGCGGGCTGAGGAAACGCTGAAGCACCTGCGCGCGACCTCCGGTGGCAATCACGCGGTGCATTATGCCGATCTGTCGCGCGTTTCTGAAATGAAGCGCGTCGCGGGCGAGATCGCGGCCGCGGAGCCGCGCATCGACGTTCTCGTCAACAATGCAGGTGCGATGTTCGGTACGCGCAAGGTCACGGAAGACGGCCTCGAGACAACGTTCGCGCTCAATCACATGGCCTATTTCGTGCTGACGAATCTGTTGCTGCCGAAGATGGGTCCGGGCGCGCGAGTCGTTTCGACAGCCTCGGACGCGCACAAGGGTGCGAATCTCGATTTTTCCGACCTGCAATCGGCACGCCATTACAGCGGCTTCGGCGTCTACGGGCGCTCGAAGCTCTGCAACATCCTGTTCACGCGCGAACTGGCGCGGCGTCTGCAGGGCACCGGCATAACCGCGAACTGCTTTCATCCGGGGTTCGTCGCGACCCGTTTCGGCGATCACTCCGGCGGTGCACTGTCGTTCGGCATCCGGGCGGCCAAGACTTTTGCGCTGACGCCGGAACAGGGCGCGCAGACCATGGTGTATCTCGCGCGTTCGCCGGACGTCGCGAGTGTAAGCGGCGGGTATTTCGTCAAATGCAGACCAGCCACGCCGACGCGCGAGGCGCAGAACGATGCCGACGCGCGGCGTCTGTGGGCCGTTTCGGCCGAACTCTCGGGCGTCGGCGCCTGACATTTACGTCGCGCCTGGCGGCCCGGGGCCATGACAACGTTTATTTTCCCACGTCGAGCTTGTGCGCGCCGATCTTCTGATCCGTGCGCTGCTTCTCCGCTTTCGCGGCTTTCCGGTGATGCTTCGGTGTACCGTGTACGATCCGGTTTGCCGCCGAGGCGTTCTCCTTCGCCACCCGCTCTGCGGCTTTTTTTGCGCGCCTGAGATTGATCAACTCGCCCATGTTCTCCTCCGAGAAAGGCAAAATGCATCCGCAACTATGGCGACTGGCCGCTGTCAGCAGGGGGCGCGGGTCGCCAGACTCAGACACCGGCGAAAATAGTCCAGTACGAACCGGCTGAATTCGGGGGGATCGATGCAGACATAGTTGCGCTCCTTATGGCCAGTGACAACGTCGGCAAGCATTTCCCTTGGTGTGATCAGGGGTGCAAGCCCGTTCTCAAGCCTGGCCGAGTGCCGGGCCACGAGCCCGTCCGCGGATACGCGGCGGTTGCCGTGAATAATTCCGGGTACATTCGCTGTCCATCCGATCTTGTGCTGTATGGAACCCTCATGACACAGATAGACGGTGGCGCACTGAGCGATGGCGAAACAGTCGAGCAGGGACATTCCTGCGATACTTGTAACCAATTGGCGCGGGCCGGGAGGGGACAGGGCGCGTATGCTCGCGATGATGGCTTCGCTCGCCTTATGCGATTCCGATGCGAGTCGCGCATACGTAGTCTGCATGTCTTCCGCTGTACGCATCCAGTCTTCAGGGAGCGAGAAACCGTCGAACACAATGCCACAGTTTCCGTACCTGTGCAGGAGCAGGCACGCGACGCGGACGAGCACATCGTGTTGATTGGTCAGTGTGGGATTTTGCGTTCTGACCGAAATCCAAAAAATCGGGCCGCCAATTTGCGGGAGTTCCGCGATGATTGCGCGCGCCGCTGCGCTGGATCTGCTTTGTGCAAAGGCTACCATCCGTCTCCTCAGCTGCTCTGGAATGCACAACGCGCCCAGATTGACAAAAAGACCTCCCGTCCGGAAGCCGCAAAGGGGCGGCCCCGGATCGACACGGGTAATTTGGCAGCCGAGCAATTCCGGGAAGATTTCTTCGATTTTGCCCAGTGGCTCCCGGGCAACGAGAATTGCACTGGCGGGCGGCAGGCAATCTGACCGGATGATCGTGTCCAACGCAGACAGCTCGTTCCAGAGATGATGGGCAAAACTTGTGTGGCCCATGAGTATGACGGGTGCTTCGGAAATTCGCACCGACGGATGTTGGGCACTGCGTGCTTCCGTCAACGCCGTGAGGTGACGGTTTGTGACGGCGTGCTTTCCGCCATGCTCCCATGACAGAAGTACGTTTTTCTCGGGAACGAAGAGGCCAACCAGCGGAAAGCCGAAGCGAATACGAGAGGCAATGACGAAATACTCGATCGGGGTCCCGGCCCGCTCCGCTTCCACGAAGCGATAGAAGGTCTTGCCGTTGATTGCGACCGACTCTGTGGCCAGTACCGGTTCCCCGGTCTTCGGCGAGAGGAGCCGCAGACCGCCGCGCCGAAGAACGCTCCGCTGATAACGTCGCCCGAAACGTTCATTCGGCCCGGTCTGTCGGTGATCGATGTGTTTGAGGAATCTCTTGAGGCGGGGAAGTCCATAAGCCGTCGCCAGTTGCTTGATCGTGGCCGCGTCGGAAAGTTCAAGTCTGGCGATCCGGACCACAAGGTCCCCTGATGATCAATGCACCTCAACCGGCGGCGGCGCATTGGCGGGAGTTTCGCCCGAGAGGCGGGCGAGGTTCTCCTTGGCCTCTGCAAAATCGGGCTTCAGGTCGAGGGCTTTCTCGTAATCCTGTTTGGCATGATCGGAGTCCCGCGCAGCTTCGTAGGCAACTGCGCGATTGTAGTAGAAGGCGGCGAGAATGCCGTGGGACGCGAGGTTTGCATGAATGATCTGGGTGCACGCTTCGATCCTGGCCTCGGGAGCGAGATCGGAGTTCTGGCAGTTGTGAACGGCAGCCGCGATGCCAACTGCCGACTGGGCCAGCCCCCGGCTGCTGCTGATCAGAACAAGGGCGCCTGCGATCAGCAGTAGAGAACGTCTGTGCATCGTACGACCTGTTGCAAATGGGCAGGTCAAAGATAACCCGCGGCCCGGCGTGCTCACAAGGAGTTCGGTTATCGGGGGGGCAATTGGCCGACATGCCCGCGGCTTGCGGCAGAAAGCGCCGCGAGGCGCAGCGCGCTCGCGAGCGGGCGGGCTTCGCGCGCTGCGTCCACTTGCGATACCAACGCGGAAAGCGTACGGCCACCACGCCGCGCCTCCTTCTCCAGCACGATCCAGAATTCCGGTTCGAGTGCCACGCTGGTACGGTGGCCTGCGATTGAAAACGAACGCTTGCGCAGGAATCGCGCACGACGTTCAGGCGAGGCCGCGCTCATTGTCTGGACGGACCATCTTCTCAGCGCGGACCAGCTGGTCGAACTCCGCGTCGGTCACGAACCCAAGCTTCACCGCCTCTTCCCGTAGCGTGGTGCCATTCGCGTGCGCGGTTTTCGCAACGGTTGCTGCGTTGTCGTAGCCGATCCTTGGCGCCAATGCCGTGACGAGCATCAACGAGCGGTGCAACAGGTCGTCGATCCGCTCGCGATCGGGCTCGATTCCTTCCACGCAATGCTGGCTGAAGCTCATCGCCGCGTCGCCCAAAAGCCGGATCGACTGCAGAAGGTTGTATATCAGCACCGGCTTGAAGACGTTGAGCTCGAAATTGCCCTGGCTTCCGGCGACCGTAATGGTGGTGTGATTGCCCATCACCTGTGTGCACACCATCGTCATGGCTTCGCACTGGGTCGGATTGACTTTGCCCGGCATGATCGACGAGCCCGGCTCGTTTTCCGGCAGCTTCAGTTCGCCGATGCCGGCACGCGGCCCCGATCCCATCAGCCGGATATCCTGCGCGACCTTGAACAGCGACGCGGCAATGGTGTTGAGCGCACCCGATACTTCCACGACAGTGTCGTGCGCAGCCATCGCCTCGAACTTGTTCGGTGCGCTGGTGAACGGCAGCTTCGTCATCTTCGCAATTTCCGCCGCGAACAGCTGGCCAAATGTTGCCGGCGCATTCAATCCGGTACCGACAGCGGTTCCGCCCTGGGCCAGCTGATAAAGCCGCGGCAGCGCAGCTTTGACGCGGGCGATCCCGTTTGCCACCTGCGTCGCATATCCGGAGAATTCCTGCCCCAGTGTAATCGGCGTCGCGTCCATGAGATGGGTGCGTCCGATCTTCACGGTGAGTTCGAACGCGGCGCTTTTTTCCTCAAGCGCTTTCTGGAGCCGCCGCAATCCGGGGAGCAGCACGCGATGAATCTGGAGCACCGCAGCGATGTGCATCGCCGTGGGAAAACAGTCGTTCGACGACTGGCTCCTGTTGACATGGTCGTTGGGATGCACCGGCTTCTTGGAACCGATGACGCCGCCCATCAACTCGATGGCACGGTTGGCGATGACTTCGTTGGCATTCATGTTGGACTGTGTGCCGGAACCCGTCTGCCACACGACGAGCGGAAAATGCGCATCGAGCTTTCCGTCGGCCACTTCCTCCGCTGCGCGCGCGATGGCTTCGCCGCGTTCCGAATTCAGAATACCCAACTCGACGTTGACGCGCGCCGCGGCGCATTTGATCAGGCCGAGCGCGCGCGTGACCGCAACAGGCATACGCTCGCCGCCAATTCGGAAATTCCTGCGCGAGCGCTCGGTCTGCGCACCCCAGTACCGGTCGGCCGGAACCTCGATCGGACCGAAGGAATCGGTTTCGATGCGCATTCCGTCTGCGTCGGAGGTGCGTTCGCCGGCGGTGCTCATTTTTTGCGGAAAGAATCGAGGCTTACAACCTCGCCCGGAGTTTCAGGTTTGGGCGCCGCAAGCTCCGGCGCTTTACCGCCTGCCACGCTCGGCCGTTTGCGCTGGCTCGCCTCTTCTTCCGGCTCGGTCTGAAAATTCAGTCCGAACTGTACGCCTGGATCGACGAAGGCGGTCAGTGCGCTGTACGGAATCGAGAGTGTAGCCGGAACCTTGCGGAACGACAGCGTGACGTCGAAATGATTGTCCTTGATTTTCAGGCCCCAAAACTGGTGCTGAAGAATGATCGTCATCTCCTCCGGATATTGCTCGAGCAGGAAATCGGGGATCTCCACGCCTGGCGCGCGCGTTCGAAACGAGATGCGGAAATGATGTGAGCCGACGAGTCCGTTCTTCTCGACATGTTTGAGCGCGCCGCGCACGACGCCCCGGAGCGCCGCGTCGGTCAAAGCCTTGTAGCCGATGAAGTCCTTCGTCATGCAGACCGGGATTGGAAACAATCAGAGACTAGACGCGCGCGTCGGCGAGTCAATCCGGACGATCCCGCAATTTTCGTTTTGCTTGCGTATGCGGGCCAGCACTGGAAGGCTGTCAGGCGAGAGGCAAAGCCACTACGACAGAAAAATTTCACACGCGCAGGAGCCAGGGGGCCGGCGCCCATTGGCAACTCAGGAATTAACCTGTGTTGGGCGGCGACCGTTGGCGGCCAGGTCGACCACGACATCGCAACAAAGCACTTCAAATTCACGGACAAAGTGGGGAGCTTCTGTTGCCCGGTGCTCCCCGAAACCGCGCTTGCCTAATTAGGCAGCGAGGGCCATTTCGTTATCGTTGGCACCTGTACGATTAGCCCGATAACGGCGGATACCATACCGAGCGAAAGGTCAACCTTTACACGTCCGTCGATCCTGTTTCGCCCCCGCCGCAGCGATCGGTCCCAATCGCTCCGGTGGAGGCGCCGGGTACCGCCCCCGGGTCCGGTCCGCTTATTACGCAGCCGTTTATCGCCATAGTCCGGGCGAGCCCGAACATCTGTTAATATAAGACAGGGGCCATTCGAATAGAAGGCGGGGGAGATGAAAATCTGGAAGTGGGCGGCTCGCGTCGCCGGGGTCGTTGCCGCAGTCGCAGGGCTCGCACTTGGCTACGTTTACGTTGTGTCCGAGCGAATGCTGGATCGGACATATCCGCTCCCGCCGAGTTCCGTTCGCGCGTCATCCGGCGCGGCTGCGATCGCGCGCGGCGACCGTCTGGCGCACGCTTTTGGCTGCACGGACTGTCATCGCCCGAATCTGGAAGGAGCGTTCATTCCGGATTTCGGCGTGTGGTCGCTCAACCTCACGCGGCTTGCGACGACGTTTTCCGACCGGGATTTCGATCGCGCGATTCGCCATGGTCTGCGGCCCGATGGAACCAGCGTGGCCGAATACATGCCCTCCGACGCGTTTCAGTACATGAGCGATTCCGATCTTGCCGACATTCTCGCGTTTGTTCGCGCGCATCCGCCCCGAGGCGTCGCGCATGCTGTCCCGTCATATGGAATCGCGCAGCGCTATGCCCTCCTGACCGGCAAGGGAAGGACCGGTCGGATGTGGTTTCCGTTGCAGAAACCGGCGCTCGATCTCGGACCGAAATACGCGCGCGGACGCCACATCGCGATGACCGCTTGCGGCGAATGCCACACGACCGAACTTGACGGCGCCACGCCGCCGGGACCGGGTCTGCCGCCAAACCTTTCGATCGTCGCTGCGTATGATCGCGCGGCCTTTCTGCACTTCATGCATACCGGAAAGGCGGCTGGAAATCGCGAACTGCCCATGATGTCGGCAGTCGCCACGGTCCGCGTCGGACATTTGAGCGACGCCGATCTGAATGCGCTCTACGACTATCTCGCGGCTCGGGGGCGAAAGCTCACAGCTTCGGGGAGCTAAAGGGCGAAGGCGGGCGAGAATCGGCCTATAAGGGCGCGATGCAGCAATATCTCGACCTGATGCGCACGGTGCTCGAACGGGGCGTCCAGAAACACGATCGCACCGGAACCGGAACGCTTTCGATTTTCGGTCACCAGATGCGGTTCGACCTCGCGGCGGGATTTCCGCTCGTCACGACGAAGAAGCTGCACCTGAAATCCATCATCTACGAACTTCTGTGGTTCCTGCGCGGAGACACCAATGTGCGCTGGCTGCAGCAGCGCGGTGTTTCCATTTGGGACGAATGGGCGGACGAGTCCGGCGATCTGGGTCCGGTCTATGGTTCGCAGTGGCGCTCGTGGCCGGCTCCGAATGGTGGCACGATCGATCAGATCGCCGCCGTCGTCGAACAAATCCGCCGCAATCCGGATTCGCGGCGCCTGATCGTCAGTGCCTGGAATCCGGCCGAGATCGACCGCATGGCGCTGCCGCCCTGTCATTGCCTCTTCCAGTTCTATGTCGCGAACGGCCGACTTTCGTGCCAGCTCTATCAGCGTTCGGCGGACATTTTCCTGGGCGTACCGTTCAACATCGCCTCTTACGCGCTGCTGACGATGATGATGGCGCAAGTAACCGAACTTTCGCCGGGCGAATTCGTGCATACGTTTGGCGACGCGCATCTTTATCTCAATCATCTCGAGCAGGTACGCGAACAGCTTGCGCGCACGCCATATCCGCTGCCGCAGATGCACATGAATCCAAAGGTGCATGACATGTTTGCGTTCCGGTATGACGATTTCCGTCTCGAGAATTACCGAGCCCATCCGCACATCAAGGCAAAGGTGGCAGTATGAGCGCCATCGAGATTCGCGGCGCAAAAAGGGGGGATGAAACTGCCATCGTTGATCTTCTTAGGGAACTCGCTGATTACGAAAGACTTCTGCACAGATTCCGCCTGACTCCCGAATGCGTGACGCGCGATTTTTTCGGTGCTGCGCCGGCCATTTCCTGCGATCTCGCCTTCGCAGACAGTGAGCCGGCCGGAGTCATGACGTGGTACCGGACGTATTCCAGTTTTGCCGCGGCTCGAGGAATTTACCTGGAGGATTTTTATGTGCGCCCCGCATCGCGGCGGCGCGGAATTGGTCGTGCACTTGTCGTCGACCTTGCGCGGCGCGCCGTCGAAGAGGGTTGCCCCAAGCTCGAATGGTCGGTGCTTACGTGGAACAAGCCGTCGATTGCCTTTTACGAGACATTGCGGGCCGAGCGGGTCGACGATTGGCACGTGTACCGATTGACGGGTGACGCGCTCGCGGTTCTGGCGCACGGATGAGCCGGATCGCGCTCGTGGTTGCAAAGGCCGCAAACGGCGTGATCGGCGATCACGGGCGAATTCCTTGGCGCATTCCCGAAGACATGCGCCGCTTCAAACAACTCACCATGGGCAAGCCCTGCATCATGGGGCGGAAGACCTGGGACAGCCTGCCGAAAAAGCCATTGCCGGGACGGATGAACATTGTCGTGACGCGTGATCGGCAATTTTCTTCCGACGGTGCTATGGTCGTTCACAGCTTCGACGAAGCGGTGGTACGAGCGGAGTCGGCTTGGCCGACGGAAGTCGCGGTCATCGGCGGCGAAACGATTTATCGCGCGGCGTTGCCTCGCGCCGACGTGATCTACTTGACGGAGGTGCTCGGCGAATTTGCCGGCGACGCGTATTTTCCGCACTTCGATCCGGCCGAGTGGCACGAGACCGCGCGCGAAGATCCCGTCGCGGACGCTGGCCTCGAGTACCGCTTCCTCACGCTCCAACGCAGCCATGCGTAGTGAATTTCGCGGAGACGCGGAGTACTGAACAACGAGACGATGAAATTGTTCTGCGCGTGCAATATTCCCGTTGATAGGCGCGCCAGTTTCGGAGGGGTCAGATGAACATTCGTGAAGTTGCGTCGGGGCTGAGATTTCCCGAGGGGCCGGTGGCGATGAAAGACGGCTCGGTCGTGATAGTCGAAATCGCGGCGGGCAGGATCGCGCGGATAAAGCCGGACGGAAAAAAGCAGACGATTGCCACGCCAGGCGGTGGGCCCAATGGACTGGCGGTCGGCCCCGACGGCGCGCTGTACGTCTGCAATAATGGTGGCAGCTTCGAATTCCACAAGCGCGCGGGTCTGCTCATCCCCGGCCATGCGCCGACATCGCATGCAGGTGGCCGCATCGAACGGGTGGATCTTGCAACAGGCAAGGTCGAAATTCTGTATCATGAATGCGACGGTGCACGTCTCGTGGCGCCGAACGATCTGGTGTTCGACACGAGCGGCGGCTTTTGGTTCACCGACCACGGCAAGACGACCACGGAAGGACACGCGCATGGCGCGCTCTATTATGCGCGCGGCGACGGCTCAAGGATCACGCGCGTCCTGCGCGAGCTGATCTCGCCCAACGGCGTGGGTCTCTCGCCTGACGGCAACACGGTCTATTACGCCGAGACATTTCCCGGTCGGCTGTGGAGTCTGCCGCTAATCGGTGCCGGCAGGCGCGGCAAGGTCGAGGGCTTTACGCCCGGCGTGTTCGTCGGCGCCTATCCTGGTCTTGCCTATTTTGATTCGCTGGGCGTACAGGCGGATGGCGGCGTGTGCGTCGCCACGATTCTCGCCGGTGGCATCACAACGTTCTGGCCCGGAAAAAAGAAGGTGCAGCACACGCCGATCGCCGACCCGCTGGTCACCAACATCTGCTGGGGCGGCAAAACCATGAAAACCGCCTACGTCACCGCCTCGGGCACCGGCAAGCTCCTGGCGCTCAACTGGCCGCAACCGGGGCTCAACCTCGCGTACAACGCCTGACCAACGTAGCGGAAGAGCCAATCGGCCCGCAGGGCATGATAATTTGGAGCGCTGGGCGCGAACTACCGCGCCGGTTCGCGGCGGCGTTCGAGAGAGGCCCGGCAGTCGCTGCTCACCAAGTTCTGTTTCCCCTCAATGCACGCGCGTTCGTCGCGCCGGGTCTTCGCGTTCGGACAAAGCCGCGCTACGTCCCCTTCACACGCGCGGCGGAATCCGCGCGGCCGCATCTCCCGCGCCCCCAGCCGCACGGCCCGCATTCCAAGGCCCAGGCCGTGCCGCATGCCCAAAAAATGCCCGGCGTGACCGCCATGTTGCTCCTGAGGGCCGCAGGCGTTGAGGGAAATTGCGAGGGCGACCAGCGCCGCGCTCACCGTATGCCTTGAAAATGGCAATTGCCGGACTCCTCCAGGAGTCCGGCAATCTACCCCCCGTCAAGCCCGAACGCTACGACCGGCCGTGGTGCGAAACCGGATGAAGATGGATCGTGCCGCTGTCGGCGAGCCGATATTCGCCATGCACACGGTGGTGGCCGGTGACAACCTGGCGATTGTCATGGCGGTTCGGGCCGTGCAGCACCTTTGAAGAGATGTGCGGGGCGGCGTGGTGGGCGTAGTTGGCTGCGAGCAAAGCCGCAAACCGGCTTGCCTGTCCGAACGCCGGCTGGCCGAGCGCTCCATGCTCGAGCATGGCCGCCTTGACGGTGTCGTAGCTTTCGCGCACCGCTTGGCTCACCTTGCCGACGCTGACGACCGCGTTCACCCCGGCGGGGTATTCGCCTTGAAGCGGGATACGCACGGCGGTGATCTCGGCGAATTTGATTTCGACCGGCGTACCGTTGGGGCGTGTGAATTTCGCGGACGCCCCGTCCTGCAGCGCGGCCGGATTGGCGTTTTTGGCGGCGCCGCCGGTCAGCGCAGTCTCGATGCGCTTCACGTAATTGCGCGTCTCGACCGGCAGTACCCGCCCGCGACCCAGCCTGTCCTCGAGATGGCCCGGTCCATCATTGTACGCCGCGAACATGGCCGGGTACCCGTAGTGCTGGTACAGCTGGTGCAGGTATGCCGCACCGGCATAGATGTTGGCGCGCGTGTTGAACGGATTTGGGCCGAGCTTGAACTGCGCACTCATCAATTTGTACGTCCCGGGCATCAGCTGCATGAGGCCCATTGCGCCGGCGTTCGAAACGATCGGCCTGTTCTCGCCGAGCATCGTGCGGCCGCCACTTTCCGTCTGCAGCACGGCCCTGATCCAGGTCGCCGGGACATTGAAGCGGGCCGAAGCTTCGGTAATGACCGGCGTCCAGCGGTCGACGAGCTGGCGCGCGTTCATGTTCGATTCCTGCTCGAACGTCGATTGCGGCAGGGGGCCGAGATGCTGCACCGCCGCGGTCCAGGCATGTTGCACCCAATGCGCAACGGCCTGCACCGTCGTCATCTGGTCCGGACGGACCGAGAATTTCTGGACCTGGAGCGTAATGCCCTGCCAGGTGAAAAGGATTCCGGCTGCAATGCCGGTCATGATTGTGAGCTTCGCAACCCCGTGCAGCAGGCCGCGGGTGCTGCTTTCCTGGGCTCTGGCGCCGAACTGCCGGACTTTTCCCGGCAAGCATTTGGCGCCGTGAATACGCGCAGAATAGGGGCTCGCGCCTGGAAGGCGCGTTTCGATCGTCTGCAGGGCACGCTCCCGTGTTTTTTGTTTCGTGAGTTCCGTCCCGCCAACCATTTGTTGGATCGGGCGGAATTTCCGTCGGGCGCGGCTCTGCCTGCTGCCTCTCGGGCCAACGCTCATTGGCGCGGGCAAAAAATCAGATAGTGGATTGGTTCCCGCAATACAAGCTTTTTTTTTGGCCGCGTACAATCAAATGTTACGGACGGAACCCAACATGTCCCCGGATTTTTTGCGGGCTGCTGCTGTACTTACCGGCTACTCGCTTGCTGTGCAGAGCGCGCCTTCGCTGTCAAGAAACGGCGCGAGGAGAACACCGTGTTCGCGCCGCAGTGGACCCGAGAAGGTCAGCCCGCTTGCCTCGCCCCGCGCGTGGAGTGCCTCCAGACCCCGGATCTGAAATCCGAGTTCGATTGAACCGGCGGGCTTGCCCTCCCGTGCGGGGTGAAGGGCCAGCGTGACATCACCGGTCGAAAATTCGCTCCAGCCGGGCGACTGAAACTTGAGCGGAAGACCCAACGTGTCGCGGTGGAACCGCACCGCCCTTTCCATGTCGGTCACGAACTTCATCACGTAAGCAAGGCGCGCCTGCATGACGGAATTCCTCCTGATCTTCCGATCCGAAAGCCGCCTCGGCGCGTTATTTCTTCCTGTCCCCGAGCGCATTTCGCGGATCAACCACGGAGAGGATCATGCCCGAGAACACAGCTTCGTCCAAGCCGTTCCTGACCGACGTCAAGACCCTGCGCGATCGCGCCCGGCAGCACCTGGAGTCCGGCGATGTGACCCAGAGTTACAAGGGTGATGTCAAGCGTACAATCGAGATCCTGCAGTCGGTGCTGGCTACCGAGATCGTCTGCGTACTGCGCTACACAATGCATGCAATTGCGGCGACGGGAATCTCGAGCGAAGGCGTCAAGGACGAGTTCGCCGAACACGCCAGGGAAGAGCAGGAACATATGATGGCGGTTGCGGAACGTATCAACCAGCTCGGCGGGAAACCCAATTTCAATCCGGAAGGTCTTCTCTCGCGCTCGGCCTCCCAATATGCGGAAGGCGAGAATCTTGTCGACATGATCAGGGAGAACCTGGTTGCGGAGCGCATCGCCGTTGATCATTACCGCGAATTGATCCGCTATTTTGGCGACGACGATCCGGCGACGCGCGTGATGATTGAGGAAATACTCGTCGTCGAGGAAGAGCATGCCAACGACATGCACGATCTCCTGGTCGCGCATGAAGGTCGCCCCATGCTGCAGAGATAGAAAAAAGCTGAAGGCCAAAAGACGCAGGGACGCAGCGGCGGCCTCTGCGCTAGGTTCTTTCTTTCTTGATCGCGCTGGCAGCCGCCGGGAGGCGGAGGAGAGCGAGCGTGCCGTCGCCGGTGATGCTCGACAGGCTGATAGTCGCACCCATGCGCCGCGCGAGGCCCATGGCGATGGCCAGCCCCACGCCCATGCCACCGCGCGAAATATGGCGCGGGAAACGCTGGAATACTTCGCCGGCCTTGAGGCGTTCGGCGGCGGAAAAACCTTCACCGGTGTCGCGCACGCCGATCAGCACTTCGCGTTCATCGGCGCGGATTTCCAGTCGAACGGTGCCCGCTTTCGGCGTGTAGGCCAGCGCGTTGTCGAGCAGATGTCCCAGAATGCGTGCAATCGTGTTCGCGTCGCCCCGGGCAAGCGCGATATCCGGCGCCGAAACGACGAGCTTCAATCCGCGCGCCTGCGCGAGCGAAGCGCGTTCGGCGATCTTTGCGCGCGCAATTTCGGAAACGTCGGCGCGTTCGGACGGAGCGTTCGCGCCCGTTGCATCCTGTGGCGTTTCGAGAGCCGCGTATTCCAGCACGGAACCGATTTTCGCGTGCAGCTCGCGACCGGCTCCGGCAATGTCGCGCGCATATTCGCTGTACTTGGGATGGGGTGTACCGAACACGCCGCTCTCGATGCTTTCGGCGAAGCCGATGATCGCATTGAGGGGCGTACGCAGCTCGTGGCTGACCTGTCCGATGAAACGCGACTTGGCGCGTTCAGCTTCCGCCGCGCGCCGCTCGGCATCGGCCAGCCGTACAAGGAGCCGCGCCTCACCGGGCCGCGTGGAGCGCAGGGACTGAAGTGCCGCGGCCGCGCGAGCCTCCTTTTCGAACAGGCGGACGAAAACAACCGCGAGTGCCGCCCCCGCAACCGAGGGGCCCAGTATGAAAAAGAGATAAAGCGGCAGAGCGCCGTACCAGGCGCCAAGCGCCTGTTTCACCGGGTGGCTTGCCACTGCGGTCAGCGGCCAGCGCGGAAGCTTCGCAAGCGAGACGAGGCGAGCCCCGGTCTTCAAATCGGCGATTCGAGCCCCCACGGTTCCATGCTCAAGCGCCAGGTCCGCGCGCCCGGGCGCTTCGCGCCATCCCGTCCCCAGGGCAACCAGCAGCCCGGAGGGAGTCGCCAGCGCGCCGTCTGCCATGCCGGCCCCGCGAAACAGGTACGCAGCATCAATCTGCACAAGGACAAGGTTCCTGTTTGCGGCGAAGAGGAGAACGAGGCTCCTGCCGTCGCGGGCCCCGAACGCGACTCTCTGTTGATGAGCCTGTGCAATCGTACTGCTGTCGAGCGGCAGCAGATCCCCTGGCGTCCTGAGCATCTCCGATTCCGGGACTCCGCTCGCGTCGAGCACGACAATATTCTTGAGCGCCGCGCCTCCCGCTTCAGCGAGTGCGGCCGAGGTTTCGGGGCTCGCAGCGGCGTTTGCGAAGGCTTTCCCGATCGCGGCGTAGCGATCGAGACTGGCGCCCAGGTCGGCGGCCATTTCCTGTGCACGCCGCGCACCGAATTCCGCGGCCTGGGACAATGCGCGGGCGTGGTCGTTGCGCATCTGGAGGAGCGCAGTCGAAGTAAAGCTACCGCAGATGAGAACAAGGCACACGATCACAAGAACCGGTACCCGGTTCGCCGAAGCCCGGAACTTTCGCAACAGCAGGATGCCTGCGATCGGGCCGGCGGCGGCCTGGGCTTGCGGCATGAAAGGGCTCGAAGCCTCGAGTGATTCGCGAATCACCCATTATGCGGAAGGCCGAGTCGCTGTCGATGCAGGCCCAATCCCCGCCTTTCCAAGCGGCTCCGAAATTGCGAGGATGTGGCAGACTTACGCCACGGAGGCTCCTGCGCCATGAAATACGGAATCGATTTTCGCTACCTCGCGAAGGGCGCAGCGACGCCTTCGGACAATTCTTATGTCATTGATCTTGAGGTGGACGAAAAGGAGTTCGCGCTAATTCCAAATGTGGGCGACCATGTCTGCATCCCGGGCGACAACCCCGGCATGCGCAACGTACCGCTTTCGGGTAAGGTCAGGACCAGGCTGTTTCATTACCGGCTCGGCTATTGCTACATCACCATTGTCGTCGAGGACAGCGACGAAGACTGGAAGAAGATCGGCGGCACTTGATACTCGTGCAATGAGTCGACAAGCTCGGGATGAGGGCTCAACAAGAACGCCTCACCCTGAGCTCGTCGAAGGGATGGTCGTTATTTCAATTCACCCAAGCATCTTCGTCGCGACTTCGAACAGGTTCGAAGAACGATCGGGCATCGCAAGCATGGCTTCGAGTTCGGCGCGCATGAGCTGTTGCCGGTTCGGACCATAGCGCCGCCAGTTCTCGAACGCGCCAGCCATCCGCGCGGCAACCTGCGGATTGATGCCGTCGAGGGTGCGCAATATCTCCCCCACGAGCCGATAACCTGCGCCGTCGCCTGCGTGGAAGCGCAGGTGATTGGCCGAGAAGGCACCGATCAGCGCGCGCACGCGGTTTGGATTGCGGATATCGAAGAACGGATGCTTCGTCAGCGCGCGCACGCCGTCGACCGTACCGGGCAGGGGTGACGCGGCCTGGAGCGCGAGCCATTTGTCGAGCACCAGCGCATCGCCGCGGAAACGATCGTAGAAGTTTGCAAGAGCCTGTTCGCGACGATGCGAGTTCATGCGTACGAGTTGCACAAGCCCGGCCATCATGTCGGTCATGTTGGTCGCCGCGCGGTAATGCTCTGCGGCGAGACGCGCCGCGTTTTCGTCGTCGGCCGCGGTGAGGTAGCGCAGGCAGGCGTTGCGCAACGCACGCCGACCGGCGGACTCCGCGTCCGGGCTGAAGGCAGCGTCGGAGTCGAGATCATCGTACAGATTTTGAAAGCGGTCGCGGTGCGCTGCTGCGACGGCGGCGATGAAACCGCAGCGTGCTGCATGAATGGCCTCGGGATCGACGGGCTGCATCGCGAGGGCGAGTTCGCTTTCGGTGGGCGGCATCAGCATCAGCGCGGCAAAGGCGCGGTCCTCGCCTGCGCGCGCGAGAACATTGTCAATCGCCTCGACGACAACGGGATCCGGTGCCACGATTTGGCCGCCGCCCGCGGCTTGCGCCATATCGAGCATCACGTCCCGGGCGAGCGTCTGGCCGGCCTCCCAACGATTGAACGCGTCGGGATCGCGCGCCATCAGCGTCGCGCGTTCGGCGCGACTCACGGAAATGTGAAGTTTGGCAGGAACGGAGAACCTTCGCCCGACCGAAACGAGTGGCGGCTCGTCGATGTTCACGAACTGAAATCGTTGCTCGCTCTCTGTCAATTCGAGCACCCGCTCCTCGGGGCCGATGGCATTCTCCCCGTCAAGCGTGAGGGGCAGAGAGCCCCCAGCGTTCCCGAGAAGCCCGACGCGGACCGGCATGTGCATCGCCTTTTTCGTCGGCTGCCCGGGCGTGGGGCCAAGGCGTTGTTTCAGTGTCAGCGCATAGGTCTTGCGCGCGGCATCGTATTCGCCGCGTGCCTCGATGTCGGGCGTCCCGGATTGCTGATACCACAGGCGGAATTGCCCGAGGTCGCGGCCGCACGCGTCCTCGAAACACTTCACCCAGTCTTCGACGGTTGCCGCCTGTCCGTCGTGACGCGCGAAGTAAAGGTCGGTTGCCTTGCGGTAGCCCTCGTCACCGACGAGTGTCTTCAGCATGCCGATCACTTCGGCGCCCTTTTCGTACACCGTACCGGTATAGAAGTTGTCGATGGTGATGTAGGACTGCGGCTGTACGGGGTGGGCGAGGGGGCCGGCATCTTCCTGGAATTGCCGCAGCCGCAGCTGGCGCACGTCCTGGATTCGCTGCACCGCCGGCGAACGCATGTCGCCCGAGAAGCTCTGGTCGCGAAAGACCGTCAGACCTTCCTTGAGCGACAATTGGAACCAGTCACGGCAGGTGACGCGATTGCCGGTCCAGTTGTGAAAATATTCGTGTGCGACCACGCCCTCGATGCGCGCATAATCGTCGTCGGTTGCCGTCTCGGGACTGGCGAGCAGCACCTTGTCGTTGAAGATGTTGAGGCCCTTGTTCTCCATCGCGCCGAAATTGAACGCGGAGACGGCCACGATCATGAAAATGTCGAGATCGTATTCGCGGCCGTACGCTTGTTCATCCCAGTGCATCGCGTGCTTGAGCGAGTCCATGGCGTAGCGCGCGCGCTCTTCGTTGCCGTGTTCCACATAAATGCGCAGCGCCACGCGCCGGCCCGACATGGTGACGAATTCGTCGGCGATATGGCCGAGATCGCCCGCGACGAGCGCGAACAGATAGCAGGGCTTTGGATGCGGATCGTGCCAGACGGCGAAGTGGCGTCCGTTCGCCAGATCCCCATGTTCGACAGGATTGCCGTTCGACAGCAGCACCGGCAGGATTTTTTTGTCTGCCTCGATGCGCGTCGTGTACACCGCGAGGATGTCCGGCCTGTCCGGGAAGTAGGTGATGCAGCGGAAGCCTTCCGCTTCGCATTGGGTGCAGAAGATTCCCTTCGCCAGATAAAGCCCTTCGAGCGTCGTGTTGCGCGCGGGCGCAATCTCGGTCTCGATTTCGAGCGTGAAACGCGCCGGTGGCTCGGGAATGGTGAGCGTTTCGGCGTCCAGGCTGTATTGTTCCGGAAAGAGAGCGCGGCCGTCGAGTGCGATGGAGATGAGCTTCAACCGCTCGCCGTTGAGCACGAGCGGCGCCGGCGACTTAGCCAGCCGCTCCACCTGCATCCGTGCCCTGACCCGGGTTGCTTCCGGATCGAGCGCGAAGTCAAGCGCGATCTCGCGCACGCGATAATCCGGCGGGCGGTAGTCCTTTAGACGAACGGCGCGCGGCTCTTCGGTGCGCATGAGGCTTCCTCGCGGGAATTTGGCCCCGCCCTCATACGCGGAAATGAGACGGGGAAAAAGTCAGGTTGCTACTGTGTTGGCAGTTCCTGTTCCACCGCCTCCCGAAGTCGCGGAAGAGCAACAGCGACCGTTTCCCATACAAAGATTGCCGAAACGTCCTCATAGTCATGGCG
>Ga0209579_10001008_pt1 | contig 24265 bp, 30 predicted proteins | sample Coa_R1_2_FD_187152 | JGI IMG/M metagenome (GOLD analysis project Ga0209579, IMG submission 187152) | Surface soil microbial communities from Centralia Pennsylvania, which are recovering from an underground coalmine fire - Coalmine... | ecosystem: Environmental > Terrestrial > Soil >... | reverse complement strand
TTCGCACGCGCCTTGAATCACCGCAACGATAAAAATTTGAAAGACGGTCATGTTCGCCGAACGTCACCTATTGCCGAAGCCAGGGACAGACATTCAAATCGAGATACCCGTCTCCCGCGTAGCATCTCGACGTTGGATGCTATGCGCCTCGGCGCGTTTTCGTCGTCGGCATAACATCCTGAGAACGTGCGTGGAAGCTGACCGCAACGGAGCTTCATGGCGTTCGCTGTAACCTTCAGTGCTCTTCTCCTTGCCGGCATTATCTGGATGAGCGTGTGGCTTGGGATCGGCGGCGCTGATACAACCTCTTCAAACGTGGTGGCTCAGTGGCTTGCGCCTGATGAAGTGTCGGGGTGGATCGTCTACGTCGCCCTCACCTGTTGTTGCTTCTGGCTTCTCGCTAAATGGACGGGACTCTTCAAGCGTTCCAAGGAGCCGCCTGAAAACACCTTCGATTGATGTACATGACCAGATGTTGTGCGGTATCAAATGGCCTATGATCCGAAACGAATATCAATCTCGAATCCGGTCGTCGTCTCGAATGTGTTTGAGATGACCCCGGTAAGAATGCGGCTACGCAGTCGTGTACGATCGTGAAGTCGCGAAGGCGGTCAAGCGATGAAGTGCTAGGGTTGCTGTAATTTGGAAGTGGGATGCATCCTTCGGTTTGAACGTTTGCGGGCGTTCGAATCGACAACCCAAAGGAGCATCCCGATGGCAAGAGTACCGGCATCGAAGCAGACACGGAAGCGATTGGAAGAACTATTTGACGGACGCGGGCCGGCCGAGGGTGATCGCGGCGAGCTGGTGAAGCTGGCGGCGCGCTTGATCGTGGAAGAAGCGCTCGAAGAGGAAGTCGAGGACGTGGTCGGTCGCGGCTATTACCAGCATGGCGATGGCTCGGGTGGACAACGTAACGGCTATCGGCGCAGGAAGCTGGATAGCGCGGAGGGTCGCATCGAGTACGCGGTGCCGCAAGTGCGTGGGACGCGGGAACCGTTTCGCTCGGCGGTGCGCGAAGCGCTGGGCAGTCGTACCGAGGAGCTCGAGCGGCTGGCGATCGAGATGTACGCGCGCGGGCTCTCGGTGCGCGACATCGAGGCGGCGTTCACCGATGGGAACGGCCAGAGCCTGCTGTCCAAGAGTGCGGTGAGCCAGATTACCGAGCGGTTGTGGGCGGACTACCAGAGTTTTGCGGGTCGCGAGCTCGGTGAGCATCGCCTGATCTACCTGTTCCTCGACGGCATCGCCGAGCGACTGCACTTGGGGCAACCCCGTGAAGCGGTGTTAGCCGCTTAAGGGATTACCGCGGGCGGCGAGAAGGTGTTGCTCGGACTGCCCGGGCACGAAGGAGGACACGGCGAGCGCGCGCGAGTTCTTGTGCGATCTGGAGGGGCGCAATCTCAACGATCCGGTGCTCGTGGTAAGCGACGGTGCGCCCGGGCTTAGGCGTGCACTCGAAGAAGTGTTTCCGAGGAGTCTGCGGCAACGATGCCTGGCGCATCGCATGCGCAATCTCGAGGGCAAGGTGCCGGCGGAACGCATTTCGGGCACTTGCGGCCTTGGCCGAGGCTATGCCCCGCGCGATCGCGCTTGATCTTCCAGACGCCTCGCTTAACAGTCAACCATGATTGGACTCGGTGTCCAAAGCTACGGTCGCGCGATCCGGCCGGCACATGCTTCATTCTTGCAATGAGAGCATCTGCGCCGCCGGTTACGTTCGACATAACATATCGTCAATCGGACGCGCTGGCACCTCGTCATCGACTCGATCCGCGCGGCGATTACCATCCAGTCGGGCGCCAAGGGTTCGCATGAACGCGTCACAATTGAAGCGGTTCTGCCGCGATTTTCCTCACACGACGGAAAGACTCTACGGCGAGCCGTACAATTTTCTTGTGTACTCGGTCGGGGGACGGAAATTCGCGTATTTCAAGACCAGCCACCCCGAGCGAGGGCGATTCAGCACACGCGTTACACCCGAGCGGTTCATCGAGCTCACGGACGTTCCTGGAGTAAAGCCTGCCCGATATCGCGGGCGGTTTGGCTGGATTACGATCGTCCACGTGTCCAGCTTTCCGGAGAGCTATCTCAAAGAGCTCGTCGGATCGTCGTATCGACGAGCGTTTGCGTCGTTGAGCAAAACGAAGCAGCACGCATTTCACGCTGCTGACAAAAAACCTGCGGCCGCAGTACGGGCAGCTTGACGATGACAAGGTCGAAACTCCGTGCCGCGCCGGTCGGTTGGCACTCGGTCACGCCCCGGATTGTCGTTCGAGATGCGCGTCGTCTGGTTGATTTCGTGTCTTATGTGTTCGGCGCAACCGGCGCATTCCAATCGATGGCGCCCTCGATACTTCAAATCGGCGACTCCAAACTGATGATCAGCGAGGCGGGCGAGCGCGATCCACATACCGCGTTTCTCTATGTGTACGTGAGCGACGTTACCGCGGCCTATCGCCGAGCCGTCGAACACGGGGCCCATTCGATCGAGCCTCCTCTGGACACGCCGTATGGCGATCATCGCTGCATGGTCGAGGACAGTTGGGGCAACACCTGGCAAATTGCCAGCCAGCGCCCTCCCGATGGCATTTAGAGCTTGTCCGTTAATAAATCACGTGATGCGTTTGACGCAAATGCGATGGGATACCGAAAGTCTGCGCATCGACGGCGCGTGCCACTGCGGTTCAATCTCGTTCACCGCGGAAATCGACCCGTCGCGCGTAATGGTGTGCCATTGCAGCGACTGTCAGCTTCTTTCCGGTTCGCCTTTTCGTGCCATTGTCTCTGCATCGATCGCCACATTTGTTATTCGCGGTCATCCGAAGTGCTACATCAAGACCGCGCAAAGCGGCAATCGGCGCGCGTAGGTCTTCTGTCCCGATTGTGGCACTCCGCTCTACACAACCGCACCTGAAAACGCAACCTCGGTAGTGATTCGGCTGGGATGCGTGAAGCAGCCTCGAGGTCGCAGTGTTGAATGTACGCGCGGGCAGCGTGGCTGCGTTCGACGCACTGTTCAGCAAGCGTCGTCAATCGTTTCGTCGATGCCTGGCTGCATAGGCCATGACCTGCAGCGCTGGATCGAAGTACCCAATCGCTACGTCATTCTGGTCCGCTGGCAGTCGCTGGAAGCTCATATCATGAATCGCCTGCAACCGATCCGTCGGTTTATGGCGCACAATGCGGTGCCGGACGCGCAAGGCGTCGCTCCCGGCCCCGAAACACAGACTCGGAGGACCCACTGAAATGGCCAAGTATCTGGTTCAGGTTCGCTACACGGCCGACGGTGCAAAAGGATTGCTGACAGATGGTGGAACGGGGCGCCGTGCCGCCACGGAGAAGGCGGTTGCGAGCGTCGGCGGAAAGATGGAATCGTTCTATTTCGCGATCGGCGAAATCGACGCGTACGTCATTGTCGACGTGCCTGACGAAGTCAGCCTTGTCGCCCTCGAGCTCGTGGTCAATGCGACAGGCCGTATCAACTCGAGGTCCGTGAGGTTGATAACGCCCGAAGACGTCGACGCGGCGACGAAAAAGGCGGTTGCCTATCGCGCTCCGGGTGGCTAAGTCTGGGTTAACGGATGCAGCCAGGATGCGATCAGGGCGGTGCCAACAGGAACACCGCTCGACTCGTCGCCCATACGAATGCTCAGTCCCGGCGCTGAACGCGGTACTCGAACGCTGCTTCGCGTCCGCACGGAATTCTGACCTCGATACATTACGGTCGAGCATCTCCTCGAGCAATTGCTCGGTGAAGAGACCGTTATTGAGCTCCTGTCCTCTCGTGGTCGAGACCCGGTGCTCTTGCGCTCGGAAGTGCGCCGCGCATTGTCGCGTATCGATCGCACCCGTTCCCATGATTGCTGCCCCACCACTGACCGCCGCCATCACAAATCCGGGCATCATGGATCTTGACCCTCGCCGCGAATGTCGATGCCAGGTGAAAGCCACGCGCTGGAGCCGACGCGCTGCTCCGGCGGTCGGGAACTTTCGACGCGTCGCAGTGAAGCTTGTCATCACCGGGTTGCTTGGCGGAGCGGCGATCAGTGCAGGTGCAGCGGTTTTTACTACGGACTACGACCGCGTAACTGTTTTGCCCGCGCTTGCAGGCAATCCATCGGGTCAGGACTGGCGGGCGCACGGGGCGGTGACACCTGTGAAGAACGAAGGGCCGTGTGACGCGAGCTGGGCCTTTGCCGTCACGGGGCTGGTGGAAGGCGATCACCTCATTCGAACCGGTACGCTGTCGAATCTCTCGGAGCAGGAGCTGCTCGACTGCACTGATTCGGGATCAGCGTGCACCGGCGGGAGTCCCGTCTCGGCAATGCGAACGCTGATCGCCAGAGGTGGCCTCGCCACCGAGGCCACCTACCCGTACAAAGCCGTTGCACGCATTTGCAAGCCGAGCACTGCCATCGCGACGATTCCGGGTGCAGGACGCGTGCCTCCCGGCGATGAAATATCGCTCCAAAACTATGTCGCGAAGGGACCGGTGTTGGCACTGATCAACGAGAGTCCGGCCGTCGACAGTTATCGTGGCGGCATCTTCGCGGGTCCCTGCAGCGCGACCGATCCTACGCAGGCCGTGCTGGTCGTGGGCTATGCGACGAACGCCGGCGTGGACTACTGGATCGTCAAGAACTCGCTCGGCACGTCCTGGGGCTCATCCGGCTACATATACATGGTTCGCCACAAGAATATCTGCGGCATTGCCAACTTTGCACTGGCGGTCAGCAACGATCCGCTACCGCCCCCGATCGCTCCCGCAATACCCACTCCGACCTTGAACCGATGGGGTATCGGCCTGCTTCTGATCGGCCTGGCCGCACTTGCTTTTCCTGTCGCGACGCAGGCACGACGTTCACAAAACCGCGGATGCGTATCGAACGCTTGGCTTCAGCGACAAGGCGAACCTCGACGAAGCCCATATGTGGCCGACGGCCTTTGCGGTCGGCGATTTGACTGCGGCGGACGAAGCGAGGATCGTTGCGCTCGTGAAGAAGGCGGTTAGCTGAGCGGCCCCGCTCAGCTCGGGTGGAAGCGATGTTGGTCGATGCTCCGGAATCGAGTCGGGTCTGGTGCATTCGCGACTACCCGAACGACCAACCCACGCCTTCCTGAAAGGAGAATCGAATGCCCAGAGTGATCGCAACGCACGCCGTGGAAAACATGGACAAGTGGCTCGCAGGCGGAGAAGAGCGTGCCAGGATGTTCCAGCAGTTCTGCAGCGGTTATCGGATCTACCGTCACCCTAAAGACAACAAGGTCGCGCTCGTTTGGGAGAACGTCGATCCGAAGAAGTTCGAGGCCGTTCTGAGCGATCCGGATACGGAAAGGGCGAAGACGCGGCACACCGTCAAAGACCCGATCGAGATTTACTTCGAAGTGGAAGGAGGTCGTTGAGCGCGGCAGGGCGACTCGGCTGCGCCCTGCAAAGCATCGGGACTTCGTCGATGCAAAAGGGCAATCGTTCTGCCAGGAACATCGATGATGCGCGTTGCCCCTTGGGTTATCGTGACGGCCACGGTGCTATTGGTGCTTCCGTTCGGGTGGGGTCTCGGTGTTCTCGTGGCGTACCTGATCGGCGGGAAGAACTTCGCGCAAATTCCTGTCGCGACGGTGCCGTTGGGAATCCTCGCCGCGCTGGTCTTCGCAGTGCGGCCCTCGCTCGACGCGAGCTTCCGTCTGAAAATATTGGGCGTTGGCGCCGCATGTTCATCTTGCTCGCATGGCTGATCGCATAGCATCCGATTCATCGCTGCGTTGCGAAAGCTGCCCGGCATTCCGGTTGCCGCTTGCGAGCGGCGCCGCCATTCGTCGCACCACGCAAATCTGCGCGTCGCATGTCTTCTCCATACTTCATTCACACGCTCGATGGTGGCGACGTCGGGCTCATGAGATCGCTGTTGTCGATGTTCGGCGAGACATTTCACGAAGTGGAGACTTACAACGCCGCTCCGCCGGGCACCCCGTACCTCGAACGTCTCCTTCGCAGCGATACCTTCATCGCCATCGCAGCACTTTCTGGCGATGAGGTTGTTGGAGGCATAGCGGCCTACATCCTGCCGAAATTCGAACAGGAGCGAAGCGAGATCTACATCTACGACCTGGCGGTGAAGGAGGCGTATAGAAGGCAAGGTATCGCGACGGCGATGATCCATGCATTGCGCCATGTTGCGGCTTTGCGCGACGCGCACGTGATCTTCGTTCAAGCCGATCGCGGTGATGCACCGGCGATTGCCCTGTATACGAAGCTTGGTGTTCGGGAGGACGTCCTCCACTTCGACATTGCGCCCGCGGGTCCACCATGAACGTCAAGGCACTGGACATCGCGGATACCGCCTCGTACCGCGCGCTGATGCTCGATGCTTACGCATCCGACGCAGACGCGTTCACCTCCACGCCTGCCGAGCGCTCCACCGAACCGTTGTCGTGGTGGCAGAAACGCGTGTGCGATCCGGATGGCTCGAGCCAGGCGTTCGGTGCATTCGACGACGAGCGGCTCGTCGGCGCGGTTGCCATCGAGTATTCGAGCCGCTTCAAGGTCCGGCACAAGGCATCGATCGTCGGCATGATTGTCACTGCAACCTGTCGCCAGCGCGGCGCAGGCCGCGATCTGATTGCAGCCGCGCTCGACCATGCGCGTGCGCGTTCCGGCATCGAGGTCATCACGCTTACCGTGACAGACGATAACCTCTCCGCGATCCGTTTATACGAAGAGGCGGGCTTCACGCGCTTCGGCGTCGAGAAGATGGCGATCTTCACGGGCACCGGGTACAAATCGAAAGTCCATATGCAGCTCCTGTTGTCGGCAGCGCGGACAATCACGCGTTAGCCAACTGCCTGCTGTGAACGCGTTGCGCGTCGTTCATGACACGTTCGCGCGTCGATACGTCGAGGAGATCCACCGATGGCCAACGTCGTCTCGCCCGAACGCATTGCTGCCGCGCTCACCGAATATTGGTCGCCACGCGTGATCGCGGAGCTCGACGATTCGTTCGTCAAAGTGGCCAAGGTCGAAGGCTCGCTCGCCTGGCACAGCCATGACGACGAAGACGAGCTCTTCTACATTCTGGATGGCTCGCTTCGCATCGAAATGGAGGATCGAACGGTCGCGCTCGATCGAGGCGACGTGTTCATCGTCCCCAAAGGCGTCCGTCACAACCCGGTCGCCGAGCGGGAGTGCCTGATCATGCTCGTCGAGCGCAAGACGACGTTGCATACCGGCCACGCGGTAACCGACAAGACGCGCACGATCGCCGACCAATTGCGTCCGGTATGACACCCAGCGCTGCGACAGCCGCCGCGCGCTCGTTTATAGTGTCGGCCGCTTCGCAATCAGAAGCTTCGACGGAGACAATGGCAATGAGGCTCGGTATCGGAATTGCCCTTGGCGTCGGTATCGGTGCCGCGATCGGCGCGGCGTTCGATCAGATGGCAATGGGCGTCGCGCTTGGCGCAGCACTCGGCGTTGCCTTCGGAAGCGTTTTGGGCGCCAGGAGGCGATGACGCTCGATCGCCTCTCCCGACAGCGCCTGGATCGAATCGTCGTCATTGGCTCGAGTTGCGCCGGCAAGACGACGTTCGCGCGTACATTGGCGGCGCTCTTCGAATGTCCCGCCATCCAGCTCGATGAGCTGTACTGGGGACCGAACTGGAACGCGAGATCACCGGACGAGTTCGCGAAGCTCACCGACGCCGCGACGTCGGGGCATCGCTGGGTCGTGGACGGCAACTACAGCGTGATTCGCGACCTCGTGTGGCCGCGCGCGACGGCGATCGTCTGGTTGAACATCGGCTTCTGCACGGTCCTCGTGCGTGCGCTTCGCCGCACGCTGATGCGCAGTGCCACCGGCCAATTGCTTTACGCCGGAAATCGCGAGTCGCCTCGTCGCGCATTCTTCTCGCGCGATTCGATTCTGCTGTGGGTCGTGACGACATATCACGATCGGCGGCGACGCTTTTCGGCGCTGCGGGCAAATTCAACCTATCCCGCCGCGGAATGGGTCGAGTTGCGAAATGCCGGCGATGCGGCAGCCTTTTTGCGCAGCGTTCGCAGTCGTCTCACGCACTGATGCCCCACGTCGAGCTCGTCACGCCGAGCGGTGCGCTTCGCGACTCGTACCGCGACCTGGTGGACGAATTCGTGCAAAAGGGCGAGACGCTCGTTCCGTTCGTGCTGCGTTTCGAGCATGGCGATTTCGACGACCTGCTCGCACGACTGGATGGTTGCTCGCACGGTATCGGTCTTCCGGACGGCTTCGTGCCGCATTCGACGTACTGGATGGTCGAGGACGGCGCCCACGTCGTCGGCGTGTCGAATATCCGTCATACGCTCACACCGGCGCTGCGCCGGGAGGGTGGAAACATCGGTTACGGCATTCGACCGAGCGCGCGCCGACGCGGCTACGGCAGGGAAATTCTGCGTCGGTCGCTGCTGCGTGCGCGGGAGGTGGGTCTCGACGAAGCGCTGCTCACCTGCGCCAAGTCGAATCTCGCGTCCGTCAGTGTAATCGTTGGAAACGGCGGCGTGCTAATCGACGAAGCGTACCTGCCAAACCGCGGCGAGATCGTTCATCGCTACGTGATCCGGCTTGGCGCATCGTGAAGAACCTCTGCCACCGTTCCGCCGACCCATCGGATGCAGCTTCGATCTATTGGCGACGCAATCCGCTGCTTCTTGCGCACGATGGCTGACGCCGAACAGCCGATGATTGTCGCAGAGACCGAGCGGTTGCGTCTTCGCTGGTTCGATCGAAGCGATGCGCCATTCGTGTTCCGGCTCCTCAACGAACCCGACTGGATCCGATTCATCGGCGACAAGCACCTATCGACGCTCGACGACGCGTCGCGCTATATCGAAAACGGCCCCGTCGCGATGTACAGGCGCGAAGGATTCGGCCTCTACGCGGTCGAATCGAAGGAAACCGGCTTTCCGATCGGCATGTGCGGCCTTATCAAGCGCGATACGCTCGACGACGTGGATCTCGGCTTTGCCTTTCTTTCCGAGTTCCATGGCCAGGGGTATGCGTTCGAGGCGGCCGCTGCGGTGATGGCGTTCGCGCATGATGTGCTGGCGCTTCGGCGCGTTGTCGCGATCGTCTCGCCGGACAACGCCAAATCCATCTCGTTGCTGGAAAAGCTCGCCTTTCACTTCGAGAAGATGCTGAGGATGCAGGGCGCTGAGGAGGAAGTTGCGTTGTATGCCTTCGAGCGCCGATGAAGCCGCGCGAATCCCGCTCGTCGGGCGAAGGCATAATGGCATGACGAAAGGCAAACGAACGTCTTGGATCCTGTCGAGCGGCTGATCATGGATCTGCTGGAATGGATCGGCCCTGACGCGCGTCCCTATGCGGAAGTGATCGATGCCTGGCGCACGTCGTGCCCTCGGCTTCCCGTGTGGGAAGAGGCGAACGCGCGGGGCTACATCGATCGCGTGCATTGCGCGTCGGCCGGCGTGCACGTCACGCTCTCACCGCTCGGCCGCGAAGCGCTCGCGCGACACCGCCGATCCGGCCTCCGAAACGACTCGTCTCGGGGAACCGAAGCCGCGACACCGGCGCGACGAGCGTTGCGATGATCCGCGGCATGCATGCGATGTTCTATTCGTCGCAGGCCGAGCGCTTGCGTGCCTTCTTCCGCGACGATATCGTTCAGACGATGCGCGAGTTGAGCTCGCTCGGCGTGGAGTTCACTCAGGAGGTCGAGGACCACGGCTACGGCCTCGTGACGTTCTTCAAGGCGCCCGGCGACTTCACGATTCAGCTCTATCAGCCGAAGTACGCGAAGTAGCGCAGCAACGACTGCGAAGCGCCGCGCGACCTTGTCTGCTCGCAGGAATCGGAAACGGGCGCCCGCTTCATCCGACGCGCCGATCGTCAAGCCGCGCACGCTTGCGTCCGACCGAGTCCTGCTGCGGCCGTATCGCAACGACGAAGCGCAGCTACTCTACGACGCGGCGATCGAATCGCTGGACACGGTCGGCCGATGGATGCCGTGGTGTCACGATCGGTACGCGATAGCCGAAAGCGTTGCCTGGGTCGAGTCGTGCGCCGAGCGCTGGCGAAGCGGCGTCGAGTACGCGTTCGGGATCTTCGACCATGCGGGTCGGTACATCGGCGGCTGCGGGCTCAACGGCTTCAACCGCATGCACAACTTCGCGAACCTCGGCTACTGGATCCGCCAGTCGCGCCAGCGGCAAGGGTACGCGGTCGATGCCGTGCACACGCTGTCCATGTTCGGCTTCACGACGCTTCGGCTGACGCGAATCGAGATCGTCGTCGCGAGCGAAAATGCCCCGAGCCGTCGCGTCGCGGAAAAGGCGGGCGCGACGTTCGAATGCATCGCCCGCAATCGTCTGCTCATTCGCGATGTTCCGCACAGCGCCGCCGTCTATTCGTTGATTCCCGGCGAATAGCGCTCGCGCGTTCAGTCGGTTTTCGCACCTGCATCAAGCCACGCTGCAAGGCGCGCACGCTCGTCGTCGGTCATCTGCGTCAGATTGCCGAGCGGCATCGCGCGAGAAGCGACGGCTTGCGCCCGGATCGCCGCGGCGTTGGTGGCGATCTGCACAGGCGTTTCGAGAACGATCCCCTTCGGCGCCTCCGCAATGCCCGCCTGCTGCGGCCGCTCGGCATGGCACGGCGTGCACCGTCGATGAATGATCGACTGCGCTTCGGCGAAGCTGACGGCTTTCGCGTCCGCGAGCTTCGGTGGCGCGATCGCGATCGCCAGCACGAGTGCGCCAAGCGCCGCCGTCGCGGGAATCGCCCAGACGGTTCTACCGCGATGCCGCAGGTTGAAGAAGCGGCGAACGTACGCGGCGAGGAGCAGCATGCACGCGAGCACAAGCCACGCGTGCGGATGCCCGAACGTCATCGGATAGTGATTGCTGATCATCGTCAGCAGCACCGGGAGCGTGAAGTAATTGTTGTGCACCGACCGCTGCTTGCCGCGCAGGCCGAACACCGGGTCGGCGGCGCGGTTCTCGGTCTTCGCGACGACGAGCGCGCGTTGCGCCGGAATGATGACGAACAGCACGTTCGCCGCCATCATGGTCCCGAGCATCGCGCCGATCTGCAGGTACATCGCACGTCCGCCGAACACATGCGAGAGCGCCCAGGCCACCGCACCGAGGAAGGCGACGAGCAGCACGCCGAGCCATCGTTCATGGTCGAAGCCCAGGCGCGTGCAAAGCTGGTCGTAGACGAGCCAGCCGATGACGAGCAGCGCTGCGCTGATCGCGATTGCCTGCCATGGGTCTATCAGCGCGACGCTGTGATCGATCATGTAGATGTCGGCGTGCCACCAGTAGAGCACGACGAGGAGCGCGAAACCGGACAGCCAGGTCGAATACGCTTCCCATTTGAACCAATGAAGCGTGGCAGGCAGGACGGCTGGCGCGACGCGATATTTCGCGACATGGTAGAAGCCGCCCCCATGAATCGCCCACAGTTCGCCGTCGATCGCGTCGGGCGCATCGCGCATATCGCGCGGCGCCTCGAGGCTGTTGTCGAGCCAGATGAAATAGAACGACGCGCCGATCCACGCGATGCCGGTGATCACGTGGACCCATCGGACCAGGAATTGCAGCCACTCGCCTGCGTAGGCTTCCATCGGTCGTCGTTGTCAGGAGCGCACGCTCGATGCCGATCCGCGCGATGCACTCGTCGATGCGGTTTGCGCACGCGGATTGCTCCGCGCGGACCGCGCATTGTATGCTGGACGCACGTTCGCTTGCATCGCATGACCTCGAAGCCTCCCACCCGCTATCCGCGCGACCTCGCCGGCTACGGCGCAAAGCCACCGCATCCGCGCTGGCCGGGCGGTGCGCGCATCGCACTGCAATTCGTGCTGAATTACGAGGAAGGCGCGGAGAACAACGTTTTGCACGGCGACGCGGCGTCCGAGACCTTCCTCTCCGAGATCGTCGGTGCGAGCGCATTTGCCGATCGGCACATGTCGATGGAGTCGCTGTACGAATACGCCTCGCGCGCGGGCGTGTGGCGCGTGCTTCGCGCGTTTCGCGAGCGCGCGATGCCGCTGACGATCTTCGGCGTCGCCATGGCGCTCGAGCGCCATCCCGCGGTCGTCGAAGCGTTTCTCGCCGATGGTCACGAGATCGCGAGCCACGGCTACCGCTGGATCAGCTACCAGAACGTCGATGAGGCGACCGAGCGCGAGCACGTCTCGCGCGCCGTCGAGATCATCACGCGTCTCAGCGGTTCGCCGCCCCTCGGCTGGTATACCGGACGCGACAGCCCGCGCACGCGTCGCCTTGTCGCCGAACACGGCGGCTTCGTCTACGACGCGGACAGCTATGCCGACGACCTTCCCTACTGGGTGGACGTGGAGACGCGCGACGGCAAAAAAATGCAGCTCGTCGTGCCCTACACGCTCGACACGAACGACATGCGCTTCGTGACGCCGCAGGGCTTCAACAGCGGCGAGCAATTCGAGACGTATCTTCGCGATGCATTCGACACGCTGTACGAGGAAGGCGATTCGCACGGTCTCGACGCGCCGAAGATGCTGTCGATCGGGCTGCACTGCCGGATCATCGGGCGCCCTGCCCGCATCGCGGCGCTTGGACGTTTTCTCGACTACGTGCAACGGCACGACGACGTGTGGGTCGCGAGAAGGATCGATATCGCGCGACACTGGATGGCGACGCATCCGTGCAACGTCAGGGCTTCCAAAGCATGAGGCGTACGTGGACGATCGTTGGCGTTGCCGATGTACTTCGTAGCTTCAAGTGGTACCAATCGCTGCTTGGTCTGCCGGAGACCGCGCCGGCCCATGATGACTTCGGTCAAATCCTCGATTCGGACGGAACGGTCCTGCTCTGCCTTCATGCGTGGGGCGCTCACGATCATCCGTCGCTGACGAGCCCCGATCGTGCCCCACCGGGCAACGGGCTTCTCCTTTTCTTTCGTGTGGACGATTTCGAGATGGCATTGACACGAGCACGCAATCTCCTCGCTTCGCTCGACGAGGAGCCGCACGTGAACCCGAGCACGGGAACTCGCGAGTTCTCGCTCCGCGATCCCGATGGGTACTACGTTTCGATCAGTGCGCTGTCGCCGGCTTGACCTTTCGTCGAAGCGCCTGCCCTACCTACCCAACAATTTTCCCAGCGCTTTGCCGACATCCTTCGGCAAACCAAGATCGGGCTGCGGACCCGCTGCACGCTTGCCCTTGGAAGATGCGCTCTCGCGCGGTGCGTTTCCGCTCATCGCGACCTGACACGGCGACGTCGTTGCGCCGCCCGACGAGATCAGCGCCTTGCCGATCATGGCGAGTCCGCCACCGGCTGCGCCAAGTGCCGCGAGCTCGGCGACCGTCTTCGCCGATTGGGCTGCATCGATGCCGACCGTCGGCTTCTCGAACGGTCCCTTAATACGCACGAGATTCGCGAATTGCGTGAGGTCGATCGCAACGTTCTGGCGAATTTGCGGCTCGACGCTCAAGTCGAGCGTCTCGTCGCGGAAGTTGATGGTGCCGCTCGCGGACGCCGCGATTTTCGACGTCTCGACCGCGATCGAATGATCGACGTGCGCGATGCCATCGGAGAGCGGCAAGCGGATGACCGCGCACCGCAGCTCGGTTGCCGAATCGACGTTGTGCATCGGATCGAGCGCGCCGGCAAGTTGCGCGAGCGCCGATTCGCCCTGTACAGCCGAGCGTCCGAGCGACGCCGGCCCCGAGACGACCGAGATCGTGCCCTTCATCGTGCTCGCGACGCGGTGCGGTGTCGCCCCCTGTCCGCGAATGTCGATGTTCGCGCGCACGCGACCGCCGTGAATCGGACGCTTGATGTCTGCGACCGCGGCAAGCGCCGCAAGATCGAGATCTTGCGCGTCGAGCACGAGGTGCATGTTGGGCGCCTGCGCGTTGCGGCCGTCGAATTGCGCCTCGCCGCGCATCGACCCGCCCAGTATTTCGCCCGCCGAGAACTTCGCGTCGAGGTTCGCGTCGCGCGACGTGAATTGCGTCGCGATGTGCGAGATCCGCGTGCCGGTACGCGTGGTCAGCTCGCCGATCGCGATCGACCCTTCAGTGTCGACGGCGAGAAGCGGCGCGACCGGTAGCGACGTATCGGGCACGATCCAGCGGGAGGACGCCGGCGGCGCCTTCGGCGAACTGCCCGGCTTCGCGGTCGCCGTGTCGGGCAAATCAGTCAGTGATAGCGATGGCACGTTGACGTCGATCAGATAGCGCTTGTGCCCGCCGTCGTCGACGATGCGCACCGAGCCTTTTGCGGCGATCGCGCCGAACGACGCGTCGAGATCGTCGAGCCTCGTCGCCGTTCCCTCGCGCGCGAGCTTGGTATCGAGCTTGACCGCCTTGCCGTCGATGTCGCCCTTGACGGCGACCGGGAACGGCCACTGCTGATGCAGCCACTTGTCCGCCGAGCCAAGATCGCCCGACAGTGCGATCGGCACGTCGTCGACCTTTCCACGGAAGTCGACGGCGATCGGCGCCTGCATGTCGCGCGCACGCAGCGACAATCGCTCGATTACGGCACTCGTGACCTTGCCCGTGGCGCCATCGCGATAAGTCAGCGTCCCGTCGCGTATCTCGAAGTTGCCGATGCCGATCGCGGGCGTTGCGCCTCCCGGCATCGATGGAGACGTCGCGCCGCTTCCAGCACTCGTTGCGAATTCCCAATTGCCGTGTCCCTTCGCGTCCGTTTCCAGCGCGATCACCGGATCGACGAGCCTGAATTCGATGACCTCGAAGCGACGCGACAGGAGCGGCAGGAGCGCGATCTGCGCCTCGATTCGCTTCGCCGTCAGCATCTGCGGCGTTTTGGACCACGGCGCATTCGCAAAGGCGACGTCGGGCAGCACAACCTTCGGCTCGAGCGAGACCTTGATCTCGACGGGACCTCGGATCTGCAAATCCCGCCCGGTCTGCGCCTTCACGCGCGCGGTGAGCGGCGCAACGAAGCGATTGGGATCGACAGTGGCAATCGCGATCGCGACGCCGATCAGAAGCAGCGCGACAAGACCGCCGACCGCGCCGAGAATGATCCACACTGCACGAGGCATCGAGTTATTCTAGACCCTGCACTCGGACGCCTTACCTCCGGAACACTGCACAACGATCGGGCCGCGCGATCGGCGCCGTCAACCAGATGTAGTCGAACGCCGCGTAGCGCTTCGCGAGCGTTCGCGCGAACGCGGGCGTCGCACGCTTCGCCGACTCGACCTCGACGAATCCGACGCTCACGATGGCCGCCGCGCCGCCGGCACCTGCATCCAGATCCACCGGCACGCCGAGATCACGGCGCACGTGCCCGTTGCCGGCGATGAGAATCGCGCCATCAGGCGTCGCATCGTCGACGAGCGCCTGCGCCATCGCGGCGTCGCGCAGACGTTGCGCGAGCACGAGGCGCGGCACGATGTTCTCAGGCAGTTGGCCGCAATGATCGACGACGATGTCGTGGCGAAGCTTCCGCGCCTGCCCCGCGGTCCACCGCGCCGAGTCGAAGCGCGCGCGAAGCGACGCGTTGGCTGCAAGCGTCGCTTCCGGCTCGAACAGCGCGGATCGCGAAAGATTGCCGGCGCGAACCGGAAGCTTCGCTGCAAGCGCGGCACCGATGATCGGTTCGTGCAGCGGCCATTGCCATCCCTTGCGATCGAGCGCCCCCGCTTCGGCGATCTGCTCCGCGGTCGCGCCCGATTGCTGCGCGACGCGCAGCGCGTCGTCGTGATCGAGATCGAACTGCTCCATCACGACCGCCGGATGCACACCCGCGCCAGCGATCGCTTCGAGCAAGCGACCGCGAATCGCGTGATGCGCGGGATCGTCGTGAATCTCGCCGAGCAGCCGGTAGCGGGCGTGAACGAGGCGCGCAACGAGCGCCTGCTCGCTCACGAAACGCGCGTCGTGAACGTCGAGGATGCGTGCCGGCAGCAAAGGCTCGGCAGCGCCCGGCAAGGCGACTGCGACGAGCGCGACGACGAGAACCGCGTTAACGAAGCGAGGCGTTGACGCTTTCGAGCGCGGCGGCGCCGGGCACGAGATCGGCATCGCCGAGCGAATTGAGGGGTGCCGATACCGTTGCAAGCGATGCATGCATGTCGTCGCTGCCCGCGTCGACGTACAGCAACCCGGTGACGACCTCGCCGCTCGCGCGGCTCGACTCGAGATACGTCATCGCGGTCGCGCGGTCGGAGGGGTCGTAGTCGGCGTCGAGCTTGCGCAATCGAATCGTGCCACCATCGTGCAGGGTCACATCACGCCCACTTCCTTCGGGATAGTCGGCGGTGATCGGTGTGCGCTCGGGCATGAAGTCGAGGCGGTTGACCGTATCGTTGTGCTCGCGCACGTAGTCGTAGCTCTTCGTCGAGCCGGGATGGTTGTTGAAAGCCACGCACGGACTGACGACGTCGATGAAGGCCGCGCCGCGATGCATCACCGCGGCCTTGATCAACGGCACGAGTTGCACCTTGTCGCCCGAGAACCCCCGCGCGACGAACGTCGCGCCGAGCGCCAGCGCGAGCAGCACGAGGTCGATCGGCTCGTCGTTGTTGACCGCGCCGCGCTTGCTCTTGCTGCCCTTGTCGGCCGTCGCGGAGAACTGTCCCTTCGTGAGGCCGTACACGCCGTTGTTCTCGACGATGTAGACCATGTTGACGTTGCGGCGAAGGATGTGCCCGAACTGTCCGAGGCCGATCGACGCCGAGTCGCCGTCGCCCGATACGCCGAGGTAGATCAGGTCGCGATTGGCGAGCGCGGCGCCCGTGAGCACGGACGGCATGCGACCATGGACGCTGTTGAAGCCATGCGAATTGCCGAGGAAGTACGTCGGCGTCTTCGACGAGCAGCCGATGCCCGAAAGTTTCGCGACGCGATGCGGCGCGATGTCGAGCTCGTAGAAGGCCTGGATCAACGCAGCCGAGATCGAGTCGTGCCCGCAGCCGGCGCATAGCGTCGAGATCGCGCCTTCGTAGTCGCGACGCGTGTAGCCGAGCGCGTTTTTCGGCAGGTCGGGGTGGTGGATCTTCGGCTTGGCGAGATAAGTCATGCCGCGCGGCCCCCGGTCTTGCGAATCGTTAGCGGCTTCACGTTGTAGAGCCGCGCCTTCTCGCCGATCTCGCGCGTGATGAAACGCTCGGTGATCGGCGTGCCGTCGTAATGCAGGATCGACGTGAGCTTCCCGGGATCGACGCCGCACTCGTTGACGAGCAGCGTCTTGAGCTGCGCGTCGCGGTTTTGCTCGACGACGAACAGGTGATCGTGCGCGGCAATGAAATCGCCGACCGCATCGTCGAACGGGAAGCCGCGAATGCGCATCCGATCGAGGTGCACGTCCTGAAGCGCGAGCTCCGCGAGCGCCTCGGCCATCGCGGCGCCTGTCGAGCCGAACCAGATCACACCGGATGTCGTCGTTTGCGCGGCCGGCGTGATCACAGGCTTCGGCAACAACGTCTTCGCCGTCTCGAACTTGCGCAGGAGCCGCTGCATGTTGTCGACATACGCGGGCCCCTCCTCGGTGTAGCGCGCGTAACGGTCCTTCGTCGTGCCGCGCGTGAAATAGCTGCCTTTCGCGGGATGCGTACCGGGATAGGTGCGGTACGGAATGCCATCGCCATCGACGTCGAGATAACGGCCGAAGTCGCGTCCCGCGTCCAGATCCGCGGCGCTCATCACCTTGCCGCGATCCATTTTGTGACGGTCGTCCCACGCGAGCGGCTCGGAAAGCCAATCCTGCATGCCGATGTCGAGATCCATCATCACGAACACCGGCGTCTGCAAACGATCGGCGAGGTCGAACGCGAGCGCGCCGAACTGGAAGCATTCGCGCGGGTCCTCGGGAAAGAGCAGCACGTGCTTCGTGTCCCCGTGCGACGCGTACGCGCACGACAACAGATCCGCCTGCTGCGTGCGCGTCGGCATTCCCGTCGACGGGCTGCCGCGCTGCACGTCGAAGAGCACCGCCGGAATCTCGGCAAAGTACGCGAGGCCCAGGAACTCCTGCATCAGGGAGACACCGGGTCCCGACGTCGCGGTGAACGCGCGCGCACCATTCCACGCGGCGCCGATGACGATACCGATCGATGCGAGCTCGTCCTCGGCCTGCACGATCGCGTAGCGATGCTCGCCGGTCGCCTTGTCGGTGCGAAGCTTTCGGCACCATTTCGAGAAGCTCTCGGCAAGCGATGACGAAGGGGTGATCGGATACCACGCCGCGACCGTCGCGCCGCCGTACACCGCGCCGAGTGCCGCCGCCGAGTTGCCATCGATGAAGATGCGCTTGCCGACCGCGTCGCGCCGCGCCACCGACAAGCCGATCGGGCAGTCGAAATTCGCGAGCGCGTAGTCGCGCCCCATCGCCAGTGCCTTCCGATTCGAATCGAGCAGCGCCTCCTTGCCGCGATACTGCTCGGCGAGGAGCCGCTCGATCTCGGCGGCATCCAGCCCAAGCAGCGCCGACAGCGCACCGAGATAAACGATGTTCTTGAAGAGCTGACGCTGCCGCATGTCCGCGTATTCGGCATTGCAGATCGCGGTGAGCGGCACGCCTAGCACCGCGACGTCCTCGCGGAATTTCGACGGCGGCAGCGGCTTCGTCGAATCGTAGAACAGATAGCCGCCGGATTCGATCTCCGCGACGTCCTTGTCCCACGTTTGCGGATTCATCGCGACCATCAGGTCGACGCCGCCCCGCCGCCCCCGCCAGCCGCCTTCGACGACGCGCACTTCGTACCACGTCGGCAAGCCCTGGATGTTCGACGGAAAGATGTTGCGTGCGGCGACGGGCACGCCCATGCGCAGGATGGCGCGTGCGAACAGGCCGTTCGCCGACGCCGACCCGGAACCGTTGACGTTCGCGAACTTGACGACGAAGTCGTTGACGCGAACGAGGGATTTGACGCGCGCGTCCATGGCCGCGACTCTAGTCCGCCGCCAGCGCGTGCGCCGGTTCGCGCGCACGGTCGCCGGCCTGCGCCATGTCGATCAGAAACTTCTGCATGTCCCAGGCGCCGGTCGGACAACGTTCCGCGCAAAGGCCGCAGTGCAGGCATACGTCCTCGTCCTTCGCCATCACGCGGCCCGTCTTCACGGGCGCGGACACGTACAGCGATTGCTCCCGATTCACCGCCGGCGCCGTGAGCCACGTCCGCAGGTCGCTCTCGTCGCCGTTCTGCGTGAACGTGATGCAATCCATCGGGCAGATGTCGACGCACGCGTCGCACTCGATGCAGAGCTTGTCGGCGAACACCGTTTGCACGTCGCAGTTCAGGCAGCGCTGCGCCTCGGCGAACGCGAGCTTCGCATCGAAGCCGAGTTCGACCTCGGCGCGGATGTCCTTCAATACGATCGTCACGTCGCGAAGCGGCACGCGATAGCGGCGATCGCCGTGGATCGCGTTGTCGTAGCTCCACTCGTGGATGCCCATCTTCTGCGACATCAGGTTCACGTGCGGCGGCGGTCGTTTGTCGAGCGATTCGCCGCGGCATTGCAGGTCGATGGAGATCGCCGCATCGTGACCGTGCGCGACCGCCCAGATGATGTTCTTCGGTCCGAACGCCGCGTCGCCGCCGAAGTAGACGCCGGGACGCGTCGACGCCATCGTCGTGCGATCGACGATTGGCATTCCATGATCGTCGAATGCGACGCCGACGTCGCGCTCGATCCACGGAAACGCGTTTTCCTGGCCGATCGCAACGAGCACATCGTCACAGGGAAAATGCACCGGCGGGTCGCCGGCCGGCACCAACTCACGCCGTCCGCGCGCGTCGCGTCTGGCCTCGACCTTCTCGAACGTGACGCCGGTCAGGCGTCCTTGGTCGTGCGTGAACTCGAGCGGCACGAGGAAATTGTGGATCGGAATGCCCTCGTGCATCGCGTCTTCCTTCTCCCACGGCGACGCCTTCATCTCGTCGAAGCCCGAGCGCACGACGACGTTCACTTCGTCGCCGCCGAGCCTGCGCGAGCTGCGGCAGCAGTCCATCGCGGTGTTGCCACCGCCCAGCACGACGACGCGCTTGCCGATCGAGGTCGTATGGCCGAACGACACCGACGAAAGCCAGTCGATGCCGATATGGATGTTCGCCGCCGTTTCTCGTCGTCCGGGAATATCCAGATCGCGCCCGCGCGGTGCGCCGCTGCCGACGAACACCGCGTCGAAGCGCTCGGGCGCATCGTCGGCGAGAAGACGCGCAAGCGAGTCGATATGCACACCCGGTCGAAACTCGATGCCGAGGTCGAGGATGTAGCCGACCTCCTCGTCGATCACGCGATCGGGCAGGCGGAACTTGGGGATCTGCGTGCGCATCATGCCGCCGGCCTGCGCATCGGCGTCGAAGATCACGCATTCGTAGCCGAGCGGCGCGAGATCGCGCGCGACCGTCAGCGACGCCGGTCCGGCTCCGATCAATGCGATGCGCTTGCCGTTGCGAAACGCTGCACGCGAAGGCAGCCGCGGCCGAATGTCATCCTTCTGATCGGCCGCGACGCGTTTCAGGCGGCAGATCGCGACGGGCTCCGGCTTCGCGCCCGTTCTGCGATGCTCGGCCGAACCCACTTCGACGCGAAGGCGACGACACGCGGGTTCGCACGGGCGGTCGCACGTGCGTCCGAGAATTCCCGGAAAGACGTTCGATTTCCAGTTAACGAGATACGCGTCGCCGTAGCGACCCGCGGCGATCAGCCGGATGTATTCGGGTACCGGAGTGTGGGCCGGACACGCCCACTGGCAGTCGACGACTTTGTGGAAATAATCGGGATTTGCGATGTCCGTCGGTTTCAATCCACTTCCTTGCGGTTTAATCCGACAATGCTACGCCTGCCGACACTGCAAGAAAAGCGCCGGGTCCGCAAGCGGTTGATCCGCGTCGGAATTTTCCAACAGAACCCCTCGGGAAGCCGACCGAAATTGTCCACTGCATACGATAGAATGACTTTTCCCGCCTCCGCCTGTCTTATGGCTTCGGGGCCACATTGACCCGACGCGGCCTCTTTCCATGAACGCACCCGAGCAGCCACCGATCCGGCTCACCCGTCTTTCGCATGGCGGCGGCTGCGGTTGCAAGATCGCGCCCGGTTTGCTGCAGGAACTGCTGGCGAACGTCGACCGCACGCGCGTGCCCGAGGCGCTGCTCGTCGGCATCGATACGGCCGACGACGCCGCCGTGTATCGCGTGAACGAGCGGCAGGCGATCGTCGCGACGACCGATTTCTTCACGCCGATCGTCGACGATCCGTTCGATTTCGGCGCGATCGCGGCGACCAACGCGATCTCCGATGTCTATGCGATGGGCGCGACGCCGCTCTTCGCGCTGTCGATCGTCGGCATGCCGATCGCGACCCTTCCACTCGACGTGATCGGTCGGATTCTCGACGGCGGCCAATCGGTGTGCGCGCGCGCCGGCATTCCGATCGCCGGCGGCCACACGATCGACGCGGTCGAGCCCATTTACGGCCTCGTCGCGATCGGGCTCGTCGATCCGCGGCGCGTCAAGCGCAACGACGGCGCGCGCGAAGGCGACGCCGTCGTGCTCGGCAAGCCGCTCGGCGTAGGTATCTACAGCGCTGCGCTCAAGCGCGATGCGCTGTCGGACGAGCAATACGATGCGATGCTCGCGAGCACGACCGCGCTCAACACGCCGGGCATCGCGCTCGCGCAACGCGACGACGTCCATGCACTGACCGACGTCACCGGCTTCGGTCTGCTCGGCCATCTGCTCGAAATGTGCAAGGGCGCGACCCTCGGCGCGACGATCGCGTTCGACCGCATTCCGCTGCATCCCGGCGTGCGTGAGCTTGCGGCCGAAGGATTCGTGACCGGCGCGTCGCGCCGCAATTTCGATGCTTACGGCACGAGCATGGAGATGGGCGAGCGCGTCGGCGATGTCGAGCGTGCGCTTCTGACGGACCCGCAGACGTCCGGCGGGCTGCTCGTCGCGTGCGCGCCCGACGCGGTCGGCGATGTGCTCGCCATCTTCCGGCGCGAAGGATTCGATTCGGCGCGCGCGATCGGTCGCTTTGTTGCCGGGTCTCCCAACGTGGCCGTTACGTGATGACGAGTCTCACGTTGATGAAGGAGCCGGTCGCGCCAGCGCCATCGCCGCGTCCGCTTCTGCGGCGCTACGACGAGGTGCGCGCGCGCACCCGCTCGCTCGTCGCGCCGCTATCGCCCGAGGATTGCGCGCTGCAATCGATGCCCGATGCGAGCCCCGCGAAGTGGCATGTCGGCCACACGACGTGGTTCTTCGAGACGTTCGTCGTCGCGCCGAACGTGCCGGGCTATCGCGCGTTCGATCCAGCGTTTCGCGTGCTTTTCAACTCGTACTACCACGCGGTCGGCGAACGCCATCCGCGCCCGGACCGCGGCATGCTGTCCCGTCCGTCGCTCGACGTCGTCCTTGCGTATCGCACGCACGTCGACGACGCGATGCGCGAATGCTGCGAGCGCGCCCGCGATGATCCGGCGCTCGCCTCGCTGATCGAGCTCGGGCTCGCGCACGAGGAGCAGCACCAGGAGCTGATCCTCACCGACGTGCTGCATCTCTTCTCGCGCAATCCGCTGTACCCCGCGTACGACGCGACGCGCAAGCCTGCACAGCACGACGCGAGCGAGCTCGCGTGGATCCGCTATCGCGCGGGTCTCGCGACGATCGGCCACGAAGGTCACGGCTTCGCGTTCGACAACGAGACGCCTCGCCATCGCGTGTGGATCGAGCCGTTCACGCTGGCATCGCGTCCCGTGAGCAACGCCGAGTTTCTCGCGTTCGTCGAGGACGGTGGCTATCGGCGCGCCGAGCTCTGGCTTTCGCTCGGCTTCGACGCGGCGAGCGCACAAGGCTGGAGTGCGCCGCTCTATTGGATCCGCGAAGGCGATCGATGGCGCGAGTTCACGCTCCAGGGCCTGGTCGATCTCGATCCGCATGTGCCGGTGACGCACATCAGCTTTTTCGAGGCCGACGCGTATGCGCGCTGGGCCGGCGCGCGGCTTCCGACCGAATTCGAATGGGAAGCCGTCGCCTCGCGCAGCGACACGCGCGGCCGCGACGAGCCGATACGCGAGGGCTGGCGCGCCCGCACGCCGTCGACGATCTCGCACGGCGAGGTGTGGGAATGGACGTCGTCGAGCTACGCGCCCTACCCCGGCTTCCATCCGGCGGAAGGCGCGATCGGCGAGTACAACGGCAAATTCATGTGCAACCAGTACGTGCTGCGCGGCGGATCGCAGATCACGCCGCCCGAACACGCGCGGATCACCTACCGCAATTTCTTCCCCCCCGATGCGCGCTGGCAGTGGAGCGGCGTGCGGCTTGCGCGCGACGCGCGATAGCGTCCAGTTAGCGTCAGCGGTTCCGCACAATGAGCGTCGCGACCTTCGTGACGCCGCCGTAGCTCGCCGAGATCGTCGGTGCGCGACTGCGTATCGTCTTCGACGTCGTGACCGGGAAGCTCGCGCTTGTCGCGCCAGCCTCGATGGTCACGCTCGCAGGCACGCCGACCAGCTTGGTGCTCGAAGTCGCGAGCGTCACTTTCGCACCGCCGCTGCCTGCCGGTGACGTCAGCGTGACGGTGCCGCTCGTCGAGGTCCCGCCGACGATGCTTGTGCTCGCGAGCGAGAGTTGCGCAAGCTTCCGCGCGACGGCCGCCGGCACTACCGTGAACGTCGTCGACTTCGTGACGTCGCCATAGGATGCGCTGATCGTCGTCGATGTCTGCATCGTCACGGCGGACGTCGCGATCGCGAATGTGGCCGCCGATGCGCCGACGGTGACGCTCGCGGGCACCGTCACCGAACCGCTTGCGCTCGACAGCGAGACCTTCGCCCCTGTCGCGGGCGCTTGCGCGGTGAGCGTCACCGTGCCGCTCGCGTCGTCGCCGCCGACGACGCTGCTCGGATTGGCCGAGACAGCCGAGACCGCGACTGCGGTTGCCGAGGGTTGCCAGCCGAGCTTCACGACCTCGAAGTCGCTCGCGCTCAAAAGCGCGAACGCGGGATTGAGGATATCGTTGTTCCAGCGCGTGTCGAACGTACCGGTGATGTACATCGCTGCCATTGTCGGCGACGATGAGACCGTGCTTTTGCATCGCGCGAAAGATCTTCTGCACGTGCGGATCGCTTGTGCGAAGCGCGGGATCCTGGCCGTTCACGCTCGTCTTCAGGCGAAGCCGCGCGCCCATCGGCAGCGCGCCCGTCGTCGATCCGGCGCGGTGCGACGCCGGATACACGTAGCCGTTGGTTGCGCGCACGGTGACGCGAAGCGCGTGGCCGACCTCGGGCGATGCA
>Ga0209579_10001005_pt1 | contig 24351 bp, 24 predicted proteins | sample Coa_R1_2_FD_187152 | JGI IMG/M metagenome (GOLD analysis project Ga0209579, IMG submission 187152) | Surface soil microbial communities from Centralia Pennsylvania, which are recovering from an underground coalmine fire - Coalmine... | ecosystem: Environmental > Terrestrial > Soil >... | reverse complement strand
CCCCCACGGAGGAGTCGACCTGTGCAAGCAGGGTCGTCGGGACCTGCGCATAGGCGACGCCCCGCTTCAGAACGCCCGCGGCAAATCCCGTTATGTCACCCGTCACACCGCCGCCCAGCGCAACGATCAGACCGCCGCGGTCGATGCCGCTGTCCAGCAATATGTCGAGCAGGCGCTCGAGATTGGAAAAGCTTTTCGTGCTTTCACCCGGATCGAGGACGACAGGTGCGGGGGTCAATCCTGCCTGGCGCAGCGAAGCCGCACATGATTCGAGGTACAGCGGAGCGACGTGTGCGTCGGTGACGACCGGCACGACGCCGCGCGCAAGCGGCGCAAGGAATTCGCCCGCTCGCGCGAGGAGGCCGCTGCCCACGTGAATCGTGTAGCTCCGTTCCCCGAGTGCAACCGGAATCCGCTCGCTCATGTTTCGAGGACGCCCTCGGTCTTCAACGTTTTCACAATGCGCTCGACGGCGGCGTGGTGTGGACCGTCCTGGGCATCGACGACCAGATTCGCCTGGGCATAAAGTGGCTCGCGTTCAAGCAGCAGGCGCTCCAGTATCTCGCGGGGATTGCCGTGGCGCAAAAGCGGGCGCGTGTCACGGCGTTCGATCCGCGCAAGCAGCAGCTCGATTGGGGCGCGCAGCCAGATGGAATAGGTCAGTTTGGCGATCTGCTCGCGCGTATCGGCGCCAAGGAGGGCGCCCCCGCCGGTAGCCAGCACATGTGGCGCCTCCTTGAGGACACGCAGGATGACTCTCTGTTCGCCATTGCGAAACTCGGCTTCTCCGAACCGCTCGAAGATATCCGCGATGGAACAGCCAGCCGCTTCTTCAATCTCCGTATCGGCATCGCGAAATGGTACGTTTAACCGCGCCGCCAGACGGCGCCCGATCGAACTTTTTCCGGCACCCATCATGCCGACCAGCGCGACAGTGCGACTCAATCGTCCCATGGCATCGGCATACAACGCCGTGTCTGCGAGAGCGAGCGGTCTTTACTTTGGCGGCGGCCCGGGCAAAAAGCTGTCGATTCCAGGGTGAAACCATGGGCTGGCCGGCACGCCTCGTCATTGCGATTTTGGTGTTGTTGTTCCTGGGCGCCGTTGCGCTGGCGATCTACGCCGGCACGATTCCGCCGCCGCACCACCATTACGAGGAAACGATTCCGAACAACCGCTTTACGGGCTGATCGCACGAGCGCGCGTTGGCCAGCATCGAGGCCTTTCTGGAGATGATGGCGGCTGAACGGGGCGCCAGCCGCAATACGCTCGAAGCCTATCGCCGCGATCTTGTTGCTTTTGATACCCACCTCGCGCGCGGTGGGGGGTCTCCGGAGACGGCAACCCGCGAGCAGGTTCGCCGCTATCTCGGTATGATGTCGGCGAGCGCGGCCGCGAGTTCCCAGGCGCGACGGCTGTCGGCCCTGCGCCAGTATTTCGCCTTCCTCTATGCGGAGGGGTTGCGCCGCGACGACCCCACAGCCGCGATCGAATCGCCGCGTCGCCCACAGTCATTGCCGAAGATTCTGTCGCAAGCCGATATCGAGAAACTGATCGCTGCCGCGCGCGAAGGAGCAGACGAAACGAACGAGGGCGTTCGTCTCCTGTGCATCGTCGAAATTCTCTACGCGTCGGGCTTGCGCGTTTCCGAATTGGTAACATTGCCGCTCTCCGCGGCGCGCGGCCGCAATGCGTTTCTTCTCGTGAAAGGAAAGGGCGAAAAGGAGCGGATGGTGCCGCTCAATCGGGCAGCGCGCGAATCGATTCGCGAATACCTCCAGGTGCGCGATGAATTCTTCTCGCCGGCTGTTCGTGGCGGCGAGCGTTACCTGTTTCCTTCGAGGGGGAAGGAAGGACACCTCACGCGGCGCCGCTGTCATCAACTCCTGAAGGCTTTGGCGCTCAAAGCCGGAATCGATCCGGACAAGCTTTCGCCGCATGTGCTTCGTCACGCGTTTGCGACGCACCTTGTAGAAGGCGGTGCCGATCTCAGGAGCGTACAAACGCTGCTCGGCCACGCGGACATTGCGACGACGCAGATTTACACCCATGTCGCGAGCGAACGCCTGAAACAGACCGTTGCTTCCGCTCACCCGCTTTCCCGCTCACGCACAAAAAAAAGAAAAGCTCCGCCCAGAGGACGCTAGGGCTGCGCAAAGGACGCGGAGGAGATTGGCGCGCGTTGCGCGCCGAAGGCGCAATATACCTCCGGGACGACCGCGCATTTGCTGCGTCCTCTGCGCTGATCTTCGGCCCGTCGGAACGGTTGACCTGACCAACAGAGTGAAAGACTGTCTCGTCCGAAAGTCATGCAGGAGCAGAAACTTGGGTTTCAGGGATGTGACGCGTCGCGTGCCGGCGCGGCTGTACCGGTCGAAGCTTTTTGTCCCCGGGTCCCGGCCGGCTCTGTTCGCCAAGGCAGCGGCGGGCGAGGCCGACGTCATCTGTCTCGATCTCGAAGACTCGGTCGCGCCCGCCGACAAGGAAAAAGCGCGGGACCTGGTAGTCGCGGCACTGAACGAGGTCGATTGGAAAGACAAATTCATTACCGCACGCATCAACGGGCTCGAGACGCATTGGTGTTATCGCGACGTGCTCGCGCTGGTGGAGAAAGGCGGCGAGCGTCTCGACGCCATCATGATTCCGAAAGTGGGTCACGCTGGCGATGTGTACGCGATCGACATGCTGATCGGGCAGGCCAGTCAGACTGTTGGCCGGAATAAGCAGATTGGACTTGAGGCGATCATCGAGACCGTTGCGGGATTGACGAACATCGACGCAATTGCGTCGTCGTCGCCCAGGCTCGAAAGCCTTCATTTCGGAGCGGCGGATTACGCCGCTTCACAGGGGATGCGAACGACGAATATCGGCGGAGGCAACGCCGACTACGTCATGCTGACGGACGGTGCGTCGCGCGACCGGCATTGGAACGATCTTTGGCATTACCCCCTGTTCCGCATTGCGCAGGCCGCGCGTACGCACGGGATCGTGCCCATCGATGGACCGTTCGGCGATTACTCCGACGCAGACGGGTTTCGGGTTCAGGCACAGCGGACGGCAATCCTCGGCTTCGAAGGCAAATGGGCCATTCATCCGAGCCAGGTAGTTTTGGCGAACGACATCTACGCACCGCCGGCGAAGGAGGTCGAACGCGCAGAGGCCATACTCGAAGCGCTCAAGGATGCACATGAAAAAGGCTTTGGCGCCGTTGCGCTCAAGGGCGTGCTGATTGACGCAGCCTCCATACGCCAGGCCGAAGTCATCGTCCGGCAGATGGAACTTGTCCGGGCGAAAAAAGCTCGAACAGGAAGGTGATTTTTACCACAAAGTGACGAAATAAGCGGAAGGAATGCTTTGTGATCTTCGTTGGTTTGTGGTGAATACCATCGATGCAGGCCTATCTCGATTTTGAACGGCCGATCGCCGAACTGGAGTCAAAGGTCGAGGAGTTGCGCCGGCTTGCCGCGCAGGACTCCGCGATGCAGATCGACGATGAAGTGGAACGCCTCGAGTCGCGCGCGCAGACCCTTCTTTCGGAAAGCTACGCGAAGCTGACGCCATGGCAGAAGACGCTTGTGGCGCGCCATCAGGCCCGGCCACATTTTTCGGATTATGCCGCTCAGCTCTTCACCGAATTCACGCCTCTGGCCGGCGATCGTCTGTATGCGGAGGACCCTGCCGTCATCTCGGGGCTCGGACGATTTCGCGGGCGTCCCGTGGCCATTATCGGCCAGGAAAAGGGAAGCGATACGAAAAGCCGGCTCGCCCATAATTTCGGCATGGCGCGGCCGGAAGGATACCGCAAGGCGCAGCGTCTATTCGCACTCGCCGACCGGTTCAGATTGCCGGTGATTTCGTTCGCCGATACGCCGGGCGCCTATCCGGGAGTCGGCGCGGAGGAGCGGGGACAGGCCGAGGCCATTGCGCGTGCAACCGATGCGTGCCTCATGCTCGGCGTGCCATTCGTGACCATCGTGATCGGCGAGGGAATGTCGGGTGGCGCCCTCGGCATCGCGGTGGCCAATCGCGTGTACATGCTTGAACACGCCATCTATGCCGTGATTTCGCCCGAGGGCTGCGCCTCGATCTTGTGGCGCTCCTCCGACAAGGCGCAGGAGGCGGCCGCGGCGATGCGCATCACCGCGCAGGATCTTCTCGAACTGAAAGTGATAGACGGAATCGTGCGCGAACCGGTGGGCGGCGCACATCGCGCGCCCGCCGAAGCGATTTCCGCCGTCGGAGAGACCATCGTGCGCGCGCTCGGTGAAATGGAAGGGCTCTCTCCGGCCGAGCTACGCCGGCATCGCCGCGAGAAATACCTCGCGATGGGCCGCAACCTCGGCTGACGGCGCGGCTTGATGTCATCGGGACGGGACATCGACGCACAACTGTTCCGCATCGGCAGCCGAGGAGGCGGGCGATTTCCCGAGCCCGGCGATCTTTTCGAGAGCGTCATTGAAGACATCTGCAAACGCATCTTGTCTCCGGGCGATCTTGCGCTCGACGGCGGCGCACATGTTGGCCGGCATACCTTTCCAATGGCCGAGCGTGTCGGCGCGACGGGGCTGGTGCTTGCCATAGAAGCGCACCCAACGCTCGCGCGCGATCTTGCAAAACGTGCAAAGAAGCGCCGGCTTGCACAGGTGGAGATTGTCCGCGCGGCCTTGTCCGATCGCGTGGGTTGCGTATCATTTCATTGCGTGAGACGGCATCCCGCCTACAGCGGCATCCGCACGCGACGTTATGACTTCGATGACGACGTACAGGCAATCGAGGTCGATGCGACCACGGTCGATTCGCTTTTGGCAGAGCACCCGTCGCGACGGCTCCATTTGATGAAGCTTGATCTTGAAGGCGGCGAGTTCCGGGCGCTCGAAGGTGGCGAGGCAACCCTGAAGACTCACCGGCCGCTCGTCGTGTTCGAGAACGACCAGGACCGCTCCGCCGAGAACTACGGCTATTCCAAAGAGGAGTGGTTCGAATTCTTCGCGCGGGTGGATTACCGGCTCTTCACGCTGTGGGGACAGCCCTATGGACGGGAGGACTGGGGGCGCAGGGATATTCCGTGGAATTTCGTTGCCGTTTCCGTGGGCTCGCCGGAGGCGGATTTTGTGCGGCGGGATCTGCCGGGCATTCTCGATCTATATCGCCAGGCACTATAGTAGGGATAGCACGCCTTGCGCAGGATGGCGGCTATGGAACACAGTTGCGTCACGCTTCTGGAGGGCCCGCCATGATCACGCATCTGAAATTCGCCGGCATTCCGGTCAAGGATCAGGATCGTGCGCTCAGCTTCTGGACGGACAAGATGGGGTTTCGCATCGTCACCGACCAGCCGATGGGAAACCAGCGCTGGATCGAGCTTTCGATCCGCTCCAGCGAGACCCGAATCGTCCTCTTCACGCCGGAGGGTCACGAAGATCGCATCGGGACGTTTTTCAATGGCTCCTTCGCCTGCGATGATGTGGAAGCCACCCACCGGCAGCTGTCAGAGCGCGGTGTCGCGTTCGTGAAGCCGCCGACCGAGCAGCCCTGGGGCACCTTCGCCATCTTCAAGGATTCGGAAGGAAACCAGTTTGTGCTCAGTTCGAGATGAGCCATGCGCGTTGAGCGTTACGCGGAAAAACAGACAGATCGCACCAGGATTGTCATGACCCGCCAAAGCGGGCCATAACAATCCCGTTGAACTCGACCGCTCCTAAACGAGCGCACCGTGGCAATGCTTGAATTTGCGCCCCGAGCCGCAGGGGCAGGGCGCGTTGCGCTGCACCTTGCCCCAGGTACCGGGGTCATTGGGATCAACCGGACCATCATAATTGCGGGCTGTACGCATCGCCGCCTGGTCGGCAGCGGCATATCCGGTCGGTGAAGCGTCGTCCTCGCCGGTCAACGGATCGATATGTGTCGCCTGCATCTGCGGCAGCTGATGTTCCACCGGCATCGGCGGCTGCTCGAAGCTGATCTGGAGATGCATCAGCTGGCGCACGACATCGGTGCGCAGCTTGCTGAGCAATCCTTCGAACAGCGCAAAGGCTTCGCTTTTATACTCATTCAGCGGATCGCGCTGACCGTAGCCGCGCAGACCCACATATTGCCGCAAATGATCGAGTGCGATGATGTGTTCGCGCCAGTCGTGGTCGAGCAACTGGAGCAGTACCGATTTTTCGACGTGCCGCATGATATCGGTACCGACATTGGCGGTACGCTCCGCCGCGCGCGTTTCCACGGCCTTCAGGATGCGCTCGCGCACTTCCTCGTCGGCGATGCCTTCTTCCTTCGTCCAGTCGACCACGGGCAGTCCGATGGCGAAAATCTTCTCCACCTCCTGCTGCAGTCCGATCGCATCCCACTGCTCGGCATAGGCCTTCTCGGGGATGTGGCGCGCCACGAGCTCGTCGACGATCTGCTCGCGGAAGTCGGCGATCTGGTCGCTGACATCGTCGGCCGACATGATTTCCCGGCGCTGCTCGAAGATCACGCGGCGCTGGTCGTTCAGCACGTTGTCGAATTTGAGGATGTTCTTGCGCAGCTCGAAGTTTCGCGCCTCGACCTTCTGCTGCGCTTTCTCGAGCGCTTTGTTTACCCACGGATGGGCGATGGCTTCGCCCTCCTTCAGGCCGAGACGCTGCAACATGGAATCGAGGCGATCCGAGCCGAAGATGCGCATCAGATCATCCTGCAGGCTCAGGTAAAACTTCGATGCGCCGGGATCGCCCTGCCGGCCGGAGCGGCCGCGCAACTGATTGTCGATGCGCCGGCTTTCGTGGCGCTCGGTGCCGACGATGTACAGACCACCCGCGGCGATGACGCGCTCCTTGTCCGCCGCCACCTCGGCCCGGATTTGCGCGGTTCGCCGCCCGAGCTCGGCTTCATCCTGGACGCCGATCAGTTCGGTTCTGATCCGCATGTCCGTGTTGCCCCCGAGCTGGATGTCCGTACCGCGGCCCGCCATGTTCGTGGCGATGGTGACCGTGCCGGACACGCCGGCCTGCGCCACGATCATTGCTTCCTGCTCGTGATAGCGGGCGTTCAGCACGTTGTGGCGGATCTTGCGTTTGCGCAGAAGGCCGGAAAGGTGCTCCGATTTTTCGATCGACGTGGTGCCCACCAGCACCGGCTGGCCGCGCTCGTGACAATCCTTGATGAGCGCGATGATGGCTTCGTTCTTTTCGTCGGTGGTGCGATAGACTTCGTCGTCGGCGTCGGTTCGATTAACCGGCAGATTGGTCGGCACTTCGAGCACGTCGAGCTTGTAAATGTCCATGAACTCGGCCGCTTCTGTCATGGCAGTGCCGGTCATGCCGGCCAGTTTGTCGTAGAGCCGGAAATAATTCTGGAACGTGATCGAGGCGAGCGTAACGTTTTCCGGCTGGATTGCCGTGTTTTCCTTGGCCTCGAGCGCTTGATGCAGGCCTTCGGAGTAGCGCCGGCCTTCCATCATGCGGCCGGTGAATTCGTCGATGATGACGACCTTGCCGTCCTTGACGATGTAATCGCGATCCTTCTGAAACAGCGTATGCGCCTTCAACGCCTGATTGACGTGATGGAGCATGTTGATGTTTTCGATATCGTACAGATCACCGCTCTCGAGCAGGTTGGTCTCGCGCAGGAACTGAACGATGTGTTCGTTGCCGGCTTCGGTCAGGGTAACCGTGCGCTGCTTTTCGTCGAGCTCGTAGTCTCCCTTTTCGAGCTTCGGCATGAGGGCATCGACGGCGCGATAGACTTCCGTCTGGTCTTCCGTCGGGCCGGAAATTATCAGTGGTGTACGGGCTTCGTCGACCAGAATGGAGTCGACTTCGTCCACGATCGCATAGGAATGGCCACGCTGGACCATGCTGGCGATGCTGTATTTCATGTTGTCGCGAAGGTAGTCGAAACCGAACTCGTTGTTCGTGCCGTAGGTCACGTCGCAGGCATAGGCGGCGTGCCGCTGCTCGTCCGTCAGCCCGTGCACGATGCAGCCGACCGTGAGACCCAGGAATTTGTATATCTGCCCCATCCAGTCGGCATCGCGACTGGCGAGATAGTCGTTGACGGTGACGACATGCACGCCTTCACCAGCCAGGGCGTTCAGGTACACGGGAAGCGTCGCGACGAGCGTTTTGCCTTCGCCCGTCTTCATCTCGGCAATGTTGCCGCCGTGCAGCACCATGCCACCGACCAGCTGTACGTCGAAATGCCGCTGGCCGAGCGTGCGCTTGGCCGCTTCGCGTACGGTGGCGAAGGCTTCCTCGAGAATGTCTTCGAGTGACTCGCCCTGGTTCAGGCGATCCTTGAAACTCTGGGTGAGGGCACGCAGCTCATCGTCGGATTTGGCCTCGAACGAAGATTCCAGTGCGTTGATTGCTTCGACCTGACGATAGAACGGACGCAACCGCCGCTCGTTGGACGACCCGAAGAATCGTTGTGTGAGGCCGTTCAAGCCGAGCATGAAATATCCTCATGAGGCCGCATACGGCCGAGCGCTCGCCGGCGAGCAGGCACCCCCCAGCGACGCGATAAATGTTGCCGGTCCATGGATTTGCGCCGGCCGCGCGGGGCGAGAGATAAGAACAGGCCTCCCCCTTGTCAATTCAAGCGAAACGGGCCTAATCGCCAGACGCAAAACGGGTGCGAATGGGGCCCTGAAGCGAAGGTTGGGAGAGGGCGTATGGCGGGGAGGCACGTCGTAGTGGCGAGCCGGCGTGTAAAGGCGCCTGCGCGGAAGACCGCGCGGATCGGCCCGGCTTCGGCGGCGAAGCCCGCCGCTGCACTGCCCGTTTCTCCCCTCGCGCCAAAGAGCATTCCCACACTTCCTCCGCTGGCTGGCGTTCGCCTGGCCGCGGGTACGGCCGGCATTCGCTATCGAGCCCGCAACGACACAATGCTGGCCGTTCTCGCGGCCGGAACACAGGTTGCGGGGCTATTCACAAAATCCAGGACGGCGTCGGCACCGGTGGACTGGTGCAGGTCACAATTGCCACGGAGAACCGCCCGCGCCCTCGTCGCAAATAGTGGAAATGCCAACGCCTTTACCGGCGCCGCCGGACGGGAGGCGGTTCGCGCGACCGCAGGCTCCGCCGCCGCCGTGCTCGACTGCCAGGCACATGAGGTGTTTGTCGCTTCCACGGGAGTGATAGGCGAGCCGCTTCCGGCAGAGCGGATCACGCGGATCTTGCCGGCGCTTGCCGAGTCCGGAGCGGCCGGCAGCTGGCGCGAAGCGGCAGAAGCCATCATGACAACGGACACATTTCCGAAGCTGTCCACAGCGCGCGCCCGCATCGACGATTTCCGCGTCACGATCAACGGCATCGCCAAGGGTTCGGGAATGATCGCGCCCGATATGGCGACCTTGCTCGCCTTTGTTTTTACCGATGCCAGTTTGCCGGGACCCGTTCTGCAGGATCTGCTGAACGCTGGCGCGCAGAAGTCTTTTCAGGCGATCACCGTTGATGGTGATACATCGACCAGCGATACGCTTCTTCTGTTTGCAACCGGCAAAGGCGCGCCCCACCCGCCGATCGCAAAAGCCTCCGATCGACGCCTCAATGATTTTCGAGAGAAGCTCAACGCTTTGCTCCTCGACCTGGCACTTCAGGTTGTGCGCGACGGTGAAGGCGCGCGGAAACTTGTTTGCATCGATGTGAGCGGGGCGGAGAGTGATGAGTCCGCACGGCGTATAGGGCTCTCAATCGCCAATTCTCCGCTTGTCAAAACGGCCGTGGCGGGTGGCGACGCCAATTGGGGCCGGATCGTGATGGCGGTTGGCAAGGCCGGCGAAGCTGCGGACCGCGACCGCCTCTGCATAACCTTCGGGGATGTAACGGTGGCGGAGCAGGGTCGCCGCGCCGAGGCGTACGATGAGGCGGCGGCAAGCCGTGCGGTTGCCGGTCCCGAAGTGAGAATTGGCGTGGATATCGGGATCGGATCGGGATGCGCGCGGGTATGGACCTGTGATCTGACCGACGGCTACATCCGGGTCAACGGCTCCTATCGGAGCTAAATTCAGGCCGTATGAACAAATTTTAACGCGCCTTTAAGGCGGGCTCATGATGATCGGGGACGCGGGGTCAATGGCGCAAACGCCGCTAATTCTGGTTGCGGCTTGTGCGCTGGTTGATCCGGATGCGCGGGTGCTCATCGCGAAGCGCCCGGCGTGGAAAGCGATGGCAGGCCTATGGGAATTTCCTGGCGGAAAACTGGAGGACGCGGAGCGGCCCGAAGAGGCGCTGATCCGGGAACTGCGCGAGGAATTGGGAATAGTGGTGAAAGAAGCGTGTCTGGCACCTTTCACTTTCGCGTCCCACGCCTATCCCGAATTCCATCTTCTTATGCCGCTCTACGTCTGCAGAAAATGGGAGGGCCAGCCATGCCCGCACGAGCACGAGGAACTGAAATGGGTTCATCCGCGCCAGCTAACTGCCTATCCGATGCCGCCGGCGGACGCACCGCTCGTGCCGATGTTGCGCGATCTTCTTTGAACCGCTTCCTGCGGGATCGTGGGGGCGTTACCGCGATCGAGTACGGATTGATGGTCGCGCTGATGACGCTCGCGATCATTGGTGCGGTTCAAACCCTCGGCAACCAGGTGTTGACATCCTTGTTCGACAAGATCGCCAGTTCACTATAGGTCGTCGTTCGGCGCCCAACCGGTGAGATAGAGGATCTCGAACGTAGCGGCCAATTTGCCGTTCCTGCCATCGTTCTGCGCGTAGCTCTTGAGCGTCGCGGAATATGCGCGGCGCGGGAGCGGCCGTCTTCTCCGCTGCGCGAGTGCATTGGTTTCGCCGAGCGCACGCATATCGCCCACCAAACCCGCAAAGGAGCCGTAGCGTACCGGCAGGGTGTCGCTATCGGCGACGGCCGAAACGAAGCCCGCGCGCTGCAGGAGGGCACCCATGTCGCGGACATCGGCGAACGGCGCGACATGGGGACTGGTACCGCCGGTCGCTTCCGTCTCGCCCAAAGCCAAAGCCCTGCGCAATTCCTTCAAGGTCGCGCCGCCGAACAATGCTGCCATGAAGAGACCGCCGGGCTTGAGTGTACGCCGGATTTGTACCAGGGCCCCCGGAAGGTCATTCACGGCGTGAAGGCCGAGTACGCTGACGACAAGATCGAAGCTGCCGGCTGCGAACGGCAGGGCCTCTTCGTCTGCAACGAGACAGACCGCGCGCGAATCCGGGTGAAGGGCGGTCCGCACCCAACGGTCGGCGCGGGTCTTGAACAGTCCAAAACTCTGGTCGCGCGTGCTTAGGTCGAGCGCGATACTGAAGTGGCGTTTTACCGTTCCAAGCCGTTCCGCAAGATTATCGCCGGCGTGGCCCAGGAGAAAGCTATACTGCGCGTCGCGTTCCGCGCGTAACCGCCGCCCGGCGTACAGTCGGCGGTCGAAAACGATCGGGGCCGTCATGTTGAAAAAATTATCATCATTTTTGTCATGGGGGCATCTCGCGACAACTGTGACAACCATTTCTCCTGCTGGGAGAAATAATGCACACGGAATCGCGGAGAAACCTTGAACGATGGGGCGCCGGCATACGGGGCTGTTCCGCGTCTCCGCCTCTCCGCTTGCCATTCTGACGGCGAAATTGCCATGAAGCCGGATGATCTGAAGGCCAGATTGCGCGTGGTCGGAAGAGGGATTCTCGATTTCGTTTTTCCGCCGCTTTGCGCTGCCTGCCGCTCACCGGTCAATAAGACACACAACCTTTGCGCGCGCTGCTGGGGGCGTATCAATTTCATTTCCGAACCCATGTGCGTCATCTGCGGTTTTCCGTTCGAATTCGATGTGGAGACCGAGACCCTTTGCGCCGCCTGCCAGCAGCGCCTGCCCGCCTTCGACAGGGCGAGGGCTCTGATGCGTTATGACGACGCGAGCCGCGATCCGATACTCGTGTTGAAGCGGGCCGACCGGCTGGATCTCGTGCCGGCCTTTGCGCGCTGGGTCTCCGGCGCGGGACGGGATTTGATTCAAGACGCGGACGTTATTCTGCCCGTGCCACTTCATCGCTGGCGATTGTGGCACCGGCGCTTCAACCAGTCGGCGCTCATTGCACTGTCGTTAGGAAAGCTTGCTGGCAAGCCTGTGGACTGTTTCGTGCTTGTGCGTACGCGGGCGACGCCCAGTCAGGGCGACATGCCGTCTGCTGCGGCGCGACGCCGCAACGTTCAAGGCGCGTTTGGCGTTCGCTCCGACCGCGCAGGCCGGTTGCATGGAAAATCCGTGCTTTTGGTCGATGATGTGTTTACGACGGGCTCAACAATTGAGGCGTGCGCGCGGACTCTCAAGCGCGCAGGCGCGGCGCGGGTTCTCGTGCTGACAGTTGCGCGCGTTGTCCGCCCCGTCACAAAACCTATATAATCGGTGGGAAGGTGAGTCTTTCGAGCGCCGGCGCGCATGCACAACATCAAGATATACACGACGCCGATCTGTCCCTATTGCGTCCGCGCCAAGGCGCTGCTCAAGAAGAAAGGGGCGAGTTTCGAGGAGATCGACGTGCTGATGGACCGTAGTGCCCGCGAGGAAATGGAACAAAAGTCGGGTCGGTGCACAGTCCCGCAGATATTCATTGGTGATGTGCATGTCGGCGGTAGCGACGACCTGCACGAGCTGGACCGGGAAGGCGCCCTCGATCCTCTCCTCGACAAATAGCAGACAACGTGTCCCGATTTTGCGCCGCGTGTGTGCAGCTGCGTTCTTCCGACGATCCGGCAGAGAATGTCCGGACTGCCTCACGGTTGATTCGCGAAGCTCGCGCAGGCGGAGCGGAATTCATCGCGACTCCGGAGAATACCAATCTGATGGCGCCCGATGGAGGCGCGAAACTCGAACTGAGCCGGCCGGAAGAAGACGATCCTGCTTTGGCCGCGTTCCGGACGCTTGCGGAAGAATTGGACATTTGGCTGCTGATCGGCTCGCTTGCGATCAAGGTCAGCGAGACGAAAACAGCCAACCGGTCGTTTCTCATTGCTCCGCGCGGGACGATTGTCGCGCGCTACGACAAGGTTCACCTGTTCGATGTCGATTTGCCGTCGGGTGAGCAATACCGCGAGTCGCGCACGGTCGCGGGCGGTGCGGCTGCAGTCACTGCCGATTTGCCATGGGGTCGCCTCGGACTTTCCGTCTGTTACGACCTTCGCTTCCCGCAGCTTTACCGTGCCCTCTCCAAAGCAGGCGCGGTTGTGCTTTCCGTGCCATCGGCCTTTACCGAGACGACGGGGAGGGCGCACTGGCACGTGCTTCTGCGGGCGCGTGCCGTCGAGAACGGTGCCTTTGTGATCGCGCCGGCCCAGGGCGGCGTACACGCCAACGGCCGGCGCACCTTCGGCCACAGCCTTATCGTGTCTCCGTGGGGCGACATTCTCGCCGAAGGCGGCACCGAACCGGGTGTCGTGTTTGCCCATATCGACCCCGAAGAAGCTGCCGCCGCGCGCGGCCGCATACCAAGTCTCCAGCACGATCGGGCCTTCAGCGATCCGTGAATCCGCGGGTTTTCGCCCTGTACCGGCGCTTGTGGAAGGTTCGGTTTACGTCCATGCTTTATTCGAACGGGACAGGATATCGTGTCCCAACCGGGCGACAGGTCGTCCGCCGCCACGGATCGGGACACAGTTTCCTGTCCCTTCCACGGAGCAAATCCGAGTGATCGTTTACAGTCTGCAGTGTTCTGAAGGGCATGATTTCGAGGGCTGGTTTCGCAACAGCGCCGCTTTCGAGGAACAGTCCGCAGAAGGAAAGCTCGTTTGCCCGCTCTGCGAGAGCCGCTCGGTACAGAAGGCGCCGATGGCACCGGCATTGCCGGCGTCCGTCGGGACCCGCAACTCTGCGCCGGAAGAAATGCGCAAGATGCGCCAGTTCGTGACGGGCCTGCGCAAATTCGTCGAACAGAATGCGGAATATGTCGGGCCCAAATTTCCCGAAGAGGCACGCAAGATTCACTACGGCGAAACAGAGGAGCGTCACATCTATGGCGAAGCGACGCTCCAGGATGTGAAGGAACTTGTCGAAGAGGGCGTCGACGTCGCGCCGCTACCGCCTGATCTCAGCGACGCGAATTAGCTTCTCCGGTTCGCGCCCGGCGGCGCGGCTTCGCAGCCGCCAACATATAGTTCACGTCCGTGTCGGTCGACAGCCGCCAGCGCCAGTCGAGCGGATCGAAGCTGACGCCCTGAATTTCCAGAACCGACAGGCCTGTACGTTCGATTTCCGCTGAGAGGGTGCCTGGCGAGACAAATTTGTTCCAGTCATGTGTTCCGGGCGGAATCCACCTCAGGAGATATTCGGCGCCGATCTTCGCCAGAGCGAGCGCCTTTACGGTTCGGGCGATCGTGGCGACGAAAAAGAGCCCGCCCGGCTTGACCAGCGTTGCACAGATTTCAAGAAACCCCGGGCGGTCGGCAACGTGCTCCACAATCTCCATGGCCAGGACGACATCGAAACGCAGCCTCTCGCGCACCAGGTCTTCCGCGTCCGCGCAGCGGTAGGCGAGACTCTCCCTCGAATCTCCCTGATGGGCCGCCGCCGCGGCGACACTCTCCTGTGCGGCATCGATGCCCAGCACACGAAACCCCTGGCGCGCGAGCGGCTCGCAGAGGAGCCCGCCGCCACAGCCGATATCCACGAGCGACAGATCTGCAAACGCCGAAAGCCGTCGCGCGTCTTTTCGAAAGTGCTGCGCGGCTACGCGTCGGATGAACGCAAGCCTCAGCGGGTTAAGCCGGTGGAGCGCCGCGAAGGCGCCATCGGTATTCCACCACTCTGCGGAAAGTGCGGAAAACTTCTCGATTTCCCGAGCGTCCGCCGAGGAGCGTTCGGCGGGCTCCCGCTTTGTCGAGTGGCGTTGAGCAGGGGCCATGCGGCGTCTATGAAAGGTCTCAAGGACCAAGCATACGCGAAGAAAGGCGATCCCGAGAGCCCGATGGCCAGAATCGTCATGAAATTCGGCGGCACATCCGTTGCCGATCTCGATCGCATCCGTCATGTCGCCGCGCTCGTGAAACGGCGGATGGAGAATGGAGACCAGGTCGCCGTCGTGGTTTCCGCCATGGCGGGAGAAACCGACAAGCTGGTGCGCTGGGCGCGCGAACTGTCGCCGCTGCACGATGCGCGCGAGTACGATGTAGTGGTTGCGGCCGGGGAACAGATCTCGGCGGGACTGCTTGCGATTGCGCTGACGTCGATCGATGTCAATGCGCGGTCGTGGCTTGGATGGCAGATCCCGATGCGCACCTCGGCGATGCACGGCGCGGCGCGCATCGTGAGTATCGATGCGCGCGAGCTGAACGAGAGAATGGCCGAAGGGCAGGTCGCGGTGATCGCCGGCTTTCAGGGGGTAGCCCCCGATGACCGCGTGTCGACGCTGGGGCGCGGCGGCGGAGACACCAGCGCCGTTGCCGTAGCCGCCGCAATGGGTGTCGACCGCTGCGACATCTACACTGACGTGGACGGGATTTACACGACCGACCCGCGCATCGTGGCCCGGGCGCGGCGCCTTCGCCGCGTTGCCTATGAAGAGATGCTCGAACTGGCCTCGCAAGGCGCAAAAGTTCTTCAGACCCGCTCTGTGGAAACGGCGATGCTCCATCGCGTGCCGCTGCGGGTGCTCTCGACCTTCGATCCCGAAGGCGAAGGAACGCTGGTCTGCGATGAGGAAGACATCATGGAAAAGAAACCGGTCACCGGAATCGCCTACACGCGCGAGGAGGCCAAGATTACGCTCCGTCGCATACCCGACCAGCCGGGTATTGCCACCGCGATTTTCGGACCTCTCGCCGACGCGGGCGTGAACGTCGACATGATTGTACAGAACGAGTCGGAAGACGGACGCCGTACAAACCTCACCTTTACCGTCAGTCGCGGCGACCTGACCCGCGCGCTGCAGGCGATCGAAAGCGCGGCGCCGGCGATCGGGTATCGCGAACTCACCTCGGACGTGGGTGTTGCGAAAGTTTCCGTGATCGGGGTCGGCATGCGTTCCCACTCCGGCGTGGCGCAGACCATGTTTCGTACGCTCGCGGAAAAAGGGATAAACATCCAGGTGATCTCGACCTCTGAAATCAAGGTGAGCGTTTTGATCGCGGAGGAATATGTCGAACTGGCGGTTCGCGCCCTGCACTCCGCCTATGAACTCGATGTCGAATAATTTCCCGTTGCCGCCGGAGTTCGGCTGATGCCCGTCGTTGCAGCAGGTGGCCCGCGCCTCCTCTTGCGACGCATGCGCGAGATCATGGCCGAACGCGCGAGCGCACAGGCGCGGTTCGACCGTCTCGTCTCGGTCATTGCGGCCAACATGGTCGCCGAAGTCTGCTCGATCTATCTCCGGCGCTCCGGCAGCGTGCTTGAACTCTTTGCCACCGAGGGGCTCAACCGTACAGCAGTACACCGGACCCGATTGCGTTCCGGCGAGGGGCTGGTCGGGCTCGTTGCGGAGACCGCCGAACCGATCAATCTCAGCGAGGCTCCCAGCCATCCGAGATTCTCGTACCGCCCCGAGACTGGGGAGGATCCGTTCCGGTCGTTTCTTGGCGTGCCCATCGTGCGTGGCGGCCAGGTCTACGGCGTGCTTACCGTACAGAACCGGGCGGCGCGCATCTACGACGAAGAGGAAGTCGAGGCATTGCAGACCGTCGCAATGGTGCTCGCCGAAATCGTCGCCCACGGGGCCCTCTTCGACATCGCCGAACTGGATGAACCGGAATTGCGCGCCGACAAGCCCCGCGCATTCAAGGGCGAAGGGCTTTCGGAAGGTGTCGCCGTGGGAACCGTGGTGCTGCATGAGCCGCGCGTGAAGGTCGACCGCATGATCGCAGACGATCCCACGCATGAACTCGTGAGGCTCGATGACGCGCTCTCGAAATTGCGCAGCTCCGTCGACGAGATGCTTTCGTCGAGCGAACTCGATCTCTCCGAGGAAAGCCGCGAAGTGATCGAAGCCTACCGGCTGTTTGCGGAGGACCAGGGATGGCAGCAGAAGCTGCGCGATGGGGTGCGGGCCGGGCTTAGCGCGGAAGCCGCAGTCGAACGCGTGCAGGACGAATTGCGGTTGCGTGTCACGCGAATGGGCGATCCGTTCCTGCGCGAGCGGCTGCACGATTTCGAAGACCTGGCGCGCCGCCTGCAGCGCCTGTTGGGTGGCGACAGCGCAAGAATGATCAGCGATTTGCCCGCAGATACCGTGCTCGTCGGACGCGCCATGGGCCCGGCGGAGCTGCTCGACTATGGTCGCGACCGCGTGTGCGGACTCGTCCTCGAGGATGCGGCGCCCACATCCCATGTCGCCATTGTCGCGCGCTCCATGTCGTTACCTCTGGTCAGCGCCGTGGAGGGCATTGTGGACACCGCACGGGCAGGCGATGCGATCGCGATCGACGGCGAATCCGGCGAAGCCCATCTGCGTCCCGGTACAGACATCGTTGCGGCGTTCAGGGCCAGGCGCGCGTTGCGCGAGACCCGCGCCGCACAAATGGCGGCGCTGCGCGATCTTCCCGCCGTTACACGGGACGGAGTCTCCATCGAGCTGATGATGAACGCGGGGCTGCTTATCGACATGCCCCACCTCGAGGAATCGGGAGCGGATGGAGTGGGGCTTTTTCGCACCGAACTTCAGTTCATGGTTGGCGAGACCATGCCGCGCCTTTCGGATCAGGTCAGTTTCTATCGCAGGGTCATAGAAGCCGCGGGCAAAAAGCCGGTCATCTTTCGGACGCTGGATCTCGGCGGCGACAAAATTCTTCCTTATGGCCGCTGGGAACGCGAAGAAAATCCTTCACTGGGCTGGCGCGCGCTGCGCATTGCGCTCGATCGCCCGGCGCTGCTGCGGTATCAGGTGCGCGCCTTGCTGGCCGCGTCCGCCAACCGCGTCCTGCGGCTGCTTCTGCCTCTGGTTACCGATGTCGACGAGTTCAATCGCGGTCGCGCGCTCGTCGACCGCGAACTGGAACGCGCGCGTCTTCTGTCTTTGCCGATGCCCCGGCAGACGCTGGTCGGCGCGATGCTGGAAGTGCCGGCGCTTGCGTTCATGCTGCCGCAGATTCTGCGCAGCGCCGATTTCGTGTCCATCGGATCCAATGATCTGTTGCAGTTCGTTTTTGCCGTGGACCGCACAAATCCCAAGGTTGCAAAACGCTACGATCCACTCTGTCCGGCCGTGCTTACGCTCGTGCGTCAGATCGTACGGAGCGCCGCCGAAGCAAACGGCGAGGTGTCGCTTTGCGGTGAAATGGCGGGGCGGCCCCTCGAGGCTATGGCGCTGATCGGCACGGGCCTTCGCACGCTCTCCATGCAGGCGCCTTACATTGGACCCGTGAAAATGATGATCCGCAGCCTGAACTGCGCGGAAATAACAGATTTCGTCGACAGGCAGTGCGATCGCAGCGATCACAGCCTGCGCACGCGCCTCTCCGCATTCGCAGCCGAGCGAGGCGTGGTCATCAATCATTAGCGGCGTCGCCTCGAAAAATTAACGCTGCGCGTATTGTGTTTTGGCGCGCTTTGGCCCATTTTCCACCATCCGCCAACGAAAGGAATGCATTGAGATGCGTGTTTTTGCTGCGCTTCTGTTCTCTTCAGCGGTTGTACTGGCGCCGGCTTTGGCCGCTGCGCAGGCAACGACTGCGCCCGTTGCACAGGCGGGGCAGGCAACAGCCGCGCCAGCCCCAACTGCACCAGCCACCAGTGATAATTCGAGCGCCAATCTCGACGAAATCGTGTGCAAAAGCTCCCCGCCCCCGACAGGGAGTCGCCTTGGCGGCGGCCGCGAATGCCACACCGTGCGCCAGTGGAACGAGCGGGAACGAGAGGCCCAGGATATCACACGACAGCAGGAGCTAACGGGCTACAACCGGCCCGGCGGCTGACGCCGCACTTCCTTCGCACGGGTTTCTTTGGGGCCGTTCCTGCCAGGGAGCGGCCCCGGTGTTTTACCGGGGGCGCGGTTCGCGCTATTTGTTGGGAGATGGGCAAGGTTACGCGCCTGACTGGCGGAGAGTCCGAGGCCGGCCTCCAGCGGCTGCATCTGCGGGAAATTCCTGGCGAATCCGGGCCACCGCAAGAAAGCATTGGTCAGGATTTGCGGATGGCACGGCTGGGGCGGGGAGAGGAATTGGGCCAGGTTTCCCACGCGCTGCGCATCAGGAAAGACTATCTCGAAGCGCTGGAATTGGACCAACCGGATAAATTGCCCGGCCGCACTTATGCCGTCGGCTTCGTGCGCGCGTACGCAAAATACCTTGGCCTCGACGCATCTTTGCTGGTGTCGCGATACAAGCTGGCCATTGCCGGGCTGGCGGAAAGTGCGCCGCGCGTCGGTCCGGCACCCCTGCCGAACGGTTTCCGTTGGGGCGCTGGATGGACGCTGGCGGGACTCGCTGCGGCTGGCCTCCTGCTCTACGGAGTTTACGACCTGTCGCAGTCACACGTCCCTGCCGGGTCTAACCCGGCAATTTCACCCGCGCCAACCAAGACTCATGCCACGACGCCCGCAGTCAAGCCGGCAGTGGCGCATGCGGCGCAACGCCTGCCGGCGCCGACGATGTCGGTCGCGCAACCATCGGTTGCCGCGGGTGCCGTATTCGGATCCCAGAACCGGAACGCGCGCGTGGTCTTGCACGCCCGCGCTTTGGCCCATGTGCTGGTCGATGGCCCCGGCGGTAAGATTTACATCAACCGGCTGCTGCATCCCGGCGATGTTTATCGCGTTCCCAATCTGGCGGGTCTCTCTTTGACGACGCCGGACGGTGGTGCCGTTACGCTTGAATTCGATGGCCGGGATATAGGTTCGGCGGGCGCAAGCGGCCACATTGTGGAGGCCCTTTCGCTCGATCCGGCGGCCATAGTAGTTCGAAAGGGCGCCGGCGTTTCCGGCAAACCTGACAAGGTGACACCATGAGCCTGCGTGCATATCGCGACATCGTGCGTCGCAAGTCGCGAAAGATTCGGGTGGGCGCGGTGGAAATCGGCGGCGATGCGCCGATCGCGGTGCAGAGCATGACCAACACCCTCACCGCGGACGCACGTGCCACGATTGCGCAGGTGCGCGCGCTGGAAGAAGCGGGCGCCGACATTGTGCGCGTCTCGTGTCCCGATCAGGAGTCGACCGCAGCGCTGAAGACGATCGTCAAAGCGTCCCGGGTGCCGATCGTTGCCGACATTCATTTTCACTACAGACGCGCCATCGAGTCGGCAGAGGCAGGCGCCGCCTGCTTGCGCATCAATCCCGGCAACATCGGTTCGGCACAGCGCGTGCGCGACGTCGTCCAAGCTGCCAAGGATCATGGTTGTTCCATGCGCATCGGCGTGAACGCCGGTTCGCTCGAGAAAGAGTTGCTGGAGCGATACGGCGAACCCTGTCCGGAGGCGATGGTGGAAAGCGCGCTCAATCATGCGCGCATTCTCGAAGACAACGACTTCACCGAATTCAAGATCAGCGTGAAGGCGTCGGATGTGTTTCTCGCCGTCGCCGCGTATCAGGGCCTGGCCGAGGCGTGCGATTACCCGCTGCATCTCGGCATCACGGAAGCCGGCGGCTTGATCCCCGGCACCGTCAAATCCTCGATCGGGCTCGGCATGCTTTTGTGGTCGGGAATCGGGGACACCATTCGCGTGTCGCTGTCCGCCGATCCGGTGGAAGAAATCCGCGTGGGCTTCGACATCCTGAAGTCCCTTGGCCTCAGGCATCGCGGTGTCAATATCGTTTCCTGCCCATCATGCGCGCGTCAGGGATTCAACGTGATCGAAACGGTGCGTGTGCTGGAACATCGCCTGAAGCACATTGCTACGCCGATGACGCTCTCGATCATCGGCTGCGTGGTCAACGGGCCGGGCGAAGCGCGTGAAACCGATCTGGGATTTACCGGCGGCGGCTCCGGGGGCAGCGCCGGCATGATCTATCTGAACGGAAAGCCCGCCTACAAGCTCGACAACGCCAAGCTCGTGGACCACGTCGTCGACCTCTGCGAGAAGAAGGCTGCGGAAATCGAACACGAGCGCGGCGGCGCGGCTCTTGAGCCCGCGCTTTAGCGCGCTCATCTTTCAGGCATGATTCCGGAAGCGAAGCTTTCGCGGCTTGTCGACCGCTTTGCCGCTGTCGAGGCCGAACTTGCGTCGGGGGCCGCCGGCGCGTCGTACGTCCGGCTGGCCAAGGAGCATGCGGAGCTTGCGCCGGTGGTCGAGGCGATCGCGACGTACCGCCATTCCGCGCGGGCGCTTCAGGACACCGAAATGCTTGCCAACGATGCCGCGGCCGACGCGGAGCTGCGTGCAATGGCGGCGGAGGAGCGGGCCGAACTGAAGGAGAAGGTTGCCTGTCTCGAGCGGGACCTGCAGCTGAAACTTCTGCCGAAGGATGCGGCGGATTCATCCTCGGCCATTGTGGAGGTTCGCGCCGGGACGGGAGGCGACGAGGCGGCGCTCTTTGCAGGCGACCTCCTTCGCATGTACCAGCGTTACGCGCAGCTGATGGGCTGGCGTACGGAGGTTCTGAGCATCAGTGACAGCGACCTCGGGGGCATCAGGGAAGCAATCATGGAGGTAGTGGGGCAGGGGGCCTACGCGAAACTTAAATTCGAGAGCGGTGTACATCGCGTGCAACGCGTGCCGGTCACCGAAGCCGGTGGCCGCATCCACACCTCTGCAGCGACCGTGGCTGTGTTGCCCGAACCGGAAGAAGTCGACGTTCACCTCGATGACAAGGACTTGAAAATCGACGTTTTCCGCGCCAGTGGCGCCGGCGGGCAGCACGTCAACAAGACCGAGAGCGCCGTCAGGATCACGCATTTGCCGACGGGGATCGTCGTTGCCCAGCAGGACGAGAAATCCCAGCACAAGAACCGCGCCAGGGCGCTCAAAATCCTCAAAGCCAAGCTCTTCGAGGCGGAACGGGAACGGCAGGCAAGCGCGCGCGCCGCGGAACGAAAAGGGCTGGTCGGTTCGGGCGACCGCTCCGAACGGATTCGTACGTACAATTTTCCGCAGGGGCGCGTCACCGACCACCGCATCAACCTCACGCTTTACAAACTCGACCGCATTCTTTCGGGCGACGAACTGGGCGAGATTGTGGACGCGCTGATCACCGAGGATCAGGCGAGCCGCCTCGCCGCACTCGAGACCGAGCCGTCGCTTTGACGATCGCTGTACGGGACGCGCTGGCCGAGGGCGCGGCGCAACTGCGCGCCGCCGGTATCGAATCGGCGCGGCTGGATGCACGCGTGCTGCTTGCTGCGGCGCTGCAGATTTCTCCGGATATGGCTTTCGCCGGCGGGGAATTGCGACCCGGCGAATATGAGCAATTCGCCGCGCTGATCGCCCGGCGCGCGGCACGCGAGCCTCTCGCCTACGTCACCGGGCACAGGGAGTTCTGGAGCCTCTCTTTTGCGGTTGGCGCGGGTGTGCTGGTCCCACGTCCTGAGACCGAGACGCTCGTCGAGGCGGCTTTGGCCCGGTTCGGCGCGGGAAAGCCTCTCCGCGTCCTAGATATCGGCACGGGATCGGGGTGTCTCCTGATCTCCGTCCTGCTCGCACGGCCGGAGGCAACCGGCGTGGGAATCGATCTCTCGGAATCGGCCTTGGCCTGGGCTCGCAAGAACGCGATCGCGGCCGGGGTGTTTCCGCGGTGCCGGCTGGAATTGGCCGACACGAAACCCGCCGGCGGGGAGCGTTTCGACGTGATCCTCGCAAATCCGCCCTATCTCAGCGCCTCGGAATTCGAGGCCAGTGCGCCCGAAATCCGGCTTTGGGAGCCCCCTTGTGCGCTTGTGGGCGGCGAGGACGGTTTCGACGCCATCCGGTCGCTGGCCCCCCTACTTGGCCGCATGCTCGCTCGGGGCGGAAAGGCCTTCGTCGAGGTGGGAATCGGGCAGGCGATCGCTGCGGCCGAAATTCTCGCCGGTTCGGGGCTTGACGTGTGCGACGTGGTTTCCGATCTATCTGGCATTCCCCGCTGTCTTGTTGCGGGACGGGCGGGGAACGGGGGCTGTTGAGCCCCCGAAAGAAATCAGTTGGAAAAATATTGCCAACCCGCTAGCTTCCGTCGCAAAGGGGAAAGCACGGAAACCAGCCCGCGCCGGACGTAAAGGCGTGTGGTGAGCCGCGGGGGCGGTGGGCGCGATGGAAAGACCGTCGCTTCGTGCACATGCAAGGCGAAAGACGCGTTCTGAGCTACCTCGCGGGCCTGCGTGATGGACGTGCCGGATGGCGCGCCCAAATCGGTAATACAAGGACTTTGAAATTGACGCACACAAGGGAATTGGAAGGACGGGGATCAAGGTGAAACGTTCTCGTGGCCGCGGCCGTAGACCGCCCAGCAACATCAATCCGAATCGCACATTCGATTCGACCGGCCCCGAGATCAAAATCCGGGGATCGGCGTCGCATGTGTACGAGAAGTATCTGCAGCTCGCGCGCGATGCGAACTCGGCCGGCGATCGCGTCGCCGCGGAGAATTATCTCCAGCACGCCGAGCATTACTGGCGAATCATGGCGGCGAACCAGCCGCAGCAACAGCCGTATCAGCAGCAGCACGGCATGAACGGCAATCAGCCTTCCGGCAACGGCCGCGATCCCGCACAGAACGGCAGTGCTCCCTCCTTCTCGCTTGCCGACAACGGGCACGCTCACGAAGAAGAAAGCGACGACGCAGTGGCCTGATACGCCTTCGCCGAGGCCATGGCGGACAAGTGGCTGCTTCTTGTCCGGCGGAATTCCCCGACTAAATAATTGACGGGCGCGGGCGCTCCTATCGAGGCCCGCGTTTCCATTGGGGCTTGCCGGGTCGCCTTAAGGGGGCCCCGCCGGAAAGGCTTTGTCATGGATATTGAAAAGTTCACCGAGCGCGCGCGCGGACTCATTCAGGCTGCCCAAAGCCTCGCGGTTCGCGAGCATCACCAGCAGATCGTTCCGCTGCATCTCCTGAAAGTCCTCATGGACGACGAGGAGGGTCTCGCATCGCGGCTGATCGCGGCTGCCGGCGGCCGGCCCGACATCGTGCGGCAGGAAATCGAAGCGGCCCTTCGCAAGATTCCCAGGGTTGAAGGCTCGGGAGCCGGTCAGGTCTATCTCGCGGCCGACGCCGCGCGCGTACTGGATTCGGCGCAGGAGCTGGCGAAGAAAGCGGGGGACAGTTTTGCGACCGTCGAGCTGATGTTGCTTGCGCTCGCAATGGCCAGCGGAACGGATGCGGGACGGATTCTGAAAGATGCCAATGTCCGCGCCCAGAACCTCAACAAGGCGATCAAGGATCTGCGCCAGGGCCGCACGGCCGACTCGGCGAGCGCCGAGAGCGGTTACGATGCGCTGAAGAAATACGCGCGCGACCTGACCGAACTCGCGCGCAGCGGCAAGCTCGATCCCGTCATCGGCCGCGACGAGGAAATCCG
>Ga0209579_10001004_pt1 | contig 24436 bp, 23 predicted proteins | sample Coa_R1_2_FD_187152 | JGI IMG/M metagenome (GOLD analysis project Ga0209579, IMG submission 187152) | Surface soil microbial communities from Centralia Pennsylvania, which are recovering from an underground coalmine fire - Coalmine... | ecosystem: Environmental > Terrestrial > Soil >... | reverse complement strand
GACGCGGGACGACGTCGACGCCTGGTGGCGGAAGCTCGTCGACGCCGGCTACGCCAGCGACGGCGATCCCGGGCCTCGGCCGCAGTACAGCGAGTCCTACTACGGCGCGTTCGTGCTCGACCCTGACGGCAACAGCGTCGAGGCGGTGACGCACGACAACCCACGCGAGGGGATCGACCATCTGTGGCTGCGCACACGAGACGTCGCCGCCGTGCGGGACTTCTACAAGGCCATCGGGGAGGTCGCCGGCGTTCAGCTCGTACGCGACCTGCCGGAACGTGCGACGTTCGTGACCGGGCGCGCGTCGTTCACGTTCGTCCACGGGGATGAGCCCACCGAGAACGTCCACTTCGCGTTCGGCGCTCCGGACCGGGCAACCGTCGCGGCGTTCCACGAGGCGGCGATCGCGGCGGGCTACCGGGACAACGGCGCGCCCGGCGAGCGACCGCACTACCACCCCGGGTACTACGGCGCATACGTGCTCGACCCCGACGGGCACAACGTCGAAGCGGTCTTCCACGACCGGCCCCAGGGCTAAGCATTTCCTCAGAGTCGCCTTGTTCTCAGCTTCCGTTGAGGAATGCGGGGTACCACTGGAGGCGTGCAACGGATCGGACTCCTCGTGGCCGTCGTCAGCGTCGCACTCCTTAGCGCCGGGCTCGCGCTCGCGCGGAGCAAGGCCTCGCCGGTCGGCGACGGCGTCGTGGTCATCAACACCAACCTCGCGTACGAGGGCGACCAGGCGGCCGGGACCGGGATGGTGCTCACCTCGTCCGGCGAGGTACTGACGAACAACCACGTGATCAGCGGAGCCACGACCGTGAGGGTCGTGGTTCCCGGCGCGGACCGCAGCTACGGCGCACGCGTGGTCGGCTACTCAGTCGCGTCCGACGTCGCCGTGCTTCAGCTCAGCGGCGCATCGAATCTGAAGACGGTCACCGCTGCCGCCGGGAAGCCCGTGGTCGGCCAGGCCGTGCGGGCGGTCGGGAACGCGGGCGGCACAGGCAGCCTCAGCACCGCGAGGGGATCGATCACCGGCATCGGGCGCACGATCACGGCGAGCGACGGAAGCAGGGCGGAGCGTCTGACCGGCCTGATCGAGACGAACGCCGCGTTGCAGCCGGGCGACTCGGGCGGCCCGCTGCTCGACCGATCCGGTCGCGTCGTCGGCATGGACACGGCGGCGGAGACGAGCGTCGGCTACGGGTTCCAGGAGACTGCGGCGTCCGACGGGTACGCCATCCCGATCGGGCGCGCGCTGGCGATCGCAAAGCTGATCGTGTCGGGCACGTCGTCGGCGACGGTGCACATCGGTGCGACGGCCTTCCTCGGCGTCCAGGTCACCTCGGCGGGCTACGGGTACGACGTGACGGGGGCGGCGATCGCCGCCGTCGTCCCGGGCGGGCCGGCCGACTCTGCCGGGCTCCTGCCCGGCGACGTGATCACGGCAGTGGGCGGCAAGACGGTGTCGTCGCCGGATGCGCTCACGACGATGCTGCTCTCGAAGAAACCGGGAGCGAAGCTCGAGGTCGCCTTCATGGATCAGACCGGCGCAAGCCAGAACGTCGTCGTCACCCTGGGCAGCGGCCCGCCGCAGTAGACATACACTGGGACGCGTGACCGCGGTCGACCCGCTGACCGAGGAGCAGCGCGAGATCCGCGACGTCGTGCGCACGCTGTCGCGCGAACGAATCGCACCGCGCGCCGCGGAGATCGACAAGACGGCCGAGTTCCCGTGGGACGTGGTGGAGCTGTTCCGCGAGAACGACCTCTTCGGGATCATGTACGACGAGGAGTACGGCGGTATCGGCGCCAGCTCGCTGCTGACGCTCGTGACCATCGAGGAGCTGTCGAAGGTCTGCGCGACGAGCGGCTTGATCGTCGCCGTCCAGGAGCTCGGCTCGCTCGGGATCAAGCTCGCCGGGAACGAGGAGCAGAAGCACCGCTACCTGCCGCGACTGGCGAGCGGGGAGTGGCTCGCGGCCTATGCGCTGACGGAGCCGGGCTCCGGGTCCGACAGCGCGGCGATGCGCACGACGGCCCGGCGCGACGGCGCCGGTTACGTCCTGAACGGCGGGAAGCGGTTCATCACGAACGCGGGCGTCGCCACGGTGTACGTCGTCTTCGCGAAGACGGATCCGGAGGCGGGGCACCGCGGCATCTCGGCGTTCGTCGTCGAGCCCGGCTTCCCGGGCTTCGAGGTCGGGCGCATCGAGCCGAAGATGGGGATCAAGGGCTCCACCACCGGCGAGGTCTTCTTCAACGACTGCCGTGTGCCGGCGGAGAACCTCCTCGGCGAGGAGGGAAGCGGCTTCCGGCTCGCGATGCGAATCCTCGACCGGTCGCGGCCCGGGATCGGGGCACAGGGGCTCGGGCTCGCGCAGGGCGCCACCGACTACGCGCTCGAGTACGCACGGTCGCGCGAGACGATGGGCAAGCCGATCGCGCAGCACCAGCTCGTCGCCGGCATGCTAGCCGACATGGAGACGAAGTGCGAAGCTGCACGTGGGCTCCTGTACAAGGTCGGTCGGCTCATCGACGAGGGCGCGGAGGCGGACGAGCTCACGAAGCTGTCCGCGATGGCGAAGGTGTTCTGCACCGACGTCGCCATGGAGGTGACGACCGACGCCGTCCAGATCCTCGGCGGGTACGGCTACATCCAGGAGTATCCGGTCGAGCGGATGATGCGCGACGCGAAGATCACCCAGATCTACGAAGGCACGAACCAGATCCAGCGGCTCGTGATCGCACGCGAGATGCTGAAGCAGGACCGCTCGTCGCTGCCCGCCGGAGTGGGGTAGCGTTCGCTCATGGCAGCAGGCATGCGCGCGAACGTGGCGGCGGACGCGGCTCTCCGTGCGGCACGCGGCGGCTCCGAGCGGATGGACCGCGAATGGGCCGCGGTGCTCGCGCAGGTGCCGCTCTTCGACGGGCTCTCGCGGCGCCACCTGAAGCGGATCGCCGGCTGCGCCCGTGCGCGCCGGTTCGAGTCCGGCTCGCTGATCGTCGGGCGAGGCAGGCCGGGCGGGACGTTCTACGTCATCCTCGACGGCGAGGCTGCCGTCGACCTGCCGAGCGGACGCTCGAAGAAGCTCCGGGCGGGCGACTACTTCGGCGAGATGGCGCTGCTCGACGGCGCGCCGCGCTCGGCCGACGTCAGGGCCACGGCGGAGACGCTCACGATGGAGATCGGGCAGACGGCGTTCGGCCGCCTGCTCAAGCAGGAGCCGCAGATCGCGCTCGCACTGCTGAAGACGCTGGCCGCACGCATCCGTCACCTCGAGGGGTAAGCGGCATCGCGGTCGATCCTGCGCGCAGCTTCGAGCGTGTCGCGGGCGAATACGAAGCAGCGCGGCCGTCATATCCCCCGGAGCTGCTCGACGCGCTCCCACTCGAGAAGTCGGCGACCGTGCTCGACCTCGGGGCGGGCACCGGCAAGCTGACACGCGTCCTGGTCGAACGTTATTCGCACGTGATCGCCGTCGAGCCGCTCGACGGGATGCGCGAGGTCCTCGAGCGCGTCGTCCCCGCCGCGGAGAGCCTCGCCGGTGCAGCCGAGTCGATCCCCGTGGCGGACGACTCCGCCGACGGCGTCTTCGCGGCGTCGGCGTTCCACTGGTTCGCCAACGACGACGCGATCCGAGAGGTCGCACGCGTTCTGCGGCCGGGCGGCGTGTTCGCGGTCGTCTGGAACGAGACGATCGACCCGTCACCGCTCCCCGAGCCGTATGTCGCACGGACCCAGGCGCTCTTCGAAGAGGTCCGGCAGGATGCGGATCTCGAGGAGAACCGGTTCGACGTGATCGCCCGCGGCCCGTTCGGCGAGCTGCACGAGGCGGCCGTCGAGCACGAGCAGAGGCAGACACGCGATTTGACGCTCTCGTTCCTGCGCTCCATCAGCGTCGTCGCGAAGCTGCCGCCGGAAGAGCGAGAGGCCCTCATGGCCGAGCTCGGCGCACTCCTGCCCGAGGGCGAGTACGTCTTTCGGATCCGTGCGGTCGCGCGCTGGGCGGTCCGCACGTGACGAAGGTCGAGCTCAGCTCGCGTGACCGTGTCCTCTTCCCGGACGACGGCGTCACCAAGGGCGATCTCTTCGACTACTACGACGCGGTCGCCGACACGCTCGTTCCGCACCTGCGCGACCGTCCCTTCACGATGAAGCGTTGGCGCGAGGGCCTCGCCGGCGGGGCGTTCTTCCAGAAGCAGGCGCCGAAGGGGATGCCGTCGTGGATCTCGACACGCCGGTTCCGCACGTGGCCGAGGGAAGGCGAGCCCCGGCTCGTCGATTTTCCGCTCGTGAACTCCCGCGACGCGCTGCTCTGGATGGTGCAGATGCACTGCATCGACATGAACGCGTGGTACTCCCGCGTCGACAAGCCGGACCGGCCCGACTTCGTGCTCTTCGACCTCGATCCGCCCGAGGAGCCCGAAGCGTTCGCCCTGTGCGTCCGAGCCGCGCATCTCGTCCGCCGCGCGCTCGACGAGCTCGACCTCGAGTCGTACGTCAAGACGAGCGGCGCAGACGGCATCCACGTGCTCGTTCCGATCGCCCGCCGATCGACCTTCGACGAGACCTACGAATTCGCAGAGCTCGTCTCACGGCAGATCGAGGCGCAGCACCCGGGCGAGGTGACGACCGAGTGGCTGAAGAGGAAACGGTCGGGCGTTCTCCTCGATCACCGGCAGAACGGGCACGGCAAGACGATCGCCTCTGTCTACTCGGTGCGGCCGAAACCCGGTGCGCCCGTGTCGACGCCGCTCCGCTGGGACGAGCTGACGGAGAGCGTTCGTCCGCGCGACTTCACGATGCGGGTCGCGCTCGAGCGCGTACGGCGGCACGGCGATCTGTTCGAGCCCGTGCTCCACGGCAGACAGGCGCTCGGGCCGGCGCTCAGGTCGCTGCGAGCCCGCGCCTGACGATCTCGAGGTTCTCGCGCCAGGTCTCGTCGGGGAGGGGCGGAAGGATGTCGTCCCAGATCTGGGCAAAGCCGCTCTGGAGCTGGTGGATCCCGACGGGGCGCGCCATGAACCAGACGTGGCAGTGCTCGCTGCCGTCGCCGATGCGCAGGACGTGCACGTTGCCGATGTCCCCGATCGCGTAGACGGCCTTCTGCACCCTGACGAGCAGAGGCCCGAGCTCGCGCTGCAGCTCGTCGGGCAGCTCGTGGAAGTCGAGGTGCTGTCGCGTGTGGAGCAGGACGACGCACGGGAGACCGCTCGGTTGGGACAGCGGCCGCAGGACCCAGTGCTCGTCGTACCAGAGCGCATCCTGGACGTCCTGCTCGCACTGGCCGCAGCCGACGCCGCCTTCGCCGTGCCGCGGGCGGTCACTGCCCTGCGGCGGCGCGAGCGGTCGCACGCGGAGCTTGCCGTCGAAGGGCCATGTGTCCCAGTCCTCGACCGGCGGGACACGCAGGGAGTCGTGTGTGCGTTCCCAGAACGCTTCCGGCGACTCCGGCACGCTGCGATCCTACGCGGCATGGAATGGCCGGCCCGGTTCTACGAGCGAAAACGGGGCGTCGGCTGCCCGATCTGCGCCGAAGGACGCCCCGACGAGACGCCGCACGGGATTCGCTTCTTCTCCGGCGAGGTGACCGACGCGTATCTCCACCGCGGCGGCGTGCAGCGCGGGCTGTCACACGTGTACTGGCGCGGCCGCCACGTCGTCGAGCCGACGGAGCTGGCGCCCGGCGAGTCGCAACGGTTCTGGGAGGAGCTGGTGCACGCCGGGCGCGCGATCGAGCGCGTCTTCCAGCCGGTGAAGATGAACTACGACATCCTCGGCAACTCGGTGCCTCATCTGCACGTGCACCTGGTGCCGCGGTACGTCGTCGATCCGCGTCCCGAGTGGCCGTTCCCGTTCCCGTCGGAAGAGCCGGATCCGTTCCCGGAGGCAGAGGTGCGGGCGGATGTCGCGCGGCTTCGTGCCGCCTCGGCCGGTTAGACCGCCGACCAGGTGCCGGCTTCGCCGGCGCGAACCTGCGCCTTGTAGGCGCGCTTGGATGCCTGGTAGCGCTCGAGCGCCTCGGGCGAGTCGACGTCGCCGAGCGTGGGGTGGTCCGGAGCGAGCGGCCTCGCGACCTCGACTCCGAACCGCTTCGCGAGGACCGCGCCGAGCGACTTGACCTTCATCTCGCCGAATCCGGGCAGTGCGCCGATCCGCTTCTTGAGATCGTCGCCGTCGGCCGCCTCGGTCCAGATGCGCGCGGCGTCGCCACCGTACTCCTCGGTCACGAACGCGGCGAGCTCGCGCACCCGCTCGGCCATCGAGCCGGGAAAGCGGTGGATCGCCGGCTTCGTACGGAACGCGTCGTCGAGGTCGAGCCCGGCGAGACGGCGCGGGTCGAGGGTCCCGACACGCTCTCGCAAGACGTACGGGCCCGCGAACGCCTTCTGCACCGGTACCTGCTGGTCGATCGCGAAGCCGACGAGCAGCGCGAAGGGGTCCTCGGCGAGCAGCTTGCACGCCGCGGGATCGTCCGTGAACCAGAGAGCGTCGGGCATCTACTCGCCGAGAATAGCCGCGAGCGGTGGGCTCTCGGGGTGTTTCGAGAGGGAGCGGGCGAGGTCGCGCCAGCCCGGATTCTGCTTCTCGAGCTCGGCGAGGACGGTGCGCCCCCGTTCGACGTCGCCCTCGGATGCCGCGTCCAGGAGCTCGAGCCAGGTCACGTACGTCTCCGGCAGGCCGCCGGACCGGCCGGCCTCGGCCCGTCGCTCGGCGCGGTGCGCGTCCCGATACGTCTCTGCCTGCTGCAGCAGGCGGCGCAACTCCACGAGTGAGTCGTCGCCGTCTTCGACGCGCAGGTCGATCACGTGCTCCCACGGTTCTCCTTGCGCAGGAACGACCACGATCCCCGCGCCGCCTCGACCCCGCCAGTCGCCGCCCTCTGCCTCGGCCGCATCGAGGGCGGCCATGAGGCGCTCCGCAAGCGTTCCTTCGGTCGCCTCGAACGCTGCGCCCATCGCGTGCCAGGCCTCTGCGGCGAGCATGTTGCCCTGTGCGGCCCACCCGTCGCCCGCGGCGCCGCCGGCGCGCGGCACACATGCCGCCCCGGTGTGCTGGGCCGTTCGGCCCTGCGCATCGAGAAGCGCGACCTGGCGCAGCTCGCGCAGGTCGTCGGAGGCGACGAGCTCGTCCAGGGCGTCGCGCGGCGCGCGCCCGGCGGCGAGGAGCTCGAGTCCCTGCCAGCCGTAGCGGGGGTCTGTGAACGACTGCGTCGCGACCGCGCCGACGCCCGGCCGTGCCCACGGCACGACGGCGCCCGTGTTGAACGCCTGCGACTGCACCGCGACCCCGAGCTCGCCGGTCGCCGCGTCGCGCGCGACGATGGAGTAGGTCACGCGGCGATTGAACCACGCCGAACGGCGCGCGGCTACGAGCGGTGGACTCTTGAGTAACCTGGCGAGATGGACCCGCTCGCTTCGTTTTCTGCTGCGACGCGCGAGTGGTTCGAAGGGAACTTCGCCACACCGACGCCCGCCCAGGTCGCGGGCTGGCCGGCGATCGCGGGCGGCGGGCACGTCCTGATCCAGGCACCGACCGGCTCGGGGAAGACGCTGACGGCGTTCCTGTCGGGCATCGACCGCCTGAACGCAGAGCCCGGGAAGGGGCTCCGGTTCCTGTACGTCTCGCCGCTCAAGGCCCTCAACTACGACATCGAGCGCAACCTGCGCGGGCCGCTGGCGGGACTGCGCTCCGAGTTGCGGGTCTCGGTACGCACCGGCGACACGCCGCAGAAGGAGCGCCGCGAGGTGCTCAAGGACCCGCCGGACATCCTGATCACGACTCCCGAATCGCTCTTCCTGCTGCTCACGTCGCAGGGCCGCGAGATCCTGGGAACGGTCGAGACGCTCGTGCTCGACGAGGTGCACGCTGTCGCAGGCACCAAGCGCGGCGCGCATCTCGCCCTCTCGGTGGAGCGGCTTGAGCGGCTCGCGGGACCGGTTCAGAGGATCGGCCTCTCCGCGACCCAGCGGCCGCTCGAGGAGATCGGGCGTTTCGTCTCCGGCGGCCGGCAGATCGAGCTGGTCGACGCCGGCACACGCAAGGAGCTCGATCTCGAGGTCGTCGTCCCGGTCGAGGACATGCGGGAGCTCGGCTCGACGGCATCGCTGTCGTTCCCGGTGCCCGCCGACGGCCAGGAGATGGACCCGGGCACCGAGCACGGCGCGCAGTCGATCTGGCCGTCGATCTATCCCGGGCTGCTCAACCTCGTCCGGCAGCACCGATCGACGATCGTCTTCGTCAACAACCGACGTCTCGCCGAACGGCTCGCTCTCCGGCTGAACGAGCTTGCCGAGCACGAGATCGCCCGTGCGCACCACGGGTCGCTCGCGCGCGAGCAGCGCGTCATCGTCGAGGAGGACCTGAAGGCCGGGCGGATCCCATGCCTCGTCGCGACGTCGAGCCTCGAGCTCGGCATCGACATGGGCGCCGTCGACCTCGTCGTCCAGGTCGAGTCCCCGAAGTCGGTCGCCCGCGGACTGCAGCGGATCGGCCGTGCCGGGCACGAGCTCGGCGCCGTCTCGAAGGGCCGCATCTTCCCGAAGTTCCGTGCCGACCTGCTCGAGAGCGCGGTCGTCGCAAGAGCGATGCGCGAAGGCGAGATCGAGGAGACCGTCATCCCGCGCAACCCGCTCGACGTGCTCGCGCAGCAGATCGTCGCGATCGCGTCGCAGGAGGAGATCACCGTCGACGACCTGCATGCACTCGTCACGCAGGCGTACCCGTTCCATGAGCTTTCCCGCGTGCAGCTCGAGAACGTGCTCGACATGCTCGCCGGCCGCTACCCGTCCGACGAGTTCGCCGAGCTGCGGCCGCGCATCGTCTGGGATCGCACGGCCGGCGTCATCCGCGCGCGCGAAGGCGCGCGCAGGCTCGCGGTCACCAACGCCGGCACGATCCCCGACCGTGGGCTGTTCGGAGTCTTCCTCACCGACGGAGGAGGTCGTGTCGGAGAGCTCGACGAGGAGATGGTCTATGAGGCGCGCGCCGGCCAGACGTTCCTGCTCGGCGCGTCGACGTGGCGCATCGACGAGATCACGCGGGACCGCGTGCTCGTGTCCCCGGCCCCTGGTCTGCCGGGTGCAGTTCCCTTCTGGAAAGGAGAAGGCGTCGGCCGGCCGTACGAGCTCGGCCGGAAGATCGGCGCGGCGTCGCGCGAGCTCTCCGCATTGCGGGAGGACCGCGCGCATGCACGTCTTCGCGACGACTACCACCTGGACGAGCGCGCCGCACGAAACCTGCTCAAGTTCCTCCGCGAGCAGCACGACGCGACGGGCGCGGTTCCGTCGGACAGGACGATCGTGGTCGAGCGCTTCCGCGACGAGATCGGCGACTGGCGCGTCTGCATCCTGACCCCTTTCGGCGGGCGCGTGCACGCACCGTGGGCGATGGCGATTGCGGCGAGGTTGCGCGAGGCACTCGGCGTCGAGGCTCAGTCGATCTGGTCGGACGACGGGATCGCGCTGCATTTTCCCGACGCCGACTCGCCGCCCCCGGCGGAGGATCTCCTCATCGACCCCGCCGATGTCGAGAACCTCGTCGTGCAGGAGGTCGGCGACTCCGCGCTCTTCGGCGCCCGCTTCCGTGAGAACGCAGGGCGCGCCCTGCTCATCCCGCGCCGGCGTCCCGGCGAGCGCACGCCGCTCTGGCAGCAGCGTCTGAAGGCGCAGTCGCTGCTGCAGGTCGCGCGCAAGTACGGCTCGTTCCCGGTGATCCTCGAGACGTACCGCGAGTGCCTGCAGGACGTCTTCGACCTGCCGGCGCTACGCACGATTCTGCACGCCGTCCGCACGCGCGAGCTGGACGTCGTCGAGGTCGAGACGCAGAGCGCATCGCCGTATTCCGCCTCGCTGCTCTTCGACTACATCGCGACGTACATGTACGAGGACGACACGCCGCCCGCGGAACGGCGCGCGCAGGCGCTCTCGCTCGACCGCGACCTGCTTCGTGAGCTGCTCGGCCAGGAAGAGCTGAGAGACCTGCTCGACGCCGGTGCGGTCGACGACGTCGAGCGCCAGCTGCGAGGTGACGCGTCGACACCCGACCGGCTGCATGACGTGCTGCGCGTGCGCGGTGACCTTCGCGAGGGCGAGTACGACGCAGAGGTCGCGGCGTCGCTGATCGCGGAACGGCGTGCAGTCATTGTTCGCGTCGGCGGCGAGAGCAGGCTGATCGCAGCCGAAGATGCCGGCCGCTACCGTGACGCGCTCGGTGCGATGCCGCCCTCGGGGCTTCCCGAAGCATTCCTCGAAGGAGGCTCCGAATCGTTGCGGCAGTTGGTGCTGCGTTACGCGAAGGGCCGCGGGCCGTTCACGACCCAGGAGGCCGACGATCGGTTCGGCCGCGGCGTCGGCCCGCTGCTCGCCGAGCTCGAGCGCGAGGAGCTCCTCGTCCGCGGCGAGCTGCGACCCGGCGGAAGCGAGCGCGAGTGGTGCGACCCCGATGTGCTGCGGCGGTTGCGGCGTGCGTCGCTCGCCGCGCTGCGCCGCGAAGTGGAGCCGGTCGAGCAGGAGGCGCTCGCACGGTTCCTGCCCGGCTGGCACGGCATCGACCGGCGTGCGTCTCTGCGGGAGGCGCTCGTGCCGCTGCAGGCGGTGGCGCTGCCGGTTGCGCTCTGGGAGTCCGAGCTGCTGCCGCGCCGAGTGCCGGGCTACCGCCCCGAGCACCTCGACGCGCTCTGCGCGAGCGGCGAGGTGGTCTGGGTCGGCGCGGGGACCGATCGGGTCGCGCTCTACTTCAGAGAGGACGCTGGAGCTCTCGGGCGTGTACCAGGTGCGCCGCCTCCCGGTGAGCACGAACACGATGTGTTGCGGCATGCGCTCGAGCATGCCCTCCACTGGGACGAGGTGCTCGCAGAGACGGGGCTCGAGGAAGGTGTCGCGCTCCCCGCTCTCTGGGATCTCGTCTGGGCCGGCGAGGTGACGAACGACGCCTGGACGCCGCTCCGCGCGGCCCGCCGGTTCGGCGCACGGCGGGCCGAGCGCCGGCCGCGGCGCTTCTCGCGGCGCCGCACGCAGAGCGTCTCGGCAACCGCCGGCCGCTGGTCGACGACGGCGCGGTTGTTCTCGGCGGATCCCGACCGCCGCGCGCTCGCGGAGCTTCTGCTCGAGCGCCACGGAATCGTCACCCGCGACGCCGTGCGCGCGGAGGGGATCCCCGGCGGCTACGGCGCGGTGTACGCGGAGCTGCGCGCGCTCGAGACCCTCGGGCTCTGTCGTCGCGGGTACTTCGTCGAAGGACTGGGCGGCGCGCAGTTCGCGCTCGGCAGTGCCGTCGAGCGCGTGCGCGAGTTGCGTGGTCCGGACGACGACGATGTGCTCGTGCTCGCGGCAGCGGATCCTGCGCAGCCGTACGGCGCAGCCTTGCCGTGGCCCCGTCGCGCGGGAGCGCGGGGCGCACGGGTCGCCGGCGCGTACGTCGTGCTGCTCGGCGGTGAGCCGGTGCTGTACGTCGAGCGCGGCGGCCGCTCGCTCGTGCCCCTGCGCGAGCCCGATGAGAGCCGGCTTCGCCCAGCGCTCGCCGCGCTCGTGGCACACGTTCGCGCGGGACGGGCGAAGCGTCTCGCGGTCGAGCGCTTCGACGGCGAGCCGGTCGCCGAGACGGAGGCGCTCGATCTGCTCGTCGAGGCCGGTTTTCTCGCCGGTCCGAGACGCGCCGTCCTCCGTCCCTGAGCCTGGATGCCGGAGGGCGACGCACTCCATCGCGCGGCGCGCCGGCTTCAGCCGCTCGTCGGCCAGCGGCTCGAGGTCGAGGCGCAGCACCCGCGGGCCCGGGCGACGCAGGTTGCGGAGCGGATCGACGGGCGGGTGCTCGAGTCGGTCGAGGCGTCCGGCAAGAACCTCCTCTTCCGGTTCGAAGGCGGTCTCGTGCTCCGTTCGCATCTGCGCATGAGCGGCAGGTGGTCGCTGCGGCCGCGCGGCGAACGTCGCTCGGGCACGCCGTGGCTCGTGCTTCGCGGTGAGCGCGCCGAGGGCGTTCTCTGGAACGGGCCCGTCCTGCAACTGCACACGCGTGCGCTCGGCAGGCTCGGACCGGACATCCTCGAGCGGCCGCCGCGGATCGACGCGATGCTCGACCGGCTGCGGACGGCCGACGGCAGCCGCTGGCTGGGGGAGTCGCTGCTCGACCAGCGACTCGTCGCCGGGATCGGGAACATGTGGCTCGCGGAGGCGCTGTGGGAGGTTCGCCTGTCGCCCTGGCGGCGGCTGCGCGACGTGGGCGACGACGATCGCCGCGCAGCGCTGGACTCGGCGGCCGGTTTGATGCGTGCGTCGCTCGACGGCGCCCCGCGGCGGCATCGGGCGTACCGCCGCGCCGGACGTCCTTGCCCGCGCTGCCGGGCGCCGATCCGGTCGTACGGACACGGCGACTCGCACCGGACGGCGTACTGGTGCCCGCTCTGCCAGGTAGGAGAGGACCCGCCCGGCGCGTAACTGCACGTGTGGCGCTCCGTGCTCTGCACCTCTACGAGTCCCTGCGCGCGTTCTGCCTCGCCGCGTTCGGCGCCGAGCGGGGCGCCCAGGTTCCGTTCGCGTTCGAGGAGCACGCCACGCGCGAGGGTCCTTCGCTGTACGAGTATCGGCCGCTGATCCGCGGGTTCGTCGAGGAGCAGGCGCCGACCCTTCGCCGCCTGCCGGACGCGCGCAACGCGATCGACGATCTCAAGCTCGAGCCCGCTGCCGCGATCTTCGCCCGCACGCACCGGCTCGGACAGACCGACGACGACGCCCTCTTCCGTTCGATCCTGCTGCCGCTTCTGACCTGGACGGCGGAGAGATGCGGTGGCTTCGACTGGCAGGACGAGGCGTTCGACGCCGCGTACGCGGACCTCGAGCAGACGCTGTTCGGTTCTGCGCGGACCTATGTCGCGCTCGCACCGCTCGTCGGCATCTCCGCCGGCAGCGATGCCGATCTCGGCGCAGGCATCCACGTTCGCCCGGTCGTCACCGGAGAGATCTCGCAGCTCTGGCCGGAGGCGCGCGGTCTGATGCCGCCCGAGTTCGGGCACGACATCGATCGTCTGCTGGTGCTCGAGTTGAGACGCGAGCTCGACTCGGCCGACACGGATCCACCCGACGCGGCGGGCGAGCTTGCCGACGCAGTCACCGCGCTTCGCCTGTCGACCGCCGGTGCGATCGCCGCCGGGCCGGTCGTGTTCGAGCGGCTCGACTTCCGGCCCCTCCGCATCTCGCCGTTGCTTCCGATCGCTGCGACCCAGCCGTCCGGGGAGGCGACCCGGCTCGACCGTGTGCGCGCGAGGCTCGCCGCAGACCTGCGGGAGAAGCTCGAGCTGGCCGACGCGGATCGCCAGCTGGGAGAGGCTCTGGACCGCTGGGAGCTCTCGTTGTTCGCGGACGAACCGTTTCGCTCGGCGCAGGTCAAGGAGGCTCTCGGCTGCCTCCTCGGCGCAGACGGCGGCCCGTGGGCGGCGGCGATGCGGACTGCCGTGATGCTCGGCGAGCAGACGAAGGACCGGGCCGACCTCCTCGCCGCGTTGGGCGAAGAGCCGCTCGGGCGGGACGCACGCGACGCGGTGCGCCGCGCGCTCGTCGAGGTGCTGATGCACGGCGATCGCGCCGGTCTCGCATCGACGCTCGACGAGGCGCTGCTCGGGATCCGGCCGAGACCGGCGTCCGTGCTGCGCGTCGCGTAGCCGAAACAGATTCGGCACAAAGCCGGCACAGACACGTCACGACTCTCCCGGTACGGTCGAGACATGGACGTCGTCGACCAGGTGCTGACGAGGCTGGGGCGGATCGAGGCGCTCGACCACGGGCCGGCGGGTCGCGCGGCGCTTCCGGCGGAGCTTCGCCGACTGGTCGGGGAGGCGGAGGAATGGGCTCGCAGCGAGGGCGACGAGAGGGCACGGGCGGCGGTCGAGAAACTTCGTGAGGAGGCAGAAGGAATGCACTGACACGACCCGAAAAGGCGGCCATGGGTCTCGCGCGTCTCTTACCGCGCCCAACCGTTCGTCCTGTCGACGAGCCGGCGGCTGCGCACGCTCAGGTCATCGCGTTCGCGAACCAGAAAGGCGGCGTTGCGAAGACGACGACCACGCTGAACCTCGGCGTGGCGTTCTCCGAGCGCGGCCATCGCGTGCTCCTGGTCGATCTCGACCCCCAGGGCAACCTGACGATGTCGCAGGGGCTCAATCCGGACTCGATCGAGCAGTCGATGTTCGACGTGCTCGTCCACCGGCTCCCGCTCGACCAGGTGATCGAGCATCGAGAGGTGGACATCGCCGTGTCGTCCATCGACCTGGCCGGCGCAGAGCTGGCTCTGTCGAGCCAGATCGGCCGCGAACGCGCGCTCGAGAAGGCGCTTGCGAACATCCGCGACCGCTACGACTACATCCTCATCGACACGCCGCCGTCGCTCGGCCTGCTCACGATCAACGCGTTCGTCGCCGCGGCCGGAGTGATCGTCCCCGTGCAGACCGAGTACCTGTCGCTGCGCGGCCTCGTCCAGCTCGAAAACACGCTGGCGATGGTGCGCGAGAACCTGAACCCGAAGGTCGAGATCATCGGCATCGTGCCCACGATGTACGACCGCCGGCTGACGCACTCGCGCGAGGCGGACGAGATCCTGCGCGAGAACTTCGGCGACCTCGTCTACAACACCCGGATCCGCAAGACCATCCGCTTCGCGGAAGCACCCGTGAAGGGGATCTCCGTGCTCGCCTACGAGCCGCAGGGGGACGCGGCCGAGCTGTACCGTGACCTCGCGAAGGAGGTGCTCGATGGCGAGAAATCGCGCAAGCATGCGTGAAGGCCCGCTCGCGGAGCTCTTCCGCGCGACGGAAGCTGCCCAACGGCAGGCGAAGCAGCAGGAGGAGGCGGCATCGGCAGAGGCCGCCTCGCCGTCGCAGCGCGAGTCGCGCAAGGCTTCGCCGGCGCCGACCCCGATTCGGCCGGTCGCGCCTGCACCAGAACCCGAGCCGGAGCACGAGCGTCGGCCGCTCGCGCGCTGGCTCGACCCGCTTCCCGAGCAGCCGGCGCGCCTCGAGCGCGGCCGTGACAGCGCGTCGTATCTCGCGGTGATCCGCGTCGTCGGCGTCGGCGGCGCGGGGCTGAACGCGATCGACCGGATGATGGACGCCGGCATCACACAGGTGGACTTCGTCGCGGTGAACACCGACATCCAGCAGCTCCAGATGAGCGACGCGCCGACGAAGATCCACATCGGCAGCGAGCTCACGGAAGGCCTCGGCTCGGGCGCCGATCCCGAGATCGGACGCCGCGCGGCAGAAGACGCCTACGACTCGATCAAGCGTGCGCTGCGAGGGTCGGACATGGTGTTCGTGACGGCCGGCGAGGGCGGCGGCACCGGCTCGGGTGCCGCCCCTGTCGTCGCCCGCATCTCACGCGAGATCGGCGCACTCACCGTCGGCATCGTGACGACGCCCTTCAAGTTCGAGGGGACCCGTCGACGCAAGCAGTCGGACGAGGGCGTCGCGGCTCTGCGCGAGTCGTGCGACACGCTGATCGTGATCCCGAACGACCGGCTGCTGGATGTGCTCGACAAATCCACGTCGATGCTCGACGCGTTCCGGATCGCCGACGACGTGCTTCGGCACGGCGTGCAGGGCATCTGCGACCTGATCACGAATCCCGGCCTCATCAACCTCGACTTCGCCGACGTCCGTACGATCATGCAGGACTCCGGCAGCGCCCTCATGGGAATCGGCTACGCGACCGGCGACAACCGCGCGAAGGAGGCGGCCGAGCGCGCCCTGCGGAGCCCGCTGATCGAGACGGAGATCACGGGTGCCCGCGGCATACTGCTCTCGATCGCGGGCGGCGACGACCTCACCCTCTACGAGGTGAACGAGGCGGCCGAAGCGGTGCGCGAGGCGGCCACGGACGACACGAACATCATCTTCGGCGCGACGATCGACGACCGGCTCGAGGGCCAGATGTGGATCACAGTCGTCGCGACCGGGTTCGGCAACCGCGCAGGCCGGCGGCAATCGCTCCTCGCCGGTGGGGCCGGTGCGACCGAAGTGCTCGAGCCGCCGCTCTTCCTGCGCGACTCGTAGCCGGGCTACGTCAGGTCGAAGAACACCATGCCGACGGCGACGGCGAGAAATGCCGATGCCCCGACGACCGCGCCCCGCAGCGCCCAGCGGCGGACGGTCAGGTTCGCACGTGCCAGGTAGAGCGCGCCGGCGCCGCCCGCCGTCAGGCTGACGAGCGTCTCGAGCGCCTGGATGGCGAGCCCGACGCCGAGAGCCTGCGCCATGCCGATGCCGCGGCTCGCGAGCGCGACCGCGACCGCACCGCTGCCGATCCCGATGCTCCCCGGCGTCACCGGGAACGCACCGGCCAGATCGAGCGCCGGCACGATCAGCATCGCGGCGAGGACGGGATGCGGAAGCCCGATCGCCCGCGCGACGGCCATCGTCGCGAGCAGCCTCGTGATCTGCACACCGAACGACCAGCCGATCACGGTCGCCGCCGCGCGAGGAGACCGTGCGAGTGCCCCGACACCCTCGAGCAGCTGCGCGAGCCGCGGGTGCGACCGCACGCGAGCGGACAGCCCGGCCGCGAGGCCGATCGCCGCCGCCACCCCGCAGAGCGCGAAGACCGGCCAGATCGGCAGCGCGCCCGTCGCGGACCCGACGACGACGAGCGCGGCGAGTGGGAGAGAGCGCGCGGCCACCAGGGCGGCGTAGACGCCACCGCCCGTCCACAGACGGCCGGGCCCCTCGATCGCCTGGGAGCAGAGCGCGACCTTCACGGCGTCCCCGAGCTTCGCGGGGGCGAAGGCGTTGACAAGCGCGCCGATCCCGAGGCGTGCGGCCGCCTCTCGTGGACAGATGCGGGCGCCGGCGGCGGCGAACGCAGCGCGCCAGGCTCCCACGGCACACAGGAAGGCGGCCGCGAAGCCGGCGACGGCGAGCGAGAGCCAGTGCGGGCTGCCTCCTGCCAGCGTGGTGACGACGGGCGCGAGCCGGTGGCCGAGCAGGGAGGGTACGGCGACGGCGAGCGCCAGGGCAGCGAGGATGCCTCCCGACGCGATCAGGGTGGGGCGCGTGATCGTCATGTCTCGGACTTCACCAACCCTGACGGCGGCCCTGGCGTCGGGTTAGTTGAGAAACCGTGAAGATTTCGAGAAGCCATGACCCCATGCACAGCTGATCGGCACGAGATGAGACCGACGTGAACGGCGCCGTCGCAGCCGGGCACCCGCTCACGGCGCAGGCCGGCGCGCGGGCGCTCGAGGAGGGCGGCAACGCGGTGGACGCCTGCGTCGCCGCCGCGTTCGCGAGCTGGGTCGCCGAAAGCCCGCTGACCGGGCCGGGCGCCGGCGGCTTCGCGCTCGTCCGCCCGGCCGACGGGCGACCGCCGCGCCTGGCCGACTTCTTCGTCGCCACGCCGGGGCTGGGGCTGCCGCGGCCCGCAGGCGCGCAGATGCACGCCGTCGACGTCGGCTTCGGCGGCGACAGCGACACCACGCAGGTCTTCCGGATCGGCGAGGCGTCGTGCGCGGTGCCCGGGACGGCGCTGGGCCTCGAGGAGGTGCACCGGGCGTACGGGCGCCTGCCGTGGGCAGAGCTGCTGCGGCCGGCGATCGAGCTCGCGCGCGGCGGCTTCGAGATGACGCGCCAGCAGGCACACCTGCACGCGATCCTCGACCTGATCCTCCGGCACTCGCCGGAGGGCCGGCGCCTCTACAGCCGGTCGGACGGCGGGCGGCTCCTGCCGGGCGACGTGCTCGCGCTTCCCGACCTCGCCGGCACGCTCGAGCGCATCGCCGCCGACGGGGTCTCGCCTCTCTATCGCGGCGACCTGGCCCAGGCGCTCTGCGAGACGGTGGCGGCGGGCGGCGGCAGCCTCACCCGACAGGACCTGGAGAGCTACCGCGTCGTGTGGCGGCGTCCGGTGACCGTCCGCTACCGGGGCCACGAGTTCGTCTCGAATCCGCCTCCCTCGTCCGGCGGTGTCCTGATCGCGTACGGGCTGGCGCTGCTCGAGCGCCTGCCCGCCGGAGAGCCGGGGACGGCGGAGGCCGTCGCCGCACTCGTCGAGGTCATGCGCGAGCAGACGCGCGCCCGAGCCGGCGGATTCGCCGGCTCGCTGTACCGCGGCGGGCTCGCCCGGCGGCTGCTGTCGGCGGAGGCGCTCGCGGCGGCGCTCCGCCGGATCGCCGGGTCCACGTCCGGTTCGCCCGAGCCCGCACCGGCCGGCGGCACGACGCATGTCTCCGCCGTCGACGCCGAGGGCAATGCCGCCTCGCTCAGCTCGTCGACCGGCTCCGGCTCGGGAGTCGTCGTTCCGGGAACCGGCATCCATCTCAACAACATGCTCGGCGAGTACGACCTCGTCGCGCCCGGCCCGGCGGCGCCGGGCCGGCGGCTGACGAGCATGATGGCGCCCTCGATCGTCGTGGGCGACGGCGGGCCGCGTCTCGTCGTCGGCAGCGCCGGCTCGGTCCGTCTGCGCGGGGCGATCATGCAGGTGGTGGAACACGTCGTCGGGCACGGGCTCGACGTCGCAGCCGCGATCGACCACCCGCGCGTGCACCTCGACGAGCCGCACGTGCATTGCGAGGGCGGCTTCGAGGACGCGGAGCTCGACAAGCTCGAAGCGCTCGGCTACGAGCTCGTCCGCTGGCGCCGCCGCAACCTCTTCTTCGGCGGCACGAACGCGGTCGCCGTGCAGGACGGCATGCTCTCGGCGGCCGGCGACGCGCGTCGGGGCGGGGCCGGCGTCGTCGTCGGCTAGCCCTCTTCGGCGTCGAGCGGCGAGACCTTGCCGTTGCCGGCAGCCCGATCGTGCAGTGTCTTCTGCAGCTTCGTCGCCTCCAGCGCGAGCTCGAGCAGCTCGGTGAGGCGCGCCATGCGGTGACGTGGTGAGGTGGACGACAGCAGCTCCTGCTTCGCCTCGATGCCGAAGTCGATGTGCGCGGCGAGCCGGAAGTCGAGCGAAGGCTCGCCCGCGTCGGGAAGCTCGACCTCGCTGCCGGTCGCCTCGGCAAGGGCGCGAAACAGATCGCGGGCCTTCGCAGTATCAACAGACCGCACAGGATCGTCCTGATCCGCGAGCGGCTCGACGAGGCACGTGGTGAACGAGCGGCCTTTCGTGAGCTCGAGCAGGCGAAACCGGTCGACACCCTCGACCACGATGTTCATCGCGCCGTCGTCGAGCACCTCGAGCACCTGCTCGACGCGCGCCCGCGTGCCGACGTCGTGCACGGCGCCGTCCCCCGTCGCGAGCACGAGCCCGAACGGCTCCTCCTGCTCGATGCACTCGCCGATCAGCTCCTTGTAGCGCTCCTCGAAGATGTGGAGCGGGATCCGTTCCGTCGGCAGAAGGACGAGCGGCAGTGGGAAGAGCGCGATCTCCTGCACGGCGTCAGATTACGAAGCGGGCGCGAGCAGCCGCCGGAGGGCCGCCGCCGTGTCCGGCCAGTGGAGCGCGTCCGGTGCCTCGCCTGCGGTGACCCAGCGGTAGCCGTCGTGCTCCCAGTCGAGGCTCGGCTCCCAGCCGTCGGGCGCGTCGACGAGATAGCAGTCGACCTTTACCTCGGCGACGTTCGGCTCGTACAGCGCCTGTCGCTCGGGCGGGTCCTCGTCCAGGGAATACGCAAACTGGACCGCTTCACCGGCAGCGCTGAGCACCGAGATCGAGAGCCCCGTCTCCTCGAGCAGCTCGCGCTGTGCCGCTTCCTCGGGCTGCTCGCCCGGCTCGATGCCGCCCGCGATCGTGTGCCAGTACCCGCCCTGTGCGGGGCTGCGATGGACGACGAGGATCTCGCTTCGGCCGTGCCGCGCGACGAAGATCGCGACCTCGTTCCCGCTCCGCACGCGGACACTGTAGGTGGATAGGGTGGACCCGTGGATCTGTTCCGGCGCACGGTTGACGGCCTCAGCCCGTATCAGCCCGGCAAACCCGTGGAAGAGGTCCAGCGCGAGCTCGGCCTGGAGCGGGTGGTCAAGCTCGCCTCCAACGAGGGCCCGTACGGCCCGCTTCCTGCGGCCGCCGACGCACTCTCGCGCGCGGCGACGGAGCTGAATCGCTACCCGGACGGCGGGTCGTACCGGCTCCATGTGGCGCTTGCCGAGCGCCACGGCGTCGCCGTCGAGGAGATCTGCGTCGGTGCGGGGGCGGACGGCTGCATCGACATGATCAGCCAGGCGGTGCTCGATCCCGGCGACGAAGTCGTCTGCGGCTGGCCGTCGTTCCCGAGCTACGTCATCTACGGGCGCAAGCAGGGCGCCGACGTCCACACCGTGCCGCTGGTCGACCAGCGCTACGACCTCGACGCGTTGCTCGCAGCGGTCACGCCGCGGACGAAGCTCGTGTACGTGTGCCATCCGAACAACCCGACAGGGACCATGAACACGACCGGCGAGCTCGACGGGTTCTTCGAGCGCCTTCCGGACCACGTCCTCACGGTCGTCGACCAGGCGTACTTCGAGTACATCGAGCGCGAGGACTACCCCGACGCGGTCGAGCGGTACATGAAGGCGGGATGCCGTGTCGCGGTGCTCCGCACGTTCTCGAAGATCTACGGGCTCGCAGGTCTGCGCATCGGCTACGCCGCCGCACCTCGGGACGTCTGCGCGGCGCTCGCGAAGGTGCGCCGCCCGTTCGACATCACGACCCCGGCCCAGGTGGCCGCGCTCGCGAGCCTGGACGCCGCCGCCGAGCTCGCCCGCCGACGCGCGATCAACAGCGAGGGGCTGGAGCGCCTCGACGCCGTCCTCAGAGATCACGGATTCGATCCCGTCCCGTCGGTCGGCAACTTCCTCTTCGCCGAGACCGACGGCGACTCGGTCGAGCTCTTCGAGCGGCTGCTGAGGGAAGGCGTGATCGTGCGGCCGTTGGCGGGTTTCGGCGCGCCGAACGCGATCCGCGTCTCCGTCGGCACGCCGGCCGAGATCGATGCGCTCGCCGCGGCGCTCGACCGGGTTCTCGCCAGGGCCTGACGCCGCCCGATCGCTTACCCTTGGAACGGTTGCCGCCGTCCTTGCGTCATCACGCTGCCCTCTTGCGGGCGGCCGCGGAGTTCCGTCTGCTCTTCGTCGCCACGCTCGGCTCCAACCTCGGGACGTGGATGGCGACGATCGCGCTGACGGTCGACGTCCAGAGCCGCACACAGTCGGCGTGGTGGGTGAGCGCCCTCCTCGCGGTGACGCTGCTGCCGACGGTCCTCATCGGCCTCGCGGTCGGGCCGGTGATCGACAGCGTCTCGCGCAAGGGGCTGCTCGTCGGCGCCGACCTCGTCCGTCTGGGCGTGTTCGCGGCACTCCCGTTCGTCAACAGCGCGGCGCTGATCATCGTGCTCGCCGGCGTCGCCGGGATCGCGAACTCGTTCTTCCGTCCGGCAGTGCTCGCGGGCCTGCCCAACCTCGTGTCCGAGCAGGAGCTCGCGCGCGGCACGTCGCTGCTGCAGACCGCCGACTGGACCGCGACCGCGGTCGGACCGGTCGTCGCAGGCGCGATCGTCGGCGCGAGCGGACCGCATCTCGTCTACTGGATCAACGCGGCGACGTTCCTCTTCTCGGCCGTGCTCGTGCTGCGTATCGCCGGCGGCTACCTGCAGAGCGAGCGTGGGATAACACGGGGGTACTGGCGCGACCTGCGCGAAGGCGTGGGTGAGTTCCGCATCTCGCGCCCCTTGCAGACCGCGTTCTTCGCGCTCGGCTTCGCCGCGATCGGAGCAGGGCTGATCAACGTGTCGGAGATCTTCCTCGCGCGCCGTTCGCTGCACGCAGGCGCGTTCGGCTACGGGCTTCTGTGGACCGCGGCCGGCGTCGGGCTGATGTCGGGGAGCCTGCTCGTGGGAAGCCTCCTCGAGCGGCGGACCGCACTCTCCGCGTACCCGTGGATGTTCCTGCCCTGGGCGGCCGGCACCTTCGGGGCCGCAGTCGCGCCGAACATCTGGGTCGCGGCCGTTGCGATGGTCGTGTCCGGGATGGGGAACGGTTTGACGTTCCCGACGACGGTCGTGATCGTGCAGCAGGCCACGGTCGACACCATCAGGGGTCGGGTGTTCACGGTGATCATCAGCGCGCACAACGCGTTGCTCGGCGTCGCGTTCGCGGCGGCAGGCGGGCTGACGGGTGCGTTCGGTGCCCGCTGGGTCTTCGGCGCGGCAGCGGCGCTGTCACTCGTCGGCGGCGTCGCGGCGTTCGGCCTGACCGGCCGCAACCCGGCGCGCATCGGAGTCCGTCACCACGAGCAGGTCGCGTGATGGCGACACGGCGGCGGGAGTGGACCCGCGAGAGCCTCGTCGAGGCGGTTCGTGGGGGCGATCCACGCGGCCTCGCCCGTGCGATCACGCTCGTCGAGAACGGCGATCCGCTCGCGTACGAGGTCGTCAGCGACCTCTACCCGAGCACGGGGCACGCACATGCGGTCGGAATCACCGGCCCGCCCGGGGTCGGGAAGTCGACGCTCGTCTCCGCGCTCGTCCGGCTGGTGCGCGAAGAGGGACGCAGCGTCGGCGTGATCTCGGTCGACCCGTCGAGCCCGTTCACGCAAGGGGCGCTGCTCGGCGACCGGATCCGGCTCAGCGACCACTTCCTCGACTCGGAGGTGTTCATCAGGTCGATGGGCACGCGCGGTCATCTCGGCGGGCTGGGGGAGACGTCGTTGCAGACGCTGCTCGTGCTCGATGCCGCAGGCAAGGACGTCGTCTTCGTCGAGACGGTCGGCGCAGGTCAGAGCGAGGTGGGAGTGCTCACGATCGCCGACACGGTCGTGCTCGCCCTGATGCCGGGCTCGGGCGACTCGATCCAGGCGCTGAAGGCGGGGATCATGGAGATCCCCGACGTGATCGCGATCAACAAGATGGACCACCCGATGGCGAAGACGATGCTCAACGAGGTGCGCCAGGTGCTCGCGCTCGCGCCGGATGACGGCCGCCGGCCGCCGATCGTGCTCACCGAGGCGATGCGCGGCGAGGGAATCCGGACCCTATGGCAGAAGGTCGCCGAGCACTACAGCTTCCTGCAGGCGGACGGCGAGCTCGAGAAGCGTCGCCGGGCGAACCTCGCGCATGAGGTGTTCGCGGTCGCGTCGGTGCGTGCCCGCCGTCACATCGAGGAGACCGTCCGCGACGATCCGGAGCTGAGACGGCTCCTCGACGAGGTCCAGACGCGCCGGCTCGACCCGCTCAGCGCCGTTCGTGAGATCCTCGAGCAGGTGTTCAAGGTTGGCGACTAGCACTTCGGGTCCGACGATCGAGGAGCTCGAGGCGGCGCGCGAGCGAATCGCGGGACACGCGCGTGTCACGCCGCTCTACAGCTCCGAGACGTTCGGTCGGCGCACGGGACGCGAGGTCTGGCTCAAGGCGGAGAACCTGCAGCGCACCGGCTCGTTCAAGGTGCGCGGAGCCTTCAACAAGCTCTCGACGCTTTCGGAGGAGGAACGAGCGGCGGGGGTCGTCACGGCGAGCGCCGGCAACCACGGCCAGGCGGTCGCGTGGGCGGCGCGCGAGCTCGGCGTCAAGGCGAGGATCTTCATGCCGCAGGACGCGCCGATGGCGAAGGTCGAGGCGACGCGGGCCTACGGGGCGGAGACGGTGCTCGGCGGCGCCGGATTCGACGAGGCGGTCGGCGAGGCAACGGAGTACGTGAACACGACAGGCGCGACCTTCGTGCACGCGTTCGAGGACGAGGTCGTCATCGCCGGGCAGGGAACGCTCGGACTCGAGCTCGCAGAGCAGCTCCCTGAGGTCGAGACGGTGGTCATCCCCGTCGGGGGCGGCGGACTCGCGGCCGGCATTGCGATCGCGCTCCGCGCCCGGAGGCCGGAGTTGAGGCTGGTCGGCGTGCAGGCCGGCAAGCACGGGCACACGTTCGCGGACGGGATCGCCGTCAAGCACCCGGGGGTGCTGACGATGTCCATACTCGACTCACTGCTCGACGACCTCGTCCACGTCGACGAAAACGAGATTGCCGACGCGCTCACGTTGCTGCTCGAACGGGCGAAGCTGGTCACGGAGGGGGCCGGGGCCGCGAGCGTCGGGGCGCTACTTGCGCGGAGTGTCGGTGGGAGTGGGGGCGTCTGCTGCCTGCTCTCCGGCGGCAACATCGACGCGACGACGCTCATCTCCGTGATGCGGCGCGGGTTGACCCTGGCGGGGCGCTATCTCGTCGTCCGGACGCTGATCCCCGACAGGCCGGGCGAGCTGATCAAGCTGCTCCAGCTCGTCGCTGCCGAGCGCGGCAACCTCGTGTCGGTCGAGCACCACCGTGAGGGGCTCGTCGAGCACGTCGTCGAGACGGAGGTCCAACTCACCGTCGTGACGCGGGACGAGTCGCACTGCGAGGAGCTCGTCCGTGCACTCGAGGCGCACGGCTACACGCTGCACCGTCTGCGCTAAGTGCCGCAGCGGCGGAAGCCGACGATCTCGCCTGTGAAGTCCGGCACGCCGCCGGTGGCAACGGGGCGGGCGTCGAAGCCTTCGCGCTGGAGC
>Ga0209579_10001002_pt1 | contig 24439 bp, 23 predicted proteins | sample Coa_R1_2_FD_187152 | JGI IMG/M metagenome (GOLD analysis project Ga0209579, IMG submission 187152) | Surface soil microbial communities from Centralia Pennsylvania, which are recovering from an underground coalmine fire - Coalmine... | ecosystem: Environmental > Terrestrial > Soil >... | reverse complement strand
CCGAACGGCTGGCTGGATTTCGTTGAACGCTCCTGGATCGGCAACTTCTATCCGCGCGATACGGGTATCGTCCTGCACGGCGCGTGGTGGTGCGATGGCGGCGGCGGTCCATACGAAGGCGCGGGCAACTCTGGCCGCGTGCAGTATTGGTTGGGCGCGTTCAATTCGCCCGGTACGTACATGGACGGCAACACGCAGCTTCATGCCGATGACAATGCGTCGAAGGATTTCCTGGGCCGCTTGATGGTCCGCCCGTTGTGGGACGATTGCTGGGGCCACCTGGAAATCAGCGGCGCGATTGGCTTCGGAAACCACGGCAGCACGCCTCTGAACCAAGCCAGTGCCGATCTCAATGCGGTGGGCGACGTCAACGGCAATCCATTCCTGCCGACCCATCATGAAACGTACGGTCAGCGCTACGAAGGGTACCTCGACTACGAGCCAGGCGATTGGGCCAGTGGCTTGTGGTTCCGCGGTGAATACGCGCACATGCATGACAGCACTTCGAACATCCCCGGCACCACCGGCTTGTTCGATCCCGCTGGCAATGGTCCGCCGGATCACTACGAGCCCTTCAACATCATGGGTTGGTACGCGTCCGCCGGTTACAACCTTGGCAAGACGAAGTTCGCGGATTGCATTCCTTGCTGGGCGAAAGGTTTTGAATTTGACGCCCGCGCTCAGCGCTTCACAAACGTCTGGTTGCAGAATCAGGCCACCCCGTATAAGGTCACGACCTTCAACACGTCGCAGTATACGGCTGGCATCAACTACTACATCAAGGGTCACAATGCGAAGGTGCAGGCGAACTATGACATCGTGCGCGACCCGCGCGGTGATTCGTTCTACCGCTTCCACCACGTGCAGAACGACTTCTTCTCCATGAACTTCCAGGTGATGTGGTAAGTTTTTGCAAGCAAGACTCAATGTCCATCCCAAAGCGTGCGCTGGTCTCCAGCGCACGCTTTTTTGTTTTTTGGCGCAATCCGTGCTGTTTATCCCCGTGGGTTTAACCAACCGCACATTTCATGTTCAAAACCGAGTCAAATGTTGAATTTTGACCAGTACAATTGTCTGAAATTGAGCGGCAATTAAGCGTGGGCAGTCTTGTGAAGCCACGCTCAACACTACTTTAGGGGAGGTCTTTGATGTTCAATCTCATGCGTAAAGCCATTGGCTGTATTGCTTTGCTATCAGCAAGCGTGCTCATTGGCTCGGCTCGTTCCGAAGACACTGTCAAGATCGGCGTGCTCCATTCGCTGAGCGGTACGATGGCGATTTCGGAAACGTCCTTGAGGGACGTGGTGTTGATGGCTGCGGATGAAATCAATGCCGCTGGCGGTGTGTTGGGCAAAAAGATCGAGCCTGTGGTTGTGGATCCGGCCAGCAACTGGCCGTTGTTCGCTGAAAAAGCGAAGGAATTGATCGAAGACAAGAAAGTCGCCGTGACGTTTGGCTGTTGGACGTCGGTCAGCCGCAAGTCCTGCCTGCCGGTCTTCGAAAAAGACAACGCGCTGTTGTTCTATCCGGTGCAGTACGAAGGCGAAGAGCAATCTTTGAATGTGTTCTACACCGCGGCCTCGCCGAATCAGCAGCTCGTGCCGGCCGCCGAGTACATGATGAGCGAAGACGGCGGCGGGTTCAAGAAGTTCTACCTGCTGGGCACCGATTACGTCTTCCCGCGCACGGCCAACAAAGTGCTGAAGGCGTTCTTGCTGGCCAAGGGCGTGCCGGAATCGAACATCATGGAAGAGTACACGCCCTTCCACCACCAGGACTACCAGACCATCATCGGCAAGATCAAAGCCTTCGCCGCTGGCGGCAAGGCCTGCGTGCTCTCGACGATCAACGGGGACAGCAACGTGCCGTTCTACAAGGAGTACGCGAACCAGGGCCTGAAGGCGTCCGATTGCCCGATCATGGCCTTCTCGGTCGCCGAAGACGAACTGCTGGCGATGGACGTTCCGCCGCTGGTGGGACACTTGGCGTGCTGGAATTACTTCATGTCGATTGACACGCCCGAGAACAAGAAGTTCGTGGCCGACTTCAAAGCCTACTGCGTGAAACACAATCTGCCGGGCGGCGACAAGCGCGTGACCGACGATCCAATCGAAGCGGCTTATTACGGCGTCTACGTCTGGAAGATGGCCTGTGAAAAAGCCAAGAGCTTCGACGTAGATAAGGTTCGCCAGGCGGTCTACGGCATGGAATTCGATGCGCCGGGCGGCAAGAAAAAGATGGACGAGAAGAACCAGCACACCTGGAAGCCCGTGTACGTCGGTGAAATCTTGAAAGACGGTCAATTCAAGATCGTGTGGAAATCGAAGGGCTTGGTCCATCCGGATTCGTACAGTTCGTACCTCTGGCCGGACCCGTCCAAGATTCCTGCGCCGACGGGCGGACCGAAGTAATAATGACTATGGCAATTGGGAGGGCGGTCCGGGAATGACTGACGGACCGCCTTTTTTTGAGCTTTTTTGCGCTATTGAATTGGTCAGTTTGATCTAAACTTATCAAAGTTAAGCAATCCAACTGGGAGAAATTCGAGCCGTATGCTTGATTTCAGGAAGCATTCGACGGTGTTGCTTGCCTTGGGCGCATTAAGCCTCGCGCTGGCCAGCGTCTCGTTGCGCGCCGCCGGCACCGATGAGGCAGAAGTCCGCAAACTCATGCTCAAATTGGCGGACGACGATAAAGACACGCGCAAAGCGGCCATCGAAGCGCTCATGAAATCCGGTGATATGCGCCTGATTCCGTTCTTCAAAGATTTCTCCGACACAAAGATTTTTGTCTACAAGGGCCAGTTGGTCCAGTGCGGCGACCCGGAAAACGCCTGCCCGCTGCTCGACGCGCTGACCCGCGCGCCTCTTTCGGAAAACGCCAAAGCCACGCCCGAAGTCAAGGCGGAGTGGAAATCGATTTCGCCCATGGGCCGCGGCGAAGCCAATCGCATCGAAAGCGCGCGCAGCCTGTTGGGGCTCTACGCCCCCGACAACGAGATTCGCCGCGACAGCGTGGTCAACTGCGCTTCCAATGAACTCGAGGCGACATTGCCGACGCTGATTGAAATGCTTTCCAAGGAACAGAACAAGCGTGTCCATTTTGCGCTCGAAGAAAGCATTGCGCGGCTGCGGCTGCTCCATGCCGATGGAAAAAAGTGGACGCCGGAATACTTGGACGCCGTGCGCGAACTCGGGCAACTCTGCTCCGCACGCGGGCTGTCGAAACTTCAATCGCTGAAAGAAGAGAACATGAAGGAGAGCGGCGCGAAAGACGACGCCGCGGACAAGGCGCTCGCCACTGCGATTGCTCAAACCGAATCATGGCAGAGGAAGGCGCACAGCATAGGGCATCTCTTCAGCGGTATTTCGCTCGGCTCGGTCTTCGTGCTGATGGCGCTCGGCCTGTCAATCATCTTCGGCTTGATGGGCGTGATCAACATGGCTCACGGAGAGTTGATGATGATCGGCGCGTACGCGACGTTCGAAACGCAAAAGGCATTCGAATGGGCCATTCACCAGAAAGGCTGGTTGTCCCCGGGCGCGTTCGAGTGGTTCTTCCCCGTCTCCATCCCGCTCGCCTTTCTCTCCGCTGCACTCGTTGGATACCTGATGGAGCGTCTGATCATCCGTCATTTGTACGGCCGCCCGCTCGATTCGCTTTTGGCAACGTGGGGCATTTCGCTGGTTTTGATTCAAACCATCCGCCTGATCTTTGGCGACAACAACGGCGTCAACAGCCCGGATTGGCTGCAAGGCAGTTGGGAGGTCACGCAGGACGTTCAGTTGCCGTACAATCGCCTTTTTGTCATCGGATTCTGCTGGCTCTGCATTCTACTGATGTACGTCATCATCAACAAAACCAAACTCGGCCTGCTGCTGCGCGCCACGACGCAGAACCGCAACATGGCCGCGTCGCTGGGCGTGCACACGCGCCGAATCGACGGCTACACCTTCGCGCTGGGCGCGGGCCTGGCCGGCATGGCCGGCTGCGCGCTGACTCAAATCGGCGGCGTGACGCCGGACATGGGTCAGAATTATATTGTCGATTCGTTCATCACCGTGGTGACGGGCGGCGTGGGCAAACTCGCCGGCGCGATCATCGGCGGTTTTGGACTCGGCATGATCGATAAATTCCTCGAAGCGATCTTCGCCGCCGTCTGGGGAAAAATTCTAATTCTGCTGTTCGTCGTGTTGTTTATTCAGTGGCGGCCCTCGGGATTGTTCCCGGCCAAAGGGAGGTCCGCCGATGTTTAAGTCGCTTTCCTCCCTTAATCGTTATGGCGCATGGATTGCGTTTTTCTTTGCGTTGGTGGTCGTTCCATCGCTGTATTTCGAAAATTTAATCAGTATTGGGAAAATTGCGCTGTACGGCAAATTCCTCGCCTACGTCGTGGTGGCCATCGGCGTCGATTTGGTCTGGGGCTACACTGGAATTCTGAGTCTCTGCCAAGCCATGTTTTTCTGCATGGGCGCTTACGCGATGGGAATGTATTTTTCCTTCCACGGGCAATTGGACGCGCGCGGCGTGCCGTATTGTTTGTCCTACGTCTCGTCGGAAGTTCACAAGGTCAACGGCGAAATCGTGGTCGGCTCGCTGATCCCGTGGTTTTGGGAGCCGTTTCGATATTTTCCAGTGGCGTTGATTTTGGGCGTCACATTTCCCGCGGCCATAGCCGCCATCTTCGGATTCTTCGCTTTTCGCAGCCGCGTTCGAGGCGTTTATTTTTCGATCATCACTCAAGCCATCACGCTCGCCGCGGTTCAATTTTTCATGCTCAACAACATGCGCCTGGGCGGCACCAACGGAATTCGCTTAATCCAATTGCAGCCATTCATGGGCATGGACCTTTATCAGCCGTCCGGCGTGATGGGCATGTACATCATCAGCGCGCTGACGGTTGCCGCCGTTTATGCCTTCAGCCGGCATCTCGTGAATTCGCGATTGGGCCGGATATTGATTGCGATTCGCGACAACGAAAGCCGGCTGCGATTTTCCGGCTACCAGCCTGCGTACTACAAACTGTTTATCTTTGCGTTTGCCGCGGCCATCGGCGGCATCGGCGGCATGTTGTACATTCCGCAAGACCAGATTGTGACGCCCGCCAACATGGACGCGCTGCCGTCGATTCTGATGGTCGTCTGGGTTGCGTTGGGTGGCCGCGGCACGCTGAGCGGCGCGGTAGTGGGCACGCTCGCGGTGAACATTCTGTACAGCTACATGACTTCAAAATGGCCGCAGTACTGGCCGTTTGTGCTGGGCGGCATCGCGATTTTCGTCGTGCTCTTCTTCCCGCAGGGCATCGTGGGCATGTGGCGGCAATTCACCGGCAACAAGGAAGATGCGCCGCCAATCCCTCACGCAACTGCCGATGGCGCGGAGGTCGCGGCATGAACGGCGATCTGGTCTGCGTCGAGAACATCAAGGTCCACTTCGACGGCTTTAAAGCCCTCGATGTCGACTATTTCGGCGTGAAAGAAAACGAATTGCGCGTCGTCATCGGCCCCAACGGCGCCGGCAAAACCACGCTTTGCGACGTGATCAGCGGCAAAACCAAAGTCTCCGAAGGCAAGGTCTTCTTCAGCGAGCGTGAAACGACACACGCCTCCGAAAGCGAAATCAGTGCCATGGGTGTCGGGCGAAAATTCCAGACGCCCACCGTCTTCGACAGCCTCACCGTCTTCGAGAACATGGAACTCGCCGCGCCCGGCCGGCGCCGCGTGTATCAGAATCTCTTCGGCAAAGTTTCGTCCGAGACGCGCGACAGAATTATGTCCACGCTCGAACGCGTCGGCCTGTCGCACATGGCGGACGTCAAAAGCAAGCACCTCAGCCACGGCCAGCGCCAATGGCTTGAAATCAGCATGCTGATCGTGCAAAGCCCCAAGCTGCTGCTGGTGGACGAGCCCGCCGCGGGATTGACCGACGAAGAAACGCACCTCACCGGCGAATTGCTGCTGGAACTCGCCGGCAGCCACACGCTCATGGTCATCGAACACGACATGGAATTCGTGCGCCAGCTCAATAAAACGGTGACCGTGTTGTGCGAAGGAAAAGTGTTGTGCGAAGGACCGCTCGAAAAAGTGCAGGCCGACGAGCGGGTGATTGAGGCGTATCTAGGGAGATAGTTCAAAATTCAAGATTCAAAATTCAAAGTTGAATAGCGACTTTGAATTTTGAATCTTGAATTTTGAATCTTGAATTATGCTCTTAAGCATCACCAACCTCGATTTCGCCTACGGCGAGGCCCAGATCCTCTACAACATTACGCTCGATGTGGCGTTGGGGAAAGTTTCGTGCATCATGGGGCGCAACGGCGTTGGCAAGACCACGCTGCTGCGCAACATCATGGGCACGCTCAAAGCGAATGCCGGCACGATGCTCTTCGCGGGCAAAGACATTATCAAGATGCCGCCGCATGAGCGCGCGAAGATGGGCATCAGCATTGTGCCACAAGGCCGCGACATTTTTCCGAAGCTCACCGTCGAAGAAAATCTGCGCATCGGCCTCGAAGCGCGCACCGATGGCGTAAAGAAAATTCCGCAGGAAATCTTTGAACTGTTTCCGGTCCTTCACGAAATGCGCCGTCGCATGGGCGGCGATTTGTCGGGTGGCCAGCAGCAGCAGCTCGCGATTGGCCGAGCACTCGCCGGCAATCCCGGCTTGCTACTGCTCGACGAACCAACCGAAGGCATCCAGCCCAACATCATCAAACAGATCGGTGCGGTGCTGAAAAAGCTCAGCCAGCGCGGCGACATCGCGATTGTGCTGGTTGAACAGTATCTCGATTTTGTGAAAGAATTCGGCGATTCGTTTTCAATCATGAACCGCGGCCGAATCGTCTTCGGTGGAACAATCGACAAACTTTCTGACCACGTCGTGAAAGAACACTTGAGCGTGTAAACATGGAATTGGAAGATGCCCTGGAATCCAATCCGGCCATTCATAACGGCTTTCCAATTTTCAAAGGCACAACCGTGCCCATCGACACATTGTTCGAAGCAATCGAGAGCGGCTCAAACATCGACGAATACATGAAATTGCATCCAGGAATCTCGAAAGAGCAGATTGAGGTCGTGATGGCGGCCGGACGAGTATGGCAAAGCGGCTTGGGTATGGGATACCCATGGAACAGATGACCCCTGGTATAGGCCGCCTTCGTTTCGAATCCGTCCGCGGCAAAACCGCAGTCGTCGAGTCCTTCGCCGCCAGCCCGCTGAAATTTGTTCAGCCCAACAATCACGGTTCCGCTGCGTGGGTATTTTGCAGCACGTATGGCGGCGGATTGCTCGGCGGCGATGCGATCGATCTGAGCATCGATGTCGGCGCTGAAACTCAGGCTGTGCTGATGACGCAAGCTTCAACGAAAGTCTACCGCTCCGATTCGTCCGCGCGTCAAACGCTCGCTTGCCGCATCGCCAACGGCGCGCTCTTCGCCGCCGCGCCTGACCGCGTCGCCTGTTTCGCTGGATCGTCGCTTCAACAGACGCAACGCTACACGCTTGCAGCGGACGCGAACCTCGCCGTCGTCGATTGGATCTCCGCGGGACGTTTGGAATCCGGCGAACGCTGGCAATTCGAACGCTACGCCAGCCGCATTGAAATCTGGCGCGAGAACCGCTTGAATTTTCTCGACGCGCTGCTGCTCGACGCCGCGCACGGTCCGCTGCCGAAACGCATGAACCGCTTCAACACGCTCGCCACGGTTGCGCTCATCGGGCCGAAGCTCGCGCCCGCCGCTGCGGCACTGCTCGACGAAATCGCCCAATCAGGTATCGAAAAGCACGCGTACACGCGCATCGCCGCCAGCCCGCTGGGCGCCGACGGCGCGGTGATCCGCTTGGCGAGTGTGAGCGTCGAAGCTCTAGGCGCGCGATTGCGTTCGATTCTGCGCTGCGTCTGCGATTTGATCGGCGACGATCCCTGGGCGCGGCGCTGGTAACCCGCGTGTGCGTTCATTGCCGTTGCCCTCTCCCACCGGGAGAGGGCCGAGAGCGCGGCTGTTTGCGCTCCGGGGTGAGGGGTACGCGCGGCGTTGCATTGCGCGAAATTCCACTTTCGGCTACAACCTTCGTGAATATTCGCGAAATGCGTTGTCTCAAAAAAGGAGCCGCTCCATGCACTTGTCTCCGCGTGAAATCGACAAAGTTCTCCTCCACAATGTTGGCGCGCTCGCGCAGAAGCGCCTCGCGCGCGGCTTGCGCTTGAATTACCCCGAAGCCGTCGCGCTGATCTCCGCGCAACTGCTCGAATTCATCCGCGACGGCCAATCCGTCGCCGAACTCATGGACCTCGGCCGCAAACTGCTCGGCCGCGCCGACGTGATGGACGGCGTGCCGGAGATGATTCACGAAGTCCAGATCGAAGGCACTTTCCCAGACGGCACGAAACTCGTCACGGTGCATCACCCCATCGCCGCGGAATTCGGCGATCTTGAACTGGCGCTGTACGGAAGTTTTCTGCCGGTGCCGGACCGCGCGAAATTTCTTTCGCGCCAATCGACTTGGTCGCCACTGCCGGAAGCGCCAGGCGCGGTGGCCGCGCTCGATGGCGTGCTCGAATTGAACGCGGGCCGCGCGACCGTTTCGCTCATCGTCGCGAACAAAGGCGACCGCCCGATTCAAGTTGGCAGCCACTACCATTTCGTCGAAACCAACCGCGCGCTCTTCTTCGACCGCATCAAAGCCTACGGCATGCGCCTCGACATTCCCGCGGGCACGGCGGTGCGCTTCGAGCCGGGCGAAACAAAGACCGTGCAACTTGTCGCCATCGCCGGCAACCAGGTCATTCGCGGCGGAAATTATCTGGCCAACGGGCCGGTCAACGACGCGGGCCGTGCGCAAGTCGGCGCGGCGGCAGCGCAGCAGGGATTTGGGCATCAAGTTCAAACTTAGCCGCGGAGGTTCCGATGTCCGAATACATGTGGAACGTGATGCTTGTCGTCGGCACTTGGGCAGGGATTTTTGCGGCTTTGTACGCCGTGTGGATGCAGAACAACAATGAACGGCTGCTCACGAGTGTTCAGCTTTTTCTTCAATTGGCGCAGCAGTTCGATTCAGACGAGATGGAGCGAAAGCGCGTTGCGCTGGCTAAAGCACTCTTGAAGAATCCGAAGGATGTTGAAATCGACGACACGGTGCTTTCGTTTTTTGAAAACGTGGCTTATTTGATCCGGCGCGGCCTTTTGGAGGACGGGATGTCCTGGAATTTCTTTTCGCTCGATGTGATCTTTTTGCATCACGCGTCAACGCATTACATTCAACACATGCGGCAGAAATTCAATGCACAGGACTTGTTTCAAGAATTCGAAACGCTGGCCTTGCGCTGGCAGGGAAAGCCGTACAAAAATATCACGGTCAATGAGTCAACCACCACGGAGTTTTTGCGATGGTCGTCGCGCATGACGCCGGAGGAATCGTTCTGAGCCGCAAGTGAACATAGGAGGGCTAATATGTCGTTTATCAATTTCCTAAAGAACGCTTTTCGGCCCGGCGAACGCCTGTTGGGCGATTGCCCATTTTTGACGTCGTTTTTGAAACTGTCTGCGGAGTTAGACTCGAGCGTCGTCGATTACATTTGTGCCGCAATTCAAAATGGAATTGCCGGAAAGTATCATCGGGGCGCGGCATGGTCAATTGCACGAACTCCGGAGATGCCGCCTTGTCCTCGTGGTCCCCGTGTCCAAGGTTCATTGGCCGAGTATCCCGTTTTTCATGCAATTACAAACGAGGGCATACCATTACTGGCAGCGTTTGACATGACGGGCGGTTTTTGGCTACGTTGCCAATCTGCTTTGGGTGAGCTTGCTGACGTTGAATTGATTGAGCTGGTTCCTCTTCCCGTAGGCAGTGATCATCAATCCATTTTTTATTGGGGACTTTGCCCGGATGATCCTAAAGCAGCGGAAAGGCGACATAAGGATATTTGCGTAGCGCTTTCGGCGAACCTGGACAAAGACGACTATTTTGAAATGAACGAGGTCCTGTATCATAGCGCCGAACCTGAAAACATGTTCGCGCTGCGAATCGCATGTATTGAGAAGTTGGGATTCGCTGTGGCAATGCGCCAGTATTTTCTCGGTGAGGTTCCAGAAGAGTCCGATCCGGTCCTGCTTTGCGATCCAGAACACACCGTGGTTGAACAGATGTTGCCTCTTTTCGAATTTCAAGATTGGATTAAAGACACAATCCGGCAAGTAGACGAGAAAAACTCGAAACACTGAAACGGGGAACCTCAATGAGCCATCAAATCAAACGCAACGCCTACGCCGACATCTTCGGCCCCACCACCGGCGACCGCGTGCGCCTCGGCGACACGGCGCTGATCGCGGAAGTCGAGCGCGATCACACCGTCTACGGCGACGAATGCAAATTCGGCGGCGGAAAAGTGCTGCGCGAAGGCATGGGCCAGGCCTGCGGCGTCGATGACAAACACGCGCTCGATTGCGTCATCACTAACGCGCTGATCGTCGATTGGTCCGGCATTTACAAAGCCGACATCGGCATCAAAAATGGCCGCATCGCCGGCATCGGCAAAGCCGGCAATCCCGACGTGATGGCCGGCGTCACGCCCGGCATGATTGTCGGCGTCACCACCGAAGCCATCGCCGGCGAAGGCATGATCGTCACGGCGGCGGGCATCGATTCGCACATCCACTACATTTGTCCGCAGCAAGTCTTCGAAGCGCTCGCCGCGGGGCTGGGCACTTTCATCGGCGGCGGCACCGGGCCTGCGACCGGAACGTGCGCGACGACTTGCACGCCCGGCGCGAAGCATCTCGAATTGATGCTGCAAGCGACCGATGCGCTGCCGATGAATTTCGGTTTCACCGGCAAAGGCAACACATCGCTGCCCGACGGACTCGAAGACCAAATTCGCGCTGGCGCGATTGGTTTGAAGCTGCACGAAGATTGGGGCACCTCGCCGGCGGCGATCGACTGCTGTTTGAATGTCGCGGAGAAGCTTGACGTTCAAGTCACGATCCACACCGACACGCTCAACGAATCCGGCTACGTCGGCGATTCCATCGCGGCGTTTAAAGGCCGCACGATTCACACGTACCACACCGAAGGCGCCGGCGGCGGGCACGCGCCGGACATCATCAAAGTGTGCGGCGAACCGAATGTGCTGCCGAGTTCCACGAATCCCACGCGCCCGTTTACGATCAACACGCTCGACGAACACCTCGACATGCTGATGGTCTGCCATCATCTCGATCCGAAAATTCCCGAAGACGTGGCGTTCGCTGAAAGCCGCATTCGCGGCGAGACTATCGCGGCGGAAGACATTCTGCACGATCTCGGCGCGATCAGCATGATCTCCAGCGACAGCCAGGCGATGGGCAGGGTGGGGGAGGTGATCACGCGCACGTGGCAGACCGCGCACAAAATGAAACTCCAGCGCGGCGCGCTGCCCGGCGAGACCAGCGGCAACGACAACGTGCGCATCAAACGCTACGTCGCGAAATACACGATTAATCCGGCGATTGCGCACGGCGTCGCGCACGAAATCGGTTCTGTGGAAGTCGGCAAGCTCGCGGATTTGGTGCTGTGGCGCCCGGCGTTTTTCGGTTCGAAACCGGAAATGGTTTTGAAAGGCGGCTTCATCGCATGGGCGCAGATGGGCGACGCCAACGCGTCGATTCCCACGCCGCAGCCCTACATCATGCGCCCCATGTTCGGCGCTTTCGGCAGAGCCGTCGGTTCGACGAGCCTCGCGTTTGTCTCCGCGCTGTCGGTGGACGCCGGCGTCGCGCAATCGTATTCGCTGACCAAACGCCTCGCGCCCGTGAAGCGCTGCCGCGGTCTGACCAAGCGCGACATGAAGCTCAACGACGCGCTGCCGAAGATCACCGTCGATCCGGAAACGTACGCGGTTGTGGCCGATGGAGAATTGTTGACGTGCGAACCGGCGAAAGTGCTGCCACTGGCGCAGCGGTATTGCATTTTTTAACTCGCGCAGGTATCACAAATGCAACTCAAAAAGACAATCGCGCGTTTTACGAAAGCGGCTAGGGACGTCATTAAGAAGTTTAGGGGCAAGAGTCGTGGTGACGTTCCAATTCGACCGCCTGCCTATCCGGAATCGCACAGCGAGGCTTTGGAATGGGTTTTGCGTGTGGTTGATATTATCGGTGCTCGACCCAGCATTACAGATGACGAGATTGTGGCGTCTCTGGTCCGCGACGGTGCGGACAAGGTGGATGCGGAGCTTCTGGTCCGATTCGTGCCATGTGCAATGTCATTCGCTCTGTTGAAGAAAATGGGAGTCAGCGAATTCCCGAGCACGTTCTGCGTCAAAAACGACGAGGACAGCAAGTGGATTGAGTTTCCACTGGCATCTGAGCATTACTTTATGGCAGCCCTGGGAGTCGGCCATGAGATCGTAACAAATGGGTATACGGAGCGAATAAATAAGGAAACGTATTCGGCTGTTGTCGGGCGCAGTGCGGAGATAGGTGCCGTCAACAATTTATTAAACTCTGGTGCTCAGCTTGCTGGCGGCGTACTCGCGCACCCGTGTTTGATTGGTATTTCAGCGGAACAAATCGCCGCGAGCCGAACGCGCACGCATTAAAGGATGTCAGGAAGCCACTCGATGAAGCCGAAAATAAGAAACCCACATATTGGAAGTAGTTTCGACGACTTTTTGAAAGAAGAAGGAATCTACGATGAGGTTCGAGAGAAAACCGAATTGGATTTAATCGCGATTCGGTTGGAGGAGGCGCGACGGCGGCAGAGAATAACGAAGCCAGAAATGGCCAAGCGTATGCGAACCACGCTATTGACTGTGAAGCGCCTGTTTGACCCAAGCTTCGCTGGAAAGACGCTCAGTTTATTGCGGCGTGCAGCAAAGGTCCTCGGATTTCGTATAGCATTTGACTTGCGTCCGTCTGGCGATTTCAAACAGAAATTATCCGCGAAGAAAATCCGTGCCATCGCATAACCTCCCCTGGCTCGTCCTCCAACTCGCCGACTCCGCGTTCCCCGTCGGCGGCTTCGCGCATTCGGCGGGACTTGAAGCGGCGCTGCAGTTGTGTGAAATCGCCGATTCGCCGGAATCGCTTTCGCAGTTCTGTTCTGAGCTCATCCATCAAACCGGCCACGCTGCGCTGCCGTTCGTCAACGGCGCTTATTCCGAACCGTCCGCGTTTTCACAACTCGATCGGCGCTGCGATGCGTTTTTGTCCAACCACGTCGCCAATCGGGCCAGCCGCGTGCAGGGGCGCGCGTTTTTGCAGACGTGCTGCCGCTCCTTTGCATTGGCGGAATTGGAGGCGCTGGATCGGGCCGCTCGCGATCAACAATTGTGCCGGCATTTCGCGCCGATTTTTGGCGCGGTGTGCGAGACGCTGAACGTCGGACTGGAGCAGACGCGCCAGCTTTTTATGTTCATGACCGTGCGCGGCGCGATTTCGGCGGCGGTGAGATTGAATGCGATCGGTTCCTACGCCGCGCAGCAATTGCAGATTTCGCTGATTCCGCTAATGGATCGCATGCTCGACGAAACCGCGCATCTTCGCGCGGACGATGCATCGCAAACGGCGCCGCTGCTTGACCTCTTTCAAATGAGCCACGACCGGCTATACTCGCGGCTGTTTCAGTCGTAAAAAAAGGTTTCAAGGTTTCATGGTTTCGGGGTTTCAGGGTTTCACAGCTGCGGCGCCGCATGGAATTTGAAACCGTGAAACCTTGAAACTGCGAAACCCTGAAACCAGGAAATGCGGAGCGTCAAGATGAACGGACACGACCACAGCCACGATCACGGTCATAGCCACGATCACGGCCATTCGCATTCGCATGAAACGATGGACCACCCCGGTCTCTTCAGCCAGCGCGAGCCGGCGCAGAAGCGCGATTACAATCAGCGCGCGTTCACCGTCGGCATCGGCGGGCCTGTCGGAAGCGGGAAGACGGCGCTTGTGCTTCAGCTTTGCCGCTTGATGCGCGATTCGCACAACATCGCGGTCGTCACCAACGACATTTTCACGAAGGAGGACGCGGAGTTTCTGATTCGAAATCAGGCGCTGGACAAGACGCGCATCCGCGCCGTCGAGACCGGCGGCTGTCCGCACGCGGCGATTCGCGAAGACATCAGCCACAACCTCGCGGCGCTCGAGGAACTTCACGATCAATTTCATCCGCAGATTTTGTTCGTCGAAAGCGGCGGCGACAATTTGGCCGCTCAATACAGCCGCGATTTGGCCGATTACACGATCTACGTCATCGACGTGTCCGGCGGCGATAAAATTCCGCGCAAAGGCGGGCCGGGCATCACGCAGTCGGATTTGCTTGTGATCAACAAGATCGACCTCGCGCCGCACGTGGGCGCGGACCTCGCGGTGATGGCGCGCGATTCGATCAAAATGCGCGGCGACGGCCCGTTTATTTTTGCGCAAATCAACAAGCAGCACGGCGTGCCGGAGATTGCGGAGCATGTGTTGAAGGCGTGGCGGAAGGCGACGCAGCAATAGATCTGCATTCAAAATCGGTCATGCCACGCACCCTCAACGTTGCGCTCCTCTACCTGCTTCAGCGGCTGCAAACGCAAGCGGCGCGGGAGCAGGAAAAACCAATGCAGCAGCGCGCCTGAAACGAAGCCGCCGACGTGCGCCCACCACGCGATGCCGCCGACGTCCGCGCCTTGCAGCGTGGTCAACGTGCCGCTGAAAATCTGCGCTAAAAACCAGATCACGAGAAACAGGAATGCGGGAATTTCAAAGAAGAACGGAATGAGCAGCAAGGGAATCATCACCAGCAGCCGCGCACGCGGATACAAAAATAAATACGCGCCCAGCACTCCGGCGATTGCGCCGGATGCGCCTACCGTGGGCATCATCGAATCGATGTTCGTCGCCCATTGCGTGACTGCCGCGATGAGGCCGATCAGCATGTAGAAAACAAAATAACGCGCGGCACCCATCCGGAATTCAACGCTTTCGCCAAAAATCCACAGCACCCACATATTGCCGATGAGATGCAGCCAGCCGCCGTGCAGAAACATGCTGGTCAAGAATGGGAGGTAACTTTGATCGGGAAATCCCACCGATTCGGCCCAAGCGGGATGGCTGAAACGAGCGGGAACCAGGCCGAAAATGTAAAAGAATTGTTGCTGGGTGTTTTTATCGAGTCGCGTGAGATAAAGGAACACTGCCGTATTCGCGGCAATCAGCGCCCAAGTCACGACGGGAATGCCTTGCCGGGGAACGTTGTCGCGAATAGGAAACATGCACGGACCTCGCGCGCGAAAATCCTCTCTAAAAAATGAGAAGCACAAGGCAGACCAGCGCGAAATGGATAAAGAAAATTCCAGCGGCTAGAACGAGAGCTTGAATTTGTCGTCGCGCATCAATAGCTCCTCTGCTTTCTTCGACAGCTCGGTCAAACGTTCGGGAATTTTGTCGTGCGAATCGTCGAGCAATTCCGGGTGCTGTGCGAGTTCGATGAGCAGTTCGATCTGGCAGCGGAAGTCGTCCACGTTCACGGTTTCGGGGCCGATGCAGGGCTTGCCCGCGGCGTCGAAGGCCTGGTTGTGGTAGTTGCCCAGTGGGAGGGCCATGCCGGACGCGCGGAAGCCGTAGGCGCAGAAGGGTGTGGCTTCGCAGGTGCCGCCGTCCATTAACTTGCGCTGGAATTTGAAGCTCTTGTCGCGTTCGGCGCGCTGTTTGGCGGCGGTGGTCAGTGCGTGCGTGAGACCCGTGTCGAAGATACTCTCCTTGTCGCCGACGCGCACGATTGCGCCGCCGCCCTGCGGCGCGTTGGCGAAGGCTCTTGATGTTTCGAGCGAGAGGACGCACGCATTTTTCGGCAGAGTACCGAGGCGGATGGCTTCGAACGCTCCGAGAAACCCGAGCTCCTCCGCGCGCGTGAAGAGGCCCGTGAGCGCGATGTCGGGTGGCGCGAGCTTGGCGATTTCATCGAGCACGCAGAGCGCCACGGCGGAGCCGAGCAGGTCGTCGCAGCAGCGCGTGACGATCAGGCCGTTCTCGATGGAGAATCCCGGGAACGCCCACATCGCAAAACCGTCTGGTGCCGCGCGTCCGCTTGTGATTTTCGCCTTGGCGGTTTTGAGGCGGCCTTCTTCCGCGCTGACTTCGATCAGTTCGCCTTCGCCGATGCGCTGCGGATTGCCGCGTTCGAAGAAATGCACGCGGCTGCCGATAATGGCGTGTTGAATCTGCACCCAGCCTTGGAAAGCCAGTTCGACGATTGCGCCGTCGATTTTTGTGACGTGAAAGCCGGGGTGATCGAGATGCGCGACCAGCACCAGCGGCGCACGCGTTGCGGTGGCCGGCGCGTAATCGACGCAAAGATTGCCGGCGGCGTCCTGTGTGAGCTTTAGATTTGGCCGCGCGGCGGCGAAGTCGCGCACGAATTTTAAAGGCAGCGTTTCAAGCAGCGGCGCTGTCGGCAATTCGAGAAGTGATTGTGCGAGCGCGAGCCAGCGCGAGAGGGCGGGGAATTGGGCAGTAGGTTCATTCATGATTTTGTTGTCGCTCGCCAATTCTGTGTCGCCGCTACGCAGCTATTGAACGTAGATTTCGTTGCAACCGTGGCCTTGCGCGCAAGCGCGCTACGACCACGGCTATTATTGTTTCGCCGCTCCGCGGCTAAAAGCAGCTCAATTTTTTGGCGCGTCAGTCTTTTTCGGCGCGGGCTTCTGCGGGAACGGGCCGTCCACGCCATCCGGCGGCTGCTTTTCCGCGAATTGATCATCGTCCTTCACTTCCTTCTTGAGGCGATAGAGTTCCTTTTTAAGATTCGCGACGAGCTCCGCGCTGGCGGGATCGCTGTAAATGTTGTGCAGTTCAAGCGGGTCTTTGATGAGGTCGTAGCATTCCCATTGATCTTTTTTCCAGAAATAAATGAGCTTGTGCGTTTCCGTGCGGACGCCGTAATGCGAGCGCGTGTTGTGATCGCCGGGATCGTGGTAGTAGCGGTAGTACCAGCTTGTGCGCCAGTCGGCGGGGCGCGTGCCCTTCATCAGCGGCACGAGGCTTCTGCCCTGCATGTCGGCAGGGACGGGCAGGCCGGCGATGTCCATGAACGTGGGCGCGAAATCGACGTTGAGCGCCTGAGCGCTTTGCGTCGAACCGGGTTTGATCACGCCGGGCCAGCGCACGAGGAACGGCATTTTGATCGAATCTTCGTAGATGAAACGCTTGTCAAACCAGCCGTGATCGCCGAGGAAAAAGCCCTGATCGCTGGTGTAGATCACGACCGTGTTCGCGGTGAGGCCTTCCTTGTCGAGGTAATCGAGTAACCGGCCGACGTTGTCGTCGATTGAGGCGATGCAGCGCAGGTAATCCTTTATGTAATGCTGGTACTTCCACTTGAGGAGTTCGTCGCCGGTGAGCGTTTTTTTCTTGCCGTCGATTTCGAGTTCGAGTTCCATCGGCTTTTCGCCGAGCCATTTTTGAAGCGCGGGGCCTTTCAAATCGGCGGGCGGGGCGAGCTTCAAATCGCGGCGCGTCAAATCCTTCGCGATGGTCTGCTGCGCTTCGCGCGCGGCGTCGGTGCGCGTGGAGTAATCGTCGCGCAGGGTGACGGGCTCGCGCCTGTCCGTGTCGTCGTACATGTGTGCGTGCTTTTCATCGGGTTCCCATGGGCGGTGCGGGGCTTTGTGGTGGCACATCAAAAAGAACGGCTTATCCTTCGGCCGATTCTGCAGGAAATCGATGGCCATGTCGGTGATGATGTCGGTTGCGTAGCCCTTGACGACGCGCCGTCCGTCCGGATCGAGAAATGCCGGATCGTGGTACACACCCTGGCCGGGAAGAATCGTCCACTTGTCGAAACCCGTCGGATCGCTGCCGAGATGCCACTTGCCGATCATGCCAGTGTAATAGCCGGCCGCCTGAAGATATTTGGCGACGGTGGGCTGCGACCCGTCGAAGCGGTTGAAGACGGGCACGCCGTTGAGGTGGCTGTATTTTCCGGTGAGGATCGACGCGCGGCTGGGCGTGCAGATGGAATTGGTGCAGAAACATTTGTCGAAGCGCATGCCGTCGCGCGCAAGGCGGTCAAGCTGCGGTGTCTGATTGATCACGCTGCCGTAGGCGCTGATGGCGTGCGCGGCGTGGTCGTCGGACATGATGTAGAGGATGTTGGGGCGGGCTTCGCCGGCGCGGAGGGCGACGGGGCAGAGGAGCAGGATTGCGAATTGCCTGATGAAATGCATGAGCATTACCTTTTGAAATCGGGATTGCTCTCGACAGCACGCGCTATGATGGGTGCCCATTCTCGAAGCCCATCCAAGGTTAATTTTCCATCCAAATACATATCTAGCAACTCGCGACGGTATCTACATACGTAGTCGTCATCAATTAAGCCAAGGCGTTCGATGGTGAACTGTGCGTCGCCGCGAATTTCTTCGGGCACTTTGTCGGCCAATCGAAGCTGTAGCGAATGCAAATCGATATCGAACCAATCGTCTTGAACAGCGAACGGGTCCAATATCGAGTGTTCGCTTTCCTTTCTGGGCTTGCGCTTGTTTATCGTGCTGTCGGAGTATCGATAGTTGCTCCATTCGTATGCCAAATGATGTTGGTCCGTGCTTTTCATACTTTCGATTGAAATGAAATGATCAACCTCACCCTTCGGAATTCGAACGGCACTGTACGCACAAAATGTCCCGAACGCCGTTCGCAATTCCGGTTCGAATCGTGACCAATAATCTCTTGGCCGGCCATTGTAATCTTTATGTGTCGCAAGCCATTCCCTGCCTTTTTTCCGACATTCCTCGTCAAAACTAGATGGCTCAGCCTGCAATACAAAGCGCATCATGGCTTCACCTCGACGATCCATCGAGGCCAAAATGGGTCCATGCCAGGCAAGAGCCGCAAAAGCTCTTTGTGAATTTCTTCCTTCGTTTTCATCCCGCTAGGAAGCTTGCTGAAGTCTCCGCGCATAAACGCCTTTGCCGCATCGATCGCAGTCTCGGCTTCTTGAGAACGGGCTTGTTTCAGACCGAAAATTTCTGACGTGAGCCATCCGGTTGCGTCGCCATGAATCGACCATGGGTATTCCTGAAAATGAATGACGTCCTTATCCAAATCGAACCAAAAAAGTTTGTCCTTCTCATTGCTAAAATGAGGTTCAAGGGATACAAGCACGAGAGGCGAGTGAGTTGTCACGAAGAACTGGACCTTTATTTCGGGGTCGAGTTCCTTGGCGACTGCAAGAATTGCGGGAAGAATCGTTCGCTGCCATTTCGGATGCAAGTGCGCTTCGATTTCGTCGATCAATAACACGATATTTTTATACGGAGCTTTGTTTTGCAACTTGGCGTTTTGAACATGTTCGTGCCAGCCCCAAACGAGCAAATATGCAAAATGGATTATGCGCCGCAATCCTGCTGCCCAATGCGGATATGGTACATCTCCGTATTGCGTTGAGAGAATCGGGAAATCGCGAGAATCATCGATAAAAATTCGCTTGGGTTCACTGCACGTGACCGGTTCATTCGGATGCGAGAGCGTTCTTACAACACTTTCAAGGCGACTAAATGCCGCATTTCCATTGTTGATCGACCGCTGAAGAAACCACGTAACCCAATCTTGGACTATGCCGTTGGATATGCGCTGGCCATCGACTTGAAGTCCATTTGACAAGTTTTCAGGGTTAAATTGATATGGATCGGCCGGATGATCAATCCAAGCTGAGTGCTTGGACTTGGGTCTAAATCCCCGCAACTCATCCCAAAAATGGATCCCGCCATCTACCGCGACATAAAATACTAAATCGTGATTTAACGGTTCCTTTTCGGGCCACGATTGAGAGGCATAATCAAAGTGAAACTCGTTGAAGTATGGCTGCTGCGCTCCGAATCTGCCATATTCAATTTCAGGGTCTTCTACTTTTGTTTTTGAATATGGCAAAGCAACTCTGTCGTTTGGCCAGCTCCCCGTTTGAGTCCAGAAAATAACATCCAGCAAAAACGACTTTCCCAGCCCATTGTCGCCGGTCAACACATTGAGCCGCTCGCCGAAATTTGCTTCCAAATTCGGAACGGGGCCTACGCCTTTGAGTTTCAGCGACTTTAACATGTTCGCCTTCCTTCGGAACTCTCAACTCAACCACTGCTTCGCCTTCGCCACGATGAAATCGCGGTTCATGCGCGCGATGTTGGTCAGCGGGATTTGCTTGGGGCATTTGGCTTCGCATTCGCCTTCGTTGGTGCAGTTGCCGAAGCCTTCGGCGTCCATTTGTTTGACCATTTTTTCGACGCGCTCGTAGCGTTCCGGCTGGCCTTGCGGGAGCAGCGCAAGTTGAGAAATCTTGGCGCTGACGAAAAGCATGGCGCTGGCGTTTTTGCACGCGGCGACGCACGCGCCGCAGCCGATGCATTCGGCGGCGTCCATCGACAGGTCGGCGGCTTTCCTGGCAATCGGCAGGCAGTTGGCGTCCTGTGCGTTGCCGGTGTTCACGGAGATGTAGCCGCCTTTGGCGATGATGCGGTCGAAGGCGGAGCGGTCCACGACGAGGTCTTTCACGACCGGGAACGCAGCGGCGCGGAAGGGTTCGATGACGATGGTCGCGCCGTCCTGAAAGTCGCGCATGTAAAGCTGGCAGGTTGTGCGCGCGCGCGGCTTTTCGCCGGGGAGCGGCTCGTCCTGATGTTCGAGCATCGGGCCGTGCGGCTGGCCGTCGATCACCAGCGAGCACATGCCGCAGATGCCTTCGCGGCAGTCGTGATCGAAGGCAATGGCCGGTTCGCCTTTCTCGTCAAGGCCGTTGTTGACGATGTCGAGCATTTCGAGGAAGGACGCGGCGGCGGAGATGTTCCTGGCTTCGTAGGTCTTGAAGCCGCCGGGATCCTTCGCATTTTTTTGACGCCAGACTTTGAGTGTGAAGTTCATGAAAGTCGATTCCGTTTCGGTTAGGCGATTTTCTTTGACGCCAAGTTCTTTGGGATGCGGCTTGCTCGCTTGGTTTTATGCACGGGGATAAACTCGGGAAGTTTCAACTCCAATTCTTTTGCGATTTCATCAAGCGTATATCCGCGCTCGCCGTTCTTAGTCCGCTTTCGGCTCTCCGCCATCTCGCGGTTGAACTTAGGACTACGCTCTACCAGGTAGTCGATCAAAGCGTCGTCGAGCGGCAAGAGTATGTAGCGAGGCTCATTTTTTTCGCCGATCAGCGCACCGCGCTTACCGGACAACTTCAAAGCTTCACCGAGCGAAATAGTAAGGTCTTCAAAGTGTGCTCTTTTCATGACACGTCTCCTGTGTACTTCAAGGCATCAGGTTTACTTAAGATCTTTCGAACCCAGACGATGTTCTCTTCCACATCGTAAAATACCCGATAGTCTCAAACTCGCAACCGATACTGATTGGGCGCTGGCTGAGTGAGCAGCTTAATGCGCGACTGGCTCGTCAGCGTTGGGTTCGTAGATAGAAGCGTCGTGATCTCAGAAAATACGATTTGTCGATCGAACGCTTTCAGTCGATCCAACTGCATCTTAGCCTCTTGGGTCAGTTTAACAATGTATGCCATAGCCGCTCACTTGTAACTCCTCAATTTCGGATGAAACTCCTCGAACACCAGCGGCTCAATGTTCCGCGCGGGCGCCGCGCCTTCGCCTTTGTACTCCCAGCAGGCGACGTGCGCGAAATGGTCGTGGTCGGGTTTGCATTCGCCGGTTTCGGGGCCTTCGGTGATTTGATATTCCTCGCGGAAATGGCCGCCGCAGCTTTCGCGGCGTTCGAGCGCGTCGAGCGCGAGCAGTTCGCCGAATTCGAGGAAATCGGCGACGCGGCCGGCGCGTTCAAGGGCCTGGTTGAATTCTTCGTTGCCACCGGTGACGCTGCAGTTGGTCCAGAGTTCTTCGCGAATTTTCGGGATTTGCGCGAGCAATTCCTTGAGGCCTTTTTCGTTGCGCGCCATGCCGCATTTTTCCCACATCGCCAAACCCAGTTCGCGGTGAATGCTGTCCACGCTGCGTTTGCCTTTGATGGCGAGCAACTTTTTCAAACGATCGGTGACTGCTTTTTCGGCATCCTTCACCGCGGGATGATTCGTATCGATTTTCCATTTCGCATCGGCGGTCTTCACGCCGGCAAGATATCCGCCGAGCGTGTAAGGGATGATGAAGAAGCCGTCTGACAGGCCCTGCATGAGCGCGCTGGCGCCGAGGCGATTGGCGCCGTGGTCGCTGAAGTTGGCTTCGCCGAGCACGAACAGGCCGGGCAGGTTGCTCATCAAATTGTAATCGACCCACAGGCCGCCCATCGTGTAATGCATGGCCGGATAAATGCGCATCGGCGCTTTGTAGGCGTCTTCGCTGGTGATCTCTTCGTACATCGCGAAAAGGTTGCCGTAGCGCTCCTTGATTTTCTGCAAGCCATCGCGCTTGATGGCATCGCGGAAATCGAGGTACACGCCGCGCCCGCCGGGGCCGACGCCGCGGCCTTCATCGCAGGCTTCCTTGGCCGCGCGCGAAGAGATGTCGCGCGGGGCGAGATTGCCGAATGCGGGGTATTTGCGTTCGAGATAATAGTCGCGCTCGTTTTCGGGAATGTCGCCGGGCTTGCGCGTGTCGCCTTTCTTGACGGGCGCCCAGACGCGGCCGTCGTTGCGGAGGCTTTCGCTCATGAGCGTCAGTTTGCTTTGGTAATCGCCGCTGACGGGAATGCAAGTCGGGTGAATTTGTGTGTAGCACGGGTTGGCCATTGCCGCGCCTTTTTTGTACGCGCGCCAAATGGCGGTGACGTTGCAGCCTTTTGCGTAGGTCGCGAGATAATAGAGGTTGCCGTAGCCGCCCGTGGCGAGTATCACGGCGTCGGCGACGAAGGATTCGATCTTGCCGCTGACCAGATCGCGCGTGACGATGCCGCGCGCGACGCCGTCGATGACGATCAGGTCCAGCATTTCATGGCGCGTGAGAGTCTTCACACGGCCGGCATCGACCTGGCGCATCATCGCGCTGTACGCGCCGAGGAGCAGTTGCTGACCCGTCTGGCCGCGTGCATAAAACGTGCGCGAAACTTGCGCGCCGCCGAAAGAGCGATTCGCAAGCAGCCCGCCGTATTCCCGCGCGAAGGGCACGCCAAGCGCCACGCAATGATCGATGATATCGACGCTATTTTGGGCCAGACGATACGTGTTGGATTCGCGCGAACGGTATTCGCCGCCTTTGATCGTGTCGTACGCGAGACGATACACGCTGTCGCCGTCGTTCTGATAATTCTTGGCCGCGTTGATGCCGCCCTGCGCGGCAATGCTGTGCGCGCGGCGCGGTGAATCCTGAAAGCAGAACGACAACACGTGGTAGCCAAGTTCGCCAAGACTGGCCGCAGCCGATCCGCCCGCGAGTCCCGTGCCGACGACGATGACGGTGTACTTGCGCTTATTGGCCGGATTGACCAGTTTCAAATTGAACTTGTGGTTGTCCCATTTCTTGTCGATGGGGCCGGGAGGAACATGGGCGTCTAAAATCATAGTGCTGAGTCCTGAGTGCTGAAATCCAGTGCTGAGTGCTGAGTGAACGGACGAGCGCTGCGCGCTCGCAGCGAGATGGCGATTCATTTCTTCGGCATGTGATCGTTAGTCGCGCTTATCGTTGCCACTGGTTTTGCAAAAAATGCATACAGCGGCAGCGACATGAAGCCCAGCGCCAGTATCCATCCGACAATGAGACCGGCGCCCCGCAGCTTGCGGCGATTTTGGCTTAACAGGCCGAGCGATTGAAACGCGCTGGAGATGCCGTGCGCGAGATGAAAACCGAGAACCAGCATCGCCACGACGTAAATTCCCAGGATCGCGGGTTCCTGGAATTTTGAAATCACCAATCCCCACAGCCCACCGCTGCCGGATTTGTCGCCGTATTTGAACTGCCAAACATGGAGGATGATGAACGCGAAAACGATCAGCCCGGTCGCCCACATCGTCCGAGAGCTGAACGTGGATTCGCCAGCGGTCTTGCGTTCAGCGTTGACGATTGGCCGTGCTGTCTTGTTCTCGATGGTCAAGCGCGCCGCGTTGTAGACGTGGATCACGAAGATCGCGATCAAGGCAAGTTCGGCCGGAATGATCAGCGGATTGTGTTCCAGCATTTCGGCATAGCCGTTGAACGCGCCGTTACCTTTATAGAGGAGCAGATTTCCAGCGAGGTGAGCCACGAGGAAACCGACCAAGGCCAGACCGCTCAAGGCCATGAGCACTTTTTTGAAGATCGAGGAGATTTTCATGATGACTTTTTTCGCACAAAATCAATAAAACACCGCGGCCCGTCAGCCGGGCGGATACGGCAGCGCATAAGCGTTGTTTGGAGTAAAAGATACTGGAATAACGAGCGGGGTCAACTGAGGAATGCGCGCGGGTTGCATTCAAAAAGTCTGGAGAAGGTCGAGGCGAATGCGAAGGATATTGTCGGCTCCGGTTTTGGTCCAGCCCATTCCTCTGTGCTTCATTCTCTGGCCAATGTAGACATCTACATT